>Ga0247837_1000851_pt1 | contig 66201 bp, 50 predicted proteins | sample LaCtaG_2_FD_187115 | JGI IMG/M metagenome (GOLD analysis project Ga0247837, IMG submission 187115) | Freshwater microbial communities from meromictic Lake La Cruz, Castile-La Mancha, Spain - LaCruzMarch2015_14.5m | ecosystem: Environmental > Aquatic > Freshwater > Lake | place: Spain: Castile-La... | reverse complement strand
TTTGTGGGAAAGGAGCAGTATCCAAAGAGGCGAAAAGGCCCCCCAAAGGCCACTAACAGCCAAGGAAGTGCCCGCGAAGTAGGCAAAAGAGGCCCCCGAGCATCCGCTGGAGGGGAACTTGCAGTGCTTGAGCAGTGCGAAAGTGGTGAATACGAAGGGAATCTGCACTTGGCAGGCCAGGAAGTGGGCTCGAAGGGGAAATTGAGCCAGTTCCTGGGTAAAGCGTACCAATAGACTGAGAGTTAGCAGGGAAACTGCGAGGAAATAGGCCTGTCCAGTCTTCAAACCGTTAATTCCGGAAGTAAGACTGAAGGAAGTGATCAGAACATAGGCACATAGTCCAGTTGCAGCAGTATATACCCACTCTGTAGCACTGCTAGGCCTTTGGAACAGAGGCCCGGAACTGCTAACTGCCAGGGCCAGCGCTACCAGTCCTGGCAGAGCTGCTTGCCAGGCCCTCTGCAAGTGCAGTACGTCCTGTGCGAAGCCTAGCAAGAGCGCTAATGCGAGGACTGTCAGAGCGGCTGTGGATTTGGCCCTTTCCTCGGCTGTCAGGTCAGTAATGCTGAGAAGAAGCAGGAGAGACAGGAGACACACAGTGCCGGACAGCAGGCCGAGAGCAGTGGGACTGATTGGCACTTACAGAGGCTTTGGAGGGGTTTTGTGAGTGTCAGTGATGCTCAGTCCAGCGTCGAATAAGGCAGTTTTGGCCTGCACTATGAGTCTATCAGTCAGACAAAAGGCTCCGAAAGCCACTACCAGAGTGGGCAACAGCACCCCCCAGGCTTTGAACCCCGTCCACGTAGCGACTACAAAGGGCAGCAGCAGTCCTGCCGCCAGCACTGTAGTGCTCCAGTCCATTATTACCTGTCTACGTCCAAGTGTCCTCCTGTCTCCGTGCTGTGATGTCGTAGTGGGCGGCAGGCAGTGGGGAGAGGTACTGGAAGTAGTACAGGACGTGATGGGACCAGGTAGGGACGAGGCGGGGACGGCGGATGGGAGTGGTGGGGTGGATGGACCTCAGCGGAGTGCGAGTAGGCTCCATCTTTCGGGAACACTGCAAATAGGTCCTTTCTACAGCGGTTCTGCAGAGTTTAGTATTGGATCCAGGTATAGTCAAAAGCGAGGCTCACTATACGCACATACCTAGAATGAATCCAGTGCTAGGTGTATTGCATATCGGCTGCTTGTCATATGGAGAGCCTGTGGAGTAGATAGCGGCTGCACTGCCTAGTCAGAGCCAATGGCTGAAATATGCAGGACTACGGCACGGTGCTGAACACCTTCAGCGACTTCCTCATCTACGACGAGCGCAAAGGCCGTGTGCTTCACTCCCGCTACCTCAACAAGGCGCAATTTTACGAGATGTGGCGCTTCCACTTCAATAAGCTGCGGCCCGACTTCTCCGCCCAGGAACTCAAGAGCTTCCATATGGCCCAAAGACTCACCCGCGGCATATTCGGCTACTTGAGGCACGCGAACTTGGAACAGCTGAGAATGTGTGCGAAGGCTGACGAGGAGTCCTTCCCTGACCTGAAGTGCAGTGAAATCCTGGCCACTCAGATGGACTACTCGCTGCCGAGTCCGGGCATGCCTGTGCTCGTCAAGATGACGGACTGGAAGGACGCGACGAAGTCCTTTAACTACGTCTCCAATGTGCTGCGCAAGGTTTCGCACTTTGGACTGGACTACCCGCTGCTCACTCGGCCGCTCACTGAGGAGCAGAAGAGATATCGCGAGGAACAGCTTTTCGAGATGTTCCTCAAGGAACTCAGCTAAATAGGCCTAGGCGAGTTCGACTAGTCACCTGCAGTCCTCCAGACCCGCTATTGGGCCATCCGCCTTTCTGCTCCTACAGCAAATCGTCGATTTAGTTGAGGGGAAATAAGCGATTATCGAGGAGCTGCGACCATTATATGTTCTTCAGGCCAAAAGACAAGGTAAGTCCCAGACAGCACGGAGTGGCGAGACGGATTTGTGTAGTGCTGGGCCTAGGCGTAATGTGGGGGTGGAACGCTCTCACTTGCTGTTTCGACTACTTCACACATCAGTTCCACAGCGACGAAGTCAGGTACTCCTTTCCCTGGCTCTTCTGCATTCCTTGGGCTTTGTGCCAGACTCTGGCGTTCTGCTACCTTGGCCAGGTCTCCTACACGTACCGAGTAGTGGGGACCTTCACTTGCAATGCTGTGTGTCTGCTCAGCCTTGGACTGGTAAGTCAAGTCACACAGGGCAGTGTAGGCGCTGTGCTGGGCGGCTGCATAGTGGCGCTTCTGGGCGCAAACACCTCCATTCTCTCTGCAAGTGTGCTGGGTCTGGCTAGCATCCTGCCTCAGAACTACGTCAAGGCCGCTAATGTGGGGATGGGCATATCTGGGTTTGTCCCTCCGGCTCTGAAGTTGGGATTAATGTGGCTTTACCCAGGCCAAAGGATTGAAAGTGTGCTCATTTTCCTAGGCATTTCAGCCTTCATATCACTGCTCTGCATCGCTGCCGTCCTTCACCTCGAGCACAACGAATTCGCGACCTTTTACTTCTCCAACTCCAGCTCTCCTGCGAGTCCTAAGGCTGGGTGGAAGCTACAAGAGCAGCTCCTTCCCGGCCAATTGGCTTCGCAGCTGGCAGCCGTCTCTAGTCTACTCGCTTCCCCACGTGATTACTCCATCCAAAAGGTATTCCGAAGGACTAAACGAAGTCTGGAGAAAGTCACTTCTCATCGAGAATCTCTCTACTTGTCGATGACAGAGGACGGCCCTGTGCCCACAGAGGCAATTGCAGAGCGCAAGGAGGCATACACGCAGGAGACAAGGGAACTGGGAGTGCTGGGAGTCCTGGGGAAGGTGTGGCTGCCTTGCGGACTGCTGTTTCTCTGTGTCTACCAGACCTATGTGCAGATCCCTGGGTTGGTGTTTCTGTACCACTACAGGTGAGAAGTAGGCAGAAGCATTACTCGGGCGTGGGGCTATATGATAGCAGTCGGGGTGTTTCGACTGGCCATATTCCTAGGCGCTTTGAGTGCTTATTACAGTATCGGAAACGCAACAATTCACACCTTTTTCCTAGTTGTCCGCCTGGCCTTGCTCTGGGTCACTCGCCTCGCAGTCCAGACCTGTCCCTACGTCACCATCTGCCAGGGCGACTCCTGCTTCCCACACGAAACCGTCTTCAGCCAAGACTGGTTCCGCCTGCTTCTCCTAGTGACTATGGGCGGCCTGCAGGGCTATATGGCTGCCAGTCTAATGGCCCTCGCCAGGAACCGAGTGGACCAAGAGGAAGTCGCGGAAAAGGACCTGGAGCGGACTGGCTACTTGATGTCAATGGCGCTGACTTTGGGACAGACAGCAGGGTTTGTGCACTGCCACATGGCTTATTTCGAGTACATTCCCACTCTGTACTGCGCTCCTTAGTTCTAATTCCCTAATTCCCTATTCCCGCCTGCAGCCATAATTCCAACGCTCCAATGAGTCTTTCCCCCGTCCAAGTCTTCGAAGCGCAGACCTGCCACTTCCTCAGTCCTCAGCACCCCGAAGTCCTGCGCCTCGCCAACGCCTACTTCCTCGAGCTGAAAAGAGACCGCGCCGGACTCGACACAGTCCTCCAAGTGGTCCTGCAGTCCTCCCAAACACCCGCCCTCTTCCTCGCCTGCAACATCCTGCTGGACTTCCTCTCTGAGTAAGCGCCAAGTAGACACTGGAACATGCTACGGAAGGAAGAGCGGGGGCGCTTGTATGAAGGGCTGGGGACCATTTTGGCTACTAAGGGGCCGGAGATAAAGAGGGAAAATGGCCTGGCGGCGGAAAAACTGTGTGAGTGCTTGGCTCGCCTGGTCCGTCAGTTCTGGAACGACGACTCGGAGGCCAAAAGGGTGTACCAACTGGCTCTGTCCCTGGCGATAAAGCCTGCTTACCAGGCCATTGGCTGGGTGCTTTTACGCAAAATCACTGAGGAAATGTCCCCTCAAATCAGCCGTCCGCGTCCCCAGCACCTCCGCAACGCCCAGGTCTTCAAGGACGACTACCTCCCGCTTGCCTTTAAAACCGCAAGTCAGCAGTTCCTCCTTCAGATGCAGTTCACTGACTGGCCACTCGCTATTTCCGTGGTGAAGTTACTCGTCTCAGTCCTGAGCTTCGACACAAGTGAGGAAAACGGAGTGTGGAAATGCGTGATGATCAGCAGTGATGAGAGGAAGCGGGGGAACTGGACACTGCTGGAGCAGGTGGAAACGCCTGCACTCGTGTACCAGCTCTATTGTCACTGTCACGAGAGACTAATGGGCAAAGACGCTGCTTTGTGCTTTCAGTTTCTGGCGCTTTTAGCATCAGTCCAGAGGTATTTTTACGCGAATTCAGACCTGAGAGTGGAAATCCTGAAGGCCATTGTGAGCGGAGTTATGATCGTAATCAACCAATCTATCGGCCTTTCCGACCCTGCGAGTCTCCTGGAACTCTGCAAACTCTTGCATGCGCTGGCCTCCGCCTCCGTCCACAGCGACTTACTGGACTCGGAGCTGTCCCAAAGCTTCCTTACCTGCGTGTTCACCCTCACTGTCAACCTACTGGCCTCCAACACCTGTGACAATGCTGTCTTTTTCCTCATGCAGTTCTGGTCCCGTCTAGTCCCAAGCGTACTGCACTTCTCCGACCACAGCCAGGCTCTAAAGGCCGCAATTCTGAAGCTAATCGAGGACTACTGGAAGGCTGCAGCGCTGCTGATCGAGCAGCAGGACTTGGACCGGGAGTTGCTGGACGACGCTATGGTGAGCACAGTGAGTGAAATGGTGAGGGCGGACAGTGTGACTATAGGACTGAGATGTCTGCAAGAGCTGAAAAGCGTGGCTGGAAGTTGCCTCACTGCTGGCGGCAACCTGCAATTACTGCAGTTTCTTATCAAGTTCGCATCTATGATGATGGCGGAAAACCGCAATTTGACGTCCAAAAAAGCGCATTTCTGCAGCCCCGGCGACCTGAAACCTTCTTCTGCCTTGTCTCCTGCAGAGGCGGAGCTTTTAGGTCACCTTTCAGCGGAGTTGTTCAAAATCTGCCTTCTTTCTCGCCAAAGTCCCGCGAATAAGTCCTTGATTTTGGCTTGTTTGGGGTTTCTACGCAGCTTTCAAGTGGTGTTTTTGGGGCCTAATGCGGAGCAGGAGGTGGTAAATGTCTGCACGTACCTGCAAGGCGCCCTCAATGTCGGCGAAATCGCAGAAATGTGGATAGAACTCGACTTGCACTACTTGCGGCTGGGAGCCACTGCGGAAAGACCAGACCAGGAGTTGATTTCCGAAGCAATTTCAGCCTTTTCAGGGCTAATTCAAGGGTCGAAGTGCGCGAAAATGCCAGGAAGCCGGGAAGAACTGGTGTGGGTGGGTCCACTGTGCCTTAGACCTGCCTTTATCAGTGAGTTGCTGGCAGCCCTGGCTTCCAAGCAGGTTTTCGTGCCCTACGACCCTGCTTTGCTCTCTTCCCGCACTCAGCTATTCAGTGCTGCAGGGAAGTTGCTGTTCTGGGCACTGCGCTGGGTCGAGGGCCTGCAGGGGGAGGACTGGCTGAAAGCCCACTTCCAAGCGCACAACACAGGCGACTTGCCTGGCTACCAGGCCTGGCTGTATGAGTCGATTGGCCTCGTGCAGGCCATTTCCCTGTCGTGCGACTTCACAACTTGGACGGAATGGTTCCTGGACGGACCGGCTGCGGACCTATTGGGGAAGTTGCAAGCAGCAGCAGGGAACATCTCTCTAGCCTGTGCCATTTTGAAGCTTACTGCGGAGTGCAGTCACAACAGAGTGAACCGCATCATATTCCCCCAGCACTCCATATTGGGAGGGGAGCTGGCGAGAGTACTGACCACTGTACTGTCAGTGTACCTCACCAGTACCTTCCTAATGCCTGTGGATAGTCCCTATGAACAGAGATATCGGCCTTTCCGTAGGGCAGTTCGGACCATTACGAACCTTATTAGTGGACGGTACTGCAATATGGCTCTCTTTTTGTCCTCTGATACCTCTTTTCGGGCAGTGTTCGAAGCGGCTCTCCGCTGCTTGCGGCAAATCCCAATGGAGGACCTCTTAGCGTACCAGAAGCAATTCCAATGTGTGTGGGATATGGTGGATATCGCCACTCAGTACGAAGCTTTAGTGCCTTTACTACTGTCTCTCGAGACTGAGGACCTGGAAAGAGTGCTGGAACTGTGCAGGGAGGGACTCCAGTCCCTGTCCAATGCCGCTAGAATTAGCTCTGCAAATACGATAAACAACCTGATAGCGTTCATATCCAAGCCTTTGAAGCCTGCCTTGCAGCCTATTTTCGACCAATTCCGGCTAAAAACGGACCTGTACATGAAGCGACTCCTCAAGTCTGTGCTGATAGTGGTGCTCAACGGCTTCCTAGCCAATACATCACTGATATCCAAGGCGCTTTTAGGCCTGATTAACCATCAGCAGGTGTACTTCCAAGGACTTATGCAAGAAGTGCTGCAGGCGCAGGAGCCACATGTGCAGGAAAGCCTGCAGCCTGCTCTGGCAGACCTGCTGAAAGGCACTGACTTCGTGTGGTGGCAGGTGCAGCCCGTGCAGTCGCTGGAGGTCGTGATGGACAATATGAAGGGCGCGAAGGTGTTTGGGGAGAACTTGGGACAACTCATAGCCAAAGTGGGCAGGATTACCTGGTGTTAGATAAGGGTAGAAATCAGTTGCCTCTTTGGTGTATGTGGAAGTCAGTGACACCACTAAAGCACTTCCAACTGTCAAGAGGACTGAGCCTTCCAAAGTGTATTGATGGAAGCCACTTGAACAGGCTGCCTACTGTTTAGTCCCCTTCTCTTCCTACCTACTAACTAGTTGGCTCCTCCGCGCCAAAAAAGTCCACTACCGCCTCTCGATCCTCCTGCGTGACCTTGACTCCATACTTGCCACACAGTCCCGCTGCATACACATGCGACTCGAAGCTTTCCTTATAAAACACCATTCCATTCGCTGTCATCAATGCTATAGGAAGCCCCATCAACGCATTCACCAGCCACCTGCCTCGACTCGACTTTGTGTTGGGAATCACGAACTGGGTGTCAATAAACACTGCGCCTATGAAGGCAACTGGCCAAAACAGCGTTTCCCTGCGACGGTACTCCTCTTCTTCCTTCTTCCGGTAGAGTTCGAATAGACTTTGCTCCTCTGCTGTGATGGACAGCTCCTTTGTGCCGTACACTAGGGTGCAGAACTTTCTGAAGAGCAGGTCGTCTTCACGTATGGTGGTATAGATGCCGCGCCACTTTTCTCGGTACCTGCGGAACATTTATAAGCTAGGGAGTTCAGGCAAGTGTCATAGTAGATGGCTAGCTACCGCAAGACCATCAACCCTCAGATGCGGCAATCTCAGAGTAGAAGTGGACCCAACCCTGTGGTGGCAGGGGCAGGCCTGGGCAGAGGCAGGCCTCCGGCCCAGCCAGATCCGCGCTATTCAGCTGTCACAGGCATTGCCGGGTCCAACATCAGTCAAAGACAGCAGTCTGCCAATGCACCCACTGCCCTCAACACCAGCACTAGGCCTTCCAGCAGCGCTGCCTACGAAGACTCCTCCAGAGCCAGAAGTCCTATGCAGACCGCTCCCACTGAGACGTACTTACTAAGCAGCAATGATCAAATCGTCATTCACGTCTGCGACGAAAACCGCAAGGTCAACCGCGATTTCAAATGCAGCAAAACCCTCCTCCTCTCCCAAATGAAGTACTTCGAAAAGTACCTCGTCGGCTCCACCACCATTGAAGACATCGATATCTCCGTGCACTGCGACGTGGAGATCTTTGAGTGGCTCATGAAGTACTTGCAGGAGGCCGAGCAGCCGGAGCTGAACGTGGCCAACGTCATTTCCATCTTGATCTCCTCGGATTTCCTGCAGATGGAAGGACTTGTGGACAAGTGCATCGACTTCGTGAGGCAAAACTTGGAAAAAGTGTGCAAGTTGGCTATTGATATGAGCTGTCTGAATGCGAAGTTGCTGAAGAAGCTGGCCAATTTGACCTCTGCAGAGGAGCTAAACCAGGTGAAAGACCCGAAAGACCGGCTCATCGGGAAGCTGTTTCTGAAGAAATTGGAGGCTGTGTTTGAGGACGAAAGCAGCAGTTTAGTGCGCTGTGTGTACTGCGACCGACTCTTCACCAGCGATCAAAAGCAGTTTATGATCTGCGAAAAGGCGCAAATCTTCATCGACTTCCACGGGAATGTGATAGCGGAGCACGTGCCGGACCGGAACTGGGAAATGAACAAGTTCATTTTGTTCCTGAAGTCACAGTCCTTCACCTGGCGGGAACTGTACTGGAAGCTGTGGGGCCGGCTAGTGGCTTTCACCTGCACTAATTGCGGCCAAATGTTCTCAGGCGCTGAGTACCGCCACTGCAGTTACCATCCTTTGCCAGCCAAATTCGCCTTTGGGTCGAACATCGGGTGCTACGAATGCTGCAGCCAGCAGGCTGTGCGCTTCGACACGTCTATTAAGAAGAAAGGCTGTACAGCTCGAGAGCACACTGTGGCTTTCGACCAGCAGCAGACTTCGGAGTTTGCGATGCTCATGGCCAATTTGGAAATCGTCCAGGAGCCGTTTAGTCCGGGGCCTGGAGACCGACCGTCGTTTTTGAGGTTGGTGCAGATGTTCACTGCGAACCAGGAGGATGCAGGCGGGGAGGAAGACGAAAGCGATGGAGACGCGGATATCACTGACGAGTCGGAGGAAATCGAAAGTGACGATGAAGAGGAAAAGTCCGGCGCAGTCAAGAGTCAAAAGAAGAAACTGGTCCGCAGCAAGAGTGGCCAGGGACGCAAGTACGACATGAACCCGAAGAAACAGCGAGTATGGAAGTTGGACGCGTTGAGACTGCAAGACTTCGAGGCTATGAAGTCCATGACGTCTGCTCTGACGAAGGCTAGGAAGGCGCAGGAAGCCAAGGCTAAGCCTGCGAAGGCACCTGCTGCTCCCAAACGACGCCTGCAAGATCTAGCTTAAAGAATAGCAATTGAGGTGTTATCACGGAAACGAGCAGGCAGGAGCGCTGGCAGTCGTATATTTGCAAGTCTTCTGCGTGCCGGCACACTTCTCACAGTAGTCCTGGCAGCCGGGTGCGGGAGCTGCATACGCGGAGGACTGGGTCTCCGACTCTGCGACCTGCGTCTACTAGACGAGCCAAAGGAGTGACTTTGTACTGAGTTCTTGGACTGTCCCAGCAGGAAACGAGCGGAAGTGACTCCTCTTTGCACCCGTGGACTGATATCTGCCAAAGTATACAGTTTCGTGACTTCATCGTACACGATGGAAGTGCCAGGCAAAGCTCGAGTCGAGTCTCTGTGAATGGAGCTTTGGCGGGAGGAAGCAGTCCCAAGTCCGCTCTTCTTTGACATTACTGCAGGGGCTAATAGGAACAGTAAAAATGCGAAGTCTGGCTACCACTGCGATGCTGAGTTCGGGCTACAGTATCCCTTTGGTGGGGCTGGGCACTTACCAGATGCGTGGGGAAGAGTGCAGAGAGGCAGTTCGAGCAGCGCTGGACCTGGGCTATCTCCACGTCGACACTGCCTACATTTACCATAACGAAGACGTCATTGGGAGCGTCCTAAAGACCCACAACCGATCCAATCTATTCATAACTTCCAAAATCCCTCCCACTCACCAAGGCTTCGAGAAGACCTTAGAGGCTGCTTCCCACAGTATTTCCCAGCTGGGAGTGGACTACTTAGACCTGCTGCTCATCCACTGGCCTGGGTGCTCCGGACTCACTCCCAGCGACCCTCTCAACGCACAGCGCAGGCTGGAGACATGGAGAGCCTTGGAGCAGCTGCAGAGCCAAGGGAAGGTCAGGAGCATTGGAGTATCCAACTTCCTGGTCAGGCACTTGGAGCCGCTGCTCAAAAGCTGCACTGTGCGTCCGGCCGTCAACCAGTTCGAGTACCACCCTTTGTGCCAGAACGAAGAATTGGTGCAGTTCTGCAAAGGCAATGGAATCCTGGTTGAGGCGTATTCGTCACTGGCTCGGGGAGACCGGGGTCTCTTTGAAAGTGCAGTGGTGCAAGGGATAGCTGCAAAGCATGGGAAAGCCATAGGTCAAGTACTGCTTCGATGGGGTCTGCAGCAGGAAATCGTCGTCCTGCCTAAAAGCATCCACCGGCAGAGAATTCAGAGCAACTCACAGTTGGACTTCGTGCTGAGTGACGAGGATATGGCTCAGCTCAGTGCACTGAATGCCCAGAAGCATACCTGCTGGGACCCTGCGAGTGTTTTCTAGCTAGTTAGACTACCCTAAGGCCAGGCGGAACATGTCGTTGAACACAAAGTAGTGGCCGTCTGCTTGTTGGTTCAGGTGGAAGACTTGGGAGAACTTGAAAGGGTTGTCCTGGTCCATCTGCATGAAGCCTGAGACGAAGACTATGATGCCGTTAGCAGTGCTGGAGGGCTGGCAGTCCATCGTCGTGATTTGGTGCTTAATGGTCTGGAAGCTCATGGACTTGATCTTTGTCATGATGCCGTCCACTCCCCGGTGCTGCTCACCTTCGAACGTCAGCATAGAGAACTCGTTGTACAGAGCTCTGAGACTGTCTCGGTTGGTATCGAAGGAGGAGTAGTAGAAGGTGACGAACTGCTCGCCCACTGCTTGAAAGTTGGCCATTATTACGAAGCGAGGGATAGGAAGAATAGGACTTTGAATATGGGGAAAGGAGTCGCTGATCTTGCGGCTCGGCCCAATAGTAGGCTCTGGGATAGGTTGGAAGTCTGTAATTTGCATGCATGGCTTTAATCAGTGCAGAAGTAGTGCTTGTTTTGGTGATTTCCCTATATACCAGTCCTTAAATTCCACTTCTCTATCGAATTCGTCTATTTAAGGTCAACTATAAGTCCCTTTCTTAGCTTAAAGCTACGCAAATGCCTTTTTCCAGGCTGATTTTCGGCTCTGCTGCAGTTTTCTCTATCCGCCACCGACCCTCTTCCAGCACTTCGCAAACAGGTCCATTGCCTCCGCCTAGAACCAGCACCAATTCCCCTAGGGAAAAGGCCTTGGCAAAGGCTCGCTCCTCGTTCATTTTGCTGTGCAGCTGAATATCCAGTGTGTTCGGGTCGAAGCTGAAGACCAGATTGCTCTGGCCCTGGGGTAGACAGCCGCCCAGGAGCAGGATTTGACCTTGGTAGGGACAGGCGGCTATACCAGAGGCTTCAGAAGGGAGGGACAGACTTAAAAGTGTCCATTTGTCACTGTGGAAACTGTACTTTTCGATAGAGGCAATCAGACCTTTGGCGAATCCGCCAAATAGGAAAGCGGCTTTTTCCCATACAGAGCATCCAAACAAGGCTCTTTTCGCACCCATTTGGCTTCTTTCTTCCCACTGGTCATTTGTGAAATCGTAACTTTCGCAAGAACTCAAAGTGCCCAGTTCGTCGTTGAAGCCTCCGAACACGTACAGCAGGCTGTCGTGGTAGACGCAGCTGTGGCCTGCTCGAGCGTGCAGCATGGCACTTCGGGTATCGGACTTTCGGATGGCGGGGAATAGGATTTGGGTGGTTTTGGAGACTGCAACTTCTCTACCGCCTGTGATAATAATAGCCTGGAACTCCTTAAGAAAGCAAGCCGCCGAATAGGCCTTCAGCCCAACCTCCATATCCGCCTCTTCCCAGGCCTTCCCCCCCACAGAAAAGACCCAAGAGCCGCACTCCCCACTTCCCGGCAGAGAGCTCGAGCCCAGACACAGTAACTCCTTTCCCTCTGTTTCCTGCACAATTACGCCCAAATCCGCCAGTGTGAAGTCTTCCTTCCTCGGCACGAAGTTGTACCAATGCGGGCGATAGTCAGCTTTGAAGCTGAAATCCAGGCAAGCGGACTCGATTTTGAGCAGACTTAGCTGGGAAGCGCCTTTGTCCAGCTCCAGTATTTCCTTATCGGACATAGACTCCAGGCTGGCTTCCAGGGTAGTCCACCTTTTCCCTATGTTGTGGACCAGGGTCAGTCTTTCCTCTGTAAGACGGATCAGGCTGTCCAGGTCTTCCAGGTCTTTGGTGTATAGGAGGGTCAGTTGGTGCTCGTAAATGGCCTGTTCCGAGTCTAATTGCGCTCTAAGAGTGTCGAAGAAGGTCCGAAGTGCCAAGTACTGGGCAGTCTGCGAGGCTTCCAAAGCTTTCCTCTTGGCTTGGTAGCTATTCAGGGCGCTTTCCTGCTTTTCCTTTTTCTCCTTCACAGTATCCCTCGCAGCCCGTATGCCTTTCTTCACCTGCAGACTCAGCTTTTCCAAGTCTTCAAATTGATGCGAGTTATGCTTCGTAGCGATGCACTTGTGACACACATACACTCCACAGCGCAGGCAAAACAGCAGCGCCTGCAGGCCCTGGTCCCCATGCAAAGGACACGATATAGTCCTCGTCTTTACCTGAGAGTCCAGCAAGCTGAAGTTTTTGGGCAGTTGGGACAGACTGGCGGTAGTGATGTTGCTTCTGCAAGTTGGACATTGGGGCTGGCCTGCTGCTAGGTGGCCTGCAGGGTCGTAGAGACGGAGGAAGAAGAGGCAGGACTGGCACACTGTGTGGCCGCAGGGCAGGATGCGAGGGACGCGGTCTTGGGAGTCGTATTGGTCGAGACAGATGGGACAGGAGGACATGACTTATTAGTAGTTGCTAGGGAGCGGGGAATGCCTTTGTAGGGAATAGGCTGGACAGGGTTGGTTCTGAGAGAACACGCTGATGAGACTTGGGAGCTCGCTTAGTCCTGCGCTTCAGTGTCTGCAGTTCCAATTGCTCCACATCCGACACCTCCTGCCTACTCCTTTCCTCCACATGCAGGTCCCCTCGAAACAGCCGCTGCAAGTGGCCCAACACATTGCCTCCACCCGCCTTCTTGCAGGACTTATTGAGCAGCACTGAGAGTCGTGCAGGTTTGAGCCATTGCTTCACCTCAGTCTTGGCCTTTAGTGGCATTTCCGCCCTGTTCTCGACTTCCGGAATTCGCTTGTGCGGGTACAAATCGTAGAGTAACTTCCAGCCTTTGGACAAAGCAGGGGGGGAGAGGACTGGCTCTGACTGAATCCGGTGATGGGAGAAAGAGGGACTGAGCGCTGCTTTGGGACTAATAGGAGGGAAGGAAAAGGCTTTGGGACTAATAGGAGGGAAGGAAAAGGCTTTGGGAGACAGTGGAGTCTCAGAAGCCACACTGGGTCGTATCATTATCTAGTTAGCGTGGAAGGATGGCAGGGATGGACAGGCCCGGGAAACGCCCAGGATCTTGTGTCCCTGCAGCTTCCTACAGTAGGAGCAGAAGCTGACACCACAGGGACAGTTGCACAGGCTGGAAGTGGGCCTTTGGCCTGCACTCAGCTTTAGTCGCTTATAGTGGCCGCCACAGTTCCCAGGACAGTTGGCTTCTGGCTGCTCCAGCAACTCGCCCAGTTTCCTGCAGTTTTCACTATACATCCCCAGTGCTTCCAGCGCCATAGCAGACCCGCAGTAGCAGCAGGCCAGTGGCTCCTGCTTCTCCACCCTTTCAGTCAGGACCGGCCACAAACACAGCTCGCAGCAATAGTGGCCGCAGGGAAAGGACTGCAGGACATGTCTTTGCAGGCAGGTTTCGCAGGGCTTGCCTATGTCCAGTTCTTGTAACAGACTCAGTAAATCGTCTGCTTCAGGGCGACTGTTAGCATCCAAAATCATCATTTGACACAATATTGACGCGAAAGCAGGGGAGTAACGAGGACAGATTCTCGAAGAAATGTAGGCATCTAAGGCTTTTTGAGGGGAGGAATAGAGGTTAAATATATCGGAATTGCACTTCAAACTCGCCATATCTAGGAAAACCCGCCCCAGGGACCAAATGTCGTCCTTGAGCGAAGCCTCATAGAGTGTCTGCTGTCCTGTGATTTGCGCTGCATAGTTTTGCGGAGTCAAGAAAAGCTGAGTGCCTCGAATAGTCTGAAACTGCTCAGTTTGATGGGCGGCAATTTGCTTGGAGTCCTCGAAGTGTCCAAGCACAAGTTTGCCCTCCTTCATAAACACAGTATCCGGCGTAATGTTGCGGTGCACGACTCTAATCGCATGCAGCTGAAACAAAGCCCTGGACAGGTCCTTCAAATAGGCCCACAGTTGACTTTCGCTCCAGTACTGTCGCTGCTTCGCCCGAGTTCTGATTTCCAACTCCAACAGCTGGTCAAACCACTCCTCGAAGATGTATATTTCCCGCTTGCTGGACAAGTGGTGCAAGTAGCGCACTACTGGGAAGCACTCCTGGTAGTTGGCAAATGTCATCAGCATGCTTAGCTCTTTGAAAGCCTCTTCTGAGGCAGTTGGGTAGACTTTCAGCCAGGCCTTGGGAGGGAAGCCGGGCAGTGGACGGGTGAAACTGCAGCGATACATCTTGTAGTTGCTTGTGGCCTGCACCAGTTCTCGCTTGAAGCTGGAGTAGTGCTGCTGGGCTTCCATACTTTCTGTTTACTAGGCATTTTGCAGGTGCGGACAAATTGTTCCCAGCCTCTGCTGGAAGTCAGCGAAATCACTAACTTCCAGGTACGCTTTTAACTATGATTCTAGTCATTGCAGCAACTCCAGATGCCCTGAAAGCACTTCTTCACCATGCGCTCGCCACAAGGTATATAGGTAATCGCATACCAGCAGTACGCCACAATCTGTACGACAAGGAAAAGAAGCGTCAAATTGGTGTCTTGCAGCTTCAAAGCAGCTACTAAGGTCATTACCATGGCTCCTAGGTAGAGACAGGTCGGGATCCAACGCTTCTTTTTGAACATAGACTTCGCCTGACTCACAGGTCCTCTCAGGAACATTGACCCTGCAATAGCAATCATAGACCCAAGTGTGAAAAGCACTGCAAACGTCCTCAGCTTGTTCGGCCGAGGAGAGATCAGGACCAGCCAGGCTAGCAAAGACAGGCAAACGCCAATAAGGAAGCAAGCGCCGAAGCAGTACAGCCGAGTCTTGAAACTGAGAGACGGGCAGTAGTCGTCCTGTTCCTTTTTCTTGAGGCGGAGAGGGAAGAAATTGGACATTTCTATGTTACTACTGCTTTGGGCTCCTGGGAGAGTTCCACCATGGCTCGGAACTCTTCGTAGTCTAGCTTGTAGTCGTGGTTGAGGTCGTATTCGAAGATCATCATGTGGACTTCGTCAGGGGCAGCAGCTACTCCGTGAGAGGCTAATAAGGCTTCGATGTCGTCGGCTTCCAAAAAGTCGTCGTTGTCCTGTCTGAATCTCACCAGGTCCAAACGCTTAAAAGCATAATACAAGAACGACTCCTCCATGCTCGTATTTAGCTGCGTCAACAGGAAATCAGTGAAACTCATCGTAGTTCTTCCATCACCTGCCAAATTTTCAATCAACTTCTGCACCTCTGCAAAAGACTTCGTTACATTGGCCGCTCCAAAGTGGGTCTGCAGCACCGAAGCAATAAGGAACCCAGAGCTATTGGTATCCAAAGCCCAAAACTGGTCCTAATGTAGACCTTACAGAGAGATCCCGGAGTAGTTTTTCCGGCGTAAATCGAACTAAAGCTCTCCAAACATGGAACCTCAGGCGGACTGGGGGGTTGTAGTCCGCTATCAAATGGACCACTTTCGGGTCTACTGCGGGCTTTTCCGCCCTCAGCCAAGGGTGTGCGAGGACCGAAGCCAGCGTGGCTCTGTGGCTTTGGTTAACTGTGAGCAGTCTGAGGAGCAGGTCTTTGCACTGGGCGGACACTCCCACCCATATTTCATCCTCTGTGGAGTAGTTCCCGGTCCTTATTTTCTCCTTCGTGCTCTCCACTGAGTCAGTTTGAAAAGGTAGTTTGCCTGCGAGTAGTTGGTACAGCAGGACTCCCAGCGCCCATATATCCGCACTCTGCCCAGACTCCTTATTTAAGGCTTCAGGGGCTGTGTACTGGAGAGTATGTGTGAACTGAGTGGCGTCCAAGCCTTTGAAATCAGCGAAGTTGCCTATACAGGTCTTGAAACTTACCACTTTGACCCGGGCTTCTCCCTTCTGCACGTAGGCGATGGCCTGGGGTCGAATCCCTCGGTGAATGAAGCCTAGTTCGTGGATGTATTTGACGGCCCATACAATTTGCCTTAGAACCGCTTTCGCCTCGTTTTCAGGCAAGGCTCTGACCGTAAGGCACTTTTCCAAGCTATCTCCAAAGCAAAGTTCCGTTATTACATGGAAATACCTCTGGTCCTCATATAGTTCAAAGAACTTCGCTACGTTTGGGTGGTCGAAAAGTCTGCTAATCGCCAAAGCTTCTCGAAAAATGCGTAAATCCGTGTCGCCCAAATCAGCTTTGCGGATGGTTTTGATGGCTACTTGGGTTTGGCGCTCGTAGCAGCCGATTCGAATGGCTGAGCGCAGAGTAGTGACTTTGCTTTGACTGAGGACCGAACGGAAGCTGTAGGCCTCTTCAACATCTGGGTGGGAAATACTCCGCTGAGTCGAAGCCACTGAGAGCTGAGCCAAGGTCCCTAGCGGACTCAAGACCCTGGCCGAAACTTTCTCCCGAGACACACAGAATCCCATATTCCCACCAATACCTCCTACTAAGATCTACTGCTTTCACTCAGCAGCTTGAGTCGGCTCAGCCAGGCTTCACTCACTTTGGGCAGCACTTTCTTCCTCGCAGGGTTACAGCTTTCCAGCTTTTCTCGGAAAAGCTCTACTTCTCGGTCGTCTTCAGTCTCAACTTCCTCGGATCTATTGGGAGATTTGGACCCGTCTGTTGTGGAAAGGCCGGAAGTGGCCTTTACCTTGCCTCTGCGGGCGGACTTGGGCGTATCGTTGATGTAAGTGACCAGTTCCTCGATGCTCATACGCTGGAAGGTCTCCTGCTGAGCCGCTTTTCGCTGCAACTCGCACATTTCCTCGTCCATTTCGTCAGCAGGGCCGATGGTCTGGTAGATGAGTTGGTCTCGCTGGGACTCCATCAGACTGCCTTTCTCCAGCAGGTCCTTGAGTTGGACGTCATGCAGCACTAGTTCATAGAACTCGTTCTTGCCACTCTGCATTATCACCCCTGAGCCCTCGGATCCGTACAGCTGGATCAGTCCCTCCACCACTTCAATGGCGTTTTCCATGATTTCGTAGGAGTCTTCCAGCAGGCCTAAGCTCAGTCGTTCGTCCTCTGTCGCTTTCACAGCTTCCAGCAGTTTGTATATGAAATCGCTCGTTCTGGCCTGGAAAAGTGCATATACGTCCTGGCAGCCGATGGCGCGGGTCAGAGTTCTGACACGGTCCACTAGCCTTTCCTGCACTTTCTTGTCCAAAACTGAGTGCTGAGGAGGACGAGCATCCAAGGGGTTGGGTCCTGCCTTGCGCTCAGGGATGCGTTTGCTGAATTCTTGGAAGAAACTCTCGTAGATTTTAGCTAGGCTTTCGTCTATCTCGTCCCTGACGCTTAGTTGAGGAGTGAGACTGACTTCAGGGCGGGGCGAGGCTGGAGCGGAGAGCTTGGCTGACTGGAGAAGACTGGAAGAGTTGACTCGAGCGAGGTCTCGCTGGCGCTTTCTAGACTGCTTGCCCATATTGCTTATAGCTGGCGAGGGATTTCCTATCCTGGCTGAAACAGGAACTCGGCGCTTTGACAACTAGAGTGTTTCTATCAGATTCTTTTATAGTCGAAAGTGGACTTTTCCTATTATCGTGGCGATACTACGGCTAAATCCAGTATGTAAAGCAGCTTTTTTTCTTTTGTGAAAGTCTCCAACTCCAACTTTATATCTCTGATTTCTCTCTTTATTGTCTTAGAGCTCCAGTAAATCCCCAACTATTTCGAAATGCTCTTTGGTGCTGGGCTCTATACTGTGGATCGCTTGTGACAATTAGATATATCTAAGGACGAATTTAGCTTTACAGAGAAGGATTGGTAAAGGGTTCTTCGCTCGAAGTAATTAGCGCAAATTTCAGTGTTTTCACTGCAATTTATAGGCTGTTTCTAGAACAAAAACAAAGGTGTTACCCACGCTATATGGCCTCAAACATAACCAAAATAATACTCATTTGTTCGGGATTTATGCAAACGATCTATTGACAAATCCCGACTTTATACCTTTTCTCTAAAAACAAAGCTTTTAATCTTGTTTCCAAGCCTATTTGGTTATTTCTACCATACGTGAACTGTTTAGTGCCCGCACCAACAGTCCTAAACTATGCGCCAATTCATTCATTTCTCTCATCTTCTCCTTAGTTTTCCTCCTAAGTCTCTCCAGCCTCTTCAAAGTTCCACATATAGCGACCAGTGCATCTCTGCGGTCTATAACCACCTCACTAACCTTCACCGCCTCCATAGCGAACTGAGTAAGAATGGGGTTAGTGACCTCGGAAAGATGGAGAAGCTGGAGGGCTGGGAAGATCAAATCTGCTGAAGTGGGTAGATAGCCGCGTCGGATTTTTTCCGCCATTTCGAAATCTCCCTGTTTTTCTGCGAGAATCAGCCCTTTCAGCTTGTGGGAAAGTGAAGCCACGTCTCGAAATCCATTTGCGCGTATTTGTCGCTTTTCCAGGATTTTTCCAATTGCACACCTCTTCACCTTCATTTTCACATGCCATAAAAAGGAGTCCTTATGAGACACAGGCGTAGGGAAACTGCGAATATAGTCAAGTCCTCTCAACTGCAGTCTTTTCACTGTGCTCAGGTAGTTAACATCCATTAGCTGCGCTCTTAGTTCGGTAATTGCGTTGTTTATTTCGGGAAATTCCTGACAAAGTTGCTGGATTAGGTGTTTGGAAAGGGTCATTATGATTGTCGTTTCGGTGGTTTGAGCGTAGAAACTAGCGATTTCGTCCTCTAAAAGTGCTAAATTTGGGCAAAGGACACTGCCCATTGTGAGCTGTTCAAGTGCCATTTTCACGATAAATCTCATATCTTTCCGCTTCTTTATCTGTGCTAAAGTAGCTCGGTGGTCTTTTAAGCGAGTGTTAAATGGGGAAAAAGGTGTTACAGCGGACTTTTCTTTCTTGATATTTTCCTGCGAATCTTTCATCAGTAGTTCATCATTGAGCGGGATATAAATTTCCACATTCCCATCAATCACAAAGGTGATTTTATCCACAATATCGCCTTCTCTGAGGAGGTTCGTGTACGGCTGCACCCTAGTTGTGGGCAGTCTGTATATAATTTGGCTCAGGATACTGCCTCTAAGATGGGTAAACAGCGCACATCTCCTCAGTGTCGCCTTGATGAAGCTTTTCCAATCGTCATGGTAATGCACCGCACTGACTTTAAACAAGGTCCTAAACTTAGGGTGTTGGAAAGACAAGTAGTCGAAATCGTCCTTCGACATCATTGCCAAAGTGACGTACCCCGCAGCCATGACAGACGCAGTCCTTGGAGTGGGGTAGAGCAGCGCAATTTCCCCAAAGTGTTGTCCCATGCCCAGACTCTTCATCCTTTTACTGCTCCTGTGTTCGTCTAACACCTGGACATGACACATGCCGAAGACTATGAAATACAGCATAGTGGCGTCTTCACCTTGGGTTATTATTTTTTCTTCGGGCTGGCAGTATAGAGTTTTGAGATGGCGCAGGATGCTGACTTGGATTTGAGCGTGGTTGGCAAGTGCAGGGTTCAGTAGCATCACATGCTCGAATATGATAGCTCGGACTTCTTGCTTGAGGGAGGGAGGCAAGAGACCGAAGAAGGAGACGAATTCGCCCTGTCGCAGGGCCAAGCTGTGGGAATAACGCAGGAATCCGGAGATCTTTACCTGAAGTCTGGCCTTTAGCTTCAAATGGAGCATAGTAGTGGAGGCTGCATTTTGCACTTCCGCTATCAGTGCATTTCCCTTATTCAGCTCAAACAGAACCACTGCAATTTCTCCGAACATATAAGCCTGGAAAAGTTGTCCCAGTAGAATCGCAAACCCTGAAAAGAGCCGCTCCCACTCCACCCTCGGCCCAATTTCCGCCCCTGCAAGCATATACACAGCCATGTACAGGCTGTACGCATACTGTCTCAGAATCTGTCCTTCGTAGTACAAACTCTCTTCATGGTTGGTATGCTCGATGTACAGGGCTGGAGGCACGTAGACTTGGGCGGAGTCGATGAGCAGGAACCAGAAGCAGGCTGTGAGGTGTAGATATATGATGAACAGGAAAAGCAGCTGAGCGAGTTTAATTGTCAGTTTGATGTGCGTCTTTGCTCGCAGGAAAACCAGGATTTTGCTGAGTCGCAGGAGACGCACTATTTTGGTGAGCGTGATTAGTTGCAACCCTTCGTTATTAGAGTGCAGCAAATAGAAGATATCAAAGGGAATAGCGGAAATGATGTCTACTGCCAATTTCCCCGACCCCATGTAGTTCTTGAAGATTCGCAGGGAATTCGTGACTTCTTCCCCAGTGATTAGGTCAATGTACGTAGTCCTCATAGACACCACTACATCTGCAATGTAGGCCATGTCAATTACCACAGCAGTAATGATCAAAGCCACACTCTCCCCTTTCGAAAGGAAAGCCACGGCAAATGGCACGTAGAAACAGTTCCAAACTGCGAGCAGCATAATGAAGGCGTCCCAGCGCAGTTTGAGGGAGTGAGTGACACTGAGCATCAAGCGCGGCAGAGGCAGTGCATCTCCTGTTATAATGGTATATCTCACTTCTGACTTGAACCGATGTGCAGGGACGATGATTGAGGGTCTTTCTTCCCGCCGGGCTATTGAAGTCGCAGACTCGGGATCCTGCGCGAAGGCTTCCATTAATTACATATGCTGCATGCGATCGCCAAATTGCTACAGATGGGGAAGACGACAAGTAGAGGGGAAACACCTTGGGAAAACTTAGCTTCGGAGTGAGGGGATTTATCGCCTGTGTGAAATTTGTGAAGTAAAGCAGGGTGGGACTGGGACTATTTTAGGCAAATATGTGGCTTTAAGTTGGAGAACACTTCAAAACCAAGAAAACGAAGGAGAGATATGGGTAGCAGCAGGGGATAGACACTGTGATCTTAGATACACCCATGCAAGGAGTCGATTGCACCGAGAGATAATCTTGTGGCAGAGAAGCGGACACTGTCAACTGAGGCTTGCAGTTGGCTTTCTTGAAACTGGAAATCGAAGCTAGGGAGGAATATAATGAAAGTGATATCAGCGACATACAAAGACCTAGTCCTGGAATGACATATGCGAAGTCCCTTTTTACTAGCTCATTGAGATGCACCTCGATACACTATGACCCACACTTCTACCAGTCCTGCATCTCCCTCAACTTCCCTACATCCACTCTACAAGGCTTCCAGAACTACCCACTGCGCAAGTCCGCTGTTACTACCTATCCCGACTTCCACAGCAGAATGGCGACTTGCCCTAGGTAGAAGTAGATGAAGTGTCTGGTCTCATGCGTGACATAGGAGCCAAAGTTGCGGCCCACGACACAGTGCCAGGTCGGATTGTACTTCTTGTCGAACTCCTTCTTCACGTAGGCTGCGATGTCCTTCTCAATGTTGAACTTTTCCAGGGCTTGCTGGGAGCAGTTCACAGCGTCTTGCTGCATTTCCTCGGACATGTCTGCGTTCTTGATCACGGCGCGCGACTCGGCCATCTTTATAAGAGCTTAGGGCTAGGCGCGCTGCAGATCTTGCTTGAAGGAGAGCATGCGGTGGTGGTAGTCCAGGTTTTCCTCGAACTCGTCCTTCTTCTCCGATCGTTCCGACTCGACACTCCCTTCACTTCCACTTTCAAACTCATCATCTGCATCAGTATCGCTCGGCTCCATAGGAACTTCAGGAGTAGACGGAGTTTCTCCCCTTATTAAGCGTTCATCCTGTTCCTTTATTCTGGCTTCCTGCGCCTCGATAATGCGCTGGTACTCCTCATCGTTGGTAATCCGGTAATCATAGTTGGAAGGCATTTGGAGCCAAGGGTGCTTCAAGGCGGCCTCTGCTGACTCTCGGGATTCAGGCTTGTAGGCCAGCATTGGCTGCAAAAAGCTTGCTAGCTGTACAGCTTCCGCCTCGAATAAGCGATATTTCTCCACTAAAACCCTCTTTAAAGGCCAGAAACGCAGCTGTCTGATACGCTTCAACTCCCCTTCCCTCGTGAAGAATCGCTTCGAATTGACTCCGGAAAGTGCGAAATCGACCGGAATTCTTCCCAAAGTCTCAATCATCTGCGCTAAATGGTCATCGTCCTTATCAAAATCTCTCCCCGACTTCGGCTCAAAGAGGAAATCGCCAGTGATTAGTTCAAACAGCATACAAGCAAAGGACCACAGGTCCGCTGTGTAATTGTAGGAAACTCCGATAATTACTTCAGGAGAGCGGTATTGTCGGGTCTGGATTTCAGTGGAAAAGTGAGTGTGGAACCAGCAGGCGTTGCCCAGATCTGCGATTTTTATTTTGATGTTTTCGTCGGGTTTGGAGCACTGGTCGTCCAGGGAGAGAGATGTAGGCGGCTCAGAGAGTGTAGGCTCAACAGGCTCTTCCTCTACACCTAAAGGAGGCAGTTCCGCCAAAGCTTCCTCTTTAACGCTCGTTTTCGCCTTTTTCTTCTTATGCTTTTTCTTCTTGGTGACTTCAGATGCGGAAGCCTGGGTGGAAATAACTTCTGCCACTATAGCTTCTTTATGCTGTTTTGCCTCTTCCTTTTTCCTCTGCTTATACTTCTTTCGCTTGGCTTTCTTCAGCTCCTTGCGCTCCGCCTCCCGCTTTTCCTCCTCAGTCATAGTCTCCTGCGGCATCTGGGGACACAGTGGAGTGATGGGAGTTGGCAGGACGTTAATAGCCTCTTTCGGGTTGAGTTTGCCGTGTAGCAGAATTTGCGCGATTTGCAGCTGACTTAGTTGCACCAACACATTTTCCGGCTTCAAATCTGTATGAATAATCCCACAAATCCGATGCATATAGTCCAATCCCATCAGCACCTGCTGACTGATAACCCTGCATATAGGTATCGGAACTCCCTTGTAATTGTACTGCTTAATGACTTCCAGCAAGTTCACGCCCAAGACTTCAAACACCATGCACACATGCTTTCCATTCGGTCCCAAGTGCACAAAGGAGTGCAGGATTTGAACGACATAGCAGCGGTCTCTACCCACTTCCTCAGCAGACAGTCCAGCTTCCCGGGCCTGTACGGACAGCACCCACTCTTCTCTGCCTGTATTGCTCGATATCTTCATAAGGATTTCGATTTCGTCGTAGGCCGCTTCGGTGTAGTTGGGGGCGCTTTTCTGGACTTTGAGGGCGACGTAGGTGCTGTGGAGTTGGTCTCTACACAGCCAGACTGTGGAGAAGTGGCCCCAGCCGAGTTTCTGCACGACCAAGTAGCGGTTCAGGAACAAGTCGCCCAGAGCAACTGGGTGGTACCCGCCTGGTCGGTAGTCGTTCACTCCCTCTTCACCTGTGGCGGAAATGACGGAGCTGCTGTCGTTTTCCTCTGGCGCTTCTTCAGACAAAGACTGCTCCTCGTCCATTTTAAGTTCCTATCAATCCCTTAGCCAACCTCCACTCTTCATACAGCCTCCAAGGGAGACTGCATGCATCCTTGAAAGGCGCAGAAAGGCTTGATTTGTAGTGGAAAGAGGGACTAGTTGGAGCTACTTGGGCCTCTTGGCTCCTAAGCCAGAGTCAGAACTGTCGGAGTCAGAGTCGTGCTCGCCAGGCCGGTAGCGCCTGACAGGGATTTGCACTCCGGAGTCAGAGGATTCCGAGTCTAAATCGTCCTCCAAGTCCTCTATATCGATTTCGGACTCGGAGCTGTCCCCGTCCTCGGAAACCTCCTTTCCCTCTTCGTCTGTGCGGTCTAAGACGCTGAGACTGTCGAGTTTGGCAAAAATCAGGTCCCTGTAGCCGGGCAAAGCACTCACAGGGCAGTTAGTCGTGTCCAGGGCTAATAGGGCTGGAAGTCCTGCTAAAGCCTCTACTTCCCCTATGGCCTTTATCCCATTGTCCGCTAAGCCCAGCTGCATTAGGTTCTGCAGGCCTTCTAAGTGTTGCAGGCCAGTCACTAGATGGTTTCCGTTCAGATCTAGCTTGAGGAGCTGAGGCAGAGTGGGGAAATTCTTCAAACTAGTCAGGCCACATTCGTTCATAGACAGGAACTCCAAGCCAGCCAGTTCTTCCAGCAGACGCTTGTCAGACAGTGTCAGTTCGCTGCACTTCCAGCCATCCAGGACCAACTCTTCCACCTCGCTTTTGGGCTGGCGTTCGACCCGCTCAGCTAGCAGCTCCGCCAGCATTATTAGGAAGTCTGTTGGGAGCCATTGGTAGCAACAGCGGCCAGGCACCTGGAGGATAATATGAAAGCAGTCCTAGTCGTGGCAGCAATCGCACTAGTGGCGGGGCAGAAGCTAGTGGAGCTGAAAGAAACTGGGGATGAGGAGGCGACTTGCAGGGCTGGGGAAACGGTGGCTTTCCGCATTGCGTCCAACCCGTCCACTGGGTACTCGTGGTTTCTGGTGCCATCGGATTCTACGACTGCGAGCTTGGTGAATAACAACAACGAGGGCACGTACATCCCAGGAGAGGCAATGCCAGGCGCCCCTGGCCAGCAGGAATTCCTACTGAAGTGCAATGAGCAAGCCAATGTCAACGACTCCTACCCCTTCACCCTCATCAAGCGCAGACCTTGGGAAGACTACAGTGTGCGTTCCAAGACCGTGACGCTGAGAGTAGAGGCCTAAGTCTAGCTAGACGCCTGCAGCTTGACCCTGAGCCGTACTGACCCCAAAGTCCTCATCAAGTGTCTGGTACCTCCACACTATTTCGTCCTTGGCCTTCACTGGTAGGTCTCTTTCGCAAGCGTCGCCCCAAATTACCTTTCTGTTATTGATGTAAACGACCCAATTTTTCCCTCGCTTTGGGTTCTTTTCGTCCTCCATAGAGACAGTAAACAGTCGCTGCACGTAATAATCGAATTTGTCCCCCTGAGCATCGTACCTGGAAATGAAGTTTGCGTCCAACGTGCGTCCGTTTACCTCGTGAAAAGCCATGTAGTTCATTAGTTTGTATAGCGGCATTTCCTCGTATTCCGAGTCGTAGCTGTAGGACTGCAGACTGGCCTGAGTTGGCAGCACGCAGGTGACCGTGAAGCGCGATTTCTACTTTGAGCTTACGGACATCAGGCAGTTATTATAGCTAAGAAATACCACAGCGACAGCAAGTCTCAGTGGTGCCTTTGCTCACCAGCAGTCGTTGTTTCGCCATAGCTGCAGCAGCTGCAGCGATTGCTGGATTGGAGTGTTGGAAACTGCCCTTGCGACTGTCTGGACTAGTGGTGAGATGTGTAAGTGTGTGCGCCAGGTCCTTCACCTGCTGCAGCTTCTCTGCCAGTTGTCTCAGAGTGGGACTAGCCGTCTCTTCCAGTGTGTATTTCCGTCCCTTCGTAGCTACACTGAATGCATCCCAGTAGTGCTGTGGCCACGAGGCTTGGAAGTCCGGGCCCAGTCTCGTATACCTCTCTATGAACTCAGTCAGCATAGCTTGCTGAGCAGGCGGTATCGTCTGCTGAGTGCTCTGTTCCAGACTAGTCAGCAATGCGGTCTCCAAGTGGGCATATTTGTACATAGAACACTGCAGGTCGACTCCAGATAGGACTGGCTGCTTCAGTGCTGTTACGAGGTCTTCGAACACGCAGAGGAGGTCTTCGATGTCTTCGACTTCGGTAGGACTGGTGGGAATGGTGAGTTCCATTTTGCTGGAGTTTAGGGTGATTAGAGGGAGAAGGAAGTGACTATGGGAGTTGGAGAGTAGGGAAAAGGGTGCTAAGGAGGAAAGGCTGAGAGGCCGAATCGGTCCAAATGGCTACTCTTTTAGCTGACAGTTTGGGTACAATCGACCAAATTTGGGAGAGTTTGAAAAGCTGTTATTATGAAAAGCAGAAAAGACTCTTGAGAAGTCGAGTTAGCGAAGTGTTTCTAAGAAATATCAATAAGGCATGAGTTACTCCCTTTCTATACGGCTGCAGGTAAACTATCATGAAAGCATTGTAAATTCATACAAAAACCCAGTTTTACGTGTCATTCATATGACATCCAAGCATAAATATTCGATATCAACACAGTTTCCAAAAGCAGCATTTCTAACAAATCCAGTTAACTTTATCTTCAAAATCTGTGTCTCTTCTCAGTCCTGTCCCAACTAAGCACTCCACCCTAATCCTTCCCCTCAATGTAGTCCCCATTCCAACGCTAGTAGCCTACGCAGTATGAGTGATGGAAGTCGAGGAAGAGTTACAGGCCGTGCTGGCCGCCTTTCCGGAACTGCTGCTGACCCAGCGTGAGCCCTTAGTCCTGTCCTTCGACTGCAAATACCTGATTACTATTGACCTGGCGGGCAGCTACCCAGCCGCTGCGCCTCAGGTGATGCTGGAAGTGCCGTGGCTGTCCACTGAACGAGAGACTGAAATAGCAGAGCAGGCTCGAAATCAGTGCGCCCTGGGAGAGCCGATGCTCTTTTCTCTGGTCAGTCTGATCCAAGCGGAAGTGCCTCCTGAGCCCTCCAGACCAGCTCCACTGCCTTTCTTGGGCATTCACCCGCTCCTAGTCACTTCCGACAAGGAATTGGCCTTCGGCACACCTGAACCCAGACACCCCAGTCCTGCGCCTAAGGAAAGTCCTGTGGAAGAGACTAGAGACTTCTTTGCGGAGAGGTTCATATCAGGTCCGGTCATCACTGATCGCAAAAGCAGCTTTCAGGCCCATATAGCAAAAATCGAGAGAAGTGAAGAAGTCCCAGAGCTGCTTTCTTTGGCCAAGTCGCATAGGAAAGTGGGCAGAGCCACGCACAATATCTGGGCCTATGTTACCTCTCAGGAAAATTGCGAGTTCGATGATGATGGGGTAAATGCCAAATAGGAGGGGGGAGCAGGACAGCGACTTATGCAGGTGCTAGAGCAATCGGGCGCTGTAAACGTCCTAGTGGTGGTGTCCCGATGGTACGGAGGCATCAATTTGGGCAGTGACCGCTTCAAGCACATCATGAAAGCGGCCTGGGAGCTACTGCGTGCGCAGGGCTTCTGCGGGGTCAAGGAGCACTAGAAATTAGGCACTTATGAGACTTGTGCAGGAACGAAAAGCCACTGGTTGCGTGGGCTGGACCTCAGGCACCAAAGACCGCAGGTAGTTGATAGTTTGCTGCTCGCCTGCACTGGAGGTCATCCACACTTGGAGCAGGTAGTCGCTCTGCTTGTTAGTGATAGAGACGCCGGTGATGTCGTCTTTGGGGTGGATGTGGTCTCGGTATTGATCACTCACCAATGCAATGAGTAATTCCTTCCACGCCAGTTCTCCCTGCGCCTTCCTCACTCTAATCTGCCACACTCCCCCTGCCCTGTGCCTCTCATCCTCCCACATCGGTCTGCACTCCCCTCTCATCATATGATACCCACTCCTCGGACTCAGTGTCTGCAGACTGGGGAGATGGTGGTAGCAGCCCCAGAACTCCTCCACACTTGCAATTGAGCAGAACTTGTGCAGGGAAGACTCGTAGTCCTGGGTGGTGCGACCGGAGTAGGCCTGGTCACACCAGGCTGACCAGTGGTGCTGGAGAGGGTGGGTCATATTCAAATTATTAAGTAACGGTGGGAAGGGGGATTTGGGAGGAGGAAGTTCTGTGGGTGGGGAAATAGACGGTCTAATAGGAGATGTTGGTATATGGCATAGGGAAAAGAAAGGATATGAATGGGAGAAAACTGCTATTGGCCCTGCTGGAAGTGATAAGAAGGGAATTAAAGCTAGGGTGTATCAAAGGACAGCTATAGGCAATTGAGGCCACTCCTAGCTATAAAATGGGAATACCAATGTCTAAGCAGGAAATGTCCCTTTCCAGGATTAACTAAGTCCCAAGCGGGCTCTAGGAGTTCGCTTTGTTCATTTCCTTCGACGTTGTTGCTGAGTTTCCCATACTTTGGGACTATAGTGTCATATTGCCCAAAGATACAGCTAGCCTATCTCCTCTTTACGCAGCTGTATAATTGCTAATGGCGGGATCCAGCATCGAAGCAACCTACCAAAAGAAGACCCCTCTGGAGCACATCCTACTGCGGCCAGACACCTACGTCGGCTCTCTGGAGCACCAAGAAGCCAAACTCTGGGTCTGGGGCCCCGCCGAAGGTCACATGGTCTCCCGCAACGTCAGCTTCGTCCCAGGCCTCTACAAGATCTTCGACGAACTGCTCGTGAACGCCGCTGACAACTACCAGCGAGACAAGTCTATGAACAAAATCGAAGTGCACATAGACAAAGCGGAAGGGTGCATATCTGTGTGGAATAATGGCAAAGGGATACCGGTGGCTGTGCACGGGGAGTACCAAGTCTATGTGCCGGAACTCATCTTCGGACATTTGTTGACGAGTAGTAACTATGATGACTCGAAAAGGAAGGTCACTGGAGGCCGGAATGGGTATGGAGCGAAGCTCGCGAATGTCTTTTCGACCAAGTTTCAGGTGGAAACTGCGGATTCGGAAAGAATGCTGAGACTGAGGATGGAGTGGCGGAACAACATGCGAGACAAAGGCCAGCCCGAAGTCACCAAGCTGAAATCCAAGGAAGACTACACGAAAGTGACGTTCTGGCCTGACCTGGAAAGGCTGAAAATGCACTCTCTGGACCAAGACATACTGGACATTATGACCAAGCGAGTATACGACTTGGCCGGCTGCACCACTCAAAAGGTGAAAGTGTGGCTCAACGGCACTGAGCTAAAGGTACGGAATTTCCAGGACTATATAGGACTGTACCAGACAGGGGAGGACAAGGAGGTGATATACAGGGCCTTTGGGGACCGCTGGGAAGTGGGCTTCTGCCTCAGTGACGGGATTTTCCAGCAGGTTTCCTTCGTGAATGCCATTTGCACGATCAAGGGCGGCACTCACGTCAACTGCCTGGCCGATCAACTCACTGATGCAATTAATGGAATTCTGCAGAAAAAACACCGGAAACTGGAGGTAAAGCCCGCCCATATCCGCCAACACATGTGGCTTTTCGTCAACGCACTGATCGAAAACCCCGCTTTCGACTCTCAAACGAAGGAAACGCTGACCCTCAAAGCCTCCCAATTCGGCTCTGCCTGCACTTTGGAAGAAGACTTCGTCAAAGAAGTGCTGGCAAGTGGCATAGTGGAGCACGTAGTAGCCTTCGCAGACGCGAAAACTTCCGCTCAGCTCAGCAAAAAGGTGAAGGGGAAAAAGCAGGACAAAGTCCTGGTGGCGAAATTGGAAGATGCGAATGACGCTGGGTCGAAGCGGTCTCAGGACTGCACGCTCATACTTACAGAGGGGGACAGTGCGAAGACTTTGGTCCTGGCTGGGTTCGAAGTCATTGGAAGAGATCGATTCGGAGTCTTTCCTCTCAAGGGGAAGTTGCTGAATGTGCGGGAAGCCTCCACGAAGCAACTGATGGAAAACGACGAAATCCAGAATGTGATGAAGATCATGGGCTTGCAGCCGAAACGCGAATATGAGAGTTTGAGTGAATTGCGCTATGGGTCCTTGATGGTGATGGCAGACCAGGACCTGGACGGATCTCACATAAAAGGGCTTATCATCAACTTTGTGCACTTCTTTTGGCCGGGCTTGCTCAAGGTTAGGGGCTTTCTGAAGGAGTTCATAACGCCTATCGTCAAAGCAACATCGAAAAGCGGACAAGATGTGAAGGCCTTTTATACGCTGCCGCAATTCGAGACCTGGAGAAAGAGTGTGGACGGAGGGAGGTGGACAATTAAGTACTACAAAGGCTTGGGGACTTCCACATCGAAGGAAGCGAAGGAGTACTTTTCAGACCTCGAGAGACACAAGCTGCAATTCATCTGGCGAAGCGACGAAAGCGACCAGGACGCAATCGACCTAGCATTCAACAAGAAGCGAGCAGACGACCGAAAGAAGTGGCTGGAAAACCTGGACCCTGACGTATATCTAGACATGCAGGGAGACATCCAATTCTCCGAATTCGTGCACAAGGAGTTAGTCCTCTTTTCGCAGTACGACAACGTGAGGTCGATTCCAAGTCTGGTGGATGGACTCAAACCCGGCCAGCGGAAGATACTGTTTTCCTGCTTTAAGCGGAAATTGGACAATGAGCTGAAAGTGGCCCAACTATCCGGCTACGTAGCTGAGAAGTCCGCCTACCACCACGGTGAAATGTCCCTCGCGCAGACCATAGTCGGCCTCGCGCAGTGCTACGTAGGCTCCAACAACCTCAACCTCCTCCAGCCCATCGGCCAGTTCGGCACCAGAGCAGGGGGTGGGAAGGACCACGCCAGTCCTCGCTACATCTTCACCTGCTTGTCACCTGCCACTCGCAAGCTGTTTTGCGAGGAAGATGATGCATTGTTGGCGTACCAGGATGAAGAGGGGATGCGTATTGAGCCGCATTGGTATGTGCCGGTCATACCGATGGTGCTAGTGAATGGAGCAGATGGGATTGGAACGGGCTGGAGCACAAGTGTGCCGCAGTACAACCCTATGGACCTTATAGCCGCTATAAAGAACCGAATGCGGGACATAGCTTTCGACACTGCTCCGATCCACCCCTGGTACAAAGGCTTCAGCGGGGGCATAACCAGGAACGGAAACAACTACGATGTAGCCGGTTCTTTCGAACGCATAGGGCTCGAATGGCTCAAAATCACCGAACTTCCCCTCAAAAAGTGGACTTCCGACTACAAAGCCTTCCTCACTGACCTTCTCAAGTCCGAAGAACCGCTGATAACTGACCTGAAGGAATACCACACTGAGACTACTGTTCACTTCGAGGTGAAGTGCCCGACGCTGCAGACGCTCACGGACCAAGAGGTCGTGAAGCGGTTTAAACTGGCCGGGTCCATTAGTATGAATAACCTGGTGCTGTTTAATAAGGACAGGAGGATTTGTCGATATGGGAAAGTGGAGGAAATAATGGAGGAGCACTTCGGAGTCCGAAAGGAGCACTACAGCAAAAGGAAGGACTACTTACTGGGCAAACTGACTCGGGAATGTGAGATGATTTCCAACAAAGTCCGCTTCATCCTAATGGTCGTCAGCAACGAACTGATAATTAACATGAAGCAGAAAAAGACTCTCTGCAAGGAGCTAAAATCTCGAGGATTTGCCACTAAATCAGACCTCGCAAAGATATTCTCAGATCCGAAAGCCGCCTCCGAAGCTGTAGCAGAGCCCCCAGAGGCGGAAACGGACCAGCCAGGGGAAGTCGGCACTAAGGAGTATGACTACTTGCTAGGGATGGCGCTGTGGGCTCTGACAATGGAAGAGGTGGAGAAGTTGAAGCAGGAGAAGCAGAAGTTGCTCGCGGAGTTGGAAGCCTTGAAGGCCACGAGTTTGTACCAACTCTGGGACAAGGACTTGGACGCGCTCAAAACTGCGATAGAGGAAGTGTGGCGGCAGCAGGAAAGTGACCAAAAGACTGCAGGGGCTCGGAAGCCGCCGAAGAAAAGAGAAGCCTCAGCGAAGAAGAAGCCGAAGAAGGAGAAGGAAAACCGCAAAGTCCCTGAAACTGCTCCAGACGGCCCGAAACTAACTGTCTTCGACTCCATCCGGGCCAAGTTCCCTGTACTAAACAAGGTGGAAAACCTCTCTGCCAGTCTACCCAGCAGCAAGCCGCCAACCCCTGCAGTCCTGCCTAATCGCCAGCGCAAAGCCCCCGAGCCTATAATCAGCGACTCCATCCAAGAAAGCGACTCCGACTTCGAGCTATAGGCAGACTAGTCAAAGCGCAGGTGCACTGTGAGGCTTGTAGGGTGGTCTCTGTAGGCGCGGGTCATTTCGTGGTAGTCCGCCATGTACCTCAACTTCCCTGCAGCGTCTTTGAAGGTCATCACAGGGTCTCCGGTGAACACGGTGACGGACTGCAGTTGCTCCACTAGGCTGGAGAACTCGCTGGGTCTGGGGTGGAAGGTGTAGAGACAGGAACGGTAGCAGACTGTGAGAGAGGGGGTTTCTGAGGTAGATCTGGACACTGGGAACACAGGGATTGCTTTGCGTTCGATAGGTCTGTTAATAGTCATTGTGCGTGATAAGGACTTGATGGAGGTGGAACGGCCGAGGACTGGTCTTTTAGGGGCTGGGGGCGGGGGTGAGCCTCGGCGTGCCCCTAGTTTGCCAGGCCGAACAGGCAGGGAGGCATGTGGCTTCATTACTAAATGGACTTTTGGGCATTTTGTAGTAATGAAGGGAACTCAAGCTGCCTCCCAAAGTCCAGCTTCTCCTACAGTTTCTTCAGTAGATCTGGCATAATCATGGACTCACGAAGCACCGAAGTGTCAATCATCGAAGAAATCCCCACTACTGAACTCTACTTACTCGACGACTCTCAGAGCCACACAGAAGCAATAGCCATTGGAACTCTGCAAATCTGCCGCATCCAAGTCTCAGGCACGTTCTTCCTTTTCCTCGCTCCCGACTTCCGCTACGTCCTCTCCAAGACCATCCAAGTGCTGAGAGCCAAGGACAAGCGGTACATCCTGCCCACCAACCAATCAGGACTCCTGTATGGACTTGTGGTGAGGGACCCTGTGAAGGCCAAGGTGGAGATACTGGATGTGGTGTTGGAGGACCAGACTGAGTTCATTGTGTATAAGAACACCTTTGGGGACTCGGTGTCTACTGCTGTGGCGAAAGGAGGGAGTTGGATTGCGAAGGGGATTAAGCGGGGGGCGGCTTTGGCAGCCGTGGGGCTGATGAAGGGGAAGGAGAAGGTAGGGAAGATGATGGATGAACGCAAGGAAAGGAAGAAGTTGGCGGCCAGGGCGGAAATTGAAGCGAAAAGCGGGCAGGCGAGCCAGCAACTGCCACTCAGTTCCGTGGCCTCTATGATGGCCATGTCCCGGGCTGTGGCTTCCACAGATGTGGCTTTTCCCCCTGTCCCTCCGCCCTCCGCTCCTCTCCGCAACTCAGCCTCCACAGTCTCCTCAGCAGTCTCCGATGCTGTAACTTCCGTATCCGGCTCCGTTAAAGGCATAGCCGACCGAGTGGTGCAGCAAGAACTCGGCCTGAGCGGAGGCACACAGGACCTGATGAAGGGACTGCGCCTGCTCAATACTGTTGCTGGCACTGTGAGTAGGTATGTGGACCCTGCCACTGTGCTTAGAGTCGCTACTTCCGCTGCTCAGCTCGTAGCCCCGCCCCGGCCTCCTAATTAGTGTAGTTGGTTTCCACTTTTGCTTGCAGCTTTTCTTTATCATTCGCAGGGGAATTGTGTGAATTGGTTGGATTCTTGCGTGAGCGTTATAATAGATTCAGAAAAGAGCAATTTATAATAGCGGGGAATTGCTACTTGGTGGTAATTTATCCTTATTAGGCCTTTTAACTTCTAACAATTAGCCTTTGACGCGTACTTCTCTGGAACCCATATAATCGCCTATAACTGTTCTCAGTTCCTGCCACTTCCTCACACACCCAGGGCCATGCGTCTTCTGCCTGCAGCACCTAAACTCAAACCTCTCCGCCAACGAGTCCAAATCCGAGTCACTGAACACCACCTTGACAAAGGCCTGCCACAGTTCTCTATGCAGCGGGGTCTGAAACAGCTCCTTGAGACAGTCGTTGTTGTAGGTCTTGTAGCGACTTTGACTGTGCTTGCTGTCTATGCCTGGACCTTCCTCAGTCTGTCCCAGCTTTTGACAGAACTCCAAGTTGTCAACCACTTTCGAGGTGTATTCTCTCATCACAGACAGAGGGACTTTGCTAGGGAACTTCTTTATGCCGGTGAAAGTCACTTCGTGTGACTTTATGTGTCGCATCGACTTTTTCCAGCAGCGTATCATAGTGGAACGCACATTTTCCAGCTTTGCACATTTCTTCGTCTTCTTCGTGGATACGAACTGCTTGACGACTGCGCTGGCAGTGCCCCAGGAACTCGCAGCTTCTTGCACATTGGAGTCCGTGAGGTCTGTGGAGTACATAGGACTGCTGGGGTGAGGGGAAGGACTGAGGGTACTAGGGAAGTGAGGGTGGAGGGGTTCCAGGGAGATGTGGAGAGGCAGGGGCTCGGAACCGGCCAGAATGTGAGCAGGGAAAATATAGAAGTCGCGCATTATAAGGAAGTCTATAAAAAGGTATAGAGCCAGGAGGAGAGGGAATGTAGGAGTGGCCAAAGAGAGGCTTAATGAGGGAAAAGAAATACGAATTTAGCTCTAATTTCAAAGTGCAAACGAACAGTTTTCCAATGGATTTATAAAGTGTTAGCAAATTTCACCTTTATAATCCCATAGATTGCACTAAGTCATTTGTCAATTTAAATAGTATGAGTAAGGAAAGGCTTGGAAGAACTATCTTCATATGAAAACTCTCTACCCAGGCAATACTCCCTCCTTAATATAACCTCAAAGCATCAACTCTCGACTTCCAAGGCTTTTCCCAGCGAGTGTTCTACCTCAAATCCAGTAGTAAGAAATGGACAATTTCCGCGCCGTGATTGAAGTTCTGAAATGGGCAAGTCCGCGAGACACCCTCAAGAATGCGTCAATAGTGACCAGACGCTGGCAGGAAGTGAGCGACTCCGAAGAGCTTTGGAGGCATTTCCTGCCTCCTGACAGCGACCCTCAAGGTGCAGCTTCGAAGCTCTATTTCCATGCAAACTTCACCAACAGCGTCTTTGTCGTCCTTCCTAACAAGCTCCTCCGGTACTATGTCACCCCAGGCACATGGAGTGAAAGCTCCCTCTCTCAGCGTATCGCCATTGAGACGAACGTCTCAGTGACACGTGTCAGTGAGGATAGTCTGCTGGTGATAGGTGCGAAGTCCGCCCATGCAAATACCCTGAAAGTGAACATTCATACAGGGGAAGTGGAGGTGATGCCTGAGCTCAGTCCACATCGAGGGTGGATTGGAGTTATTTCCATTGAGGGAGTCACTTACGCCTTTTGTGGGGAGACTTCGGCTGGGGCGCTGCAAAATTGCAATACTTTTAGCTTGGCTACGCTGACGTGGACGGATATACATAGAGCCGGGCAGAAGAGGAGCAGGTTTACGCCTTGTGCTGCTGCCAGTTCCATCTATCTCCTGGGAAGCAACAGCCGCAACCCCTTGCCAGGCGAGGTGTATGACCGTCTCTCAGGCCGGTTCAATCCTCTCCACTTCTCCCTGCCCTACGATTCCTGCATCTCCATCGTGCATGACGGCACACTTCTCGTTATTTCCCCTGATGAAGTCTTTACCAAACCTATAGGCTCCTCAAAGGCAGGCCAGACCACTCCTCTGAAGAAAACGCTATTTGGGGATGTAAGCAGCGGCTATGACCCTTTGATTTGCGGAGACTATGTGTATTTCCTGCAGAGAGAGTTCTCGAGAGTGGTCAAATTCACACTGAGTACCAAGAAATGGACTGGCTATGGGTACAAAGGGGAGAAAACGCATTATTGCCTTAAGAAGTAGCTTAAATGGGAAATAATAGGCGAATGGATCAATACCGAGCCGTTCTCGAAGTACTCAAGTGGATGCACCCTTTAGATATCCTAAGCGGCCCCTATTTCGTCACTAAAAAGTGGGTAGAAGCTTGCAACTCCTCAGAACTTTGGTCCGAATTCCTGCCTGCAGGCTCCATTTCCCAGGGAAACTCCCCAAAACAGCTCTACTCCCTTACCTTTACCAACTCTATCTTCCTAGCTCTACCCACCAAATTGCTCAGTTTCCACCTTCCCACCCATACCTGGCTAGAAAAGCCGCTTTCTCGGACTATCCCAGTGAACACGATGTGCACAATGACTCTCGCAGGTCTGGATTATGTGTTGATTTTAGGCCTGAACTCCTGCACAGAGAACACTGTGCGTGTGCAAATAAGCACTGGACGGGTCGAACCTGTCCCTTTGATGACTCCGAATAGAAGATTGATTGGCCCTATTTCCTACCGTGGACGGACTTTTGCCTTTTGTGGCTATACGTCTGAAGCGACTCAGTACTGCAATGTAATTGGACATAGAAGTATTGAGTGGACGAAGCTGGGGAAAGCTGGGCAGAAAAGGTACAATTTTAACCCCTGTGAAAAGGCAGATAGTATCTATTTGCTGGGAGGGAACAGTCAGAAAGTCCCAGGAGAAGTGTATGATGTTGGCCGTGGGACCTTTTCCCCGCTTCCTTATTCGCTGCAAATTGCCTACTGTGTGACAGTTGTGGAGGGAGAAAGTGCGTTTATTGTCACAAAAGGCAAACTGACCAAGAAGGAATTAGCCTCAGGCAGTTCCAGACTCATAGCGAAGCTGTCTCCCAGTTTAGTGGCGGACGTATATAGCGGCTTCACGCCAATTATCTATGAAGGAAAAGCATATTTCCTACAACGAGTATTTGCCCGGGTCGTAGAAATCTCCCTTGCTACAGGCCAGTGGCAGGGCAATTGGTACCCTGGGGAGCGCACGCACTACAGAAGTAAGAAGTAGAGTACTAAGGGACCTAACTAGTTCGATAGATTACCAACTTTACCACCGCGTCATCACTGCGGTGTAGACCCGCATGACCTTAAGGAAGGCGTCGTTGGCCTGCGGGTGTCGGTTTTTATCGGGGTGGAGAGCCTTGGCTAGCTTTCGGAAGCTGAGAGTAACCTGCTCGCGTGAAAAGTCGTCATTGAAGTACTTGGCAGTCAGGAACTCGCAAGTACTACAAAGCACCTTGTACACGTTGAAGGCCTGTGCATACACCACTGTCTCTCCGGGATTTTTCATGAACTCCTCTGTCATTTCCGTCGCACTCTGGTCGATTTGCCCCTCAGCGCCCAGGGCTGTGGTGGAGGACACGCTGTCACTGCGCATCCTCCGCCGGGCCTCTTCGAATAGACGCTGCTGCTCGACCTCTTGCTCACTGCGCAAACGCTCTTGCTCGTCTCTCAGCTCTTCCTTGTGCCGCTTTCGCTCCTCCGATCGACAAATATGGCACCACTTCTGCTGCTTGTACTTCTTCGCATCTGCCCGCCACCGGTGTCCTTTGGCACATTCGAACTCAAACGCAATATCCGCACACTCAGAGACCAGGCGGCCGCCTAGTCCCTTCGCATACAAGTCCGCTGCTTGCAGTTTCTGCGTGCATTTCGAACACCAGGTGCCGAACTGGAGCGGGGCGCTGCTTTCCCAAGTGTGTCCCAAACGGCATTTGTAGAGGAGGGGATCGGACCGGCTGTAGCAGAAGGTGCTCAGACACTCACCCCCTTGGAACTTGGCGTAGGCTATGGCCTGGTCAATGAACGGCTCCTCCTCCAAATTCTCCCCTAGACAGAAGTGTCCGAAGCGCTCCGACAGCTGTTCAGAGGACCGGAAGTAGTAGTCTGCGTTCTTCTGGCTAGAGGGTTCGTCACAGGAAGACTCCTTCCGCACTACATCGCTGATATCGGTTTCCTCACGCTGGCGCTTGCGGGCGTCTTCAGCTTCCTTGTCGTGGGAGAAGTAGAAGTCGTGGTTCTTTTCGCGGAAGGTGGAGTCGTCGTCGCAGAGATCTGAAGGGCGAGAGTCATCGGAGGGGAGACGGTGGCGGCAGGCTGCGAGGTTGGGCGCAAAGCGCTTGGCAGCGGCGCAGTCGCCTTGGCTGCCGGGTAAAGACGAATCTTGAGGCGGTCCTAACAACCCAGAGGGCTGCATCGACCTGGACGAAAATAAGGCAAAGCCGTCATATTAAAAATCGAATCAAGCTTCACCAAGGTTCCTAATGCTGCTAACGCGTATATGGGGTGATCTAGGCCTTTCAGGTTTCCGAACACCAACCATTTTCCCAGCCTCCGCCAGACCTTCTTTCAATATGTCAGCTACCCACATCCCAGCCTATCTGCTGTACCTCCCCAGAGTGGCCTCGCTGGCAGATAGCTGAACACCCGCGCTCTAGGTGGACTTAGCAGACCAGACTGTCCTAGCAAGCGACTATTAAATGGTCTGAAAGGATCAGGAGTCGGGGTACTAGGACTATAGGCAAAGATTGGCAGTTCAAAGCCAATGTAGTTTTCTTGGAAAGCGTAGAGCCTGTAGAGTGTATTTAGGTATGTGAAACTCTCCCTGTCTTAATACATTTGAGCCCTAAGCTCAGATACTTAATGATGCACCGCCGCTATATGTCCCAGTGGTAAATCCAGGAAATCCGCTATATACCAACCTCCTTTTCACATAATTCAAACTCGATCTCCCATCAAAACCCCAACCCACTACACAGCCTTCACCCCTCCACACAAAACCAGCCTTCCCCACTAGCGCTTCCCAACTGCCTGGCTCCACCTCCACTTTATTTAAATATGCAGGTCGAGGTCGAAGCTGGAGAAGAGAGTCCGAGTGAGGAAAAGCTGAGTCTGGCCCAGGCAAAGAAGGAGCGCCAGGAGGCAGAAGCCCAGGCCAAGCTCCTCGCCAATCGCATTGCTTTGCTGAAGCAGGAAGAAGCGAAGGCTTTGAAGAAAATCGATGACACTCGACAGCGCGCTCGCGAGATTATGGAGGCACGCATACGCAACCAGGAGATTCTACGCCACAGGGAGGAGGAGCGCCTGGCTAGAGAGCGGGAGGAAGCGCTCAAACTCGAAAGCAACCGAATGATGAAGGAGGAGTCCAAGCAGACGAAGGAGTCGCATCGAGCACTCATGATGCAGAAACTGAAGGAAGAGGTGGAGACGGTGAAGAGGGAAAAAGCCCGGTACCAGCAAGCGATTGAAAGCCAACGCACTGAAGTCATGGAAACCAATGTGGAAAAGGCGCAGCTGCACAGGGACCAGGTGCAGGCCTCTAAGTCCCGTCGTGAAGAAGAAGCTGAGGAAAGACGCAGGGCAATCCGCGCAGAAACCGAGAAACGAGTAGCAGAAGAGCTCCGCATCAAGCGAGACAAGGAAGAGGAGGTGACTCGCATGGAGCAAGAGGAGTTGGAACTCATCCACAGACTGCAGAACACTCAAATGATGCACAAGTCTGCAATTGAGGAACTTGAAACGCTCATTTCCACTGCTGGGGAAGGCAGACAGTCGGAGTCCTCTCGAGCCACTCCCTCCAAGAAGGTAAGCAGTAAGTCGCCCACACCAAGCAAGAGTCAGTCATAACCGCTCATTAGCTCTACTAGGGATGCACGAAACCGAGAAACATGCAAGCTGACCGATAAAATAGGCTGCCAACAGTCCTAAAGTCCTTTCTCAGTCCATGCATTTGCATCCATATTGCCCTTCCCACGATCACCAGACCCTCCCTCTCCTGCACACATACAGTCTTGCAGGCAGCTAAGGGAAAGCTGCAGTCATATTAGGCAGCATGATACATTATACGATGCAGGTGGAAGAGCTGATGAGAACTCACCCCAACTTGGGCGAGTTCATTGCCAAGACCAAGGCTGAGGCGTTGGAACTGACTAGGGAGTTGGAGCAGCACATCAAGGCGGGCTATTTCGAGATTGTCAAAGCTGCGGACCAGCTACTGCAGCTCTCCACTAGCGTCAAATCAGCCCGCCAGCTGCTTACTCCACTGCCAGCCCCTCCACAGTCCCTACCCGCTCCTCCAGCCCCCAATCCAAGGTCTGAAGACTTGATCTGGACCTACATCTCCTCCAATTCCCTGGGCAAAGCCTGCAAAGAGTGTGCAAGTCTGCTGTCTGCAGCTCCCAGTGAAGAGACACAGGACATATTCGAGTACCTGCAAAGTCTGTGCAGTCCCTCTCTCCTAGCAGACTCAGAAGCTATAGTGGCCTCCAAACTAGCAGGCTGGGGAGTGCTGCGGGAGTATGAAAAAGGCAGTGGGGAGCTGGGCCAAGAGTTACTAGAGAAATTCGCCTGTCAGTTACTTAGTGAGGTTGCAGCCCTGGCTGCCAATTTGACCTGTGCGGATATCAGTCGACTGAACCAATTGCTGACCAACGCTCAAAATCACTTCGAAAGCTGCTTCTTGCAGGGGGAAATTCAGCGGGAAATTAGCGCTTTAGGCCTGATATCTACCTGCGTGACTTCCCCGACTGCTGCTGATTACCTGGCTGCAGCGTTTGACACTGTTTCCCCCTCTCTTCAAGCCAAGTTAACAGAGGTGATTAGGGAAATCACGGAGCCACAGCAGACACTAGAGCTGCGCTTTCTGTCAGAAACTCGCTACGGGATCATAGGCATGAAGGGACTTACGCAGGACCTTTGGGTGCAGCAGTTACAACAGTGCGCACTGCAGCGACTCAATGACTTCCAATTCCTGCAAGACATAGAAAAGTCCTCCCCCAAAGGACTAATGGAGGCATATGAGACTGAGAAAAGCGCTTTGCTACAGTCTCTAGTCGCTGTAGCTGCCTTGCAAGAGGTACAACCCGCTCTTATCTCAGTGCTGGACACTCATCTTTCCTCACTCACCAAAGCCTTAGAGCAAGCCGCAAGTCAAAGTCCTAACTCCGCTCTAATCCTCATACTGGCCTACTTCCTCTTCCTGCTTCAGCGCGACAGTCCCAGTCTCCGCCAGCTCCTGCAAATCCTCAACGTTTCCCCGATTCCCAGACACATCTCCATGCTGCAGCTTTGGGCGAATCAGGTCCAGACTTCGGAAACACTTGATGTATTGAGGGAAGTTCGAAGGATTTGTGAGGATGAAGTGTCTTTCTGTGCCTCTGTCCTGCCCGAAGCCTGTCCCCGCACTTTAGATCCCCACAAGTTCTCGATAGCGGCTGTCTTCGGACTTTCAGTTTCCTCTGAGAGTCCTGCAGAAACAAAGGAGCTGCCCGCCCTGCCCCAGCTGCCCTCTCTCCAGCTGCTTCCTCGCTTCCTCCCCCACCTTATATATAGCTAAGTAGGGCAAAAATGCCTCCATTCGGGATCGAACCGGAGACCTCACGCTTACAAGGCGAGCGCTCTACCAACTGAGCTATAGAGGCATTGTCGTACCTACACTCCACTTCCCTTTAATAATGTCCCTGGCGCCCTACGATTTGAACCAGCAGAGGAAGGCACTCGCCTGCGACTTCTACAGAGCAAAGGTCAAGAAAGCGGTCGTTGACACTATCAGAGGGTGTGCAGTGCGCGGCGGAATGAAGGGGAAAAGGAGGCAAATAGCGGGCAGGTTCAGAACGAATGTGCTGCTGAGGACAGGGTTTAGTGCCTTTCAGGCCTGCTATATGGCCCACACTGGGTGCTATCGACTGGGGTGGGTGCTGGCCAAGCGAGTGAAAGAGGAACTAGCAGCCGCTCTGCAGGCCTTGGCAGCCTGGCAGAGACCTGCTTTGTCCCCAAGTCAGGACCTGCCTGAAAGCTCCCTTAGCGCCATCCTCAACTATCGAAAGACTGAAGAAACTCCATCAAGCGGCAGCGGAATTCTCTCCGAGTCCCCACTTCCCAAGCCCAGAAAGGGACCCGGAGTCCTTGCAGCAAAGGGGCAAAGGCTGGTATTGAAGCTCAGACGTTTACTCCTCCACCCTAGCTTTCAAAGCCTCAAGAGCTGGACCAGGGGCAGCTTCAGCGACTTCAACTTCCCAATCAAGGAAGACCTGCGCAGGACTCAAAAGGTAAAGACGGAAGAGACGAAAAGCCTGGTGGACAGTAGAGCTGCGGAGGCGCTGGCCAAGTCAGCCCGGCTTTCTCAGAAGGTTTCCTCCATCCTCAAACTCATTGACGGCCGCAAAACCCCCTCAGGCACTGACAGAGACACTTCTAGGTCCTTTCAATCCCGCGACTCCACACCTAAGCGCAATCTCAACCTGCGAATCCCCACTACTGGCAGTGCTACCAGCAGTCCTCCACTGTCTCCCATCAGTATGGGCGACCTGGAAAGCGACACCTCCAGAGTGAAACCTGGGAAACTGCCGAAATCTACAGCCTCTCCACGCACTTTTAACTTGGACTTGAGCCAGTTGGACCTGTTTGAACGCAGAATTCAAGTCTGGAAGGCGTGGAAAGACCTGGTGATGCAGAGGAAGTTGTATAATCTCAAGAAAAGCATTGCGCAGCGCTCTGCGAAAATGAAATCTCTGCGGAAAACGTGGAAATGGCTGCAGAATTGGAGAGAGAAAGGGAGGAAAAGGGAAAATAATCTGTTAGTTGCGGAGTCTTTTTATGCAGGAAACGTGAAAAAACGAACTTTTCGGAAACTAACTGCTTCTTTACTGCTTTCAATGCAAAACTCTCATATAAATCGCCTACACCCCACTCACATTTCCCTGCAAATCCTCGCCTTTTGGCACCAAATTGCCCACTCCCGCACCATTTCTCGCCAAAAATCCGCCCTGTTGACCCGCTACTCCAGCCTCAAACTCCGCCACAAGTACCTGAAAGTGTGGCATCTCGCAGTGCAAGTCAGAGCCAAAGAGCACCAACAGAAGGAAAACGCACTTTTCTTCTGGTACTCCAACGCAATGCCTAAGTACTGGCAGCAGCTTGTAGGCGGAGTCGCTGTTTCCAGGGCGAGGAAAATACGGAGGATGCAGGCGGACAGGAGCTATGCAATTGGACTGATTAGAAAGGCGGTGACTGGCTGGGGGGAGGTATGTACGGTTTTGGAGCGATTGAAAGAGGCTGCTATGCAGGCGAAAGCGGTTATTTGCGGCAAGAAGGCGAGCGAAGTGCTGGATTTATTGAAAAGCAGGGCGAATCGCAGGCGGAAAATGAGAATTAGACTTGCAGCTGTAGCGGAACTAGCGGCTTCGAACGCTAAGTCAAAGGCTATTAACCGACTGCGAGCCTTTGCAGGGCGCAATTTGAGGAGAAGGGAGAAATCGGACCAAGCGCTGTGGCTCTATGCACAGTCACTTACGGGGAAAGGCCTGTTGGGGTGGCGAATTGCTGCAGAGCGTATGAGAACTTGCAGAGAGGCGGAGGCTATTATCAAGGAAAGCCACTATTTGGCCTGTGCTAATGCTGTGCTGGCGCAGTGGCGAAGTGCTGTGAAAGAGAGGAGAAATGGACTTTTTCGTCTGGGCAGGAAGCAAGAAAAGCACCTGCTGGCCTCCATTTTCGCCCAGTTTCGGACTGTATGCGGCCAACTTACTGCTAAGAGGAAACGCGAAATCAGCCAAATCATGACTCATCAAGACTTCCTCACCCAAAGGATCTTTGCTCTATGGAGGCAAACCGCCACATGCAGAAAACAGCACCAAAATGCCAATAAAGCCGCCCAAAATCACTACTTGGCCCTTCAATTCCAAGCATGGCTGAAGGTCTACCAGCGCACTTCTGCCCTACGGAAACTAACCACTCGCAAGACACTCAAGCAGAATTGGGCACTTTGGAAACTGCGACACGACTCCATTCACATGGAAAAGTGCAGCGAACTGCTTGCAAGTCGCCACTATCGAGAGCGGAAGTTAGGCTCCTTGATGACTCTGTGGCGAGCGAAAACTGTCCTCAATCCGCTGTCTCTCTCCAAAGCCGGTCAGTTTAAGGCGGAAAAGGAGGGCTGGAGACTGAAAGAGGTGTGGAGAGTTTGGAAAATTGCGAGATTGCTGCTGAAAAGAGAAATGTATGCGCAGAAATTGGCCAAAAGCGCGGTCGGTTTGAGGAATCAGAAAATGAAGGCGCTGATTGTGACTTTTTTGTATAATTACACTCGCAAAGGAGTGATCTTAAGGAAGAAATCTCGGAAAATGAGTGCGAAAGTCGCATTTTCTCACTTCGAAGCAGCAACAGAACTGGCCCGAAGCCGACTCAGCAGAAACAGACGCTTCCGGCGTCTCACCCAAACACACCTCACAGAAAGCCGCTTACTCCGCGGCCTCCACTCCCTTTCCCGCAAAGCCGCCCACAGCCAACTCCTGACTTCTCTAAGCCAGCAAGTCCTCAAAGGCAGAATTCTAGCCTCGATCCAGCACTGGCGGAGCTATGGAAGCCGCTATTTGCGGTTACTACGAAAGGCGGATGCTTTCAAGGGGAAAAGGGACCTGTGTAGGAAGCAGGGGGCGTTGCAGTGGATGTTGAAGTGTGCGGCTCAGACCAGTTGGCGGAGACGCCTGCAGAAGCGGCTGTTTTTCTACTGGGACCAGAGGGTGAAGAGGCTGTTTCAGGCCTGGAAGCGAGGCTTTGAGTATAGGAAGGAACTCGACGAAGTGGTGCTGAAACTGCAAGTTACAGTCCTGTTAAAGGCCTATTTCTCGACCTTGAGACGCTATTCCGCTGCACAGCGCAGGCTGAAAGCCTACAAAGTCGCTCAAATCGACCGGAGGAGGACTTTTCTGCTTCAAAGTTCCTTTGGCGCCCTTCAGAACTACGCTTTTAAGGCAGTTTCGGTGAGAAAAGGCCATTTCCAAGGGCTGAAATTGCATGCAAATCGCTTGAATTTGTGGGTTTTTGCAGGCTGGAGAGAGTACGTAAAGGTAAAAACCACTCAGAATTTCCGACAAAAGAGACTAAAATTGCAGCGAAATCTGCGCTTTTGGGAGCAAAAGAAGGCTTTTCAGTGCGCAATGGACTATGTGAAGCCGAGACTCAGGAAAGCGGCAGGGATGAAGCTGGGAGCGCTGTTTAAGTGGAAATTGGCGGCTTCCAGGCCTGCTGCCACCTGTCCCGCCCCTGCAGCTCACGTCTTTATGAAATACTTAGTCCCCAAAATCGATGAATTTCCAATTATTTCAGCTGAATTGGCCTCGAAAAGCCCTATAATGGGTCTGATTTGGCCTCAGTGGAGAGCTGCAGTTCTCTTCAATCGCCTTTTTCTGGACGTTAGAGGGACTTTATACAGGAAAAGGCTGCTAGGCAAAGCTTCTTTGCTGCGCTTTCGAAAGGGCACGATGATGGCGCGAGTGCGGAGGAAAAAGACGTGGAATGCGGTCTTATTCAGCAGACTGAAGGGGAAATTGAGGGTCTTTCAGCTGTGGAAACAGACTACTGTGCTGGGGAAAAGGCCCAAGTCAGCTGTCAGAGCAAGGACTCCGGGTGGCAGACTGAAAGGCGCTGTTAAGACTTAGACTTTGTTTGGACTTATTAGGGTATATGGAGATGAAGTTTGCCAGGGCTTTGAGTGTATCTCAATTGGTAAACGAATGCATCTGCCCAAGTCACATACAGGACTATTGGCGAAGAGGGATAAGACTTCCTGCCATGCCTCCTAGTTAGTCGTAGCGCTTAGGCCGGACTGCAGGAGTCCAGGCCTGGTAGACCCGCGACATCGTGTACTTCTGGAACTGCCCACGGTAGGGACTGGCCATGTGTCCCAGCGGAAAAGGCGCATGTGGCTCCCCCGAAGCCTGTGGCAAGTGTCTGCGCCTGAAAATAGGCTCTACGAATGTGCCACTGCCTGGTACGTTGGCATCGTCATAGACCCGGTGCACCCATCCATACCACTCCGGGGCTATTTTGCGTCCCGACATGAACCACTCTCCTCTATCGATAAACTCCACCCAACGAGTCGATGTTCCCGAGCCGTTCGAGTCATCTCCGTGAAAGTCCTCGTAGTAGCGGTTGCCGTAGCGGTCTTCGCCGACCATTGGCACCACTCCGCGAGCTCCGCAGTTGTCCATGATGTTGCGGTAGCGGGTGGGGCGGCCGCGGAACCAGGCCCGCATGAAGCCTTCCGCCTTGTACACCTCGTAGAACTTGCCTGAAAGAAGGGAGTCAATTCCCCAGCCGGGCATTTTTATGAAGCCTAACTGGGGCCATTAGGAGACTGCAGCGGCTGCAAGCTCGCGCTCTAGCAGGGAGAAGAGTTCTTGCAGGCCGTATCTTTCTCCCCGCTGCTTGCTGACTTCCACTGCAATGGTCCCACTCTCACTCTCAAACAGCTCCACACAGATCTCCAGACCCCACAGCGGCTCCCCCGTGTCTTCCCCCTCATCAGAAAACTGCGCCTTCAGCTTGTACTTCCCCTCCACCACTCTCACCTGAGCCTTCTGACTTCTCAGCGTGGCTTCCAATGCTCGCATGCACAAGTCCGCAGACATGCCTGTGTACAGTACAGTGGACTTTCCGCAGCCCATTGGCTGCATGGGAAGTGTCGCCTCTCTCAACTCTCTACTGTCGCCAAGACTGGCTCGGTATTGGTTGCCGCCATTGTCAACGACTCTGCGCTGGGGGACTTGAGTGTGTCGCTGTTGAGACTGAGCATATGCAGTCTGCATTTCGCCGGCGAAGGCTGTAGGCTCGAGGTCGGGCTGGGCAAGCCAAGAGTGCACCCAGATCTCCTCAATGCGGAGACGACGGGTAGGGTCAGGGTGCATCATACCATTTAGAAGTCCCTTGAAATCGCCTGTTATCCAAGGAGCTCGCCTGGCGAATGCGTCCCAAAATAAGTCATTTCGCTCGACAAAGCATACATACTTTTGGTCCCGTATGTCAGCTTTACTGAAAGGCGGCACTTTGGTGGCCATGATAAAGAGCAGAACTCCGCAGGAAAAGACGTCAATTGCAGTGCCTCTGTACTGCAGTCCCTGCAGCACTTCAGGTGCCATGTAGCTCTCTGTGCCTGCCTTAGTTCGCATATACCCAGAGTTATCTCGCCCGAGCAGTGCCCCGGCCCAGCCAAAGTCGGCTAAACACATATGAAATCGCTCGTTCAGAAGCACATTTTCAGGCTTGATGTCGCGATGGGAAATGCCGGCCTTGTGTGCAGTGTAGACGGCACTGATCAACTGCTTGAACATCGTCCTGATGAGTGGCTCGCTGAGTTGCTGCGCATAGCAGAGCACATCGAAAAGGTCTCCGTAGGGCGCTAGCTCCGTAGCCACATACAGCCGAGTGAATGTGCCCTTCTTCTTAGACGTATACACTCCCTGCTGATTGTACCCGATCAGTCTCAGTATGTTCGGGTGGGAAAGACGACTCAAGACTTGGATCTCTGTGAGAGTCTGAGCCACGGCAGTAGCCCTGGCACCCTCATAGGTGGATTTCAGGATCTTGAGGGCTACTAGTTGGCCTGTGCTGTTGTCTTGGCCGAGTTTGACCTTGGCAAATGTGCCTTCGCCCAATTTGCGGAGAATGGTGTAGTGGTCCAGAAAGCTGGTCTGGGCCGCCATCTGATACAAGAAGGGAAATGGCTACGATAGAGTTGCTTTTCAGGTGTACGGTATAGACTAATTGCTCGGATATTATGTTGATCGTCTGAAAAAGTGCCTACAGAGTATATCAAGGCGATTTGCAGATCCCGACTTACCCACATACAAACAAGTTAATTTTCAGCGATTTCACTTGCGCAATCGCCACTAATTTCCTTAGCCAGTGCTTATTCCCAACAATTCCCCGGCAATCCAGCGTCAGTTGAAAGAACATAAAATGGACCCTGAATCTGTAGATCAGCTAGTGAGTCTACTCGGGGTGAGCAAGGAAGCCGCAGTGCACTATCTGGAGACAGTGCAAAGCAACCTAGAGGACGTCTGCTTCCTAGACTACTGCGTATCCGGCAATTACCCTGAGCTGTACTCAGTCTTTTTCGGCACAGAACTCCAGCCCAGTCCCTCCCTCCGCCTCACTATCGCTTCTATTCGGCCTACTTCCATGGCTACGCCTGAAGCGATCACTGGGTGGAAGGAACTTTCATGGGAAGAACTAAAGCAAGGCTCAGAGCAGGAAGACAGCAAATACAATCTTCGGCGTGACGAATCTGAACAATGTTCAGTCTGCTTGATGGAGTTCACAGCGGAGGACACTGGACAGGTCGTGCGACTGGGGAAGTGCAAGGGACACTATTTCCACAAAGAGTGCATATCGAATGCCTTCACTAGCGGAGAAAGCTTGAAGTGTCCAGTGTGCGGGCAACTGTATGGAGTGCAGTGGGGAGCGATGCCGCCTGGCACCTGCGATGTGACTTTCCATAGAGATGTGCAATGTGAAGGGTTTAAGCCAGGAGCCTGGGTGCTTTCATACCGTTTCCCTGATGGTGCACTCCCTGATGGGCAAGCCTACAGCGGGACTAAGCGACAGGGAGTGCTGCCAGACACTCCTGAGGGCCGGGAAGTGATGCGCCTGCTTGTATGCGCATTTTACAGACGGCAGACTTTTGTGATTGGCACTAGTGTGACGACGGGGAAGAAAAATACGGTCATATGGAATGGAATTCATCATAAAACGAGTTTGGATGGCGGCCCGACCAATTTCGGCTATCCCGACCCGACCTACTTCGACAGGGTCAAGGAGGAACTGGCAGCCAAAGGCATTGTAGCTAGGCCTTCTAGTTAGTAGTTTCACGCTTTTCAGACTCACTGTGATGACTGCTGTATTGTCTAAACTCACTGCAGTGGCAGTAGATTAGGGTTATTCAAAATTACCTTTCGGTCTCCATAGTAATATGCTTCACAGGATTTGTGTCCTCTGGACTCAGACCCGCTCCCCTCTGTACCGACACCTGAGTCACAATGTAGCCAGGAAAATTTGCCTTTACATTGGCGACCCCACAGACTTGCTCTATTACACCAACGAACAACTGTATCGAGTCGACCCTATAAAGAGGACTCTGCAACTTTGGTTCAAAATCGACTGTTCAGGTTACGATGTACGTCTTGAAGCAGCTGTATTTATGGGGAAAGAGAGAGTCTTCATGGCTCTGGAGGAGTGCACTTCCAGCTCAGATGACTGTCCCTACTTCGCAATGTACGACCTAACTATTCACAGAGCGCCTGGCAATAGATTAGACACACAGCAGTGTGCGCTGCTCTACGACTCTATCAGAGACTGCGCTTACATGTTTGGAGGACACTATGGAGTTGGCGGCGATTCTCGAGTATGTGAGAAGTTCCTGCCCTCTACTTGCTCAGTTGAGCGGCTTCCAGACCTGTTGGAGCCTAGGTCGTTCTTGAAAGTGTGTTGGCATAAAAAATATGCGTATCTCTGTGGAGGCAAGCCTACCAGTATCGAGAAATTCGACCCGGAAACTGTGACTTTCAGCAAAGTGGGGCATTTAGATGGACGCTTTTACTTGTCTCTGGCCTTTTCATATGAAGAGAGTATCTATTTGATTGATAACTCGACAATTTGGAAAGGAGACGGGGAAAAGTGGGAATCAAGGTCCAGGACAACTCGGGAGCAACAGGATAGATGGGATATGTCCTTTTCCGTCGTATCGACGATAGGGAACTTCTGCTACTTTCTGCAGGGAAGCGAGTGTGCAAGGCTGGACATGCGAACTCTCACTGAGACTTCCTACCCCCTAAAACTAACTGACAGTAGATAGACCAACCCGCGGCTTACACAATTGCCGAATCTCAGGCAAATACCAAGGAATGTTCACTCTCTAAAGGGTGATTTTCCGCATAGAGCTGCAAAGCTGTTTGACGAGTCTGCTACATTGATTTACAAGTCTCAGATAGTGTTCGACTCTAGCGACCTGCCTTCCATTAATATGTACCACAGAATGTGTGTCCTCTGGGCTCAGACCCGCTCCCCTCTGTACCGACACCTGAGTCACAATGTAGCCAGGGAAATTTGCCTTTACATAGACGACCCCACCGACCTGCTCGATTATACCAATGAAAGAGTGTATCGAGTCGACCCTATAAAGAGGACTCTGCAACTTTGGTTCAAGATCGACTGTTCCCACTACCATGTGAGTCTCGTAGCAGCTGTATTTATGGGGAAAGAGAGAGTCTTCATGGCTCTGCAGGAGAGCACTTCTAACTCCGATGACTGTCCCTACTTCGCCATGTTCGACCAAGCTATTCACAGAGCGCCAGGGAACAGATTAGACACACGTGACTGTGCCCTGCTCTACGACTCTATCAGAGACTGCGCTTACATGTTTGGAGGACACTATGGAGTTAACGGCGATTTTAGCGATTCTCGAGTATGTGAGAAGTTCCTGCCCTCTAGTTGCTCAGTTGAGCGGCTTCCACACCTGTTGAAGCCTAGGTCGAAATTTGGAGTGTGTTGGCATAAGGACTTTGCCTATCTCTGTGGAGGCAAGCCTACCAGTATCGAGAAATTCGACCCGGAAACGGTGACTTTCAGCTTAGTGGGGCATTTAGATGGACGTGTTTATTTGTCTCTGGCCTTTTCATATGAAGGGAGTATTTATTTGATTGATAACTCGACAATTTGGAAGGGAGACGGGGAAAAGTGGGAATCAAGATCCAGGGCAACTCGGGAGCAACAGGATAGATGGGATATGTCCTTTTCCGTCGTATCGACGATAGGGAACTTTTGCTACTTTCTGCAGGGAAGCGAGTGTGCAAGGCTGGACATGCGAACTCTCACTGAAACCTTCTATCCGTTACAACGCACTAGCCGTAGATAGACGATTAGTGTCTTTATAGTGCAAGTCTTCATAGCTGCCTTCCATTTATATGTACCACAGAATTTGTGTCCTCTGGGCTCAGACCCGCTCCCCTCTGTACCGACACCTGTGTCACAATGTAGTCAGAGAGATTTGCCTTTACATAGGCGACCCCACAAACCTGCTCTATTACACCGACGATGAACTGTATCGAGTCGACCCTATAAAGAGGACATTGGAACTTTGGTTCAAAATCGACTGTTCAGATTACGATGTAAGTCTTGAAGCGGCTGTATTTATGGGGAAAGAGAGAGTCTTCATGGCTCTGATGGAGTGCACTTCCAGCAGAGATGACTGTCCCTACTTCGCAATGTACGACCAAACTATTCACAGAGCGCCTGGCAATAGGAAGGACACACTTGGCTGTGCACTGCTCTACGACTCTATCAGAGACTGTATTTACATCTTCGGAGGGCGAGACTCAATCCCGAACACTTACTTTTCCTCCCACATTTGCGAGAGATTTCTTCCCTCTACTTGCTCAGTTGAACAGCTTCCAAACCTTTTGGAGCCTAAGTCGAACTTTGCAGCGTGTTGGCATAAGAAATGTGCCTATCTCTGTGGAGGGGGCTTCAGCCTTGAGAAATTCGACCCTGAAGTAGTGGCCTTCACCAAGGTGTGTGATTTGACTGAGCGCATTCTATATGTGACTCTAGCGTTTTCGTATGAAGACCAACTATATATGATCAGTAAGTCAACAATTTGGCAGGGAGACGGCGGAAAGTGGGGGAAAAAGGCCAGAGGACCTGTGCAAGAGAGGGACATGCTGTGGGAGTGTGCATACGTGGTGTCAGTAATGGGGAACTTCTGTTACTTTCTCCAGGAAAGTGAATGCATAGAGCTGGATATGCGCTGCCTCACGGAGACTTCCGTCCCGCTACCAGTAGAAAATTGCAGTACTCGGAGGAAGCGAAGCAATGAAATTTGCACTATCTAGGAATTCGATACTCACTTGGCTAAAGGTTTGCACTATTTCCACGTAGCTATATCCTCATAGAGCTTAATCAGTAGCTTAATAGGTGCATTTCGATTAGTATTGCAGATCGCAGTAGCCACTGTAGCACTACAATGGACGCCAATGCAAGCAAAAACGTGCAGAAGTCCAGCGAAGTGATCGAAGACTTGCTGTGCGAACTCGAGGCGGAGGAGTGCACTTTGCAGGACGGCTACTCCGTCAACACTGAAGACCTGCCCATTCAAAAGTACCGTAAGTCCCACACAGACTCTCACATCCTCTATCTACTCGAGAAATGTCACTGTCTGGTGGTCGTGGGAGAGGCGGGCTGCGGCAAAAGCACGCAAATCCCGCTGTTTCTCTACAACGCAGGGTGGAACTTCGCAGACAAAGTAATCGGAGTGACCTTACCAAAGCGGCTGGCCTGCATAACTCTCGCTCAAAGGGTCAGTTGCACCCTGCAAAAGGACGAAGTCGCCTACAAAATCCGCTTTGAGGACCACTGCACGCCCAGAACTAAAATCAAATATATCACAGATGGCTCTCTCAACCGCGAAATCATGTCCGACCCTTTACTTTCCCAGTACTCCGTCATAATGGTGGATGATGCGCATGACAGAAGCTTGCAAACGGATGTATTGCTGGGACTGATTAAGAAAATTATGAGGAAAAGGAAGGATTTGCGGGTTATTGTGTCCTCGGCTACTATGGACTGTGAGGCCTATGCGAGGTTCTTTACACAGCCTGGCAGAGAGGCGAAGATATTGGCAATTGAGGGGAAATGCTTCCCTGTGAATGTGCACTACTTGGAACAACCCTGCGAAAACTATGTCCAAAAGGCAGTTTCTCTGGCCTCCAACCTACACAAGACCCACACTTCAGGCGATATATTAGTGTTTCTCCCAGGAGTCGAGGAAATACACCTCTTCCTTACCCTCATTCGCGAGGAAAACTTGCAAGGAACCGAAGTGTTCCCACTACACTCCACCCTGCCGCTCACAGAGCAACATAGAGTGTTCCGACTGCAGCCAGGCACTCGCCACATAATTGCCAGCACCAACATAGCAGAGACTTCCGTCACACTCGAAGGAGTGGTGTTCGTGATAGACTGTTGCTATTCCCGCTGCAAAGTGTATGACCAGGGAGTAGAGTGTCTAGTGACTACGCCTGTAAGCAAGGCGCAGGCAGCTCAAAGGGCAGGGCGGGCGGGTAGAGTGAGGCCGGGGAAGTGCTATCGACTATGTACTGAAGAGGCTTTTGAGGGGTTATACAGTCAAACCCAGCCTGAAATCACAAGGTCCGATTTATCCTCTACTTTACTATTCCTGAAAGGCCTCGGAATCGACAACATCCCCGAGTTTGATTTCCTCACCTCCCCAAAGCCTTCCGCTCTAATGGAGGCCCTGGAAAAGCTGTACTGCCTTGGAGCTCTGGACGACAATGCGCAGCTGACCCAGGCAATTGGGTACAAACTGGCGGAACTGCCTGTAGACGTGCACCTCGCAGTCGCACTCCTCAACTCTTGCAAGGAGCAGTTTCGCTGCTCTGAGGAAATGCTGGGCATTGTGGCTGCCTGCTCTGTGCAGAGTCTGTTCAGTAATGGCTCGCCTGAGGCTATTGTGGGCACCAAGAGAAGACTAGGGGCGAAGGAAGGAGACCATATATCGCTGTTGAACATACTGAATGGATATCGCAGATTGACGAGTTTCCAAGACCGGAAGAAGTTTTGCATGGACCATAGGCTGAATATGCGGGCGTTGCAGAGGGCTGCAGCCACTCGCGACCAGCTGCGGAAACTGCTGCAGCGCTTTGACTTGCCGCTCACTTCCTGTGAATGCGACGTGGAGCCTGTGCTGCGCTGCCTCGCCACCGGCCTGTTCTGCAACGCCGCACAGCGCGAAGCAGGCGGCACGTACCGAACTAGCAGAGGCAGCCAAAGCTACCACCTCCACCCCTCCTCCGTCCTCACCCTGCTCAAACCTCCCTGGCTCGTGTTTTCCCAAGTACTGCGACAAGACCAAGCCTATATCAAGGATGCAAGTGAGATAGATGCGGACTGGCTGGCTGAACTGGTTCCTGACTACTTCTCAGACCTCCGCTCACAGCAGACTGCGGTGCAGCGGCGGAGAGATATGCGCGAGCCTAGCTAGATAGGTAAGGGTTGTTGTAGCGCTCGTAGCCAATAGTCGTCTCTTCCCCGTGGCCTGTGATTACCCTCGTAGAGTCAGGCAGGACGAGCAGTTTCTCCTTGATTGAGTTCATCAACTGCAAAGGACTGCCTCCTGGCAGGTCAGTTCTCCCCACTCCTTCCCGGAACAGAGTGTCGCCACTGCATAGGAGCGAGTCCTGAGGGAAGTAGAAGCAGGTCGAACCCATAGTGTGCCCGGGAGTATGCAGCACCACTCCCCCTCGCACTGCCAAGTTCTCCCCGTCTCTCAGCAGTGCATCAGGCAGGTTCACTCTGGCCTTAGGAGCGGGCACTCCTAGGAACATGCACTGCAGCGGCAGACTGAGCCACAGTTGGCGGTCCCCTTCGTTGTACAGGACAGTCGCACCTGTATGCACCCGTAGCTGCTCAGCTGCTAGAATGTGGTCCACATGTGCATGCGTAATCACGATTTGCCTCACTTTCGCACCAGTTTCCCTCAGTAACTGGATGATGTCCTCAGGGTCGCCACCTGGGTCCACCAGCACTGCATCCAGCGACACTGGGTCTGCTATCAACACCATGTTGCAGGCCAGTGGCCCGACAGGGATAGTCCTGACCAGCGCCATTGATTAGATGGAGAAGGCGCAGTTGCTGCTAATGACCAGAGAGCTGGAGCGCCTGGGGAACGCTACGGAGCGGTTTAGAAGGGAGGCGGAGGACAGGTGTGAGCAGTGGGAGCAGACTGTTCGGGAGTTGGAGGAGCAGAAGGCACTGTTGAGGGAAGAAAATACAACACTGAGAAGGGATCTAAGCACTGTGAAAACTGCATTGGAAAGAACTGAAAAGGACTGTGCTCTCAAAGAATCAACGATTGAAAGTCTTAGAAACGAATTGAATGCAGCCTTCGAGAAACAGCAGGAAACGCAGGCTAAAGCGGAAACAGCCCTACAGCAGACTTCAGACCTCGAAGAACGACTGAAAGTGAGGCAAATCGCATTAGGGGAAATGCAGACCCAGGCCCAGCAAGCAGTTTCCCAGGCTTCTTCCTATCAAGAAAGTGTGCAAAAGTACGAAGAACTGCTGGAGGTCGCAGTGAGCACCAACAAGGCCTTAGAGCAAGAGCACCAGACCTGTCTCGACGAGTTACAAGCGGCTTGTGAGAGGATTAACACCCTGGAAATGAGCCACACAGCTGTACTCTCTGACCTGCAAGTCTTGCGGGAACACACAGAAGTGGCGGAAAGCAGGGAAAAAGCACTCCTTGCTCAAATTCAAAGTCTGCGGGAGGGCACACTGCAGTCCTCAGAAATGGACTTGCGGCAGTATATATCTCGCAAGCGGCGCCTTTTATCACTCCGTGCTCACACAATCGAAGACTTCTTTTGTAGCCTAGACCGGTCTCTATGCTAAGCCCATACTATATGGCTGCCATCGACACTCCAGCCGACCAATCCGAAGACCCCCCCAACTCCACCGGTCGCGCCAAGGATCTGACCGGAGTCCTCGACGAAACCAAGCGCTTTTACAAGGAACTGAACAGCAAGCTGGGCAACATCAAGGACTATATGGTGCAGGAAGTCGAGACTGGCATGTTTTCTTTCGAAATGTACCTGGTGAAGCAGTTGGAGAGCAAGCAGGAGGAGTTGGCGCTGCTGGTGAGGCAGATAGAGGGTCGAGAGCAGGCCGTTGAGGAGGATCAGCTAGGGAAGACACTGGAAAAAGAGATAAAGTGGTTCCGAGTGAGAGAGGCGCTGCTCAACGCCAACGCTGCCAAGTTCGGGAACGCACTGATAGAGACGAAGCGGCGAGTGCTGGGCTTGAGGAAGACCCTGACGGAGCAGAGAATGGAACTGTGGAGACTGCAGGAAGAGAACAAAAGAATAAGTCTCCAGCTAAAAGACAAGAAAAAGGGTCCAAAGCCGAGGGAAAAGCCGCTTAATGTCGATCCTGAGGGGGTAATTGGACTGCTGCCGCCCCTATCTCTGCTTATGGAACTGAGTCCGAAAAGCATGGGTTCGCTGAAAATCAGGGAAATCCATCAATACCAGCAATTTAAGGTCCGTCTTCGCAGTGCGAAACAGCGTCTCTCCCAGTACTATGAGAAATCCCACACCCTACCCACCAACCCACAGTTCTGCCTCTCTCCCCAGAGCGACTTACGCCAGATCTTTCAGTCCTGCTGCGAGTCGCATGCGAAATACACTATAGAAATGACAATGCCGAAGTTGTCGCCTGCTTCCACTCGGTCCAGCTCTTGCGAACTGCTGACTGAGGGGGATGTCAGGAGGAGGGATGTCGCTCGAGTGGCGGCGGACCTGGCTGTGAGGCCTGGCTTGCTGAGGGAACTCGTTGGAGCTGTGTTTGGGGGCGGAATGCGGCCGAAGCATGGCAGAATACTTAGTTTGGGCTAGATATGTATGTAGTGTTTCCAGAAAATAGGCAGATTGGGCTTGTCGAGTTCCGATAAGTCTCTAGGAACGCAGATATTCCCAGTTCTAAGGTGCTGAGACTGTGTATTGCAAAGTTCGAACTATGTAGATATTCCTTATATTAATATGGGCAATGAAGCTGTCCACGTAGCTGATCAAGAGCCGGCCAACTCTCTGAATTCAAAAGAAATCCTGAAAAGGAAGCAAAAAATCGAGCACGGAAATGCACTTGCGCAGAAATTGCAAGACTTAGAGGCCAGACAGTACCAAGAAACCAGGGCAAAAGTGCAGAATTCGCTTCAAATCTATATTCAGCGTCTAGACACTCTGCATAGAGCCTTCGAAGGCCTAATGGAGTGCTTTCATAAGGAGAAACTGACTCACCTGATTGATGAACAGCCGCAGTTTTCACCCTTCACTGAAGCAATTCTGAGTGTATGCGCTCGCAAAGTGCCAGAAAACGCCACTATTATAGAGAATCAGCCAATTGAGCATTTGGAGGCTCAGATGCAAGAACTGCGCACTCGAATGGACAGCGGAAAGGGTGCAAACGGCGATTTCCACAAGTTCTATTTAGCGATTTTGACCGAGTTTCTGCAGTCCTCTGATGCTTCAGGAGGTAATTCCGCCCGCCTTTTCGTGTATTTGCCAGTATGCAAAGGACAGGAGTTGGTGAAATGGCGGTCTGACCACCAGCCTCCGGAGACTATACCCCTGAGTAGACCAGTGGAGTTCACCCCCACGACCATGTCTTTGGTGCTACCTGATGGCAGACTGTTCCTGTGCGGAGGGCAAATGATGCATGGTCGCAGAGTCTTAATCGTGAATATTGCTTCGGGAGAAGTGAGTTCGCTGCCTGATATGCGAACTGAGCGGATTTCTGCGGGACTGGCCTACGCCTACAATAGTGTTTTCGCGTTTGGAGGCTTCTCTGCAGGCAAGAAACACGACACGGGGGAAAAGCACAGCTTCCAAAGGCAGCAATGGACGCCGCTGCAAGCCCGCATGGCCAATGTTCGCTACCAGTTTTCCCCCTTCGCGTACCATCAAAGCATTTATATAGCGGGAGGCTACAAAACGACGGCAGTGGAAGTCTTCGATATCCCGTCAGAGACCTTCTATGGTCTGCCGCTAGTTCTCCCCGCGGCCTTCGCTACTACTTGCTTCGTCCACAGTGGTGAACTGGTAGTGCTGCAGAAGAAATGCGTAATTCGCTGGCAATTAGGCCAAAGCGACGCCACTAAAACGGTAAAGGAAGCAGACATTGTAATGCTGGAAAGCAGCGTGAATGTGCAAATGGTGGGGAAAAAGGCCTACTACTCGCAGGTAGCGCAGAATAGATGCGAACTGCTGGAAGTCGATTTGGCCACTTTCAATGTAGCGAAGAAGGAAGTGATGATGCTCGGACCTCCCTGTGAGGTCGCATAGGTACTAAGCATCTAGAGTATGGGAATAAAGCCTTCACTCATACTGCCAAGCGGCATTGCTGCTTAGCCAAAGGGTGCAATTCGCTAATCTAACTCGAGTTTGCGATTTCGTCCACATCCCTTCTTTTCAGGCTTTCGCCCCTCCTTCCCTCTCAACTTGCAAGCCACATCGTAGTTTTACAGGCAATTCGATAGTCCTAGACAGTCTACCTAGAGACATCCATTGGTCGGGAATGTAGAGTCGCCATAATATGTACGGCAACTCCTTCTGCCAAGTGGGCAACGAAGAGGCTACTCGCTTCTGCTGCTGCCGGGGACATGTGACAGTGCTGTGTGACCGCTGCGTGCCAACCCACGAGAAGCAGTGTCCTAACGAGATCCACAGCTACGAGCTGGTGGCTTACCTCAGTACTGCCAGCTCGCTGGGAATCGATGAATTCCAGCGGAGGAAAATGTGGGTGATGAGTGGGATGAGCTTGATGCGCAGTCTGCAGGAGGTGGAGGAGAGACAGTACCAGGAAGCCAAGAGAAAGGTGCAGGAGACAGCGCAGCTGTACACCCAGTGGCTGGATTACCTGCACACCTGCTTCATCAACCTCACAGAGCGGTTTAACCAGGAAAAGCAGTACCCCTTGTACTACGCCCAAGTCCAACTCTCTGCCTTTACTTCCGCTGTACTGAATGCGGGAGTCACCTCTGTTCCCGCGGACTCGGTCTTGGTGGAGGCTCAGCCTGTGGAGCACTTGGAAAACGAACTGAACGAAATGAATGTACGCATGTATAGTGTGAGGGGTGCGCACAACGATTTCGACGACTACTATGCGGCTCTCATAGCCCAGTTTGCAGGCGGCTTGGCCGGCAATAAGATGTCGCTGAGCTCCGCACTCAGTCTGCCTCAGCGTGTAGCCGTCTCCGCTGCACCTACCAGCCGCCCTTCCCACGTCTACGTGCCTTTCTCCCGCGGCCGTCTCTTAGCCAAATGGCGCTCAGACAACCAAGAACTGGACAAAGTGGTCTGCAGCCGCTCTCTGGACTTCACCAACTTGACAGTGTCAGTGGTCCTGTCAGACGGCAACATGATCTGCTGCGGAGGCAAAGACCAGCACGAATGCAGAGTGCTGCACATCGATACCACTTCAGGAGACGTCGTTTTCCTACCGGAAATGCCGACGGCTAGAGGGAACCCGGGTATCGCCTTCATCAATAATGTCCTGTATGTACTTGGGGGCTTTAACGGCGCAGGGACGGACCTGGATACAGGGGAAAAGTTGGACCTTCAGACCAAACAGTGGACCAAACTACGGAATCGGATGATAAATACCCGTTTCCAATTCACGCCTTTCCCGCATAACCGGACAATCTATATAGCAGGCGGCTGGCACACTACTGCTGTGGAGGCTTTCGACCTCTCTAGCGAGACCTTCACTGCGCTGCCTCTGGTCCTGCCTAAGCAATTCGGCACTGTTTGTCTGGTCTATAACAACGAACTAGTCGTCCTGCAAGACCAACGCGTGATTCGCTGGCCACTAAACTCCCGCTCCGGGAACACCCAGAGCCAAAGCCAGAACCTGAGCATAAAAGACAGTAATGTAGTGGTGCAGATACTGGGCTCCAAGGCCTACTACTCCAATGAGTACAACCGGAAGTGCGAAGTGCATGAGTTGGACCTGACCACTTGGCAAGTGTCCAAGGTCGCGGACCTCAGCAATGGCTCCAATGGGGGAAATGCTCCGTGCCCAGTTTCCTAAGCGTAGAGCCTAGCTACCCTTTAGACTGCGCTTTCTCATATATATTGGACACTGAACATAGACACACACATTCCCCTGCATTTAGGCTTTGGGGATTCTTTGTGGATTGCGAAGGTTATTTTTCCTACAAAGTAAGAATTTGTTGAAGCTAGTAATCATGGCAGAGCTGTCATATATAGACCCAAAATACGTGGATGTGACTGGGGACTGGGGCCAGGTGCACAGACCCTTCACTCCCTCCCTCCTATGCAGAGTTATCCACTGCCACAGCTCTCTCCACTGCTCAATGTACTCTCGTGCCTGCTTCCTGGACCAGGAGCATCTCACTCTCTATTGCACAGATAGAGGACTGAAAGGTGGAGGTGGAGGAGCTTCGAAAGTTCGTTTTAAACCGAAGACAGGACAGTTCTGGGAAACTTCCGAGCAAAATAGAGCGATTGAGCAGCTGGACCAAGCCATGAATCATGCATCTCCGGCCCTCGCCTATCAGTGCTGTGATATCCTCTTTGACTGTGAAAACCCCACCATCCTGTACCGCGCTATCTCTATCATCACCCAAAGCTTCAAATACAGCGATAGAGTTTGGGCTTGGAGTGGAACTCAGGGACATTTGGCTCGCATTCACTGTGCTCGTTTGCTGCGTATTGGAGCTGCTAGAGTCATGATTGCTTCTCAACTTGATGAAAATGAAGGCCCTGTGATTATGTCGGACGACCAAAAGTCATATTGCCAGATTTTGGAGAGTAGTGTGAGGCGAGTAACGGAACAAGCGAAGACCAGGAGGGAAATTGTGCTGCAGGCAGAATTAAGGGCCAGCTGGGCTGTTATATCTTCCCTCAAAAACCCTAGAGATATACGAGAATGGATAAAAGACTATGGACCAGTTCTGGCTAGTTTAGGGTCACTTGTGAATCCATTAAAAAACCCAGGTTTCACCGCCCAAGCCATCGTCGCAAATGCTGTAATGGTATACGATATCTCTCAAAAAGTCCGAGATCGCTCCCTCAGTCGCCAAATCATGTTAGTGACTTGTCTCGACTTCTCAGTCAGTGAAGTTACTGCAGAATGCATTGAACTATTAAAAAAGACTGTGAAAAGTTGCAAGCGGTGGGTGACAGCTGTGCTCTGTGCAGCCCTCGTAAGGAAGTGGCTGTCTACTCCTGAGAAACTGTCCAAAGAGAGTTATGACGGGTGTTTGGAGGTATTAAGAATGCTTTGTTCCTTCAAAGTGTTCGTGTTCCGCAGTAATTGGAAGGTGAGAAGTGGAGCCTTATGGAACGTTGCAGCTCTGCATGAATCTGCCAAACTGAGAGATCTGCGTTCCCTGCTATTAGCCATTATTGAAGAGCGGAAAACTATAGAGAAAGACGTGGCTGTTTTGGGAGCGGTGGAGAATATGGATTCTTTCCGCTCAGCTCAGCTGTACCTTCAAACCGCAGAAGTCTATGGAAGTGTATTGCAGAAAGAACTGGCTGATTTGAAGACTTTCGTGCTACAGAATAAAGAACACCTCAACACCATCCAGTCCGAAATAGACAGCAAAAACTACCAAGAAATCATAAGGAAGGAAGTGGAGAAAGTACTGAGTACCTATGAGGAACTGAGTGCTCAGAACCGAGAAATCCTTTATCAAGTCCTCGAAACCAAAACTCTGGTGAACGAACTGAAAGCAATGGTGGCTGCCCAGGCAGAAATGCTAATTATACTGAGGCAGCCGCAAGCTCCTGCATCGGGGAAAATAGAGAACTTGCCGAGGTTGAGCCTCGTCACTGAAAAGTTTAGAGGGAGGAGTGAGGAGCTGATGAGACTGCGGCAGTGTTTAGGGGATGCAAACGGGTCAAAAGCTGTAGCACTGATAGGCCCTGAGGGGATAGGGAAGTCCTGGTTGGCCCTCAAATACGCAAAGACCAATCTCGATATGTATGATGTAGTGGCCTACTTCCAGGCTGACAGTGCTAGCAGTATCTATCTGGGCCTCCTCAGCTTGTCTAAGGACCTGAACTGTGAGAAGTGCAGCGATAGAGAAACTCTGGAAGCTGTCAAACGGCATCTCTCCTATACTCCCCGCGTCCTTCTCATCTACGACAATGCTGACTTTCGTCCCGCATCCCAAGAAAATGAAGCGGAAACGGCGGAGGAGTACAGGAATTTGCTCCTCCTTCGTACCCAAGGCCACACACTACTAACCTGCCGCACAGATCGCTGGTCAGAGCGAGAGCGCTTTGAAGTGCCAGTCTTCGCAGAGCAAGACGCTATCGAGCTACTTCATGGAGCTAGTAGCGAGAACTGGACCAAGTCTCAAGCCAGGGAGGTGGCGAGGGAGTTAGAGTGTGTGCCGCTGGCAGTAAATCAGGCTGCAAGTCTGCTTCAGCGCAAAAAGTGGTCTTCAGAAGTGTTCCTGGCTACTTTCAGAGAGCGAAGAAGTACTGAGTCGTCTTTGGGTGACACTGTGATGGCGATGGCACTGGACTCGCTGACGGAGGAAGGGAAGCAGCTCATGGAAATGATGGCTCTGCTAAGTGGGTTCGTTCCTTTGGACATGGTGAAGGGACTGCGGAAGAACATCACAGATACCTGTCTAATGAGCATCTTATCAGACCTGCGGGCGGCGGGGCTCATTGACCTCAACCAGTACGGCCTCACTGTCAACCGCTCTTTCCAAGAACTCGCCAACCGTCACTGCGTTCAGAAAGAAAGTCGCCAATCCGCTGTGTCCAATACACTCACTTCCATGGGCTTAGAAGCCTACTCCAACGACAACCTTATGAGTTCCGGCAAATATGTGACCAGTAAAGGGGGAACTTGTCCCGACGACCCCCGAATAGCGAAGGGGGTCGGAGACAGACTAGCGGACTTGGAGTTGAATGGGGAGGAACTACGTGTGCGGCAGATTGAAGCTAGTGATGCGAGGGAAATTCCTGCTGCTTCTCCTGAAACTTTGGTGGATTCGCACATTGACGTGGGTTCGAGCTACTTCCGCAGCAGGAGGATTGCTGATGGGGAACGTGAGTTCAGAGAAGCTGAACAAGCGGCTGGAGACTGCACTGTTCTTATCATAAAAATCAAATCCACCTATGGCAGTCTCCTTTACAAGCTTAAGAACAATGAGCAGGCTGCAGCGGAGCTCCTAGTGGCTGTGCAGTTAGCCCGGCAACATCCTAGCCTGCTGTCTTTGAAAGCGGAAGCGGAGCTATACACCAACTGTGCTCTGGTGGAAATGGAGCGCAAGGCTGATACGCAGGCTTTGGAGTTCTTTAGCCTGGCGTTCGAGTTGAGAAACAGAGAGGAGCCGAGGTCTGAGAAGGAGTTCGTTCAAGTTATTGTCAACTTCGCCTATTTCTACCAGACCTCCTCCTCTCTACTAAACCTACGCAAAGCCGAAGAACTGAACACCTTAGCCCTGGAAACCATCAGCGACAGCAAAAACCGCCAACTCGGAGTAATCTACCGCAACATGTCCAGTCTCTACGGCTACTACCTCAACCAAAGGAACATGGACTCCGCCCAACAAACCAGACTGATCGAACGCAAGATGGACTTCCACCGCAGACACTTGCAGTTCAGACAGCAGTACCACGCAGCGCAGACTGTGGACCAAGAAATGTCTCAGGTCTATTTAGGCATAGCGGACTGCTATATTTTGAGGGAGGAGTGGCAGCGGGCGCTGGAGTATGCAGGGCAGGCGAAGACGAAGTCGGATCCGGCGGATGGCTCGTATAGCCTGAAACTGGATAGAAAGATTGAGGCGCTGAGGTTCCGTCTGCATCAGTTGGAAGTGAACAGGCAGAGTAGTAATCGGCCTTAGCGCTGGCCTTAGGAGCCTGGTACCTGCAGTGCTATAGGCAGTTCCCGCTTAGAGTACACATTCAGTCGAACTGGTTTCCTGCAGAGAGTGAAGCTTCGGACAGTCTCAGGAGGTCAAGGCTTAAATCCCCAGATATTAGATTTTAAGCAAGGGAAAAACAGCCCAGCTAAAGGCATTAATTGACTTTCTAATTAATATGGACTACCGTCGACCCGAGTACCTGTGCAGCCGACTCTACTTCCTCTGGATTAAGGAGAAAGTCTCTCCCTATGCAGCGCTTAGCACCGCACTCACACAGGAAATCTCACTTCCCTGTGGTTCCAGCCTATCCCTGTCTTTAAGTGCCTGAATTACTTCTATACACTTGATTGTGGCTCGGGACAATTGCTGTTTCTCTGTATACCACAGATATAGCAGTGGCCTTTCCTTAGGGGAAAACAACTACATGATTGGAGTGGCTCAGAAACTTGCTAAAAGCACGCAAGTCCTGTATACCTACCTCTTTCTATCAAGTAATTGGGCTGCACTACCCTACATTACAGTGGTAAGACTAGGGCTCGGAGGAATTACTGTGAGAAGGGAGTTTACCGGACTTAATCCACCCCCGAAATGCTTCACTCCCTGTTCCTATAGGTGACTTTTCTTCATTATAGGGGAGACCATGAGACTATCGAAGTATTCAACCCTCTAATAGATTGGATTCCCTGCTCCCCTTCCAATTCCCTGAAAGACCTACTGGTTATGCGGCTTTAGCCTCCCAGAGCTGTATCTTAGTCGTGACCGAAGCCTGCACATATGGACTAGCAGAGACAGGAGTTTATCTATATCCCACAAGTTGCTGCTTTCCATAGTTGGATTCGCAGCCCTGCAATGGCCTGCTTCACCCTCAACCCCAGCACAGGTCTAGCCTCGTGCACGTCTGTTGCTCGACCAGTATAGTCAAATAATGCATTTCTGTGTCACTGCACAATGCACTGATGCTAGAGAAGCTATTCGCAGTATATCAACTTTGTCTTTCAGAAGGAAAAGTTGGATAGCGAAGAGGTAGGAAGTCCCCAGAAGTGTGCGCAGATCGAGACTAACGCACTGCTGTCCAGACAAAAAGTGGCATAAATTGCCAGCAACTGAGACGAAATAAGGGACTTCCCACCAGCTCTCAAGTTCTGCCCTGGGCTGCCGCGCTGTTTTGTGCCACTCCCCTGAGGCTCCCCTCCGCAGTACTGGGTCTTCCAGGAAATATAGTCCTCCTAGGTGGGAAAACGCTGTTATGTCTGAAATTCGCTCCTCGAGCTCACATACCCTGGAGAAAGTCAGTGTCCGAGGGTCGAAAGTCTCAATGCTGGGGTGAGTGCCTCCACAGAGATACACTAAATTGAGGTGCCAACACACTCCAAAGGCTGACCTGGGCTCCAACATATCCGGGTATTGCTCGATTCTGCGAGTATCGGGCCAGAACTTCTCACACTTTCTAGAGTCTCACGGACTGTAGGACTATTACAGCCTCCAAAGATATGTACGCAGTCCTGCAGATGGTCGTATAGCAGAGAACAGTGAAATCTATTGTCGCTGCAGCCTGGCACTCTGCGTATTCATTGTTGAAATAGAGCGTAGTACGGAAACTCTTCTTGGGCTGATGTGAGGTTTCTTAGAATCATGAAGACCTCTTCTTTGCCTGTAAATACCACAGCAGCACACTTCCCCGGCCAAACATACAGTCAAAGAAGTGCTCCCTGGTCCGCTTCACAGGGTGTATCCGGAACATGACCCTGTTCTCGTAGTGGAGCAGCGCAGGGAGTTCACCCAGGTACAGGCAAACCTCTCTGGCTACGTTGCTGCTCATATGCAAGTAGAGGAAATAAGTGTGAAGGAGAGCGGATGGCTCCACTGGACACTGCCTGAAGTCTGGGAGAACGCGTCATCCTCTGAGCTGCTGTTAGAACTAGACATTGTATTAGGGACATATGGCAGAAGGGACTATCAAACCAAAGCTACCTGTGTCTAATTTGGTAGGGAGTAAGCCTGTAAGGAACACATAAACCCGTATTGGCAGGAGGATATCCCTATGAAGATTGTACCTCATCCAAATAGGCCAATGCCTCAATTTACTGGATTTTAAATTACCCAATGTTCCTTTCTATTATTGACCGTCATAGTTATTCCTATGGCCTTCCCCACAGCTTTTCTTTAAGTGCCTAAACCTTCGATGCGCAAATAAAGAAATAAAGTTTCCCACTTTACCTACTTGTGAAGGGCAGAAACTGGGGAAATCTCTATATTTCTCTCAGCAACTGCTCCATTTCAGAAAAACACATGTATGAGGTTATGAGAGTCAGAAATCCTTGGCATGAAAACGCCACCTGTAAACATTGAGCACACTTCGTTTAAGCCAATGGTCGAATTGCTCACTACTGGTATGCTTGCCTCCACTTTGATATACTCTATTCACGCTAGGACTGACCTGGCTCCAGCATGCAGGATTTGGCTATGAGGAGTTTCTCTAGGCGGCCCTCCGAGGATATAAATACAGCCCGAGTGCAGTTCCTTATACAGTTCCTCTGAATATTGCATAAGAGGAGTAGCCCTGGCACTCTCTGAGCACCTTGAAAGCTCGTTTCTACCATAACCGCTACCGCGGATTATCTCTCTGGCTGATAGGAAAGAGCCCCTGCTTATCTGCTGCTCAGGACTCTGTCGATGCATTACATTGTCCTGCCGATATAGTAATTCCTGCAACTCTCTGAAACACCCGCAAATCTCTCGACTGACCCAACTTGCGGAAGCGAAATCTGACAAGTATGTCCTTGCCATATCTAATCAAGTATATGGCAGTAAGGAAAAGACGGCTTGAGCAGCAAGCAGAAGTGATAATTGAGGTAAAGTAGCGGGGCAAGAAGCAGTAACCTCGACAAATAGCTATGTATATACTGCTGCGACTTCCTCTGTGATACTTGCTTAGGGGATATTCCGCACCTGTCATTTTGCTGCTTTACTTCACTTTTAGGTCGCTGGAGCCAATCTACCCTAAACTTGCTCCTAACTAGCTTACGACTCCAAGTCACTTTCCAAGAAATAACTGGTTTCTTTGAGAGGACTCATATCCAAAGCGACACACTTCCTGTCAAACAGGAAGTAGCAGCATTGTCCCACAGTAGACACGAAATAGGGGCGCAGACCTGAGTACTCCTTATCTCCCTTCGAACGTCTGAGCAGCGGCTCCCAGTGGTAGCCATCGCTTTTCCACATCTTGCTCTTGTCAAACAGGTACAGAAACCCTCCGTACGAAAACAGCACCAGCCAGGTCATTTCCTTTCTCAGCACGCTCACCTGCTTAAAAGCCACAGTGCTCGGGTCAAATCTCTCAAGATGATAGCCTCCACACAGGTACACAAAACCCTTGTGCCAGCATATTGCAGGGCTGCATTTAGGCTGCAACATATTTGGCAGCGGTTCTATACTGCAGGCGAAGTGATTGAATTTCTCACATGCCTCGGAAGCCTGGATGTCGAAGTCGTCAATGCGTGTGTAGCCTCCAAAGATGTAGACGCAGCTTCGGAGAGGGTCGTAGAGCACGGAGCAGCCGAGTCTGTCAGGTCTGGGGTCGGACACACTGCGAAGACTGTCTTGGAAAAGCATGTAGTCGAGTTCGTAAGTGAGAAATCCAGTGTTGTTTCTTTGAACGACCATGAAGACGTCT
>Ga0247837_1000849_pt1 | contig 66241 bp, 60 predicted proteins | sample LaCtaG_2_FD_187115 | JGI IMG/M metagenome (GOLD analysis project Ga0247837, IMG submission 187115) | Freshwater microbial communities from meromictic Lake La Cruz, Castile-La Mancha, Spain - LaCruzMarch2015_14.5m | ecosystem: Environmental > Aquatic > Freshwater > Lake | place: Spain: Castile-La... | reverse complement strand
GGCGCGGATGCCGCCGTTTTTGTTGTCCAGCGCAATGGCGGCCGCTTGGAGATAGGGCGCCGACTTTTCCCCGTCGAGGATAGCACCTTCAAAATGACTCATTGGCTTGTGCGGGTATCCAGGCTGGGCCTCGACCGCCTTCAAACGGTCGCGCACAGCCTGCTCGGCGGCGGCTTGGAGCGGACCGTCAATCGTAGTGTAAATTTTCAGCCCGCCCTCGTTCATCTGTCCCGATTCCAACACAAGTTCCAACTCGCGGAGGATCGTATCCATCGCCCAGTTATCCTCAGGCGAGGTTTTGATGCGCGGCATGGCAAGAAGAGGACTGGCAGCGGCTTCGTCGTATTGGAGAGTCGTGATAAACCCCAGATCGCGCATGCGGCCGAGCACGGTATTCCGCTCGCGCAGGGAGCCCTCAGGATTGTTGAGGGGTGAAAAGCGGTTGGGGCTGCGGATAAGGCCAGCGAGGGTCGCCGACTCAGGGAGATTGAGTTTCGACGCCGGTTTCCCGAAGTAGGTCTGGCTGGACGCCTCGATGCCGTAGGTGCCCGAACCGAAGTAGATGCGGTTCACATAGGCCTTGAGAATTTCCTCCTTGGTCAGTTCGGTCTCGATGCGGAAAGCAAGCGCCGCTTCGATGAGTTTACGGTGGAGATTTTTCCCCCCGAGCGGAAAGCTGTTTCTGGCGAGCTGTTGGGTGATCGTGCTGGCGCCCTCACGGAAGCCGCCGAGGAAGAGGTTGCGCACCACGGCACGGGCGATGCCGATAGGATCTATGCCGTGGTGTTTGTAAAATCGCGTGTCCTCGCGGCTGATGAGCGCATTGTAGAAATCATTCGAGACATTATCAAACGGCACAACCACGCGATTCTCCCCTGCAAGGCGGGAATAGTATTTCCCCTCGTGATCGTAGATCACCGAGCGCTCATCCATTTCGTGAATCTCCGCGAGATCGAACAAATGCGCCCAGCCATAGTATCCGGCCCCGACGATCGACCAGAGCACCGCAGTAACAATCCCGATTTTCAGAAGGGAGACCAGCAAGACATGGCGCTTTTTGCGACGCTCTTTCATGAGCGGCTTTGCGGCGCGGCGTGGCTTTTGGCTGGATTTGGGCTTGGGCACTGGATGTGATTAAAGCATTTTGGAGGAAGCTTCGAAACGCAATCTTCCTAACCACCTGTGAAAATTCAAATCCTCACTATCTTCCCCGATGTCTGCAAAAGCGTTTTTTCAGAGAGTATTCTCATGCGGGCGCAGGAAAAAAACCTCGCCTCGCTCGAAGCGGTGGACCTCCGCAAATGGACTAAAGATCGCCACCGCACAGTGGATGATGCGCCCTACGGCGGCGGGCCCGGCATGGTGATGAAGATCGAGCCCATCGACCTCGCACTTTCTGAAATGCGCTCACCCGCCTCCAAAGTCATCCTCCTCAGCCCACAGGGGCGCCAGTTTTCCGACTCCACCGCCCGCGAACTCGCCAAGGAAACCGACCTCATTTTGCTCTGCGGCCACTACGAGGGCATCGACCAGCGCGTGGCAGACCACCTTGTCGATGACGAAATTTCCATCGGCGACTATGTTCTCACCAGCGGAGTCCTGCCGGCATTGGTCCTTACGGATGCCATTGTTCGGCTCATCCCAGGCGTCCTTGGCGACGAGGAATCCGCCCAGCAGGATTCCTTTTCTACCGGCATACTCGACCACCCCCACTACACACGCCCCTCCGAATACAAAGGCTGGAAGGCTCCCGATGTCCTACTCGGCGGCAACCATGCGGCCATTGCGAACTGGCGTCGGGAAGCCGCGCTCGATGCCACCAAGAAAAGACGACCCGACCTGCTCAGACCGTAAGTTTTTGGAGATATCAGGCGCCACCTCCGACAGGCAGCGGGCATCTCCGCCGAGAAATCTACGGTAACTCTCAAAACTAAAATTGTAGTTTGCCATGGTTCCGCTGTGCTGGAAGACGATCCACAAGGGGACATAAAAACAACTTCAGAAACTCATACCATACTCGATGAAAACACTCGTCTGGGGCGAATTCCGCCACGAAAAGAAAAACCCAAAAGTTGCCGCGCTTTACCCCAACGGCATGCATGAAACGATTGCCGACTCGTTACGCACAGACCCAGCCTTGTCGGTTTCCACCGCTTGGCTCGATCAGCCGGAACACGGACTTACGACCGAGGTTCTTGCTGCGACGGATGTCTTGATCTGGTGGGGCCACATGGCTCACGGCGAGGTTTCGGACGAGGTGGTCGCCCGGGTGCGCCAGCGTGTGCTCGAGGGCATGGGGCTCATTGTCCTTCACTCAGGACACTACGCAAAAATCTTCAAAGCCCTCATGGGAACGACATGTTCCTTAAAATGGCGGGAATCGACCGACAAGGAACGCATCTGGAACATCGCCCCGCACCACCCGATCACAGCAGGCATCGGAGATTATTTTGAAATTCCTGCCGAGGAGATGTATGGCGAGCCCTTCGGCATTCCAACACCTGATGAGTTGATTTTCATTTCTTGGTTCACCGGCGGCGAGGTTTTCCGCAGCGGCGCGACATGGCAGCGTGGCAATGGACGCGTGTTTTACTTCCGTCCAGGCCACGAGACCTATCCGACCTACCACCATCCGCAGGTTCAGCGCGTCATTTCTAATGCTGTCCACTGGGCCAAGCCAACAGTCTGCATCCCGGATGCCTGCCCAAATTCCGCCCCGCTGGAACCACTCCCACTCGACCCAGAAGCTGCTGAACGCCCAACCGAAGGCCATCGCTCATGAAAAAGAAATCACCAGCCCCTAAAAAAATCCGTATCGGTATTGTCGGAACCGGAGGCATGGCGAATGTCCATGCAACAGAGTTCCTCAAAATCCCCGGCATCGAGCTTGCAGCCGTCTGCGATGTTGATGCCAAGCGGGCGGGTGAGTTCGCCACCAAGCACGGCGGATCGGCGGCGGTATTCACCGACTTCAAGAAACTGCTCTCGGAAGGTGAAGTGGATGCCATTTCAAATGTGACCCCCGACAGCCTGCACGCGCCGCTCTCGCTTCAGGCGATTGCCGCCGGCAAGCACATCCTCTGCGAGAAGCCGCTCGCCACGAACCACGCCGATGCGCTTCGCATGGCCCGTGCGGCCAAGAAAGCGGGCGCCATCAACATGGTGAACTTCAGTTACCGAAATTCCTCAGCGCTTCAAAAGGCGGCACAACTCGTGCGCGATGGAGAACTCGGCGAGATCGTCCATGTCGAGGCCAGCTACCTGCAGAGTTGGCTCTCCAGTCAGATCTGGGGCGACTGGAAAACAACGCCAGCCTGGCTCTGGCGACTTTCCAGCAAGCATGGCAGCAAGGGCGTGCTCGGTGATGTGGGAGTCCACATCCTTGATTTTGCATCACTCTCGGTCGGGCCGATCCGCAGCATTCAGGCCCGTTTAAAAACCTTCACGAAACTCAAAGGCAAACGCATGGGCGAATACCCGCTGGATGCAAATGACTCCGCCCTCATGCAGGTCGAATATTCAAACGGCGCACTGGGTGTCATCCACACAACCCGCTGGGCGACCGGCCATGCGAATTCCCTTTTTCTCCGCGTCCACGGCACAAAAGGTGCCCTGCGACTCGATTTAGACAAGTCCTACAACGAACTCGAAGTCTGCTTGGGTGAAGACATTCACAAGGCCAAATGGACAACGCTGAAAGCCCCGCAGACGCCAAACATCTACGAGCGCTTCATCACTGCCATCCAGACCGGTCAACAGGGAGAACCCGACTTCGCCCGTGGCGCCGAGATTCAAAAGGCGCTGGACGCCTGCTTCGAATCCGACCACCTCGGACAGACCGTGAACCTTTAGTATAGCAAATGCGAGTCAGGCTCTCTCTTACATCTCGACGCATTAGACACCACGAAGACCCGTGAGGAGGAGTTCGGCATTGGATCGCGTGTGGAGGAGATTGGTGACAAGGATTTCCATGGCCTCGGCTGCCGGGAGCTCAGAGAGTTGGCGGCGGAGGAGGAGGATGCGCTCGTATTCGTCGGGGTGCAGAAGGAGTTCGTCGCGGCGGGTGCCGGATTTGACGATTTGGATGGCTGGAAAGACCCGCATTTCGGCGATGGAGCGGTCGAGGTGGAGTTCCATGTTGCCGGTGCCTTTGAACTCCTCGAAGATGAGGTCGTCCATGCGGCTTTTGGTTTCGATGAGGGCGGTGCCGAGGATGGTGAGGCTGCCGCCTTCTTCGGTGTTGCGTGCGGCTCCAAAGAATTTGCGGGGCTTGGCGAGCGATTTGGCATCAACGCCGCCGCTCATCGTGCGCCCCTTGCCGGGCTGGAGATTGTTGTAAGCTCGAGCCATGCGGGTGATGGAATCGAGGAGAATGATGACATCGCGTCCGAGTTCGACGAGGCGCTGGGCGCGGTTGGCAACGCTCTCGCAGATCTGAACATGGCGGGCCACCGGCTCATCAAAAGTGGACGCGTAAATCTCGCAATCGAGCGCGCGGCGCATATCGGTGACCTCCTCTGGCCGCTCGTCCACCAGAAGAAGTATAAGGGCTGCTTTGGGATGATTGATGCGAATACTTCGGGCGAGTGTCTGGAGGAGAATTGTTTTTCCGGCGCGGGGCGGGGCTGCGATGAGTCCACGCTGACCCATCCCGAGCGGGGCTATGAGATCCACAGCGCGCGCTGCAATCTCGGGATCGCTGGGAGTTTCCAAAAAGACACGGCGATTTGGAAAAAGAGGTGTGAGTTTGTCGAACTCCAAGGGCGGCTTCCACTCGGGCGCAGAAATGTTCTCGATGGATAAAATTTCATCAGCAACGAGGCCATGTTCACGATCTCGCGGCAGTCGGACCCTCACTTCAAGCATGAGACCGGCCTGAAGGGAGAATTTTTTGATCAAGGCTTGGGGAACAAGAAGATCATCAATTCCTGGACGAAGGTCATAGGCAGTGAAGCGCAGGCTGGAGTCATTCTGTTCACGCTCGAGCAAGCCGGTTGCCGTAACTGAAAGTCCATTTTGCAGGCCGTGGCGAACCTGATCAACGACCAGATGACGCCGTGTGAGGTCAGGTCTGAGGCGTAGTCCGGACTGAACGGAGCGCTCGATCAAGGCACTGAGGGGGAGCTTCTGAAGCTCGTTCATCAGAAGAGCCACGCCGGAGGGTGAAGATTTTTCGTTGGAGGACATGGAATCCTAACTGCGGACTGCTCGACACTGGAGTGGTTTTTTGATGGGCGCCATTTGACTACAACTTTGAATAACTCACCGCAGCTGTAGAAAGCTTGGGAGAGTCATTTGGAACCTACCGTAGACTCTGGTAATTTGTGAGACAGGTGCCCCTGTCAACGAGCGTGAACACGAAATCGGACAAGGTCGGACTCAGTTTTTCGGAGGAAAGTAGGCCGGCGCCTGAGCATCCGCTGTTTCGCTGTGAGTAGCTTGGTTTTTGGCCGCCTCATCTTTCTTTTCCATTTTTTCCGCATAGCCGGGGATAGTTTTCGATGCGGAGTGCCTCTCGCATCCCGATTGGACGGCCACGAGGGAGAAAACAATGAGGAATGATGTCGTTAAAGATTTCATGGTTCGATAATTTCCAGTGTCGCGGTCAGGTTGCGCTTTTCGGCAGAGGCCATGAGAAGTGTGCGGAGGGCGCGGACAGTATTTCCATTTTTGCCGATTATCTTGGGAATGTCAGATGGTCGGGCGGATACAAGGATTCTCACCGAAGAGGGTGTTTCCGTTTTCTTAATGATGACATCCTCGGGAAATTCCACCAGCGGTCCGAGAGCGTAGCGCAGGAACTCCTCCATGTCAGGGCTGTTTAGGCCGCGAGTTTTTTGCGGGCCTTGTTGACCATGCTGCCGACGGTCTGGCTCGGGCGGGCTCCGCACTGGATCCAGTATTCTGCACGATCAAGCTTGATGTTAAAATTTTCACCTTCCTGCTTTGGGTCGTATTTACCGATGATTTCGATAAATTTGCCATCACGCGGGCAGCGTTGATCGGCGACGACGATGGTGTAATACGGTTGGTTTTTGCCGCCTTCGCGGCGGAGTCGAATTGCTACTGCCATAGTTTATTTGTGTTGTTGGAAATTCGTTTTAGTGATCGGTTTTTTTTTATGAGTCTCAGAAGGGTCGCTTAGGACCTGCACGGCCCATGAGCTTTTTCATGGCTCCCATGTTTTTCATCATTTTGCGCATCTGGTTGAAACGCAGAATGAGGTTGTTGACCTCGCTGACGGTTACTCCGCTGCCTCGGGCGATCCGCTGGCGGCGGCGTGCATTCAGGATATCTGGGCGCACGCGCTCCTGCGGAGTCATTGAGAGGATAATCGCCTCGACCCGTTTCAGTTGGTTTTCATCAACCGAGGAATCGTTTAACTTATCCATCCCCGGGATCATGCCAAGGATATTTTCAAGGGGCCCCATGCGTTTGAGCATTTTGAATTGCTGGAGGAAATCTGTGAGGTCGAAGGAAGCCGTGCGGAGCTTTTGCTCCATGCGGCGGGCATCATCCTCCGATATGGCCTCGGCTGCTTTTTCCACAAGGCTCACAACATCGCCCATACCCAGGATGCGGCCAGCGAGGCGGTCGGGATGAAAAACTTCAAACTGCTCGAGCTTTTCCCCGATGCCTGCGAATTTGATTGGCTGATTGGTGACGGAGCGGAGAGAGAGCGCGGCGCCACCGCGAGCATCACCATCGAGCTTGGTCAGAATGATGCCCGTGAGGCCAAGTGCGGCATGGAAGCGCTCGGCGACGCTTACCGCCTGCTGGCCTGTAGCGGCATCGCAGACGATGAGAATTTCTTGCGGGTGGAGAAAATCCCTCAGGCTCTTGAGCTCTTCAAGGAGGGGCTCATCGAGGTCCTGCCGGCCCGCAGTATCAAAAATCTGCACATTGCCCCCTGTGGTATCGCACCACTCCAAAGCTTTGTTGGCTACTTTAAGAAGATCAGTCTCTCCTTTGTCCGGGCGAAAAACAGGGACATCGATTTGCGCACCAAGCACGACGAGTTGGTCAATGGCGGCCGGACGCTGGAGGTCACAAGCGATGAGGAGGGGTGAGCGTCCTTGGGATTTCAGTAAACGGGCCAACTTCGCGGACGAGGTGGTTTTTCCTGCTCCGTTGAGACCGACGATGAGGATGCGGGCTGGCTTGTTGAGATTGAGTTCAGCGGCATTACCCCCGAGCAGAGAGCAGAGTTCCTCATGGAAAATTTTCACGATCTGCTGGCCGGGACTGACGCTGCGGAGAACGGCCTCGCCCAAGGCCTTCTCTTTGACTCTCACTATAAAATCCTTCGCCACTTGGAAGTGGACATCTGCATCCAAAAGGGCGAGTCGAACTTCGCGGAGGGCGTCTGTGATATTCGACTCGCTGATCTTGCCCTGACCACGGAGATTTTTGAAAACGTCCTGAAGTTTATCGGAGAGTCTGGCAAACATGGGGCGTCAATCTAAGTGGAGAGTGGGCGATGGGAAGGGGATTTTTGGGTTGTGCCAACGCAGTGCACCGTGTGCCAACGCGAATCAGGCGTTGCCGTGGCGGTTGCGCCACTTGAGGCGGTAGGCGCCCATGTTATCTACAATGCGGTCACGGATTGTAAAAACGAGCCGGCGGGCATGGTTAGCGCGGCGACGGTCGATGAGACCAGAATCGAGCAGGTTGTTCATGGCGTCGAGAGCGTCATTTGCCGCCTTGAGGGCGCGCTTGAGATACGCGATCGTCATACCGATTTCGGACGTGTCATGACCGCAAAGGCCCGCAGCCAGCTTGGCTCCGCAGATGGCGGAGCGAGTCGCGAAGCGGAGGGCCTCGGGGTGTTCACGAAGATCTTCGCGTGTGTCGAGAAGGCGATTGATCCAGCGGTGAAGGCGGAGTGTGTCCTCGTAAACAGCCGAGTGCGTGAACTCCTCAAATTCGTCATCGTATTCCTGCTCCTCTTGGTCTGTGAGGTATTCCACGGCCTCGCTTAAAAAATTCTCGAAGCTATGGTTCTCTTCCTCGGCAGCCTCAAAGATGCTCCACCCCATTTCCTCAGCCACGATTTCGTCGCAGTCGGGGTCATCCATGTATTTCTCAAGCAGCTGGAAGTATTTTTCCGTATTTTGATCCTGCTGCTGAAGGAAGCGCTCCCATTTGTATTCGTCCCAGGCTTCTTCGTTTGAGAATTGGTTGTCGTCGGACATGACTAAATCGCTAAATTAATACGGGAGTCTGGGCAAAGGATTTTTCGACTTGGAGTCGGAGCTGTCCGCAGGCAGCAGCAATATCGTGACCCTTCTCCCGGCGGAGGGTGGCCTCCGTCCCCGCCTTCTGGAGAATTTTGAGAAACGCCTCTTGCCGCGAATCGTCTGGGCGATCCCATTCCAAGCCTTCCACGGTGTTGTAGGGGATAAGGTTCACCTTGGCATTGACGCGGCGGGCTTGGCTGGCAAGTAGGCGGGCCTGCTCGAGAGAGTCATTGATATCGCGAATGAGAATGAACTCAAAGGTGAGGCGCTGCTTTTTCAAGCGCACATAGTCTTCACAAGCAGCAAGGAGTTCCTCGACGGGATATTTGTTATTCACTGGCATGATGCGGCCACGGACCTCATCCGTTGCGCCGTGAAAGGAAATAGCGAGGCGCACTTGAAGGGGTTGGGTGCCAAGGTCGCGAATGCGCGGAACAAGGCCCGAGGTGGAAACAGTCATGTGGCGAGCGCCAACGCCCACGCCCCAAGGCGCATTGAGAATGCGGATGGCGCGAAGGAGGTTGTCGTAATTCGCCATCGGCTCGCCCATTCCCATAAAGACAATGTTGTTGATCTTTTCACCGCTCTCAGCCTCGACTTGGAGAAACTGATCCACGATCTCGCCTGCTGTGAGATTCCGTTTCCAGCCCTCGAGCCCGCTGGCGCAAAATTTGCAGCCGTAGGCGCAACCCACTTGGCTCGAAATACAGATCGTGCGGCGGTCTGAAGCCTCACCATAGAGAGCGGGCGAGGCAGGAATCAGCACACTCTCGATGAGTTGACCATCCGCCAGACGGAAGAGATATTTTCTGGTTGTGTCTTGGGCACCGGTCTCGCGAATTTTTACGAGTCGGGCGGGCGGAAATTCGGATTCAAGCTTCTGGCGGAGGGCAGCCGGAAGGTTCGACATCTCACGCCACTCGCGAACACGACGCGCGTAAATCCACTCCAGCACTTGGTTGGCACGGTAGGCGGGATGGTCCCATGCCATCATAAGCTCTTCCCACTCGCATTTGTTCAACGACAGAGCCTCCATGTCACTCCCTCTTCGACCAGCGATCACGGTCGGCAAAAAGGATGCACTCGCCATCGATCGGTAAGGGCGTAAAGACCGGCAAGGAGAACCCTTGAACATTCGGGGGTCGCGTGATCATGAAGACCCAATCGGTGTAAGCGCCTTTGTAGATATCGCTGAAGAGCGGGCGGTTTCCCGTGACGGGCGTGAGGTAGAGACCCGAAATGGGAGCGCCAAGGACGCGGAAATCGCTGATGCGATTAAAGTCCTTGATGGTTTTTGGAAGAAGCAGGGATTTGCGTTGGGCATACCATGCGGTAGCCCAAGGCATATCGGTCGTAAGGGCTTCATCTTTTCCATACCACTCGCCCAAGATTGCGATAAACGGCGGCACATAGGGAGGCCACTGGATGGCCATGTTTTTTCCGGCAAAGAGCGTAGCCAACAGCGGCAGGGAGGAAAGGAAGACCAACACGCCAAGAAAAACATTGCGCGCCATCGGCAAGGAAATATCGAGCCGATTCCAAAGCACGAGAAGAAACGCCAAACCAAAAAAGACAAAAAGAGGGATAAAAAGAACATGGAACTGGTTGGAAGAAACAATGTCTCCTACCCCGCAGAACCCCATTCCGACGAAGGCTCCGAGCCACATCAGGAGGACACACCATCGAAAGGCTGCTGTTGCCGGAGATTTGAAACGATGAAGCAGGGCCATGAAAAATGCCACGGCAACAATATTCATTCCCAGGAAGGGGAAAATTTTTTCCGATTGCGTGAAGACGGCGTTTTTCAGGCGATTGAAAGGATGGATATTTGCGAGCGGGGGGGCGCTGTTTAGAGACCTTAGATATCCGGACTCGGCTGTATTCACAGGCGCGACCAACTCGTATCCCGCCAAGCCGAGTGGATTGCCGCAGACCGAGTAGTTCCTCACGACCCAAGGAAGTGTCACGAGTAAGAGGGCGGCCAAAGCGACCAGACCCGCAATGCCTCTGGGATGAAAGTAAAAGAGGACAAAGACGAGCCAAGCTGTGAAGATCCAAAATGTCGCCCCATGAGTGAGGACCATGAGGCCGAAAGCGGCGCCGGCCGCAAAAAGAAAAACGAGGGAAGGAACCAACTCATTGCGTTTTTCAATGGCCTTGAGCGTCAGCCAAGATGCGAGAGCCAAAAGGAGGAGCAGGAGCATCTGAGGCAGGCCAGAGAGGGAAAATTGCCACATGAGGTCCGTAAGAAGCACGATGGCACACCCGAGGGTGGCGACGAGTTTATCAAAGAGCCGCAGGGCCACGAGATACCAGAGCCAGACGGCAAGAAAAAATACAAGAATCGCCGTGCCGGCGATCATCCTGTCTCCAATGTAGACGAGATCGGTCGGGGTCAGCTTCCACGAAGATTCTACTATTTTTAGAGGAATCGCGTTGAGGAGAGGAGCAAGTGGGGATTGAAAAAAATCCGGAAAATCGTCCTTCGGCACATTTTTGCCAGCCTGCTCCAATTGCCAGATTGCAAGTGGACGGATGTATAAAGTCGAGAAGCCCTTACCCTGCGCCAGTTGACGGGCGATCTGCGCTTGATCCATTGCCGTTGGGCTGGAGAGACCTCGGAACTGAACGAAAAGATAGAGGAGTGTGAGCGTGAGAAGCAGCGCGCCGAACATGGTGCGGCGGATAATGGGAACCATTCCTCCTTGGTCGAGGGAGTGCAGGATGTCTTGGAGACTTTTTTTTGCGTTTGCCATTTTACAATGAGGATTAGCGTTTGAGGATGTTGAGTTCCCTGAGGCGGCGGTGCAATGTGCGTCGGCTGATGCCTAATTTCTTGGCGGCCTCGCTGCGATTTTCCCGGCACTCCTCAAGCGCGCGGAGAATAAGCTCGGTTTCGGAGTCACGCAAATTCAAAGCGCTTGGGAGTGCGGATTGGAAGTTAGAATTTTCAGGAAGGATTTTTCGTGTGCGAAGTGATGGTGGCAGATCACGAAGGGTGATGTGAGGGCTTCTGGCCATGACGACTCCGTGCTCGATGGCCGTCCGCAGTTCCCGCACATTCCCCGGCCAATCGTAGTCGAGCACATGCTGCATGGCCTCGGGGGAGATTTCCCGGTGGGGTTTTGCGTTCTCAACGGCCGTTTCTCTTAAAAAGGTCTCCACCAAAAGAGGAATATCCACCTTGCGGTCGCGGAGGGGCGGCATGGTGATGGGGACCACGTGCAATCGAAAGAAAAGGTCGTCACGGAATTTTCCTTCAGCAACCATCTTTGAGAGATCCTTGTTGGTTGCGGCGATGAGGCGCACATCCGCCGCAAGGGTCTCACTTCCCCCGACGCGCTCGAAGGTCCTCTCACCCAAGACGCGGAGGATTTTCACCTGCGTGGTCAGATCGATTTCACCGATTTCATCCAAAAAAAGTGTGCCACCCTTGGCCTGCTCGAAACGGCCAATCCGGCGCTCAAAGGCTCCGGTGAAGGCGCCTTTTTCGTGGCCGAAAAGCTCGCTGGCCAGAAGTTCGGGAGTCAGGGATGCGCAATGCACTGCGACGAACTTTTCCTTGGCCCGGGGGCTGAGTTCATGAATGGCATGTGCGGCGAGTTCCTTTCCGGTGCCGCTTTCGCCCTGCACCAGCACGGTCGCCCGCGAGGGGGCCACCTGTTTGATGGTGTCGAACACCTCCACCATGGCCGGCGAACGGCCGATCATGCCATCGACGCGGAATTGGCTCTGGACCTTCGAGCGAAGCTCCTTGTTTTCACGGGTCGTATTGCGCTCGCGAAGCGCCCGTTTGATGAGAATCTCCAGTCGGTCGATGTTCACCGGCTTCGTCACAAAATCATAGGCTCCCCGCTTCATAGCCTCCACAGCGGCATCCACCGATCCGTAGGCGGTCATCATGATGCAGATGGGCGGGTTTGCCTTTTTCACGATCCGCTCGATGAGCGACATGCCATCGTCCCCGCCGAGGCGCAAATCGGTGAGCACCACATCCACAGGCACGCTCTCCATCGCGGACAGGGCGCCATCCACATCCGGCGCGACATAAACATCGAAGTCGGAGTCCAGCGCATTGCGGAGACCGTCGCGGGTATTTTTTTCGTCATCAACAATGAGCAGCGTTGCAGACATTCCGACGATTAGAATCCAAACCCGCCGCCTCAGCAACCCTGCGCTCTATGCCGGGATCAAACAAACGACATCAGAGGGAATGCACGCTTCAAGACGGGCTCAACGGGAGCGTTCAGCCACTTCGACAAAATGGTCGCGTAAACGCTTCGGAAATCGACGCGGTGAATGAGGTCGCCGTTGTGCAACTGGGAAAGGCTCGGAGCCTCACCATGGAGGCCCGGCTTGACCTTTCCGCCGATGACAAAGAGCGGGGCGGCTGCGCCGTGGTCTGTGCCGCCACTCGCATTTTCCGCCACGCGTCGCCCGAATTCGCTGAATGTCATCAAGAGAACCCTGTTGAAATTCCCCTGGGCTTTCAAATCCGCACAGAATGCGGCCAGCGAGGTATCCAGCTCCTGCATCAACTTTTCATGCGAGCCGGCTTGAGAGCTGTGCGTGTCATAGCCGCCCTGCGCGACATAATAAACCCGCGTTGGCATCCCACCGCCGATAAGGCGTGCCACGAGATTCAGCGAGTCGGCAAGTCTGTTCGGGGGATAGGATACGCCGGGTTGCGTGCGTTTAATAATTTCGGCGACCTTGTCCGAACTTACGACGGCATCGAGCGAGGTGCGTTGGAGAAAATCCAGCGTGTCGCCCTTTCCGTCGGCATGGCCAGGGAGCATTCCAATACTGGCACCATCCATTTGCTCCGACTCGAAGTCGTTCATGGATCGGAAAAATTCATCGGACACATCGCGGTCGGTCGCGTTTTTGAGGTCAAAGCGAAATTGCTCCGGCCTTGCAAAGGTTATGCCACGCGGCTCCGGCGCCGCAAACGCCTGCGGGGTCTGATTTCCAATACCCACTCCCACGCTGGGATCCTCGCCGCTGCAGCAGGAGTCGAAATAACGCCCCATCCACCCATATTTTTCAGTCACCGCGCTGTCCGATGCAGTGTGCCAGATTTCCGTAGAGCGGAAGTGCGAGCGATTGGGATTGGGATAGCCGACCCCCTGCACAATGGCGAGATGGCCCTCATCGTGCAGCGACTTCAGCCCTGCAAGTTTGTAGTGCAGTCCGAAATGATCGCTTAATTTCAGGGTCTTATTGGCCGAGATGGCCAAGGATGGCCTGGCACGAAAATAGGCATCATCGGTGAACGGGACCAAAGTGTTGAGACCATCATTGCCACCGGCCATCTGCAGGACGACAAGGATCGGTGCGTCCTTGCCTGTGGCAGTCTGTATGAGCGAGTCGGCGGCCATGGCGTCGAGTGCAAAAAAAGTCCGCTCAAGAAAAGCAGGGACAGTCCATGAGACAGCCCCGCCGAGAAGTGAGGTGCGAAGAAAATGCCGACGAGTGTGGAGGGTTTGTTTCATGTGAGTTGGAATTCTGGAGTGCTAAGCAAGAGATGCACCAAATCGCGGCGGACTGCGGGGGATTCTCCGTTCGCTTTTAAAAAATCCATCGTCTTTGTGCGTAGCGCTGGGCTCATCGGAGCTTGAAAAAAACGTGCAGAGAGAAGCTCGCAGGCTTTGTCAGGCGGGGTTCCGCGGGGTAGGATTTTTTCGATATCCGGAGTCGAGGATCCCCCTCGCACGAGTGCTCCCGCAAGGTTGTAGCGCAACAACAGGGTGGCGGAGCTGATCCATGCGCGCCCACCGTCCCATCCTTTAACATTTGGGGGTGCAAATAGGACTTGACCGAGTTGCTGGAGTGTTGCGTTGACCATTTTAGGGTTGGGCATCGGCCTTTCGAGAACCTTGCAAGTCTGGACGAGCCACTGAATCGGGCCTTTGATCTGGCGGCGCCGGTATTTGGAAGAGTAAAACTCGCGGCTGAGAAATATCCGCTCCAGAAAATCTCCCATGTTCAGGTTTGAGGCCCTGTATTCGGAAGCAAGAACTTGGTTCCAGGCATGCGAGGGATTTTCTCCTGCATAGAAATTCCAGATTTTCGCTGTGAGGAACTCGGCGCATTGGGGTTTTGCGACGATGAGGTCGATCGTCTGATCACCATTGAATGCCCCAGTTTTGCCAAAAATATTTTTGGTCCCTGAATCATGTTTTTTCGAGGAGAAAACAAAGGCACCGGTTTTAGGATTGATGCGGTAGCCAGTGAATGCGCGGGCCACCTCTTTGACATCCTGCTCGCTGTAATGCCCTTCTCCAAGCGTGAATAATTCCATGATCTCACGGGCAAAATTTTCATTTGGCTTTCCCGCAGAGCTATTATTCAAGTCCAAGTAGCGAATCATGGCAGGATCCTTGGACATCTCTTTCGTGAAGCGGTCAAATGAACCGAATGCATTGGTCCGCAGGGTCTGATTCTGCTGCAAAAGCAAAAAGGGATCCTTCACCTTCTGGATACTCGTGGCCCAATGTCCATGCCAAAAAAGGACACACTTCTCACGGGCCGGAAAGGGCGTTGATGCCATGCGGTGAATCCACCACATGCGGGCCTCGTCCAGGTGCTTTCGTGCTTCGCGGTTGGCCTCTTTCTTTAATGCGGCACGATCTTCGGGGCGCATGGATTTCTCGCGCATTTTGCCGAGGGAGGTCATGGGCCCAAATTCGGGGGCGGGAAAAAGATCCTCCTCTTCACCGCCTTGGAGAAGATTTTGCACGGCTGCACGGTGTCCCTTGGCATAAAGCGCATGGATTTCATCCGGAGACCCGCCGAAAGCCGCTCTATTTAGAAGATGGGCTGCGGCATCGGGTGTCCATTCACTGGGAGGAAGCGAGGCGAGCATGACAACTAAACCCTACCACACCCCAAAAGTTGTGGAATGAAAGAATTCCGAGCGGCCGGTAAACTCAACTGACTCTTAGCGCATTCTTCCCATGCGAGGCGCAGGAAGAAAGGCGGATGGTCCCCAGACTCTCCAATCGTTCCACTGCTGCGCTGCTATCACAGCATTCTGTGAAGACATGGTATTCTGATTGGCGATCTCCTGCTGAAGCTCCAGCTCTCTGTATCTTGAATACTGGGATTGGTCTCCGATGTAGGCAAAGTTGTGGTCCGGACAAGCATACAAATAAAAGACCTCCTCGCCTTTGATCTTACGTTCTAACTTGTATGGCACCATGGATTTCAGCGACTCCTGACGCTTCGGAGAGTTGGCAGGTAGAATACGAAATCCTGCGGCTGAAAGGAGATTTTCCGTATTGGCTTGGTTTTCTTTTTCGATGGCCGCGCAACCAGACAAAAAAATGACAAAACTCATAAACACGTATTTCACGATTCGAAATATGGATTTCACGACTGCCAAATCAAAGCAAAAACTGTGTTTGTTAGGCTGATTTTTCCTTTGAACGAACGGGTCGCTTCCACTCCGAGAACAAATCTGTGGCATCTGCATCAAAGCGATTCTCTGTAGAACTGGAGACAAGCTGACAGATCATCGCCAGTCCGTGGGTTCGTAATACCAATAAATCAAGGGTTGTGGATTTCCGAAGGCGCTCATGTGGGCCAGGTGTCTCGCCTGACATCGAGCGATTTTCACCGTTGGCAAGACGCCCACGATACATTTCAGAAATCCAAAAGCGGTCAGGTTTTGATGAGATGAGATTGAAAGAAATCTTCCCAAGTTTCCTTTGTAAATCCAAGGCTACAGGGAGTTGGTTTGCATTCTCGAAAGTCTCTTGTCGATGGTGTTGTTTCCATTGATCGAGCCTTGGTTTTCCAATTAGCAAGAGCCTCCGAGTTTTGAGAACTGATGTGTTTTAGGCATTTTTTCTTCTCACGCTTTATTAAGAGGATTTCATCAAATGTCGTGGACCGTCTCGTTACAGACTTCTCATTTTGCTGCCTGCCAAATTTTGGATTTGAGAACGGAGTGAAGGTCGTTCGCTTGAGGTCGGCTTTAACTCAGAAACCAAAAAATCAGAGGCCTACGCAACCATGATCAACGGCTTCAGAATCTCTGAAGAAAATCTGCTCGGGGGGGGACTCGAACCCCCATGCCTTGCGGCATGCGCCCCTCAAACGCACGTGTCTGCCATTTCACCACCCGAGCTAGAAGGGGGAAAATTTAGAACATCTCTGACACAATGCAAGCGTGAAATTTGGGGAAATGCACTTGCCGCCTGAAGTCGGCTGGAATTAAGGTGGAGGGATGAAAGTATTGGTGACCGGCGGAGCCGGATTCATAGGCTCGCACGTGTGCATGCGTCTTTTGTCAGAGGGCCACGAAGTCGCGGTGATCGATGATTTCAATGATTTTTACGATCCAGCCACCAAGCGGGCGAACATTGCTTCACTGGGAGGCGGAGCGTTGATTCAGGAGGGCGACATAAGGAACCGAGATTTCGTGCGGCAGGTCTTGGCCAAAGGTCACTTTGACACCGTTGTTCATATTGCAGCCCGCGCGGGTGTGCGTCCCTCGCTCAAGGATCCCCAACTTTACATAGACACCAACATCTCAGGCACGCACAACCTTCTCGAGGCCGCGCGGGAGCAGGGTGTGGGCCGGTTTGTCTTTGCATCCAGCTCATCCGTTTACGGGCTCTGCAAGACGGTTCCTTTCACCGAAGAAGTCGCCCTGCCCCAAACGCTGAGCCCCTACGCAGCGACCAAGCTGGCCGGCGAGCATCTCTGCGGAAACTACGCGAACCTCTACAAGATGCGAGTCGTCTGCCTGCGTTTCTTCACCGTTTACGGCCCGAGGCAGAGACCCGACCTCGCCATTCACAAATTCACCGACGCGATCCACCGCGGCCAATCGATTCCGCAATTCGGCGATGGCTCCACACGCCGCGACTACACCTATGTGGACGACATCGTCCAGGGCGTGCTGGGTGCGCTGCGCTATGAGGGACCCCTTTTTGATATTTTCAATTTGGGAGAAAACCAAACCACCACTCTTTCGGAGCTGATCTCCTTTATTGAAAACGCCCTGGGCAAGACGGCCATCATCGAACGCCTGCCCGAGCAGCAAGGAGACATGCCGCTGACGGCGGCGGATATCACAAAGGCTCGAGGCCTGCTCGGCTATGATCCCCGCACAAAAATCCGCGAAGGTATTCCGAAGTTTGTGGAGTGGTATTTGAACAAATGAAAAGCGCTACTGACATTGCCTCGGCTCTCATCCGCATTCCCAGCGTAAATCCGGACGGCGGCGATCCCGGCACGGATCAAACCGGAGAGGCCGCTTGCGCGATTTGGGTGGCAGATTTTTTGAGAGGCTGTGGAGCGGAAGTTTCCCTACGAGAAGTTCTACCTGGCAGACCAAATGTCGTCGGCCGCTTTCCCAGCCGACGCGCTGCCGGACGCCGAATTCTTCTGGCCCCGCATCTTGACACGGTGAGTGTGTCTGGCATGACGATTGATCCCTTCAGCGGTGAAGTGCGGGACGGTTGCCTCCTCGGGCGAGGGGCGTCCGACACCAAGGGAACAGCGGCTGCCATGCTCTGGGCCCTGCGCGAGGCGCAGGAAATACTGGCTGACTCACCCTATGAAATCTGGTTTGCGGGGCTTGTGGGCGAGGAAGCGGGCCAGTTTGGTGCGAAGGCTCTTGCCGCAGAGGAGCCGTTTGATTTTGTAATGGCCGGCGAGCCGACGTCCTTAGATGTCGTCTACACGCACAAAGGCTCCTGCTGGCTCCAACTTCGCACCCATGGCCGCGCGGTCCACGCCTCCCAGCCCGAGGCGGGAGAAAACGCGATCTACCAAATGATGCAGGCTATCGAATGCCTGCGGCAGGAGGGAATTCCACGACTTGCTGCGAATTCGGATCCGATTCTTGGGACCTCGACCCTCAGCGTGGGAACAATCCGAGGAGGATCGAAGGTCAATATCGTTCCCGATTTTTGCGAGGCTGCGGTGGATATTCGCACAATTCCCGGAATGGACCCAGAGTTCATCACCGATCTCTTGCGGCAGCGTGTGTCGAATATCGAAATCGACTTGAAGCGTTCGCAGCCGCTCCGCACAGATCCCTCGCATCCGCTGATCTCACAACTGGAATCGCTCGGATCGAAACTCGTGGGAGCGCCGTGGTTTTGCGATGCGGCGATATTTGCTTCGCACGGATTCCCCTCCGTGGCGATTGGGCCAGGATCTATTGCCCAAGCACACACGGCGGATGAGTTCATACGGGTTGCCGACCTTGAAGCCGGGGCAGATTTTTTTCTGCGTTTTTTGAAGTCGCTGCGATAGTTTACCGCATCAGCGCACTTGATCTCTGACTGGTGAAATGGAAGATTCGCGACCATAAGCAAGGAATATTACAATTGGGAAAAAGGCGCCGAGGCCTCGGAGAAGTCATTTTACGCCCGCAAGATCGTGTGGGTGCCTTTGGCCGTGTGCAGCGCGGGTCTTTTTGCCGCATGGGTCACATTCGGAGTGCTCACACAGAAGTATGAAGCGCGCGCGGACGAATTTGACCTCAAGCAGGTGAGCCAGATGGAGGCGGCCTCGATGCTCTATGACCGCAAAGGTCGCGAATTCGGGAAACTTTTCATTCAAAATAGACAACCCGTTTCTTTTGACCGTTTGCCACCTATGTTGGTGAAAGCCGTGGTCGCTGCCGAAGACAACCGGTTCTACGATCACGATGGGGTGGACTACATGGGCATCTTCCGCGCGGCCTTGACGAATTACCGCAAGGGCCGCATAGCCCAAGGTGCCAGCACAGTCACGCAGCAGCTGGCCCGTAATTCTTTCGAACTGCGCGAGCGCACCTACGAGCGCAAGTTGGTGGAACTCTACCTCGCTTGGCGCATCGAAAAAAATTTCAGCAAAAAGGAAATCATGGAGCACTACTTGAACCGTGTCTATTTCGGGAGCGGTTTTTACGGGGCAGAAGCGGCTTCACAAGGGTATTTCGGGAAAAACGCCCTCGACATGACGATCGGACAGTGCGCGACCCTTGCCGGCCTGCTTAAAAGCCCCCAAGCGCTCTCGCCGTTTAACAATCCGAATGACTCAGCAGAGTCGCGAAACTTCGTTCTCGGCCGCATGCGTGAACTCGGATTTATAACTCGCAAGCAATATGAGGAGGAATTGGCTTCCCCGCTCGGAACGGTCCAGCGATCGAACCCCTTTAAAGTCAGCTACGCCATCGAGTTGATCCGCCAGCAAGTCATCAAGGCACTCGGCTTTGAGCAGGCGATGAATGGCGGATACCGCATCGACACGACATTGGATTCCGATATGCAGCAGGCAGCGGACCGCGCCACGCGCGAGGTCTTGTTAAAAGTCGAGCAACAACCGAGCTACAGCCATCCGACATTTGAGCAATACCGCATGGCCACAAAGAAAATCGAAGCGGCGATCAATCGAGGTATCATGTCTGTGAAGATGCCAGAGCCGAAATACCTGCAAGGCGCCGCTCTGGTCGTGGAGAACACGGCCGGCGGGATTCTCGCAGTCACTGGCGGGCGGGATTTCAAGCACAGCGAATACAACCGCGCCCTCCAAGGAAAACGCCCCTCTGGCACGGCCTTCACACCCTTTGTTTTTGCTTCTGCCTACGAGTCCGGCATTTTTCCCGGGGAAATCGTGCAGGATGCCTGTATCGACAACCGCTATGTCATGGTGGGTGGCGAGACCGGACTCCTCGGCGAGTGGGGTGTAGAAGTGGCGGACAACGAATACGAGGGACCTATGACGACCCGCGATGCCTTCGTAAAAGGCAAGAACGCAGCAGCCGTGCGCCTCGGGATGAGGGTCGGACTCGATGCGGTAAAAAAAACCGCCGCAGCCGCAGGCATCACATCGCCGATGAGGGATTACTCAAACTCTTTTCTTGGCAGCAGCGAGCTCAGCCTTGATGAACTGGTGCTCGGCTACACTGTGTTTCCCAATGTGGGCCAGCGCCCAGCCGACCTCTACATCATCCAGGCGATCCGTGAACCCGAGGGCGATATCATTTTTAAAGCCCCCCGCAAACGCTACCGCGCGATAGCGCCCGCTGCCGCCTACGAGACCCACTCACTGATGACTGATTTTATGGAACGCGGAGTCGGGTCGCTTGGTAAGAAGAAATTTGGCTTGGGCGCCTTCCCAGTCGCCGGCAAGTCCGGCACAGCCTATGGATTTACCGACACCTATTTCATCGGTTACACAAATACGGTGACCTGCGGAGTCTGGGTCGGTTTTGACAAGCCAACAAAAATCTACCGTGGAGCCTTTGGCAAAGATCTCGCCCTGCCCATCTGGACCCAAATTATGAACGCCGCTGCCCAGAGCTACCCGCCGCGCGAGATCGAGCGTCCCTCGGGCCTCAGGGATATCGAAATCTGCCGTTCCTCCGGGCTCCTCGCCACACCACGCTGCTCGTCAAAACCGGTAAATCTCGCCAACGGCGAACGCCCTCCCTCCGATGCGATAACCTACAAAGAACTCGCCACGGAAAAACAGGCTCCCACCGTCCCTTGCGACATCCACGGCGGAGGAGTCCGCAACTACGCCCGAGAATTTGATGAAGCCGACTGGCCTCGTGCGGCGACCGCCATTGACCTTACGAAAATCCGGCCTGTAGCTGTCACATCCCCCCCCCTTCTGGGCTTTAACGATATCTACCGCTCAGTGAGACCCGGCACAGAATCCGAAAACGACGGGGACATTCCTGTCGCCAAAGCCATTCCGGTCAATATACCCCCAGCCGCTGACAATGCAGTCGTTCCGGCCTTTTCGGCAACCGACGATGTCGAGATCCGCCGCGCTGAGCCAGTGAACTCCCAAGCCGCCCCCATGGAACAACCCGCCATCGAGGCCCAGCCACCTGCGGCGATTGATTTTTTCTGAAATTCTGATGGTTGAACTCCGCCAAGTCACAAAGTGCTTTGGAAGTTACGAAGCCCTCAAAGAGGCGAGTTTTACAGTCAAACCGGGCGAGTTCATGACCTTTCTTGGCCCCTCTGGATGCGGCAAGACCACTTGCCTCAGGCTCATCAGCGGGTTCGACATGCCGACCTCAGGTCGGATTATTATCAACGGAAAGGATGTCACATGCGATCCACCCTATCGGCGCGATGTGAACCAGGTTTTTCAAAATTACGCCCTCTTCCCGCATCTCACGATTTACGAAAACATCGCCTTCGGCCTCCGTATGAAACGCATCTCGCCGGCGGATATCGCACGCCGTGTCGAACGCGTCGTGCAGATGACATCGCTGGGCGATTTTGTCACCCGCAAGCCGGCTCAACTTTCCGGTGGCCAGCGCCAGCGCGTCGCCTTGGCCCGCGCCATCGTATGCGAACCGAAGGTTCTCCTCCTCGACGAACCGCTGAGCGCCCTCGACGCCAAGCTGCGAACCCAAATGCGAGTGGAACTCAAGCAGCTTCAGAAAAAACTCGGCATCACCTTCATTTATGTGACCCACGATCAGGAGGAGGCCCTCGCAATGAGTGACCGTGTGGCGGTGATCAACGCCGGAAAAGTCGAGCAGATCGGGACAGTGAACGAGATTTACTACAAACCCGCCACCCGTTTCGTAGCCACCTTCATCGGCGACACAAATATTGTCGAAGCGCAAATCCTCAGCGCGGACTCCGGCATGTTGCGATGCCGTCTCGAAGGCGGACTCGAATTGCAAGTCTGCCAACAGCATTCCCATTCCTCTGGAAAACTCCTCCTCTCTCTCCGACCCGAAAAAATCCGCCTCTCTCGCACCATCCCGCAGGCCATCAATTTCTTCCCCGCCCGGATTGCGATGGAAATCTTCAAAGGCGCTGTCGACGAACTCACTCTCACCGCTCCAGGGGATCTCCAACTTGGGGCGATTCTCGCGAACGATGGAAATACCGGCATGGACTTCCACGAGGGCGATGAGGTTTTCGCCAGCATCCATCCAATGGATATCCACACCGTAGCGGAGTGAATCAGCAAGCAAGAGGTCGATTCGGGACAATCGGGTGTCTATTTCTGTTCAAAAAAAAGTTGAAAAAAAGTTTTGACTTCTGAATTCAACGAGATACGACATGGCACAGATAGTGCTTATGAGGCGTGATCCGTCTCAAACAACAGGCAGATTATCTCGGGACGACCGCAAGGCTGCTCCCGCGAAAGAAACAAACAACAAACAACCAAAACAAAAATGAAACTGAACAAATCAATTGTTGCTCTTACGAGCTTGGTGGCCTTTGCCGCCACGCCGCTCTTCGCGGGCACCGGCAAAACCTTCACTGAAACTGTCGTGATCGAGGAGGAAGAGTCCTCTTGGTATAACGCTGCTCTCAGCACAGGCTATGACAGCCTCTACATGTTCCGCGGCGTGAATACGCTCGGCGGAGCTGGAACTGGTTATGGCAACAGCCTCTGGTGGACTGATGCCAACTTTACATGGAACATTTCAGACAACGATACACTCACCATTGGTGGATGGCAGGCCTTTGGCTTGAGCGCAGCGAGCTATCGTGAATTTGACGCCTACCTCAGCTATGTGCATAGCTTTGGTGACCTCTCAGTCGGCCTCGGATACACATTTTATTATGTCTTTCCTCCGGGCAGCTCATACTACGCTAACGAATTAAATGCCAGAGTTGCTTACGCTATCGATCTCGGTTTCATGACCCTGACGCCAGCGGCCACCTACTTCTTCAACCTCGGTCCAGACAACGATACTGGCGCAGCTAATGGTTTAGTCAACACAGCCAGCAGCTACCTCGACCTTCGTGTCAACGGCAGCATCCCTGTGATTAATGATGTCCTTTCTATTGACCCATGGACAGCCTTCGGTTTGAACTTTGGCTACAATCTTGACGCAAACCTCCAACAATTTGATGGTGCAAATAACATCGAATTCGGTGTGGCTATTCCTTGGAAAGTAAATGACATAATCACTGTTTCAGGTTACGTGGCATACAGTTACGCTTTTGAAGATCTCTATGGCACTACCGCAGCCGACACCTTCTGGGGCGGCGGCAAAGTGACCTTTGCATTCTAAGATCGCTTAAAATCCACTCAACAAAAACCCCTTCCGCTCATGCGGAAGGGGTTTTTTATTGCCCGTTGGGGAAAGCCTTTTCCGGTTAAATCTGCTTGCGGACTGAAACCCTTCTGTTTTTGCTTTTATTTTTCTCCTGCTGAGACCAGCAAATCCGAGCTCACGGCGGGCGAAGGAACTCACCCTCCCTGTGGGTCGGTGCGCAACTGTGCGGGGGGATTTTAGAGAGCGCCACCGCGAAGGTCATTAAAAGCGGGACCGAGGTAGGTGGCTATGTCGGAGGCGATGAGGGATTCTTGCGAGACAGAGCCATCGCGGAGGGCGAGTTCGGCAGCATGTCCGCAGATCCAGGCAGCAAGTTTTGCGGATTGGAGCGGGGATTTTCCTTGGGCGAGGAGAGCGGTGGCGACGCCAGTGAGGACATCGCCCATCCCGCCGGTAGCCATGCCGGGGTGGCCGGTCGTGTTGTAGGCACAGTAGGCTCCGCGCTCACCGACGAGGGTGCGCGCGCCTTTGAGCAGGAGCGTTACAGGATACTCGCTGACAAAGGCTTCGAGCCACTCGCGGCGGGTGCGGAAATTTTGTGGAAAGAGGCGCTCCATCTCGAGCGGGTGCGGCGTGAGAAGGCGCAGGGCGGGGGTGTTTTTTAGACAAGAGGGGGCAGCGGAAATGGCATTCAGCGCGTCGGCGTCGATAATGCAGGGCGCGGAGCACTCGGAGAGGAAGGCGCGAACCATCTCGTCGCGCTCACGCCCAAGTCCAGGGCCGATGGCGATGGCGTCGAATTTTTGATCGAGAATTTCCCGCAAGTCGGCCATGGGACTGACCATGACCTCTGGAATGAGAGCAGCGGAGAGAGCAGGGGCGATATCCGGCGGAACAAAGAGGGTCACAAGCCCGGCACCAGCCTTCACTGCGGCAGTCGAGCAGAGGCGTGCCGCACCGGGGTATTTCCGACTGCCAGCGATCACGGCGACACGGCCACATTGGCCCTTGTGGGTGTCGAAACCGCGCGGAGGAAGAAGGCTGCGGAGATCATCGGACTGAAGGATCTCGGCCCTGTCGGCATCCGAGGGCGCATACACACCCGGCAGGGGAATCACAGCCAACCTGCCGACGAAGTGCGTGGCGGCATCTGCCATGAGTTGTTTTTTTGCGAAGCCCAAGGCGACGGTGGCGTCCGCTTGCACACAGACTTCAGACCCGAGGCCGCTGGGGATGTCCAACGCCAGAACCCATGCGGCTTCAGTGGCACGCAGGGCATTGATGTGGCGAATGGCTGTGGCGATAGGCTCACGGGGTTCGCCGGAGGCTCCGATGCCGAGAAGTCCATCGAGAACAACGAGAGGCCGATCGACTTCGGAACGAGTTTTCCAGATGCGGCCAAGTTGCTTTGCGGTGAGCGGAGCCAGGTCAAAATCAGAGAAACTTTTTTGGAGTTCGATGAACCATCCGACTTCGGCGAGATGGCGGGCGGCGACGAGCGCGTCGCCGCCATTGTGACCTTTTCCAAAAAACACCACACACCGGCCAGGCTTCGGGTGGAACTGGCGCACGAGGCGGGCGGCCTCGCAGCCTGCGATTTCCATGAGGTCCTCCGCCTTGGCTCCAGCAGAGAAGGCGATCCTCTCCGCTTCGAGCATCTGGGCGGCGGAGAGAATCATGACATCAGGCGAAGAACGACTTGATGCGGTCGTAGAAGCTTTTGTGAATGGGGTTATTTTCCTCGCCGCAGAGCTCGGCGAAGCGCTCGAGGGCCTCCCGTTGTCCAGAGTCAAGGCGCGTGGGAACCTCGACCTGCACATAGGTGAGGATGTCGCCTTTAGCTAAGCCTTGAAGAGCGGGCATTCCGAAACCGCGAATGCGGAAGGTGGATCCGCTCTGCGTGCCGGCGGGGATTTTAAGGCTCACAGCGCCATCCAAGGTCGGCACACGAATCTCTCCACCCAGCGCAGCTGTGGTGAATGGAATAGGAACCTCGCAGGCGAGATCCATACTATTACGTGTGAAAACCTCATGCTCCTTGATGTGAACGACGACATACAAGTCGCCAGAGGCCCCGCCGCGAAGCCCGGCCTCGCCGCCACCTGTGCTGCGTAGGCGGGAGTCGCTGTCAATGCCAGCAGGAATTTTAATTTTGACGCGGCTGGTTTTTTCGACCCGGCCTTCGCCTTGGCATGACGGGCAGGGTTTTTCAATAATGCGGCCCGAGCCATGGCAGGCAGGGCAGGTCTGCGCGACTTGGAAAAAGCCACGCGAAGCGACGACTTGTCCACGGCCTCGGCAAGTCGGGCAGGTGACAGCTTTGCTGCCCTTCTGGGCACCTGAACCGCTACAAGGCTCGCAGGCGTCGAGTTTGCGAATCTCGATTTCCTTCTCGCAGCCTTTGGCAGCCTCTTCGAGGGTGATCTGGAGGTCGTAACGAAGGTCGGATCCACGCTGGCGTCCGGATGAATCGACTCCTCCACCAGCACCGAAAAATTGCTCAAACACCCCTCCACCGCCGCCACCGCTGAAGACTTCGCGGAAGAGATCGAAGGGATCATGAAATCCTCCTCCACCACCGCCCATGCCATTTTGAAAGGCAGCATGCCCATAGCGGTCATAGGCGGCACGCTTGTTCGGATCGCTCAAGGCCTCGTAGGCCTCACCAAGTTCCTTAAACTTTTCCTCGGCCTCGTGGTCGCCAGGGTTTTTGTCCGGATGAAATTTTACCGCCAGCTTGCGGTAGGCACGCTTCAGGTCCTCTTCGCCGATATTGCGATCGACGGCGAGCACTTCGTAGTAGTCCCGCTTTTTACTCATTGCGCGCCTTTGGAAACGATGACAGATGCGGCGCGGAGGAGTCGGTCCTTGAGCTTGTAGCCCTTGCGGACCTGGCGAATCACTTTTCCTTCCGGCACCTCTGCGCTGAACTCCTGCGAAACGGCGTCGTGCTTGTTGGGATCAAAGACCTCTCCGTCGGTGGGGACTTCCTCGAGGCCCTGACTGCGGATGAAATCCTGAAGTTGACGATGGACCATCGACATCCCTTGCAGAACGGAGGTGGCATCGGTTGCATTGCGAGCGGCATCAAGGCCGAGTTCAAAATTGTCGATCACGGGCATCAATTTTTCGAGCAGGCCGTTATTCGCATAGCGGATGGCATCTTCTTTTTCGCGGAGCGAGCGCTTGCGGAAATTATCGAGATCTGCGCGGGCACGGAGCGCGAGGTCCTTGAGCTTGGCAGCCTCGGCTTGAAAATCGACATCGACAATCTCCCCGTCTGACGTCGCATCGGGAGCCGCATCTATTATTTGGTCGTCAAGGGAATCAGATTCGTTGGAAGTGTTCATGTTTTTGATATGGCTATGAGTGTGAAGTCGTCGTGTTTGAACTCGGCACCGGTGAGGCTTTTGACATCCTCCGCGACATGTTGGACGACACTGGCGGCCCCGTGTGGCGCGCTGGTGCGGAGGGCTTCAATAAGACGTTCAATTCCGTATTCAAGACCCTCGTGATTCATGGCTTCCGTGGCACCGTCGGTGTAGAGCAAAATGCAGTCGCCAACCTCCATCACAAGACTCAAATCGCAGCAAACTCTATTGAAGACCTCGCCGCTGTCAATCCCGAGGGCCATGCCTTTCGGACTGAGTTTTTCCACGGTTCCGGCAGACGCGCGGTAGAGGAGAGGCGCATCATGTCCGGCGCGAGAAAGGGTGACTGCTCCTTTCTGGTCTTCGAGAATCAAGTAGGCCATGCTGATGAACATGTCTTCTTTGATATCTGGGTAGAGTTGAGAATTCACCCGCCGGAGAACATCCGATGCGGTCGCAGTGGCCGTGGCCTCGCGGCGCAGGACGCCTCGGCACATCGCCATAATGAGCGAGGCGGGCACCCCCTTGCCAGAAACATCGGCTATCACCACGCCAAGGCGGTCAGCACCAAGGGTAATGTAGTCGAAATAATCACCGCTTACGTGCCTTGCCGCCAAGCTCATGGCACTGAGTTCATAGCCTGGGAAAACCGGATCCGAATCAGGGAGGAGGATGCGCTGGATGTCGCGCGCAATTTCCAGATCACGGTCGATGAGTCTCTTCTCACCGGCCTCGAGGTAGATGGCCTCATTGTAAAGAGCGAAGGCGCTTTGCTCGGCGATAGCCCGAAAGACCTTGAGATCTTTTTCCTCAAAGGCAGAGGCCGACATGGGATTCACCAACGCCAAGACTCCGATCGTGCGGTGCCTGTAGATGAGTGGCCCGAGGATCACGGAATGCGCCGGGAGCCTGGGATGGCTTCCTGCCGCGATCAGACGGGTGGCACCACTTTTCCAGCATTCGGGAAAAAGCCCTTCCGAATCCTTTCCGACGGGCTGAAGTTGCAAAAAACTTTCGATGACCAAAGGATTCGTTGCCGCCTGTGTGAGAATATGGGAGGGAACCTCCACCAACGGCGGGCAACCACTTGTGATGAAGACGGGCGTAAGGGCGGTGTCGGTTTTATTGGTGAGATAGAGGGCGCCGGCTTGGGCATCAAGAATTCGTAAAGAACTTTCAACGATGAGACGGTGCAGTTCGGAACTGCGGACACCCTCCGAAAAAGCAGCGCCTATGCCGTGGAGAAAGTCGAAAACACGATCCTCCTCTTTCTGCAAATCATGGAGTTTTCTCTCCAAGCCCCGCATGCGCGTTTGGCTCTTAACCGCGCCAATGACGATTGCGAGGAGGAGCAAAGCGCACAGGGCGGAAATGAAAATTGTCCACATGAAGAGTTGAGGATTTTAACATTCACCAAAGGAACCCCGCCAATCAAGAGGGATTAATTTGACCCAGGCGGTCCACCCCCGGCAATTTCCTGCCGCAGATACTCAATGACGTCTTGAAAACGGATGGCGTTCTTTGGGTCTGCATCAACGAGAGCCTCATGGGCTTCAAGGATCGCCACTCTTTGATCCTCTTGGTCCAGAGTGGTAATGCCCGTCGTTTCAAGAAGCGGGGGGCGAGCATTCGAGGGTTCGGCTTCGAGCTGAAAGAGGTGATCCAAACCAAGGCCCTCGAGGAGTGAAAAGTTGCGGTTATTCGCCCGCACAACGCGTAGGAGACCACTTTCCAAGTTGCGTAGGCTGAAAGCAACGGAGGCCAGGGTTCCCATGAATGTTGAGTCCATGAGTTCGCACTTTTCGAGATCCAAGACAAAGTCACCATGACCTTTTGAGATCATGCTTTGGACAAATTCCTTCACGCACTTTGAATTCTCAAAAGTTCCACGCCCCTCGAGCTTTATCCATACAGTTCCAGATTCACTACCGACAAGAATGGAAGACACTTTACTCACGAAAACAAACTCATATTTAAACCTGGGACTATCAACATTTCAAACTCCTCCTACCTCCACATGTAGGATTGGCTGATGGCAACGATGCGACCATCCACAATCAGCAGGGCTCTCCAGGAAGTGACTCGACCATTCTCCAAAAATTCGTCTCCAACAACCTCGAATGTCGAGCGGTGGGAGCCGATTGTGTCGGTGTATAAACGTTCTTTCGCCATGACAAAATTGCCAAGTCCAGCTTGGCGGTATTCCAAACGGAGAGTCACATCCGACCGAGTAGAATTACGCCAGAAAATCGTGTAGTAATTTCCATGGCGTTGGGCCATCTCGACAGAATCCACCGCGCCAAAGGTGCGACGGGCGCGCTCAAAATTAATCATGTCGTTCTTCGCTCGAATCTCCACATAGTCGGGGTCGAGGGACGAGAGTTGAATTTTGCGAAACTGGTAAGCGTCGTCTATCGCAAGAGGTAGCACATTGGCCTTTAGGAGACGCGTGGCGGGGCCCTCTGGGGCGGTGCAGCCTGCCAAGAAGATCAACAGAACCAAGCTGGAGAGCAGAGTGCGGCGTAACATTTTTACTAACAAAGCGGGTTTCAGGTGGAGTGTCAATTTTCCCCACGCCCGATGGAGCAGAGCATTGCATTGGCCTGAGCCTCGCGGTAAAGAGGTAGTAAGTGGATTCTGTTTCTTCTCCAGCCAACTCCCGAGGCGTGCAAGGCCGGCTCGAGGGTGCGCTTCGACTCGCCGCACGCCTTCAAGCAAAATGCAGGCACACCCTCCGCCGGATTCAGCGCAAACCCCGAACTGTCATCGAGGGCCCCAACCTCCTGCCCACGCTCATTCAAGTCCTCGCAGCCTTCTCGCGCGTAGATGGCGAATTGCTCGAGGAGGAGATCGACTCCAGCCTCGGATTTCTGCGCTACGATTACCCAGACGCCGTTTACTCGGAACTGCGCGAGCTTTTCCGCAATGCGCTGCAGCAAAAACAGGACCTCGAAGCCATGGCTCAAAGTCTGGCCGGGCGCCTTGGTGACGAACGAAAAATCCTGCTTGGCGTTCAACTTTACGACCTCATTGCCAGAGCTGGGCTCAAAAGCGAGGCGGTTGTGGCCTACTACGAATTCATGTCTCGGCTCGGCATGGCCTCGCAGGCGATCGACATCGTTTACCAACTCAACGCCGACGACAAAACCGACACATCCATCTACAGCTCGGGCACGTCCCCGCTTGAAATGGTAAGCTTCGGCTTCAAAGAAAACACCGATGTCGTGCTCGCAGACTTCGCACCCAGCGAGCGCTTGAACACCTACCGCTACGGAGATCTCGTCATTGTCAAAAACCTGAGCAGACGCAGCCTCATCGTGCAGGGGCGGACCTTGGAACCAGGCAGCTTTGCGCGCCTCTACCCTGGACAGCGAGTGCTCGTCGACGATGTCGTGCTCGCCTATGCGGACCTCATTTTCTACTTCAACGCCAAGAAAAATGTGACCCTGCCGGAAATCTTCGTCGCGGTGAACAAGGAGGACGAGGTCACTTTAGAAAAAAACCGCTCTCGCGATTCCTGCCTGCAAGTCGCGTTCGGACTCAGGGTGCGCGTGAAGGCGCTTAGAAATGTGGATGCCATTCTCAATGGCATCCGGCTCGATATGGGCCGCGAAATCATCGCCACACTCGAAGACAAAATCATTTTTCACGACGACAGCGAACTCGACCTCGACTATCTCCGCCTGCGAGCCCGCTCCTACGGCGGACGATTTCTCCTCAAGGCCTCCAAAAGCGAATACCTCGTTTCGAACAACCCTGGGCTTCTGGAAGAGGACGACATCCTTCTCGCCCCTGGCTCAGGCGGAGATATTTTACTGAAAATTTCGTGCGACTATGAACGCAAGATAGGCCAGGTGGAGGTTCTTCAAGCCGACCGACCGATCATCGTGCGCGGGGTGCCTGTGCGAAATTCTTGTCCGCTGGAGGATGGCGATACGATCCGCGTCGATGCTGGCCAGGTTCTTCGCTGCAACTTCTCGGAACGCCTCATTGAGGAGGAGAAAAATGTCATCCGCACACTCGATGTGAAGGACCTCGTATGCCGTTTCACCAACAGCTCGCTCGCCATCGACGGAGTGTCCTTTTCGGTCGAGCGTGGCGAGATGGTCTGCGTGATGGGCGCCAGCGGCTGCGGCAAAAGCACGCTTCTGCGCGCCCTCTCGGGCCAGTTCCACCCAACCCAAGGCAGTGTCCTTTTCAACAAACGCTCGCTCTACGAAAATCACGAATCCCTGCGGAAATACGTGACCTACATTCCTCAATACGATGCCTTCGACGAACACCTCACCATCGAAGAAAATCTGGAATACGCGGCCGCCATCCGCGCCCCGCACCTCGGCCGTCGCGAACGCCTGCGCCGCATCGATAGCAAACTCGCTGAACTCGGCCTGAACGAACGCAGGACATCCATTGTCGGCACGACGGAAAAAAAAATCCTCAGTGGAGGTGAACGCAAGCGTCTGAACATCGGCCTCGATATGGTCAGTTCGGCCGACATCTTTCTTTTCGATGAGCCCACCAGCGGTCTCAGCTCGAAGGATTCCGAGCACATCATGGAGATTATCCGCGATATGTCGCACAACAAAATTGTGCTTGTGACGATCCACCAACCGACCTCGCGTATTTTTCAGATGTTTCACAAGGCGCTCGTCCTCGACCGCGGCGGGAAGCTGGTTTTTTTCGGCACTCCGCAGGAAGCACTCCGCTACTTCGCCGAGGCCGAAAGCCGGCAGACGCCAGCGCCCTCTTCAGGCGGATGCGAATCCTGCGGCACCACCCGCCCAGAGTTCATTTTCGATGTTTTGGAAACACCTCTCCGCGACCTCGGTGGGGACATTATTCTGGAGGAAAACAACCGGGGACAACTCGTGCCCGCCCGCCGCTACTCGCCGGACTACTGGCGCGACAAATACGAGTCCCACCGCCTGCTCAAGGAAGTCCAGCAACCATCCCCGCCCAAGGAAGCCTCCGCCGCGCCGCCATCCGACCCGCGTCGCCGCGAGCGGCTTCGGCCCAAGGAGCATTTCCGCCAGTTCAGCATTCTTCTCCGACGCGCCTTTCTGAGCAAACTTCGCAACAAAGCCAACCTGCTCACCACCGTCTTGGAAGCCCCTCTCCTGGCCCTCCTCACCGGCATGGTGCTGCGTTATTCCGAGAGTTCCGTTTACGACTTTGCCTCGGCTTTCCACATCCCGACCTATCTGTTTCTTGCGCTTGTCGTGGCCATGTTTCTCGGGCTCACAAACAGCGTGGACGACATCATCCACGACCGCTCCGTTCTCCTGCGGGAGCGCAATCTCAACGTCAACCTCGGCTACTACGTTCTGGCAAAAGTCCTCACTCTCGGCTTCTTCGCCATCATCCAGTGCGCCTTGTTCACCCTCATTGGAAATGCCCTGCTCTCGCTGCGCGATGGATTTTGGATCGTTTTCACAGCCATGTTCCTCACGGCGGCAAACGGAGCCGCCATCGGGCTCGTCATTTCCGCACTCGTCGCCCAAAGCAAGACTGGGATTTTAATTATTCCCGTTATTTTGATTCCCCAGATCATCCTCAGCGGCGCGCTGATCAAGTATGAGGAGATGAACCGCAATCTCGATTTCATCCATGCGATCCAGCAGTGGGTGACCCGCCACCCGGACAGCGCCATGCCCGCCCAGAGCAATCTCAAAGTCCCCCTCATTTGCGAGATCATGCCCACCCGCTGGTCTTACGAAGCACTCGTCTTCGCGCAGTCCAAGCTCAACCCGCTCACCAGCCGACAGGAAAAAATCCAGTCGATGATCAACCATCTCGCCCGCCAGCGAAACGCCTCGCCGGAGCAGGAAGAACGACTCGAGGACCTCAAAGACACCCTCGCCCTCCTCTCCGGCCTCGAAGCAGCCACTCCGCGCCAACTCAGCGCTGCCCTCCGCCGCATCGACGACATCATCGCCGGCGCTCCCTTCAAAGCCTCACGCTTCACCAAATTCGGCACCGGCCTTAGCGCCGAGCAGGTCTATGTGAACCAAAAAATCACCGACCTCGTCTCCAAAGCCGAAATGGAACAAAGCGACTACCGCGAAAACCGCCACCTCAACGTCTTTTTCGGCCCGGTCAAAGAATACTTGGGCCTCAAAGTCGGCATCCTGTGGTTCAACACCAGCGTCCTCATCCTCTCCACCCTCACCCTCTTCGCCGCCCTGGGACTCATCCTCCGCAAACAAATCCGCATGCGGGTTTCCTGATTCGAGGATACCTGATTCAACGCCATGAGAATCCTTTTCATCAAACTCCGGCACATCGGGGACTCGCTTTTACTGACACCCACCCTTGTCGCAACGAAGCAAAAATTCCCTCACGCCCAGGTTTGGGTTCTCGTGCGCAAATCCTGCGATGCCATCCTCGCAGGATGCCCCGAAATTGATCAGATTCTCACAACGGCTAACCCGGATGCCGCCAAGCGAAGCGATAGCGATTGGATTACAGATCTCAAGCTCGCCGCGCTCCTCCGCCGCACGGATTTCGACTTCGTCTTCGAACTCACCGACAACGACCGCGCCCGCTTCTTCGCCATCGCAGCCCGCACCAAGGCGCGCTGCACCAACAAACACCGAACCCTCCGATGGTTCTGGCGTCCATTTTTTCACCGCATTTGCAAAACCAAGAGGCATTTAAAACATCAGGTCGAAAGTGACTACATCTGCCCTCAAGAGGTTTTGCAACTGCCCGCAACTCCCCCAGCATTGCGTTTCGCGCCAGAGCGAATGGTTTCATGGGATTGCACCCCATCAAAATATGCCGTCATTCACCTCCATACTCGCTGGGCACGCAAGTCTTGGCCGATTGAGCGATGGACCGAGCTTCTCCGTGAGGTCTTGCATTTTGTGCCACATATCGTCCTGAGCTGTGGACCAGGCGAAGAGGAAATGGCTGAAGCGAAGTCCCTCTGTTCCACATTAGGCCCACAAGTGACCACTACGGGAGGCCTTGCTTCTTGGTCCCAACTCGCATTCCTTTTAAAAAATGCGGGGTTTTTCGTGGGCGTGGATACGGCAGCCATGCACCTCGCGGCGGCCGCCGGATGCCCAACGGTCTGCCTCTTCGGCCCATCTCCAGTCTTTGAATACCATCCTTGGAAGGTCAAAAACTGGATTATTCACCCGCAAGCTTGGCTTGGCGAGGAGGCTGTAAAAAATATCCCGAGCAGCGCTTTGATGAACGAAATTCCCGTTGAACGCGTGCTTGCCGCCTGCCGTGCCGCCTGGGAGTTTTCCCAAAATCATTCGCAACATAGTTTGCTCGAACTTAAAAAAACATCTGCATGAGGCACCGTGTCTTTTTTTTGCTCAATCAAGATCCCCTTGATGAAAGCGCCCACTCTCTTTACTGCGTGCGAAATGCCATTGCGTTAGCCCGCGATGCGCCAGAGGGCTGGAGCGTGGTGCTTGTGCACGCTTCGTTCAACAAGGAGTGCGAGATTTTAAAAGTGCATGGTTGCGAGTCCATCCCGAACCTGGAACTTCTCGGCCTTCCGAGCTTGCGCCGTGTCGCGGGCGGATGCCCTTTGCATCTCAATGCGATTTTTCACTGGGCGACACTCGCTTATCTTCGCGCTACGGCACGCCTGGGCGATATCGTGAGCACAGCGAGTTTTCCAGAAATGTTCCGTTTTCTCGCCCCGCATTTGTTGAGTGCCCGCAACCGGCCGCGCTTAGTTTATGAGGTCCACCAACTGGAGATGCTCACGCGTGATCGAAAGCACCGGAAATGCCGCCGTGAATTTGAAGCCTTGGGTTTTGCAGATCACTTGATGACAACCTGCCTGCCGCTGGAAAAAATTCTTGTCGAACATTTTCCTTCCATTCCGTGTGACAATATCGGCTTGGCAGCGACCTATCCATCGGTTTCGTCAACGCCAGTCCAATCCGAGGCCCTTCGCATCGGATACTTCGGTTCTATTTCCGAAGAGCAGGGAATTCCTTGGATTATCGAAAATTGGAACGCTATTCGCGCCCTGTCACACCAGAAACATGAACTCCATATTTACGGCCGAATGCGCCGCGGCGAGGTTGCACCAACTGAAGCAAGGGAAGGCGGAATTTATGTCTATAAGCCAGTGCCATCAAATGAAGTTCCTTTGGCATGTCAAAATCTGGACGCCCTTGTGATTCCGCCGCTCGACATGGCCCATCGAGCGCACATCGCTTTTACCAAAGCCTATGACTATGCAGGATTGGCTCTCCCGATTTTGGCAAGCGATCTGCCAACGATCCGGGAGGTTTTGGAAACGGAAACCCATGCACTCTACTTTGCACCGGGATCCCGGGAAGGCCTTGCAGAAGCCATCCAGCGCCTTTCTGTAAACCCTGATCTCCGCAGGATGCTAACCGCCAATCTCAAAGACAGAGCTTCCTTTTTTTCGTGGGACAACCGTGCCCGGCGTTGGTGGGAGATTTTTGCCCAATGAAAATCAGCATCATCACTCCCACTTGGAACCGCTGCGATTCCCTGGCGCGAATGATCCAAAGCGTCGAGGTGCAAGCTTTGAGACCTTTTGAACATCTCGTGATTGACAACCTTTCGACGGATGAAACCGCTTCTGTTGTCAGTGCCTACGCGGCGCGCGCCCCCTATTCCGTCATCCACTTGCGGAATGGAGACAAGGGGATTTACGATGCCATGAACCAAGGTGCGGCAATAGCACAGGGCGATGCGCTTTATTTCCTCAACGACGATGACTCTCTTTTCCGACCGAACTCGCTCGCCCTGCTTTCCGCAGCCCTAAAACTGGCTCCCGGCGGAGTGGCATTTGGCGATGTCATTGTGCGGGATCCCACCTCACGAGCCGAACGCCGCCGCAACCACCGCCAAATGAATCGGCTAACGCTCGCTGAAAAAAGCATCTGCCAACAAGCTACCATTTATTCGCGGAAGGCATTCGATGCTGTTGGTTTTTTCGATGAAGGACTCAAAGCTGCAGGCGACTACGACTGGATGATCAGAGGTCTTATAGGGAGTCGCATTCCCGCCATCTACTTGCGCGCTGTAGTTGCTGTCTTCGCATCCGGCGGGATTTCCAGCGACCCGGCGCAGAACGAGGAATTCCAAGCAGAAATGAACCTTGTCACCGAGCGGCACTTCACTACCGGCATCCGAGCCCGAGCGCTTCGCTACAGGCGATTTTGGCGCAAGCTACCTTGGGGATTGAGCTTATGCCCAGGCAGCGAGGAGGCTGACCGACTATCTGTAACTACAAGAACAGCTTTTCAAAACTATCTGCTGCCCGATCCTCTCGCGCTTCTGGATTTTTGATCTACGCACGGAGCAACGATTCCAAAAGTGGGATGCGCTTTTTGAAAGTGTGATCCCTCATGGTTCGTTGAAATCCCGCCTCACCTATCGCCCGGGCTTTTTCAGGATTGTCCAATAACCACCGCGCCTTCTCGACCGCCTCCGCAGGACTGCCATACAGAACAACCTCTCTGTCCGGCTCGAAGTAATCCTCCATTCCGTCCGCGCCATCCGTGAGGAGGCACGCCCCCATTCCGCTCGCCTCGAACAATCGCATGTTGCTGGCAACATTCCGCGCATTGTCGATGTGGACATTGAATGAGACCAATGACTCACTGAAAAAGCGATACATCGGAAGACCGTGCACCGCTCCAAGATTGGCCCGCCCCAAACGGTGGACATCCATCGCCTCACTCCAATGCAAGTGTCGAAGCCGCCGCCGTTGCGTTCTCTCAGTCCATTTCCACTGCAAAATACTGCCGGTGGCACGCACCGAAAGAGGGAAGTGTTTGGCCAGTTCCCCAACCAAACGGAGACGCCGCACATGCAAATCGGAACGCACAACTAAACTTCCCGCGAAAGTGAGCGGATAGATTCGCTCAAGGGTTCCTATCCGCTCCGCAATGTCCGCGTGAAAACTGTATGGCAAAACCTCTGACCTCAACCCTGCAGTCCTATAGAAATCCCGCACAAAAGGAAAATTCGTCAGCACGAGATGACAATTCGCGAACCGTGCAGCATCGCACCGCGCAATCCCGTCCCATGCAACAACAAGTCGCGGATGGCAGTGCCGCAGAACCTCAGCTTGAAAATCAGCGTCGAGATATTCCTGATCGTGAAAAATCAAAACCTCGGGATCAAATCGCCTCACCTGTTCGCATAAAATTCCACGCATCCAATCGTCTCCCTCGACAACCAGCCCGTTCTCCGCCGCCCATTGCTCTTGGAGCGGTTTGCAATTGAGAACCACTTCCATGAGTTCCAATCCAGATCCTTCCGAAGCAGCCCTCGACCAAAAATCCGTCCCCACAAAAACACTGCTCATCAGTCCAGACAAACTGGACGCATAGTCCTCGTGGAGAGGAGATTCTTTCTGCACAAACAATGCGGTAAGGACTTTATGGTCGTAACTGGATGCTTTGAATACTCGCATCTTAAAAAGTATATCCAAACCGCTCGATATCCTCGGCGTAGAGCCGGGCAGTCAGATCGCGCGTTTCGGCATCGTAGTAGTTCTGATAATCCGTTCGTTTGGATTTGTTAATATGAGGCAGGCTGGCAGAAATACCCACCTTGTGGCAAATACTCTGAAAGTCCTGATCCAGATTCTCAAACTTGCCAACGAAATCGACCAGTAGATTTCCGGATTCATCAACCAAGCACCCTGTCTGGGTGAAACTCAACTTTTCACGCGAAAAAACAAAACTCCGAAAACTCCCCATTTTTTTGGTCTCCTCGTGGCCACGATTTTGCGGACGATCCAAAATGTAGTGGTAGAGCGAAACTTGCCAGTCCCATGGGTTTCTAACAAAAGAAAATTTGAAAAAAGAGTCAAAAATTTTATCATCCAGCGCAGCGCGGATTTGCAATGCTGTGGCATGCTTCTTGATCGGGATGCTGTGTATTTTCCTCCAGTTCGTTGAGAGGAAAGCCATCCAATTCGAAGGTCGGAAGGACTCTGGCCGATAGCAGAACCGCGCAAAACTGTCGGTGATACTTGTGCCCGCCGTCTTGAAAATGTGAACAAACACAAACTTTTTATGATAGGAAACCAGCATCGGTCAGCTCAGGTAGTTAAAGCGATTTAAGGATTCCTTGAAGGTTTGGTTCAGCTGTTCAATTGTTTCTGAGCTTAACTTTTCACGGTGTTCCCCAGGCATACCCTTTCGGAGATGTTTTTGGATGTTCTCGCCTTTCGGACGACGCGCTTCATGGTTAGCGAGTAAATCTTGGCGAAAGGATTTCGAAATCTCCATCCCACATGCAGAAACGAGAGAATCAAGCCATTCAGGAAAATTCTCCACCATGTCCTCATAGCGGGCCACATGCACCCCGGGGCACACAGGAAAGAGATGTATCGTGTATCTTTCGAAAACCGACCGGAGTTTTGGCGCGCTCTGCAACACATATTCATCTAGCTTCGTTGCCAAAGCCTTCTCTCTTCTTGAAAGATAAACCTCCTTCTTTTCGCCATCAGGAATCGCATGACTGTAGGCGATGGAATAGTAGTCCGAGACAAGAATATCCCTTGGATCCCGAACGACGAGAACGACCTTGAATTCTTCTAAAGAGGGTATTCCTTCGATCATACCACCAAACACAGTATATACATAACCGTTTGATTTAAAAAGGTGTGTATATTTTTTCATTCCTTCGCTGTCCAAATGATCTAAAAAAGGCATCGAATGATAAAATGCGTAGTCATGAAGCAAGGCGGGCGTCAGACCATTTTGCCGCCCACATTCAATCAGAAGCTTTTTAACTGTCTGTGTAGCCGCTTTGTTGAATGAGAAGTGAAGGATACTCTTTTGCTTCGAGTAACTGCGATGCAAACCCCAAAGCAACAACTTTTCAACTGCGAATTTTCCAAGAAGCCATCTCATTTCAAAAGGAACCTCCTCGCAAATTCTTCTGATAACTTGGCAAGCGCCTCCAACTTGCCATGAGCACTCAAACCATTGGGCGGACCGGCCGGCGTTCGCGATACATCCACAACGTAAATTTTTTGCGTTGACTGATCACGCAAAACGTCGATCTCAGCATAATCTGCACCCAACTGGTAACATAATGCATTGATTTTTTCCAACTCGGCGGCCGAGAAGGCGGCCTGAGTTTTTTCCAAGCTAACAAAACTATTAGTATTCGAAAATCGCGTTTGGACAGGTCTCTTTTTTAGATAGAAAAAATTCAAGATACCGCGCATGAAAACTAACCGTTGATCAAATACAAAGCCATCTAACTCATTATTGATAAGAACTGAATAAACTTTATCCTCGTCGAGTGCATCTTTAGAAATCGGAAAGTCTACAACCATGCCATCGTGCGTAGCGTTAAATTTTGACTTGCGCACGCCCTTACCATGGTAGGTTTCCGGGTTAACATCTAATTCATATCCAAAAATCTCTTTGTTGGCCCTTCCGACAGTATACTTTGAGATGTCACGAAAGCCAAAATTGATCATTTGTCTTGGAAATATCTGTTTTGTATGGTAATAACTATTTTCAATGTATTGTCGGGTATCGATTGTATCGCTCGTCACATCTTGCCACGAAAGAATAACATCATATTTTTCCCAAGGATTAAATTGAAGAGCATTAATATCAATGATTTTAAAAATTTTCCCAAGAACATAACCTTTTTCTAACAGAGATTTAGGAAAATACAAAGCGTTAGGAAATGTGCAAATTTTTTGCCTTGCAACCAATAAACTATTTTCAAGTCCAATGAAGGAGCGAAACTTTTTTCTCGCGCCATTTAACAACAATCTTGATTGCAGCTTGCTCAGCAGCCTATTTATCGGCTTCATATACTTGGAAAAGAGCTATTTCTGAATTTTTTTGGTTTTTATATTTGAAATTTATTAAACTGATTTGCTTGTATAGTCTTGGAAATGCAATTCCGCTTTCTAGAAGTTGATTAAATGCCCTTGAATCATTATCTTTTAGAAGGATATAAGCTTTTGAAATCCGTTCCTTGGGGATTCTCTTGAGCGCTCTAAGGTTATTGGCATCTTCCGAACTTCCTTCAGAATCAAAAAACCATGGCCGCTCTGGCGACACCCCGCCTACAGCGTAAACAAGACCGGGCAACCCGTAAAGAGCCAATATATCATCACCCGGTTTAAAACCAGCATCGGCAAGCGCAGCTTTTGTTTTATCAATACATTCTGCACTGGCGGGATCCAAGTTTAGAATTGTGGGTGGCGCGCCCACCTCGACAGGAACCGTCTGCGTCCATTTCGCAGCCGTGCGATACGGTGTCAGCACAAAACCTGTGATAAATTGAGAAAAACTCAGTCCTACAACCAATAGACCGGCAAATGGAAGGATAATGACCCTGCTAAGACTTTTATCTACGGAGGCGGCTACTAGGAGAATTGCCGCTGCGAGCGGTGCCACATGCAGCAGTGCATTAATGAAAATTTTGTGTGTTGTTCCAGCTGCAGTCACAAATGGCATCAAGGCTAACCAAACAAGGAACATAACACATCCGCTCAATCGATAAGGAGAAACAGTCTGTGCAGCTCCAGGTAATCCGGCGCGCAATGTCAGTAGAACTAAAAAGAGGGACGTATAACCAATAAAACATCTGGAGCGTCCCTGGATGCCTGCGGAGAAGGCATCTTTTACGATTAAAAGAACGACCTCAGCGGTAAGAATACCGATTATACTCCAAAAAACGAGTGATTCCTTACGATCCGGTGATTTAACTAAAAAACAGGATCTGGCAAAAAAACTGACACCGGCCGCGAGAAGAATTGGCAACATAAAGGAACGGACATGGCGCATCGCAAATTCCAAAGACTCCTGCCAGTGGCGTATGATAATTTCCCTTGCTCCATTGCCTTCAGTGAGAGCAACGATGGATCCAAGGAAAAATTCCCAACTTACTGAAAGACTAGGTATTAAAAAAAAAATGAGAAGCCCTCCTCCAAGGACTGAGATAGAAACCACTACGGCAAAGACGATTTTCTCCTTCAAAGCAATGAGATTGCAAGCGCCAATTAGTATCGCGCTTATCAACACAATACCCACGGCGCTGGAGCCTTTGGCCAAAAAAGCCAGCAGCAACCCCCCACCGATCGTCAGAATTCCCAAAGTGGCTTTCGCAATCGAACGGCGCGGATCGGAGTTGGAAAAAAAAGCCAGAATCCCACCGCATGAAAGAAGCATCCCGATTCCAGCCATGGTGTTGTAATTCGGCGTCGGCGGCAGCCAGCAATAAGCGGTCAAAACGGAGCCTTGCAAAGCAAGATGCAATAAAATTTGTTCGCCTTGACCCTCAAATATCGACCAACTCCGCCCCTTGAGAAACCATGTCAAAGCGAGGCTGAAGTAAAATGTGGCCAAGGCGGTTAGAAAAAAGCCAAGCAATCTCAGCGCAATAATATTTCCCCCGACAAGATCGAAAAAGACTGCCCCAACGCGGTGATAGGATGTGTAGCTGTCCGGAAACTCGTGAGGATGTTGATAAACAAGTAAATAAAGCCCCTCGTCGGTGAAATCAAAACCCTTGTTTGATGCCCAAATGAAAATACCAGTTCCTAAAAGGAGGAAAAAGCCCAGAACAAGGTTGGTTGCCTTTAACAATCCCTTGTTAAAAAGAAAATCACTCGAAGATTCGTGCATTTTAGCAATATCCAATCAAAGAAAAGCTCTTAACTCCGAAATCGACGCCCTGAAACAAGTTTTCAGTCGCGTCCTCGGATTTTAATTCCTGCGAACATGAACAGCTGATAAGCATTTTTCCAGAAAAAACAAACTCTGCCCTACTTGAAATTCGCTTACATTGTTTCTCTACCCCACTCCGGCTCGACCATCCTGAGCTACAACCTCTCCGAGCACCCGGATATCGTTTTCTTGGGTGAAGTCGGATATGCACTTCAGAGGTTGCGCGAATCAAAGAGCCAGAACACTTCTGTGCAGTGCAGTTGTGGAAAAACGGCAGCACGGTGTGATTTTTGGAGCTCCGTCGTGGAGCGCTTGCCGGCACAATTCGATGAGCAAGCGGGCTACGAGATTATCATCGAGGAATTCCAAAAGAAATTCGGTGAGTCCAAATTGCTCTTGGACTCGAATAAAATCGTGGAGCCACTTTATTTTTTATGCGCACGGGCCGGGCTGGAAATCCGAGGCATTCACACGACGAGGGATTTCCGTGGCGCGGTGGTCTCGGAGGCACGAAGGAAAAAAAAGAAAAGACCTGGCCGTCCAGAATGGATCACGGCCATACAGGCGGGGTTTCAATGGATGCGCAAAAACCAAGCGATTCAGCGTTCGTTTGGTGCGCTGAATTTGGATGGCATGTGCAGGACCAGTTACGAGAAGCTTTGCAAAAATCCTGCCGGAGAGGTCGAAAAAATCTGGCACTTTCTGGGCATGAGTCCCCACTCGTTTGAGGGACTGGCCTCGGCTCAAAACGCACACCTCCTTGCGGGCAACACGCTCAAATCGAGCGGTGGCTCGCGGACCCCAACCTATGATACCCGCTGGAAGTCGAGCTGGATTTGGTGGCCGTGTGTTTTGTTGATGCCCATCCTCCCGCTTCTCAACAAGCGCTGGGTGTATGGCCGCGATTAGTCCTTCAACAAAATCTCCGCAGCCTGACTCACATCCTTGTCGCCGCAACCGCTGGGGTTTGAATGGTAGATTTTCAATCCGCGCAGAAATTGGTGGTGTGCAAAGGATGTCATGAACCAGTAATTAGTGGATTTTTTCGGAGATGCTGTGAACGATTTTTTCAGCGGCCTGGAGGGCTAGCTCCGCCTCTTCAAGTGGAGGTTCAAACATATCTCCCGGGTATCGAAAATCCACAGCGAAAGGCGAGAGGAAATCTGCCATCTCAAACAATTCCTGAAAACCCGTATCCAACTTTTGGCATTCACGAACCAAATGCACCAAGTCATGCGTCTTGGTTACGGATACAGACCGGAAAGTGAGCCAGCCTTTCAGGGCCTTTTCCGCAGCTTGTTGGCAGTGGTAGGCTCCAGTATCGAGCAAAGGGTCTGCGCAATCAATCATGCGTTGTGCCGCCTCCAGATCCCTCTTGGCTTTGGCCATCCACTCCAGGGCAATGGTTCTCACTTCATCCATGGCGTTTGGCAAGAATGCGTCCTTCATTGCGGGCTAAAAAGGGCAATGTATTTACGATATTGACCTGCCTTTCCCATTCTTGGCGCGTCAGCACACAAACATCCATCGCCCTTGGAACATCAGCCACTATTCCCCGGGCGCGACGCGACCTGACATGCCGAGGTTCATTGGAATCGGGAACCAAAACAATCAAGTCCAAATCGCTGTCTTCTTGGTTGTCACCCCTGGCGCGCGAACCAAAGACCCAAACCTCATCCCCGCCCATCCCCTGAAGGATTTTTTGAGCGACTTGTCTGTCTTCAAAAGCGGGATTCATTCCTTCAATAAAATCTCCGCCGCCTGGCTCACATCCTTGTCACCACGGCCACTGAGGTTGGCGATGAGGATGGAGTCCTTCGACATCGTTGGGGCGACTTTGATGATGTGGGCGATGGCGTGGGCTGTTTCGAGGGCGGGGATGATGCCTTCGATTTCGGCGAGGCCACGGAAGGCGGAGAGGGCCTCGTCGTCGGTGGCGTAGTCGTAGTCGATACGGCCGGAGTCCCGGTAGTAGCTGTGCTCGGGTCCGATGGCGGCGTAGTCGAGGCCTGCGGAGACGGAGTGGGTCAGCTCGATCTGGCCGTCCGCATCGGCGAGGAGCCAGGTTTTTGTGCCTTGGAGGACTCCGAGTTTCCCGCCTTGGAAGCGCGCAGCATGGCGTCCGAGCACGATGCCCTCGCCTCCGGCTTCGACACCGGTGAGCTTCACGGATTCATCCTTGAGAAACGGATAAAAGAACCCAATCGCATTGCTACCGCCGCCCACGCAGGCGACGAGAAGGTCGGGCAGACGTTCTTCGCGCTGGAGGATTTGGCGGCGGGTTTCGTCGCCGATGACGCGGTGAAAGTCCCGAACGATCATGGGATAGGGATGCGAGCCGAGCGCGCTGCCGAGGATATAGTGGGTTTTGCGGACATTGGTGACCCAGTCACGCATGGCTTCGTTGATCGCCTCCTTGAGCGTGGCTTGCCCTGCGGTGACACCCACGACTTTGGCTCCGAGGAAGCGCATGCGGGCGACATTGAGGGCCTGGCGTTCCATGTCCACCGCACCCATGTAAATCGTGCACTCAAATCCAAATCGCGCGGCGGCTGTGGCTGTGGCGACGCCATGCTGGCCGGCGCCAGTCTCAGCAATGATGCGGGTTTTGCCCATGCGGCGGGCGAGCAGAATCTGACCAATGGCGTTGTTGATCTTGTGGGCGCCGGTGTGCAGCAGGTCCTCGCGCTTGAGGTAGATTTTCGCGCCGCCGAGCTTTTGTGTGAGGCGTTCGGCGAAGTAGAGCGGCGTGGGACGACCACAAAAATCACCCAGCAATCCAGCGAGTTCTTTACGAAATTCCGGGTCTTTCCGCGCGGCATGGTATTCGTTCTCCAACTCGCGCAGGGCAGTCATCAGCGTCTCGGGAACAAACATCCCGCCGTATTGTCCAAAATGACCTCCGGCATCGGGCAGGGCGGCTTCTGTGGCAGTGCTCATGCTTTGAGTGTGGACATTTTTTTCGCAGCGTGCAACACGCGCCATTCAGATACGCCCACTCAATTGCAAGGCAGCCGAGGTTGTTTGAATTTCCTTTTTGAAAAGTTTTTGCCAATCCTGAATATGGCCTGGGACGCGACAAGTCCAATTCTGGTCACCGACGGCGCCCGGCACATTGAAGCGCTCACGCAGCGCAAAGACATCCGTGATCTGGTGCACAGCGATCCAGGAATTGCACGCAAAGAGGCCCTTGATGAGCGCCTCGTGGATTTCAGGCGCGTAGGCGCAGGGCACTTGGATATCCGCGCGGCCGCAGAAATCGAGCAACTCGCGCATCTCGGCAACAACACGCTCATTCGTTTCCGGATTCTTCGCCATCACATTCCAATCCTCCCAAAATTGCCTGACCGGCGGATGGTCGTGCGTGGCGAATGTGGCAAGGCTCAAGCGCGCATAATCGGAGCCGGGGATCATCGCCCCGTTCCCTCCACGCTCCCATTGCGGGATTTTAAATCCAGGAATGTTGAGCGCCTCAAGCGTCGGCCTGACATAAGGCGAGAGTTCGCCGAGATCCTCGGCAATGAGGCGATATGGCCCGGTCTCCTCCAGAATCATTCGAAAGAGCATTTCTCCCTGTCGGCGGTTGTATTCGCGGTTCTGCGGCGTGGTGTCATCGAAAGGCACAAACCCGGGCAGCAGACCGCCGGTGATTTCCTTCGCCTGCTCGGGAGAAAGGTCGGTAAAGCGCGCATTCTCTTGGGGACGCCATGGAAAACTATAGATGCGGAAAAATCCCAGCGCATGGTCGACGCGCAGCAGGTGAAAAACCGAACGAGCTGCCTCGAGCCGCCGCCGCCACCACGCAAAATTGTCGCGCGCCATGGCCTGCCAGTTGTAGAGCGGGAAGCCCCAATTCTGTCCCCACTTCTCCGTGAAGGGATCGCTCTTGAAAACCTTTTCTGGCGGGGCCCCGCTCGAGCGCTGTAGATCGAATATCTCGGGCTCCGCCCACACATCCGCACTGTAGAGGCTGACCCCCACCGGAATGTCCCCCATCAGGGCCATGCCGAGCTTGTTGAATTCACTGCTCACGGTCTGCCACTGCGAATACGCCACCCATTGGATATAGGTGAAAAAATCCAGCTGCTCGTGGAAAATCTCCGCCTGCTTTTCATCCAATGCGCCCACCCACTCGCGTGCTGTCGCCGGGGTGCGGTGCTCCTCGGGCCAGTTACTGGTGACTTCATCGTTGTTGTTCCATGCGATCAAAGCGCGGAAGAGCGCATAGGGCTCGAGCCATTCGCTTTCGCCACTCTGGAAGGCCTCAAAGTCGCAGACCCTCGTCTGGTTCCCCTTGCCACTGCGGAAATTTTTATGCCCCAACGACAGAAGCTCGCGCTTGAGCGCCTTGACCGCGCCATAGCGCACCGGCCCCTCGCGCAGCGCGGCGACATCGTGCTTTTTTGTAACCCGTGCAAAATCCTTCTCGCTCACATCCGGCAACCATTGCGGACTGACAGAGAGCGTGACCGGCTCGTAGGCGAGCGAACTGATGATATTATACGGGCTGCTGTCCGACCCTGTTTCATTAACAGGCAAAATCTGGACAAGCCGGAAACCCGCTCTGGAAGCCCAAACCGCGAGCTCGACGAGCGTTTCGGTGTCGCCGATGCCGACATCGTTCGCCCCACGAATCGCACTGACGGGCGTGAGGATGCCACCGATTTTGTGTTCCGGGGAAAGAAGGGTCGCCGTGGATATCATAGAATGTCTGGTTTTGTGGCATTCGTATCCTGCGCGCACCAGGCCTCCAACGCCTCGCGCGTCAGGACATGCCGGGCTCCGCATCGCGGGCAGGTGACAGTGAGCGATGTGTCTCCTCCAAAAAGCCCGTCCGCCTCGCGCCTGAAAACCGGCGCGATAAAATCCAGCATCCGCCCCTGATTGCAACCGCAGGAGAAGTTGAACTGCCGTCTTTCAAGCAGCGAGAGTTCGACGCTCTGGTCCAATGCTTGGACTCCCTCCGTCGTGAGCCCCCGCAGCCACTCCAAATCGCAATCCGGCTGCGCGGCGATCATCACGATGTCCTCTTCGTCATGACGAAAAAAGCGCACCGGGCGCTGCTCGCTTCGATCATAAAAAACCTCCACCGCATCGAAAAGCGAAATGGCCTGAAAATCAACCGCACTTCGCCTTGGTGGCTTTGTATTTTCGACGACATCTGCGTAGAACATCCCCTTCTCGATGGGAGCGGCTTCGTCTGTGACTACGCGCGCCACGACGGAGCCGGTGTTGTTGTCGCCCGCCGCAAAAATGTTCGCTCTCGGGGTCGGGAATTTGATCGTCCAAGCGCAGGCCTCTCCCCAGGGACGGCTCGCGCAGTGGAGCGTCACCGCCGCCAGCGCATCCCGCCCGAGATCTTCAACCACCGGTGGCGTCTCGATGCCATAATCCAAGCGGTGCAGATACCAAGAGGCATAGAGCGCAGAGAAATCCCCGCGCGCCACGAGAGCGTTCTTGCCTCTGGCAAAATATGTGCGGATTTCGATGTCGGAATCGTTCATTCAGGTCGAAAACCAGTGGCTTTGCCCACGATCTCCCGCCGGCCTTAGCTGACGGCCTTCAAAAGAATCGTGGCATTGTGGCCGCCGAATCCGAAGGAATTGCTCATCACACAGGCGAGCTTCGCCTCACGCGCCACATTCGGCACGCAGTCGAGATCGCACTCGGGGTCGGGATTCGCCAAGTTGATGGTTGGCGGTATGACGCCATTTTTGATTGCCAGCGCGCTGGCAGCCAACTCGACTCCGCCAGCCGCCCCAAGCAGGTGGCCAGTGGTGGATTTCGTGGCACTGACGGCAACTTTGCGTGCGTGGTCTCCGAGGGCAAGCTTGATGGCCCGGGTCTCGCAGATGTCGCCAAGCCCGGTGGATGTCGCATGGGCATTAATGTAGTCGACTTCCGAAGGGTTGATCTTGGCATGGCGCATGGCGATGGTCATCGCGCGCGCCGCGCCCTCCCCCTCGGGCATGGGGGCGGTCATGTGGTAGGCATCCGCCGTGCAACCGTAGCCGGCGAGTTCACAGTAAATCTTGGCGCCGCGTTTTTTCGCATGCTCGTATTCCTCGAGCACCACGATACCGGCACCCTCGCTCATCACAAAACCATCGCGATCCTTGTCAAAGGGCCGAGAGGCCTTTTCCGGGTCGTCATTCCGGCAACTGAGAGCCTTCATCGAAGCAAAACCTGCGATACCGAGCGGAGTGATCGTTGCTTCCGCCCCGCCGGCGATGAACGCATCCGCATCGCCAAATTTGATAATGCGCCAAGCCTCCCCAAGCGAATTGTTCGCCGTTGCGCAGGCGGTGACGATGCACATGTTCGGCCCACGCAGGTCGTATTCCATGGAAACCATGCCGCTTGCCATGTTTGAAATCATCATAGCAATCGTGAATGGCGAGACTCGCGAAGGACCGCGATCCGCGAGGCGGTGGGCTTCCTCCTCCATGCTGTAGAGCCCTCCGATGCCGCTGCCAATCATCACTCCAAAACGCGTGCGGTCCACACTTTCAAGATCCATGCCGGAGTCTTCGAGGGCCATCTTGGTCCCGGCCATCGCAAAATGGGTGAATCGATCTGTTCTCTTCAGCGTCTTGGGATTTTTAAAATACTTCACCGCCTCGAAATTTTTCACTTCGCCGGCGATCTTGCAGTCGAAGTTGGTCGAATCGAACGCCTCAAAACGCCCTATTCCGCTGCGTCCTTGCGTAAGAGATTCCCAGAATGTTTGCAGATCGTTTCCAACTGGGCTTAAAACGCCCATGCCAGTTACGACGACTCGTCGTTCGCTCATGTTTTAAAAAATATTGGAAGGCGGCTGGATTGCGCCCGATCAGTTCTGCGGATGTGCCCCCGCGTTGGCAATGAATTTTTCCCCGAGATGCAGGAATTTTCGCAATCTACTGCTCAGGAAATGCGGAATCTGATTTCACGGATCGCTTTTTTTCCGAAACGCTCCTGGAGTTTGGCGAGGATCTTCCGCTTCCAGTTTCTTTCAAGCTCGTAGCGGAGGCTGGGTTGGAGGACTTGGATTCCGAGCACTCCACCACTCAAGCCCGCCGGAGCGGCATGTTGGGCGATGAAATCGCCGACGACCTCCTTCCAAGCGGCACGCACCTCACCCTCGTTCAGACGTTCGCCCAAGCCGAGCTTCGGCATGAGTTTTTGCAACACATCACCCACCACCGTGCAGCGGTCTTTCCGTTGGAAGGGCTCCTGCAGCCCGCGCCACTCGGCGATGACTTTGGCTCTGAGAGATTCTGCTGACATAAAAAAGGCTCCCGGTTTGCGGCCGGGAGCCTGTCTTGAAATTTCAGGTTCTAACCGTCGTTTCCGATGGCCTCGACCGGGCAGCCGTCCATGGCCTCTTGGCAGAGAGCCTCCTCCTCGGGAGTCTCCGGCTGTTTATAAACGTAGCTGTGACCGCCATCGTCATTGCGCTTGAAGTTTGCCGGAGCGGTCTCGCGGCACAAATCACAGTCAATGCACTGGTCATCCACGAAAAAGTTTCCCTCAATGTTGTCGCTGTATTTGTTTGCTGCGTCTGCCATAGTATTTTGATGATTCGAGGCGGCAAATTGGTGGCAGTCCCTCCGGATTGCAACCGTTTTTTGAGCGCTGACAAAAAAATTCCAAATCCTGAAAATGCAGACACCACCTGAAATCCTGCCGACCGAAGGCCGGCATGTCCTCCACCTCTTCTTCCGCGTCGAGTATTCCGCATGGGAACTTCTCAACAAATCCTTACGCATCGCGGCCAAGACCGCCCTCGCCGAACTCGTCCGCGAAATCCGTGCCACAACCGGCACCCAACTCCTCCTCTTCAGCATCGTGACTCCAAAAGCCGATCTCGGCTTCATGCTGGTCACACCCGATCTGCAAAATGCCGACGCCTTTGCCAAGCGCCTCGCGACCTCGCTCGGGCCAGACATTCTCACCCCCACCTTCAGTTGGTTTTCGATGACCGAGCGCAGCGAATACACGACCAGCGACGAGGAATACGCCACCACGCTTGAAACCGAGGAACAACTCACTCCCGGCACACCGGCCTTCGATGAGAAGATGCAATCCTTCAGCGCCCGCATGACGAAATACCTTCAAGACCGCCTCGAGCCCAACCTCCCCGACTGGCCGGTCGTCTGCTTTTACCCGATGTCCAAACGCCGCGCAGTCGGGCAAAACTGGTATGCGCTCGATTTCGATGCCCGTAAAAAACTCATGGCCGGCCACGCGCGAGTAGGCCGCACCTACTCGGGCCGCATCCGCCAACTCATCACAGGTTCGACTGGCCTCGACGACGACGAGTGGTTTGTGACCCTCTTCGCCAAGACCACATCTGACATCAAAGCGATCGTCTATGAGATGCGGTTTGACGAGGTGAGCGCCCAATACGCCGAATTCGGAGAGTTCTTCATCGGCCTCCAGTTGCCGCTCGATGCGCTCTACGACAGGCTCGCTCTTTGATTTCAAAGGCACCCGTGCGTCTCGCAGTCTACTTTCTACTGGCCGCGCTCCTCGGGATGGCAGGATATTTGTTCTGGCCGCGAAGCAGCATGCTTTCGCACTTCGACGCCGCCCCCATGGCCGAACTTCAAGTTGGAGTTTGGCGGCACGCGGCCGAGAAGAACCAAGAGCAGGTCTTCATGGATTTCTATCTCATCCTGAATGGACAATACCGCCTTCCCCCTCTCCCCGCCGGCACGGCCGCGCTCAGCCTTCTTCAAGCCCAACGCGCCTTCGCAGAAGCGGCGGATCATGCCGACGAGGAACAGGCCCTCCCCTTCCTTCAAAAGTCGTTTTCCATTATGGCCGAAACAACCGGCGCGCCCTTCGATCCGACGATTCTTGCCAGGCTCGAGCTTTTCACTTGGTCCCTTGCACGCGACCGTTCGAAAGAACGCCAACTCACCGCCGCCATCACTGAAAAACTCGCCCTCCTCCACGGCGGCGCTGCGAGGGATTATCAGGCTGCTGCCACCAACTTCGCCCACGCCGCGCGCCTCAAGGCGGGCAAAAACTGGAGCGCCGCACTCGAGGCTGAAATCATCGCATGGCAAAAGCTGCGCCTCTCCCTCGACTCCCGCAGTTCCGAACCGCTCGATCAGCTCCCAGTGCTGCCCTCTGCCGGATCCAGCCGCAGCAGCCAGTTGTAAACAATCAGGCTGTCAGGCGGAATGTTCAGGTAGTCCGGTCCAGGCAGGACGTTCCGTGAGAGAAATCCAAAGAGCGTTTTTTCCCAACGCCGCATCTGCTTCTTCGAGCAGCTGACGACGAGTTCCTGCGCAAGAATGTAGAAGACCGGCCCGCTCCAAGCCTTACCAGCAGCCTTCTCGGCACACTTTTGCAAAATCAAAGGCACATCCGGCTCGTTCATGTAGCCATGCCGCGCGCTTGCCTCCCAGATTCCGGAGGGATGTTTTTGAATCGTTGTGTTTTCCGCAGCCGCAAAAGGATTTCCCCAGCCGGCATCGAGCAAAAGAATCACCACATTTTCCGGCAACACCTGCGTGCGCCGGTATTGCTCAAGGATTCGTGCCACCGCAAATTCCGGATCGATCTGGCGCATCACGAAAACTTGGGTTCCCGGCACACGGCGAAAATTCTCCGCCTCCATTTTCGTGGCCAACTCCCCCACGCTGATTGGGCTTGTGAGCAGGTGCCCATGCACCAGATTCCTTCCCTTCCGCCAAGTCATCATCACGATCCCCACCACGGCCGCCAATACCAGTGGCACGACACCGCCGTCAGCAATTTTTGTGAGGCAGGCGGCAAGCAATGGCAAATCCAAACTCAGCAATCCCAGCAACACCAGCACAGACCAACCCCGCCAGATTCGCCGCTCCGACCAAAGCACCGCGAAAAAGGCGACCGATGTCACAGCCATGGCCCCAGTGACCGCGATTCCATAGGCCCCGGCAAGCGCGTCCGCCGTGCGAAATCCCAGCACCAGCATGATGCAGGCTATGCCGAAAAGACTGTTCAAAACCGGGATGTAAATCTGCCCGCGCGTCTCCGCGCTGGTATGCCGCACATAAAATCTCGGCAGATACCCAAGGTCCATCGCCTGGCTGGCCAGCGAGAACACCCCGCTGATCAGCGCCTGCGAGGCAATGATCGTCGCCGCCGTGGCCAGCACTACGAGCGCCCCGCGCAGGTGACCCTCCGGCATCATGAGAAAAAACAGATTCGTCTCGACAGCGTTGGCCGGGCTTTTCATCACCAGAGCCGCTTGGCCGAGATAGTTCAAAATCAGCGAGGGAAAAACAACCAACCTCCAACCGGCTACAATCGGCTTCCGGCCGAAGTGCCCGAGGTCAGCGTAGAGGGCCTCCGCGCCCGTCACCGCCAGCACGACCGCTCCCACCAGCGTCCACGCCCCCCAGCCTCCTGTGGTCAGGAGCCGCAGCCCGTGAAGCGGATTCAAGGCCTGCAGGACCTCCGGACACGCCGCGATCTGCACAAGACCCAGCGCCGCCAATACCAGAAACCACAGCAACATCACCGGCCCAAAAATCCCGCCCAACCGACTCGTGCCGAAACGCTGGACAGAGAAAAACACACCCAGAATCCCTACCGCCAATGGAACCGAATAATCACCCCACGCAGGGTCCACGCTTGCCAACCCCTCCACCGCACTCAGAACCGAAACCGCTGGAGTGATCGCCCCGTCTCCAAAGAGCAACGCCGCACCAATCACCAGCAAACAAGCCAACCATCCACGGCTCAAAACACCACTCGGATGCCCTCCAAAAATCCTCGCCATCAATGCAAAAATTCCACCCTCGCCGTGATAATCCACCCGCATGACCAACAGCACATATTTTACCCACACCACCAAAAAAAGAGTCCAAATAATGAGCGACGCCACCCCCAGAGCGGCCTTGGCTCCGGCAAGACTCACCGCGATCTGATACGCATACAGCGGACTCGTGCCGATATCCCCAAACACAACGCCCAACGCCAGAATCGCCATTCCGGCAGCGCCCGATTTGTTCTTCATCTCGGCCACAGAACCTCCTACTGGGACAAATCTTCCGCCGTCACACTCCGCTGGGGTCGCGAGGCCAGCATCCCAGCCTGCTCGACCACCCGCTCGGGCGACTCGTCGAAACGGTAGCCATGGCAATTCGGACACGAGGCGACCCGCATCGTGACGATGGAGTCACATCCCTCGCAAACTTTGAAATTCTCCGGCACGGCGATGATTTTTTCCGCCCGCGCCGCTCGGTCTGCCAGATGATCTGTGTTCTGCATTTGCCCATTCGTATCACCAATCGACCCTCGCACAAAATTGAAATCCACAAGATCACCGCTTGCCCCCCCCCGCCGTCCGCGTAAACTGAATTGCGATGGCGGACGGTCGCTCCCGGCAGGTCGCAAGGCCCGCTCGGAGAGGAAAGTCCGGACACCACAAGGCAGCATGCCGCGTAGAATGCGCGGGGGGCCGGGGCCAAAGTCCCGGTCGACGGAAAGTGTCACAGAGAACATACCGCCCACCCCGGTGCAAACCGGGCGGCAAGGGTGAAAAGGCGGGGTAAAAGCCCACCGCCCCGAGCGCAAGCGAGGGGGCACGAAAAACCCCATGCGGTGCAAGACAGAACAGGAGGGATTGGGTCGCCTGCCCAACACGCTGCGCAAGCGGCGACACCCTCCAGGTATTAGTCGCAGTCCGCAAGGACCTCGGCCCCGCCGCGAGGCGAGGCCGTGAGACAAATGACCGTCCAGGCGTTCGGCGCAAGCCGCCCGCTGGACAGAATCCGGCTTACAGCCATCAACCCCTCGGGGGCGTTCCGAAAACCACGGGACGCCCCCGGCCTCCCCTGGCCGTTCTTTTCGCTTATGAGCCATCGAGCAGCCCGTAAAGTCTCGCCGCCCCGATCGATGAAAAGTGGTTATTTTTCCAAAACCAGAACATCTCCGCCAGCAATCACGCTTCTTTTACAGCTCCCACCCAGGCAACCCGCGGCCGAGCGTGGTATGATCGCTCAGCGAGGGCGGCGACTGATCATGTCGTAGACGCTCAAGCCGATGTCTGGCTCCCCGAAGAACCTTGTTCCTGTTTTTTTGGACTCCAAATCGGCGATAGACCGCGCATACGAAATGTTTGGCAAGCTCAGGTAGTGCACGCGTTCGACATATTCGTCGGCGTTGATCAAAAAGTAATTGAGGAAGTCCTTGAGGTGCGGTTTGGCATCCAGCGAATTCGTGTTTACATAAATAAACAACGGCCTCCCGAAAGGCATGTAGACGCCTCGCATGACCGCCTCCTCCGAGGGAACCACAGCTTGCGCGCCTTGAACCGGTTGGTTCCGCATGGCATCGAAGTCCCACTGCACCGCCAGTGCCTTCAGCTTGTCTCCCTCTTTTGTGAAATACGCAAATGGAACGAACCCCATCGCCCCTGGCGTCTTCTCGATCCCGGCGATCAATTCGTCATCATCCTCGCTGGCCGTGTAGTCCGAGCGTAGCGCACCCGAGCGACCGACGATCACATCCTTGAAATAATCGTAGGTTCCCGAATCCGTGCCCGCTCCGAAGAGCTTGATCGGAGTGTCGGGCCACTCAGGCCGGATTTGTTTCCAAGTGGTGATCTTTCCTTCCGCAGCGCGCTCCCAGATCGTTTTCAGCTCGGTTGTTTTGATCGAGTCAACCCAGGAGCAATCGGGATGCACGGCGATCGTGAGCGCATCATAGGCAAGCGGCACTTCCACAAATGGGATGTTGTATTGTTTCGCAGCCTTCACCTCCTCGCGGGTTATCGGTCGCGAGGCTCCCGCGATATCGAGTTCCCCGCTGAGAAACTTCCGCATGCCCGCCGTGGTGCCAGAAAAGTCAACTTCCATATTCACTTTCCCATCCCAATTTTTTCCAAACTCGTCGACGGCAATTTTCAGGATCGGATGCACCGTGCTGGAACCATCGATAAGGATATACCGTTTTTGGGCATGAACGGCTTGGGATGTCGTAAATACAAGCCCGACAAGAACGAGGGAGTGTAGGATGCAGAAACGCATGGGAAGGTGATAGGGATTTGAGGCGAGTCGCTTTTCGCCCTCCAAGGCGTTGGCCCAGAGTTTTAAACGGAAAGCGACTAACGCAAACCTTGGCTATCTGAAAGGCATTACGCTGTCAAGAATCTGCATTTTAGGGTCCCATTCGGATCAATCCGACACCTTCGCAGGCGCAAATTACCAACTCCCAGCCTGATTCGCGAGCACTCCTTCCTGGCAAATTCGTTCCTCTAACCAGCCTCAATATTGCAGGCAAGTCACTCGCAAGCGATCCAGAATCAAAGAGCGCAGGAGGCCTTTTTTTATCACTGCTGTTGTTGCTGCTTCTGACGGCTCAACGCCTCCGCCTCCAGCAAAACCGCCCCTTTCAACAAGCGGCAGAATTCTTTCTTCGTCACCTGCTGGTGCGGCCCATGCCCGCTCAAAAAATCCGTCATCGTCTTGAATTGGACCTCCAGACGACCCAACTGCACGATGCGAAAATACTCACCATCCTTGAGCCAAATCTGATTCTGCTGAAGTTTCATACCCCACCGTTATCCGAAGCGCATCGCCCCTGCGCCAACTTTTTCTCTCCAATCAAATGTCAATAATTGATGCCCGCCCCTTTAACTTTAACAGAAAAAATGTTGCTTCGCCCTACGCCGCTCTTTCCTGCGCACCATCGCACAAGTTGGTCCGCACATTCCATAAACGCACCGCCCGACACATGCCTCGCCTCTTTTTCATTTTCAACCTCGCCACTGCTTTCTAAAAAATTCTTCCATCCCACATGAGGCACTCCACAAAAAAACACGCATCCCCGCAACTTCCCCTCGCGAGTGATTGGCGAACCTCCGACCATGACGAAATTCTTAAGCGCCGTGTCCACACCCGTGAAGAAACCTTCCACATCCAAAACCTCGACCCCGCCGAGCCGATCATTTCAAACCTCGAACTCCATTCTACCAGCGGGATGTCCTACCGCACCGAAATCCGCGACATCACCACCGCCCAGTATTCCCGCGCCTATACGGATTTCCGCATCAATGGCCTCGACACCTGCAAGCATACCGAAGCACTCCTTCTCCAACTGGCCCGCCGACAGCTCGACTCCCTCCTCAAGCGGCTGGAACAAATCCTCGCACCCACAGATCCACAAAAAACCGCGCCGCCCGCACCAGTCACAGACCCCGCCGCACGTTTTGCCAACCGTGCCCGCGAGACCCCCTGGCTGGGCGCTTCCCAACCCGCCCTTCAAATCCTCGACGCCTCCACTTGGGATGCCCTGAAAAATCTCGCCGCCGCCGAAGCTCTCACCGCTGCCGATCTCCCCGAAGAGGCCGAGCCACTCCTCGCCGCAGCCCCCGAAGCCGAGCCCCTCGCTATCGCATCCGGAGAAACTTGATCTCACCATGGCCCTCCGCCTCTGCACCGAAATCCTCCACGGCGAACTCGATAACCGCCACCCGGGACGCACTACCGGCATTCTCCACCTCGCCGGCCACAAGGAACCCCTCGTCCTTGACCTGATTGGCAACCCTTGGCGCGACCTCGCAGGCCATCGCGTCGTTTTCAAAAATCCATCCCCCGGTCCTGCCCGCGAAGCCGTTTCCAGACTCGTTCGTCAACAAACCGGACACGTTGGTGACATCACCGCCTCCCACAAAGTCAAGGTCCTCGATTGCCCTCTCGAGGAACTCTCCGCCCTCCACAGGGAGAATCGCCCCATTCCCCACCACTGGGCCAATTCCCTCTACCTCGAATGGTTCAGCGACACCAACGGACGCATCGTTGTCGAGGCCACTGGATTTGAAATTTCCATCGACCCAGAACCCGCTTGGACCATGACGCCCGAGGACGAGACCGCCCAGCATGAGGCCAATCGCTCCGCCATGCTCGATTTTGCAAACTCCCTCGGCACCGCCTTCGCCAACGGCCTCATGGAACTCCCCGCCATCGACGACTCCAACGACGAGCCCCAGAGCCGACTCGAAGCGGAGGCCGACTCCGAAGCCGCCCGAATGAATCTTCTCCTCGACCGCATCCAAGCCCGCATGCTCCGCGACGACGCCGAGGACTTTGACGAAATCTGGAGTCAGGAACGCGAAAGACTCCGCCTCGAGCGCGGCGAGCCCGCCCCCCCACCACTCACGCCGGAGCAGGAGGCTGCCATGGAGTCCCACATCGACGAACTCAACACCCTCGCCAACGAGGCCATCCACGACCAAGAGGAAATTCCATCCTTCGGTGAAGCCGAGGACCATCCGCTTGTGGAAGGCCTCCGCGAACTCGCCATTTCCATGCACCGCGCCGCCGAAGCCGCCGGCTGGATCCCCGAAGGCTCGCCACCCGAGCATCCCTTGCACGAAGCCTTGTCCTGCATCGCCACGGCATCCGCCAAGCTCGCCGGGGCCCTCCATATCCACGATCCCCAGGACTGGCCCCCGGAACCGCTCTTCGCCGGACACACCCTCCACCGCCTCAAGACCGCGCGACGCCTTCTCCACGATGCCCTGCTCGCCATCGAAACCGCCGCCGCCGACCACCTCACACCCGCCGAATGGACCACCTCCATCGCGGCCGCCCTCACCTCCGAAATCCTCCCCCAACTCGAACACCTCATCTGCCAACTCCGCCTCATCCTCAACTCCGCCGACCAACACCCCGACTTCGACGACGAACTCCTCCCATGAAACCACCCGCTGATTCCGACGCCATCCTCGTCTTCCCCAGCCAAGGGGAGGGCGACTGTCCCCATTGTGCCGCACCGCTCCATCACAGCGCCTTCGTCACTTTCAAAAACGACGCCATCGCCTGCGTGAAATGCGGAGGCTTGGAAAACCTCGAGTTCCTTCCCTCCGGAAACACCGCCCTCACACGCCGCACCACAGCACTCTCGGAGGTCAAATATGTTGTCCTGAAATTCAGCCGCGCTCGGAAACGCTACGAGCGCCAGGGCATTCTCGCCCGCCCAGAGATTCTCGACCAGGCCCGCCGCGAATGCGAAGCGGATGAAGCCGCCCGCGAAACCAAACGCCAAACCTCCGCCGCCCGCCGGGAAAAACAGGATGCCACCCACCTCGCCGCCTTCGCCGCCCGCATCCGCGAACTTTATCCCTCCGCCCCAGACGGTGTGGAACACAAAATCGCCGCCCACGCCTGCCGCAAACACAGCCGCCGCGTCGGCCGCGCCGCCTTCGCCAAGGAACTCGCCCCCGAATCCATCCACCTCGCCGTCCGCGCCCACATCCGCCACAACCACACCTCCTACGACCGCCTCATGTCCGGCGGCACCGACCGCCCCGATGCCCGCCTCCTCGTCGCCGCCCGCATCGAAGAAACAACCCGCCGCTGGCTCTCTCACTGATTTTACCCCTCCCCGTTTAAAGTCTCCTTGTCATTTTTTGCGCACTTTTTCACTCCGCCCCCCTTATCATTTTCTAAACAAAATGTGTGGCTGTGCGGGGCCGACTCTTTTTCCGTTTGCAGGCTCAGCTGCTTTCCCAAAAAGCGATGAAACGCAGGATCTCTCAAGCCCATCGAAACAATTGGTAGGAATGGATCGCTACTGATCTTTGAATGGTCGGGAGCAGAGTTTGTAGCGGCTATATATGACTGCCGATCTGCGCGCCTTTCGTCGTCCCGCTCCAGCAAAGCCAAAGGGACGTTGGTGCTCCTCCCGAGCTTGGGTAACCCTCTTCAAATTGACAAAATACAGATAATTAATGCCCGCCCCCTTTAACTCGCAAAGAGAATCCTTTCCGAAAGTGGAGACTTTTTATGAATCGGGAGGGGTCAGCAGGATTCCACATCAAGCTTGGGGGACTGCCCTCTCATAAAAAACCACACCCACCCGCTGAATATGATCCAGCAGTTCTTGATGTCGAAGAGTCTTTTTCAGCAGAAGATCCACCTTTTGGGGAATTAGCGTCTCCTCCAATTCGCCAAGCATGGTTGCCAGATGCCGACCCTCCAAGGCATCCCCCTCTAAAGCCAAATCAATATCAGACCCTTCCCTGAAATTTCCCTTGGCGCGCGAGCCGAAGAGCGTAGCGCGTTCGACTTCCGGGTGACACCTGAACACCGCACAGATTTCTTCTGCGACGCTTGGCGGCACGGCATCTCTCATGTCGCGCGGTCCTGCAGATCCGCCATGCTTCTTCGCAGGTTCGCAAATGCCCCCGCATACTCGTTGACGATGGCGGAGCAAATATCCTCTACCGTTTCCTCGTTGTAGGTGTGCGTGGTTTGGTTGCGACTCACGATCATCCGCATCCATAAATCGCCGTTCTTAATCAGTCCGGCCGCAAATGCGGACCGCGTGGCATCCCTTGATCCATAGATGCCGCTCTGACCACTTTCCTCCAAAAAATCCTTCATCACATTCCAAGCGAGTTCATGCGTGAACTCGAAAGCCTGAACCAACCCTTGCCTCTCCAGTTCGCTTAATCCCCGTTGGCGCGAAAGTTCGACTGCACTATCCAGCTGTGCCAGCGCCCGTTCAAAGTTCTGGAAACGCTGAAGCCAACGCACATCAGGATTTTTCATAGGTTCTAGATTCCACCGGCAAGCACCTTCACGCCAAGCGCGCCTTGGCGTCCGCAGCGAGGTTTTTCCAGAGGCTGGCGAGCGAGGCTGTGACGGATTCGCGCACGGCGGCGACTTCAGCGGCGGTGAAGGATTTTCCGGCTTCGGGCGTCTGGGCGGCGAACATGTAGTATTTGATCTTCGGCTCGGTGCCCGAGGGACGCACCGCAACGCGTCGGCGGTCGGCGAGCGTGATCATGAGCATGGCCTCGGCGGGTATGCGGTCGCCTTCGCTGTCGTGGATCGTGTCGGTGGCGAAATTCAGGATGCCGCTGACCTTGGCACCATCGATTTCAGCGGGCGGGTTGGCAGCGTAGGAGGCGACCAGTTTTTTGATTTGGGCTGCGCCTTCGGCACCATCCATCGTGAGCGATTCTCCGCGCTCGAGGTAAACACCAAACTCGGCGAAAATGCAGTCGAGCAGGCCAACGAGCGTGAGACCCTGGGATTTCGCGTAGGCGGCGGCCTCGGCGATGAGGACGGCGGCGGAGTTGCCATCCTTGTCCCTCACAAAATCCGATGCACTGTAGCCGTAGCTTTCCTCGCCGCCGAAGACATAGAAGCTCGAGTGTTCAAGGCGCAGGCGGCGCGTCTCCTCCTCGGAGAGCGCGGTGTAATCGGGACGCAAATTCGCAGGAATGGCGGCCTCGTATTTGCCGAGCTTCTGGCCGATGTATTTGAAACCGGTGAGCGTCTCCACGCAGCGCAGACCAAATTTTTCCGCAATCGCTTTTTGAAGATCGGTGGTGACGAATGTCTTGATGATCACGCCGCGCGAGCGGTTCGAGTCATTGAGAATTCCGAATTCAAAAAACCGCGTTGCTCGATACCAGGCGAGGATCGAGCCGATCTGGTTGCCCGTGATAAGATGCATTTTGCCCTCGGCGTCCCGCGCGGCAATGCCCATGCGGTCGTCATCTGGGTCGGTGGCAATGACGAGGTCCGCGCTGGTGCGGTCGGCCTGCGCAATCGCCATCGAGAGCGCTTCGGCATTTTCAGGATTCGGCGACTTCACCGTCGGGAAGCGTCCATCCGGAATTTCCTGCTCGGCCACGCCATCGCATTGGAATCCGAGCCGCTTCAGCATCGGCTTGATGATGACCGCGCCGACGCCGTGTAGCGGCGTGTAAACGATCTTGAGAGAGTTCTCGCGGCGGATCAGCTCGGGATCAATCGGGAGAGTGGCAAGTCGCTCCATGTAGGCCTCGTCGATGTCCGCGCCCATCGGAATGACGCGACCACGCTCGCTCTCCGCCACTGGCGTGAAACTTTCAGACTCCACCGCATTGACGCAGTCGATGATCGCCGAGGCGTGTGGCTCAGTGACCTGACAGCCGTCTTCGAAGTAAACTTTGTAGCCGTTGTATTCCGGTGGATTGTGGCTCGCAGTGAGGTTGATTCCCGCCTGGGCCTTCACATGGCGCACGGCAAAGGATAACTCTGGCGTGGAGCGGGGTCCCTCGAAAAGGTAGGCGTTGCAGCCCAGATCGGTGATGATTTTTGCTGCCAACTCGGCGAACTCGCGCGAGAAAAACCGCGTGTCATGGCAGAGGCAGACGGCAGGTTTTCCCGCGCGGCCGGTCTTGACGAAATACTCTTTCAGATAGTGCACAAGCCCCTGGGTGGCGCGGCTGATGTTGTAGGTATTCATCGCATTTGTGCCCACGCAGGCAAACTCCGGACGCCCGAGCGCCTGAGGATTCCCCCGCTCGATGGAGGTCACCACGGCGCCAATCGTTTTGCCGCGCAGCCCGCCCGTTCCAAACGCCAGCGTGCGAAAAAAGCGGTTGTCCAACTCGCCCCAATTGCCGGCTTCCACCAACTCAGCCACCGAGGCCTGATCGACTGGAGAGGCGCTTTTCAAAAGCAGGCTCTCGATGTTTTTAGCGGACTCGGAAAGAAGTTTTCCATCAGCAGCAGCTTGGCGGATCGTGGAAAGGAGAGTGTTCATGCGGGGAGATTTAGCACGGGGCCAAGGCGCCTGTAAATCCCGGAACCTGATTCACACGATGCAGAGCGTTCGTTTAGCAAGGTAGGGTTGGCGCGCCGTCGCGAACCGATTTTCGCGGAGGGCCTGCAAGCTGCCGCTGGATATTTCCGCCCATGCCGACGAGGACGTCGGCGCTCCGACGCATTGGGAGGGTCATCATCTTGCATGACCCATTTTTCAGCCGCGCAGCGGCGTCCGAGGGGAACACGGTTATCTCGACCGTGCAGGTTTGGGGGACACTTTAGTTTCTATTGAAACAACGCGTTGTTTTGTGTAAAAACTATTTATATGAAACGCATCTTTTCTGATTTTCTCCTATCTTGGCATACATCCGAACGGCGGAAGCCTCTGATCGTAAGGGGAGCTCGTCAGGTGGGGAAGACATGGTTGGTGAGAGAGTTGGCCCGGTCGAGCGGGCGGATGCTTTTGGAGGTGAATTTTGATCGAAATCCGGAATATGCGCGGATTTTTCGAGAAGAGGGCGGCGGTCCCCGGCGGTGGCTCGATGATCTCGCCCTCCGAACTGGCGTTGAGGCTCCGGCCGAGGGGTTGATTTTGTTTTTGGATGAGATCCAGACAGTGCCGGAGGTGTTGGCAAAGTTGCGTTGGTTTGCCGAGGAGATGCCGGAGTTGCCGGTGATTGCGGCCGGGTCGTTGTTGGAATTTGCACTTCGGGATTTTCAATACAGCATGCCGGTGGGCAGGGTTTCTTTCGCTTTTGTGGAGCCGATGTCGTTTTCGGAGTTTCTGCAAGCGCATCGTCAAGAAAGACTCTTGCAGCGCTTGGTGGAATGGACGCCCGGCCTTCCGCTGGGCGATGCCGCGCATACGATGGCGATGGAATTTTACGACCGGTATCTAATGACCGGTGGAATGCCCGAGGTGGTGGCGGCGGATGCCGCAGGCACGCAGGCCAGCGAGTGTCGGCGGCTGCAACGCGATCTCATCCAGACTTATCGAAATGACTTTGCCAGATATTCTGGCCGCATGGAGCCACGGATCTTGGACGATGTCCTGCGCGGTGTTGTCGATCAATTGGGGAATAAATTTGTCTACAGCATTGTGGATGCCGGAGTGAAACATCAGCAAGCCAAGCACGCGCTCGATTTGTTGTGCATGGCCCAACTCTGCGATTCGATTCCGCACGCTGAATGTAACGGAGTGCCGCTGGCTGGGAAAATCAATGACCGTCTGCGAAAAGTGGCTCTGTTGGATGTCGGATTGGCACACGCGCTCTGGAACACGCCAGCTGGAAATTCCTTTCCGCGCTGGACGGATGTGGCGCCTGCGCTGCGTGGCGGACTGGCCGAGCAGGGCGTCGCCCAACAACTCCGGGCAGCCATAGGCGAACCCACGCGACGAGGACGGCTCTTCCACTGGAGGCGGGAAAACGGCCGAGTCGGCGAGGTCGATCTCGTGGTGGAATGCAACGGCCTGATCGTGCCGCTGGAAACCAAAAGCGGTGCAGCCGGGGCCATGAAGAGCCTGCATCAATTCATGCACGACAAATCCCTGTCTCTCGCCGTGCGCGTGGATCGAAATCCCCCGAGTCTCCAGAACATGCAGGTCAAAACCACACTCGGCGATCCCGTGGAATACCAACTCCTCAACCTTCCACACTATCTCGCATGGCGGACGCCAGCGCTCGTATCCACTCTCGTGTAAAGCGGCACGCGCGTAGGATTTTTCACGCCTCGGCGGGCATAGACGCGCCGCTACAGCTTTTTTAGAACGAGAAGTTCAGGCCGGCGCTGACCATGTTGCTTTGGTAGGTCTGGCTGCCGAAGTTGATGTTGTAGAAGAGCGAGGCGTTCCAACGCTCGCCGAACTGGGCGGTGACGCCAGCTCCGGCGAAGACACTGTTGCGGTAGGGTGCGCTGGTTTCGTAGTCGAACGACGGGCCATTGCCTCCATCAAGCGCCGAGTTGATGTTGCGCGGGTTGTTTAGGAACTCGTGCTGCCAGAACATCCGCACCTCGGGGATGAGGGTGATTTTCTGATTCAGGTTCCAGGTGTAGGCGATCCGACCACCGAGCGTGCTACGCAGGCTGTTGGCGTTTTGCTGGCCAAGTGAGAGGTCAAGGCTCTCGGCTCCGCTTTCTGTGAAGCTGCCGATGCCGGCGTAGGTGTATTGCGCTCCAACGATTGGACCGAGTGTGAACTTGCCGACTTCGAAGTCCTTGCCGAGGTTGAGCCCGGCGGTGAACTGGCCGCTGCCCGGATCCGCTGAGGCTGTGCGGTCGATTGTGCTGAACTCGATCGAGCGCTTGGTTTGGAAGGCGGTGTAGCCGCCGCCTATCACGGCGTCGGCGTAGTAGCCGTCCTTCGCGTAGCTGGCATAGGTGCCGAAGTTCACGCTGTTGCCCTTCGTGCTGCCGCCGCCGTTGTATTCCGCGTAGCTGTAGTCGTATCCGGCATAAAGGCCGCTCACGAAATTCTCGCTCCAGCGATAGTCGGCGCCCACGAGGAATCCGCCGGCGTCGTTGTTGTAGTTTTGCAGGTTGGGCAGGTTCGTCGAGCGGGAGAACATGCCGGTGCCGAGGGCCCAGGAGTTCCAATTTGTCGCTATTGCACTTTCCACAATCGGGTTGGCGTCTTTAGCCTCCGCCGCGCTCTTGCCGTTCTTATCATGCATGAGCGGTTGGCTGATGCCGCCGATCGCTTGGAAGCCTGCCGCGCCGAGGCGCACGGAGCTGATGCGCTGGTTAAGCATCTGGGTTTGGGCAAACGCCTGCTCGATCGCGATGTTCGCAAGGCTCTCGTAGAACCCAGGCATGATCTGGTCGAAGGCGGACGGGAATTGCTCGGTGGTGAGCGAGTCGAGCGCGATGCTCACCGCAAGGCGGTCGCCGTCGGTGGCGACGATGAAGGTATTGAGCGCCTTGGCCACATTGCGCTGGTTCGGGTTGATCGCGTAGGGAACGAAGCTTTCAGGTCCGAACAGGAGCGTGCCCACCGTGCCGGAGTTCAGGAACCGCACGCGCAAGCCGTCTGGCGCGAGTAGGGTCTGATATTCCCCGACGATGCTGCCCGCTTGGAGGAAGTCATAACGCGCGCCGGGCGTTATTGCTCCTCCTTCGTAGGCCAGGGCACTCAGTGTGCCACCGAGGGTCGCCGTGCCGCTCACCACGATGCGGTCGAAATTCGTCGGGCTTGCGATTTCGATGATAGTCGAGTTCGCGCCGGTCAGAACCAAATTGCCAACAACATTCAGCGTGCCGGGCGAGTTGCCGGGCGAGAGGTTGCCGTTCACGATCACATTCGAGGCCACAATCAAACCTGCGCCGCCGAGAGTGGCGGTCGGATTGACAACGACCGAGTTGGCGCTGAGTTGGCCATTTACGGAGAGAAGGCCCTCATTCACGGCCGCTGTGCCAGTGACCACAACATTATTAGTGAAGTCGAGTTCACCCGTGCCGTCTTTGTTGAGTCCGGCAGGCGCCACGAGGGTGCCTCCGCCAACCACGGAACTGCCATTCTGCACAATCAGTGTTCCTGAGGTGACATTGAGGACGCCAGCTTGCTGAATATTGAGCGATCCACTGGAGTTGAAAGTGAGGGCGGAGACAGTGTTGTTTACGCCAATCGTCACGACGCCTGTTTGGTTGATCGTGTAGTTGGAAACAATCGGCGTATTGGGACCTCCGTTGTTTTGGATATCTGTTCCAGAGGATTGAGCTCCCAGAACCGTGTAAACCAACGAGCTTCCGTTCATTGAGAAGCTGCCTTGCAATGTCGTTCCCACTCCGGCGCGTGAGCTGATGGCGCTCGTGGCGAAGTTGGTGCCATTGTAGCTCACGAGCGTGTAGTCGCCCGAAGCGAGTGCTTCCACTTGGCTGAAGTCGAAGACCATACCACTACCCACATTGGTGAAGTTGCCTGCCACATCGATGCGCAGATCCTGGCCGGCCGGTGAGGTGCCGATGTCGTAGAAGGCGATTGTTCCATTATTAAGGGTGAGATCGCCTCCGATCGCAAGGTTGGCACCCCCCAGAGTTGTAGAAGGAACAAGCATCGCGCCACCAGCGTTGATTTTGACCCCTCCTTTGCCAAAGGCATTCGGATACAGCGAAACCACTTTATTGCCACTGACCACCGCCGCAGCGAGGACGCCCGAGTTGATCGTTGTGCCACCGCTGTAGGTGTTGTTACCGCTCAGCAACACCATGCCGCTTCCGGATTTCGTCAGGGAACCTGTTCCACTCATCACGCCCGCGTAAGTGCCTTCGAAGGATTGGTTAAAATTCACAACCGCGTTGTTAATGATGGCACCTTGCAGAGCTTGGGTCGTTCCAGCGAGTGTGCCGGCGCTTACCAATGTGCCGCCGGTGTAGGTGTTGTTGCCCGAGAGCGTGAGGGTTTGGTTGCCGGATTTCGTGAGTGCAGAATTGCCGGAGATGACTCCCGAGATTTCGACACCAGCGACCGCGGCATTCACGGCAAGAATTTCACCGGCGGTTAAATCCATCGCGATGGTTTGAAGATTACTCGAGGCGTTAATGATGCCATCTTCGCCGATTTGCAGGGTGTTGCCATTGACGGTGTAGGCACCGGCGCCTTCGACAAAGTTGAAGCCGGAGATGCTGGACAGATTGCCAGTCGCAAAGTCGTTTGTGCTCGTGCCACCAGGTCCCGCAAATTCCACCTCATCGCCGTTTTCAGGCAGCGCCTCATTTTCCCACTGCATGGCAGAAGTCCAATTTCCGGAACCGGTGTTCCATGTCGAGGCGGATTTGTAGTTGAGGACAAGTGTGGTGTTGCCACTGCCCAAGCTCATGAAGTAACGGCCGTCATTCCCCGCCATGGAGGTGGCGTTAAAGGTGAAGGCGGATTTGGCAAATCCAGTGACAGGCATGTCGAAATTTCCGATTTCCCATGAGGCTTTTTTCACATCGACCAGGGAGGTGCTGCCCAAAGTCGTCATACTGATCGTGATCGGATTGAGTTCTGTAGCGTTAAGCGTGAGAGCGCCAGCGGAGGAGATGAGATCCCAGCTCGTGCCTGCCGTGCCGTTGATCGAGGCGGTCTGCCAGTTGTAAATCGCGCCGCCGTTGAGTGTCATGTTACCGACGCTGATCATCCCGGCCGTTTCGACAGTTCCAGGGGCCACAGTTCCGCCGGAAAGAATTTCCAGGGCGCCGAGCGTGCCGGTTCCCTGCAGGACACCGCTGGAGACAACGGTTGAACCGGCAACTGTGCCGTCGATAGTTGCTTCTCCACCGCCGACAGACAATGCCCCACCGATCCGACCATTGCTGGCCAACGTGCCATTGGTGGTCACGCTGCCGGTGATGTTTCCGCTGTTGGTGAAAGTTCCAGCGTTTGCCAGCGATGCGACTGTGCCGTTGTTGGTGCCGATTGCTCCGGCCGAGTTGCTCACGCTTCCCGCCGCGCCGCCAGACTGAA
>Ga0247837_1000847_pt1 | contig 66307 bp, 63 predicted proteins | sample LaCtaG_2_FD_187115 | JGI IMG/M metagenome (GOLD analysis project Ga0247837, IMG submission 187115) | Freshwater microbial communities from meromictic Lake La Cruz, Castile-La Mancha, Spain - LaCruzMarch2015_14.5m | ecosystem: Environmental > Aquatic > Freshwater > Lake | place: Spain: Castile-La... | reverse complement strand
GTGGCAGGTGCAGGCTGTCCATAGGTATTAGTTGCGCCCACGCTGATGACTGCAATCTGTGGTGAGAGTTCTCGCATTAAATCTAAATCCTGGAATCTAGAGCCATGATGGGCCACTTTATAGATATCTACTTCGCCAATCCGTGAAACCAATTGGCTCTGCACCGGCGGTTCAATATCACCGGCAGCAAAGAGTGTGAAATTTGGTGAAGTAAAGAGCACTGCAATACTGGAGTTATTTGGCGTGTATTCACCTGCGCGATCAGGCCACTTCACCTCTATCTTCACATCTTCAATAGTGGCTCGGGTGCCAGCAAATACATCTCCATACCAAGTTGTCCCGATCTTTCTATTCTTTCCCGCACCCGCTAATCCCCCCACATGATCTGCGTGGATATGGGTCAATATCAAGAGCGGAATCTCACGTACTCCAAGCTGGCGAAGGCACCTATCTATTAACTGCGGATCAGGGCCCACATCAATCACTATTGCACGGTGGTCCTTCAAATTAATCACCATCGCATCACCTTGGCCAATATCGCAGTTGGCGATCTGCCAATCCCCTTCCGGAAATCGCTGCGCCCAGGAAAAGGTAATAACAACGATGAGAAGCGCGATTGCCACCTTCGCCCTACCAAGATAGATAGCAAGAATGAGAACGGCCACAATGAGGAATCCATAGAGCCCAGTCTTTAAGGTGAATACTGGGAAGCCAGCACTCCACTGTGCAACCCAGACAATCCAGATCGCAAGTGGCTTCACGCACAGAATAAGAAGATGCGAAAGCCAAGATACAAAAGGTGAGATAAGGGCTGCAATGAATCCAACAATGGTGATGGGAGCAACGGCGGGTGCAGCTAAGACATTGGCAATGATGCTCATGGGGCTGATGTATCCAGATAAAGCCACAATAACTGGCGCACAAAAAGCCATCGCTGCAATGGGGGGTGCTAAGAACTTCGGTTTTATCCTCGGTGCCAGAAGTAACAACCCAGCAGTTGCTAAAACAGAGAGTGCAAAACCCGCATCGCGTGCTTGAAAGGGATCTAAAATCACTACAACTGCGATAGCAAAGCCCAATGCCGGTAGCGGATCTCGTCCTTGCCTAGTGCCAAATGCAACAAGTAAGACCGCCGCCATGGCAGCGGCACGCAATACCGACGGTGATGGGCGCACCAGTGCAATAAAGGCAGCCAGCGCTATCGCCGTTGCAATCAAGCGATAATTAACTTTACGGAAAACAAATTGCATTCCCCACAAGACAAAGGCTGAAACGATGGCGAAGTTGGCGCCACTGACAGCCACCAAGTGGGTAAGGCCAGATCTGCGCATCTGGTTCTTAAATTCAACGCTCTGTTTACTAGTATCGCCAATCACCATTCCGGGAATGAGCGCACCAGCATCGCCGCCACCAGTTGCACTGCGCAGTCCTAGGCGAATATGCGCCAATCCTTTCGCCCAGCGCGAGGGTTGAGTGAGTACTTCAACGCGCTGCTTAACAATCAGTAGAGCAGCAACTCGCCCCTCTTTACTCTCCAACACTTTAGCCTGCACCCGAATCTTCTGACCGGGCAACAAAGTTTCCACGCCTCTATTAGAAACAATCACGCGCACCGGAATCCGCATTGAATATCTATCATCAACTCGAAGCGCCTGGCCCATAAATGAATAAGTGATAGGTGCAAAGGAACTACCAAAGACTTTTGGAACCACTCGATTAGGATCTGTCGTTACCTGTAGTTCAACAGTTGTAACTGTGTCCTGGAATTGGTTTATCGCACTGGAATCAAGAGCCGCAATTCTTATCGACATAATCGTTGCACCAAGCACAATGGCAATAAGCAGAACTGCCAAACGCCGCTTGTTATATAAGAAAACTGCGGTGATAACAGCCATGGCTGCTACTGCCCAGGTTGGACTCCAACTCTGCGCCAGCGCCCCCACCCACACCGCGCCCCCGAGTGCAAGGGCGCGGCTATCAATTAGACGCGCAGCTTCTCTTTGAACTTTGCGAATGTTCCCGCTCCAATTCCGGAAACCTTCATCACATCTTCAATCACAGTAAATGGACCATTGATCTTTCGATAGGCCACGATGCGATTAGCCAGCACTGGCCCTATTCCATCCAGTGCCTCAAACTCTTTCACCGTTGCCCGATTAATCATCACGGGTCCGTTCTTGCGCACCACCCTCTTTGCCACACCACCGGAGGATGTTGCTGCGGCAAATACATATATCTGCTCACCATCTTTAAGGATGCGGGCCTGATTAATATCTGAAGTATCAGCGCCCTTCTTCAGCCCACCAGCAGCTTTGATTGCTTGAAAAACTCGTGAACTTAGAGGTAATGAATAAACACCGGGAGTTATCACGGCCCCTGCAACATCGACCATAATTTCCTGGGTAATGGCTTGCATTTCAAGTGCGATAGGCGCCGCAACTACTTCTTGCGAAGCTCCGCGGGCGACAAAGAGGCCAGAGATGAGTAGAACTAGCAGAGCAACGACTGCTAGCGCTCTTTTTTGTGTTGAGGAATAGTGGAGATCACTCCACCAGTTATGTGCCTTCTCAAGATATTGATTTTCCATCCGCAGATGGTGGACTAGATCTAAGCAGGAAAATGGTGAATCGGGTGTAGCTGTTGATTACAGAACGATGTTGACAAGCTTTGGTGCCCTTGCAATCACTTTCTTCGGGCTGGCCCCAGCAATCGCCGCTACCACCGAAGGCAAGGCAAGCGCAGCGGCCTCAAATTCTGCTTCAGTAATCGATGGGGAAACCTTCATCCGATCAACAATTTTGCCGTTGATTTGAATAACTGCTTCTACTTCATCATCAACTAAGAGCGCTGGGTCAATTACTGGCCAGCCAGTAGTTGCTATCGCTGGCTTATGGCCAAGTCGCTCCCACATTTCCTCTGCTGTAAAGGGGGCAACGAGTGAGAGCATGATGGCAATGGCCTCCGTTGCCTCGCGCACCGCAGGATCTGCTGGCCCACAACCTGAATCAATTGCCTTACGCGTTGCATTCACTAGCTCCATCACACGCGCCACCGCAACGTTAAATCTAAATGATTCAACTGCAAAGGCGGCATCGTTGAGTGCTTTATGTGTTGCTTTACGCAGACTAATTTCACCAGTTGTGAAATCAACTCCTGGAGCTGATGTGACATCTCCTGATAACCGCCAAGCACGACTTAAGAACTTAACCGAGCCTGATGGCGAGACATCTGACCAATCAACGTCATCTTCTGGTGGACCAGAAAAGACCATTGATAAGCGAATGGCATCGACGCCATGGTTTTCTAGTTCATCAGATAAGCGCACCAGATTGCCACGAGATTTCGACATTGCCGAGCCATCCATAACAACCATTCCTTGATTGAGCAGACGGGTAAATGGCTCAGTAAATGAAAGCATCTTCATATCAAAAAGTACTTTGGTGAAAAAGCGAGAGTAGAGCAGGTGCAAGATGGCGTGGGTGACACCGCCGACATATTGATCCACAGGCAGCCAGGTGTCGATATCGGCGCTGTTAAATGGTTCAGTTGCATTGGTAGATGATGGATAACGCAGGTAATACCAAGATGAATCAACAAAAGTATCCATGGTGTCGGTATCGCGCATGGCCGGGCCCGCACACTTAGGGCACTTCGTATTAACCCACTCAGTTGCCGCAGCAAGTGGCGATTGCCCCTTTGGCTTTAAATCCAGTCCCTTTGCATCAGGCAAGAGCAATGGAAGCTCTGCATCTGGAACAGCTACTTCGCCACACTTTTCACAGTGCACGATAGGAATAGGTGTGCCCCAATAACGTTGGCGCGAAACGAGCCAATCGCGCAGGCGATAATTTCGTGCTGACTTACCAAGTCCATCGGCTTCTAACTGCTTATTAATTGCCGCAATTGCAGCTGCCTTGGAAAGACCATTTAGCGCACCTGAATTAATAATTTTTCCATCACCTGTTGAGGCAATGCCTGTCTCACTTGGATCTTCTTCACCAGTATCAACGACAACCCGCACGGACAGCTTCATGGCTTTTGCAAAATCAAGGTCGCGCTGATCGTGGGCCGGAACCGCCATGATGGCGCCGGTGCCGTAATCTGCTAAAACATAATCTGATGCCCAGATAGGTAACTTCTCGCCATTTACTGGGTTGATTGCAAAGCGCTTGAGGTCTACACCTGATTTAGGTCGATCTGTGGCTAAGCGATCGATATCTGAGGCCGCTTTAATTTTCTCTAAGTAAGAGGTGAACTCTTTTTCTACCGGTGTGCCACTAGCAAGTTCGGCAGCAAGTGCAGAATCTGCGGCCACCACCATAAAGGTTGCGCCATATAACGTATCGGGGCGGGTGGTGTAAATCGTTACTGGTTCTGCGCGGCCTTCAATCACGAATTGCACATTGGCACCCTGTGAGCGGCCAATCCAATTGCGCTGCATCATTAGCACTTTCTCCGGCCACTTGCCTTCTAACTCAGACATGTCATCGAGTAAGCGGTCGGCATAGTCAGTAATCTTGAAATACCACTGATTCAATTTCTTCTTTGTTACCGCGGTATCACAGCGTTCGCAGAGCCCTGCTACTACCTGCTCATTGGCAAGCACGGTCTGACATCCGGGACACCAGTTAACGGCAGAGTCTTTGCGATAGGCCAGGCCACGTTCATGTAATTTGGTAAAGAGCCATTGGTTCCACTTGTAGTACTCGGGATCACACGTATTAAAGACGCGATCCCAGTCGAAAGAGCAGGCATATCGGCGCATGGATGCTTTCTGCGTTGCGATGTTTTCATAAGTCCAAATACGTGGATCTTCATTACGTTTGATTGCCGCATTTTCTGCCGGTAGCCCAAATGCATCCCAACCAATCGGGTGCATGACGTTAAATCCTTTTTGAATCCAGTAACGAGCAATTACATCTCCGAGTGCGTATGCCTCAGCATGGCCCATATGGAGATCACCGGAAGGATAAGGAAACATATCCAAGACATATTTCTTAGGACGCGTATCTTCTTTTCGACCAGATTTAAATGGTTGGAGTGTGTCCCAGATGGGAAGCCACTTCTCTTGCACGTATGCAAAATCGTAGGCCGCGTGTTCGCGTTCAGTACTCACGTGGAGATAAGGGGAATCGAACCCCTAACCTCTTCCATGCCATGGAAGCGCGCTACCAATTGCGCCATATCCCCGTTGTCGTTCAGGAGTGCGAACTTTACCGCACTGAATCCGGGATAACTCCGCCGGATTCTTCACCCATTACAGGCTCTGGAATAGATCCCGCGTTATGTTCAACCAAAAGCCAACCTTTTGGTGATTCTTCCAGAATCGACCATTGCGCATTGGAAAGTCCGCCGATGCGTGACCAGAATGGAATGGGCAGGTCAAGATAGGTGCCAATGATTGTGCGTGCTGTTCCACCATGTGTTGCAACAACAAGTCTTTGATTATCTTTGCCAACAAGTGCGGCGTTAATCGCTGCCACACCACGTGCTCCTACTTCACTGCGACGTTCGCCAATTCCACCGGCTGGGTTATCTCCGCCCATCGACCATTGCCGTAAATTATCGAGATCAACTTTACGAATTTCATCACCGGTCAGACCTTCCCAATTTCCGCAGTTGGTCTCGCGCAAACGTGCATCAGTTAATACTTCAAGTCCGGTGAGTTTTACTAGTTCGTGCGCGGTGCTCTGTGCTCGCACTAAATCACTAGCAATAATCATGGTCGGGGCAATGGCTGCCAACATGGGCGCTGCATGCTGTGCTTGGAACTGGCCCACAGCATTTAAGGCAATATCAGTATGTCCCTGAAACTTATTTGCAACGTTCCAATCGGTTTGGCCGTGACGCCAGAGAATTATCTGGTTACCCACGTGCAACCTCTTCTTTGACCACTTCTAACTCAATCTTTGGGCAGTCATTCCACAACCGATCGAGCATGTAGTAACGACGAAGCTCACTGGACTGAATGTGCACAACGAGATCTGAGTAATCAAGCAAAATCCATTCCGCGGTTCCTTCCCGGCGAAGTGGCTTATCACCAGCAAGACGTAACTTCTCTTCCACCTCATCGGCGATCGAATCAACCATCTTGGTATTGGTGGCGGTGACAATCAGAAAGACTTCACTTAATACTGATTGCTCCGAAAGATCGAGGGCGACAAGTTCAGTTCCGAATTTATCGGCAGCAGCGCGAGCGGCAATTTGGGTGCGTTCAACGCAGGCTTTACTTGCTGGCATAGAGATTGTGCTCCTTTATATATGCAGCAACTGCTGCGGGTACTTCATCAGAATGGTGTTCGCGAATCTGGGTTGCCGACACGGCAATCGCAGCTACATCAAGGTTGGGCGTTCCAGGAAAATCTGGACGATCGATCACAACGAACTCAACCATTTTCTTAAGCTCTTCAGCGCGATGCCAGTGATCGATATTGGTATAGGCATCGGTTCCCACAACGACAACGATGGAATCATCTGGGTAGGTCTGCGCAACTGCTTCCACGGTATCGATGGTGTAGCTCGGGCCTTCGCGCAGTACCTCAATCGGATTAACTTCCACTTTGCTTTTAATTTCTGGGGCTAAAGAATTAACTGCCAACTGACACATCTGCCGGCGTTCAGCCCCGGTTGCCTTTGGGTCATGTTCGCGAAGTCGCGGTTGGCCTGCTGGCACAACGAGCAGGTGATCAACGATATTACGTTTGATTAATTGTTCAATGACATGAACGTGCCCGTTATGAATCGGGTCAAAGGTGCCGCCGTATAGCCCTACTCGCAAGGGCGTTACTTATCTAAGCGAAGAGTGATGTAGAGAAGGAAGCCGAAAATCCCAAATGCAACGAGTCCAAATGCATAAGGAGGCATTGGAAGTACCCGGGTCGCTTCTTCACTAAGTCTTAACATGGGATGAAGATTACTACTTACCTGCAAGAAGTTCTAAAAAGCGCGCTTCATCGATGATCTTGACGCCTAACTCTTGCGCTTTTGCCAGCTTAGAACCTGGGTCGGCGCCGACTAATACATAGTCAGTCTTTGCAGATACTGACGACGATGGCTTTCCACCATGTGCGGTGATTGTCTCGGCAATGGAATCGCGCGTGAAATTCGCTAGCCCGCCGGTTACGACAATGGTGAGTCCGCCTAAGGTTTGCGGCAGATCTGCGCCCTTGGCGTTAACCATCGCCACCCCAGCCTTTGTCCATTGGGTAATGATGTTGCGATGCCAATCAATTTCAAACCATTCAATAACCGATTGCGCAATGACCTCACCCACGCCATCGATGTCGGCAAGTTCTGTCACCGAAGCCTTCGCAATTGCATCCATGCTTCCGAAATTCGTGGCGAGGGCTTGCGCCGCCGTTGGACCCACATGGCGAATCGAAAGTGCAACCAGTGTGCGCCAGAGCGGTCTGCTCTTTGCTTCTTCTAACGCTGCCAATAGCTTCTCTAAGTTCTTTCCAGCAGTGCCATCTTTTTTAAGAAAGAACTGAGATTTCATCAGCGACTTCTCACTCAAGTTAAAGATGTCTGCTTCGTCAGTGATTATCGAATCTGTCAGCAGTGCCACCGCTGCTTCATAGCCCAGCACATCGATATCAAGGGCAGCGCGCGAGCCGATGTAGTAAATACGTTCGCGTAATTGCGCGGGGCAACTTCTAGTATTTGGGCATCTAATGTCTACATCGCCTTCAGTAATGGCGCGCAGTTCAGAGGCGCACTCAGGACAGTGAGTCGGCATCACAAATGCTCTCTCACTCCCCGTGCGCTTATCTCGTACCGGTCCTAGAACTTCCGGGATGACATCGCCCGCTTTGCGAATAATGACAACATCGCCAATTAATACACCCTTGCGTTCGATCTCTTCTTGATTGTGCAGGGTGGCATTAGTCACTGTAGATCCGGCGACTTTGACTGGCTCCATAAATGCAAATGGCGTCACGCGCCCAGTGCGACCAACACTGACTCTGATATCCAGTAACTTGGTAGTGACTTCCTCCGGTGGATATTTATAGGCAATTGCCCACTTAGGAGCACGGGATGTGAAACCGAGTTTTTCTTGCTCTGCCAACGAATCTACTTTGATCACAACGCCATCAATCTCGTGCTCCACATCGTGGCGGTGCAGGTTGTAGTTCTCAATAAAAACCAAAACTTCGGCTCGACTCTTGCACACCTTAAAGCGAGTAGATGTGGGAAGACCTAGGGCTTTGAGCTTTGCATAAGCATCAGATTGTGAATCAAATGAAATCCCTTCACGTGCGCCAATACCGTGCACAACAACATCTAGCGCTCGAGATGCGGTAATTCTCGGATCTTTCTGGCGCAGTGAACCGGCAGCGCAGTTACGAGGATTAGCAAAGAGTGGCTTACCTGCTTCTTCAAGTTCTTCGTTGAGTTGGTTAAAGGCTGCAACCGGTAAGAAAACTTCACCACGAACTTCAATCAGCGATGGAATGTTTTTGCCGGACAAAGTATGTGGCAGGCCCTTAAGAGTCTTCACATTTAAGGTGACATCTTCACCGGTGGTTCCATTGCCGCGCGTAAGTGCGCGGGTGAGTTGTCCATTTTCATAGAGCAAATTAATTGCCAGGCCATCTACTTTTAGTTCACATAAGAAAGCACCAACTGCTGATTCTTTTTCAACCCGCTCAAACCAGGAATCAAGTTCAGTGTTATCAAATACATTGTCCAGACTCATCATCTTTTCGATGTGATCGTGTTGATCAAATGTGGTGGAAAATCCCCCGCCCACACCTAGTGATGGTGAATCTGGTTCAAGTAATTCTGGGTGCTTTGCTTCCAGTGCTGCTAGCTCTTTGAGCAGGGCATCGAATTGGGCATCGGTAATGGTGGGCGCATCTAATACATAATATTTAAATTGATGATCACGGATCTCTTGCGTTAACTCAGTGATTCGATGTCGCGCCTGTGTGCTCATGCGGTCTCGCAGATTGTGGCCGACCCCACGACGCGATCGCCATCGTAGATAACCATTGCTTGCCCTGTAGCTAGTCCAAGAAGAGGTTCATCTAGTTCTGCAACCAGGTGCGCTCCATCTAAGTAATAGGTGCAATCAAGTGCTGCGCCATGTGCTCGCACCTGAACAAAGCCGCGTGTGGGCGCAGCTCCTACCGCTGGACCACAGAAGATTGGTCGCTCACCTCGCATTGAACTCACAGCCAAATCTTCGCGCGCACCTACGACAACCGTATTTGTCACAGGCTCAATTTTTAAGACAAAGCGTGGGGAACCATCAGGGGCAGCTACTGACAGACCTAGACCCTTACGTTGTCCGATTGTGTAGGTGTAGGCACCGTTATGTTCACCGATTTTTGTGCCATCTTGATCAACAATTGGACCCACTTCACTACCGAGTCGATCACGTAACCAACCCGCGTTATCACCTGATGGCACAAAGCAAATATCGTGGCTATCTGGTTTCTGCGCTACGGCTAACCCGCGCTTTTCGGCTTCAATGCGAATATCAACTTTTTCAGTATCGCCTAAGGGAAAAATAGCACCATCAATTTGTTCGCGATTAAGAACTGCCAGAACATAAGACTGATCTTTTAAGGGATCTACTGCGCGATGTAGCGTGCGCCCAGCATCGCTCTCGCGGGTGCGCGCATAGTGGCCGGTAACAACACCATCAAAGCCCATCGCTTTTGCGCGATCTAGCACGGCGGCAAACTTAATCTTTTCATTACAACGCAGGCATGGGTTAGGTGTGCGCCCTGCGGCATATTCACTCATGAAGTTTTCCACCACACCTTCATGAAACTCATCGGCCATATCCCAAATATAAAAAGGAATGCCGATGACATCGGCAGCCCTACGAGCATCATGTGAATCTTCAATAGTGCAACAACCGCGCGCACCGCTTCGATATTTCTGGGGGTTAGATGAAAGAGCTAAGTGCACACCGATAACTTCATGTCCGGCCTCTACTGCGCGAGCTGCCGCAACTGCAGAATCAACGCCTCCGCTCATGGCGGCAATAATTTTCATTTCTTACCTACCGCGTTTGCCGCAAGTCCACGTTCAATCACAGTGGGCAAGACCGAGAGCGCGTAATCAACATCTGCTTGGGTATTAGTGGCACCAAATGAGAAACGCAGCGATGATTGCGAGAGGACATCGGTAAGGCCCATCGCCATTAATACATGGCTAGGTCTGTGAACACCTGCGGTGCAGGCAGCGCCAGTAGAACAAGAAACTTTCTCTGAATCCATCAGCAACAACAGTGAATCACTCTGTGTTCCGGGAAAAGTAATATTTGAAATTCCAGGTAAGCGCGGTGCACCTCGACCATTGATCACAGCATCAGGGCGAGCACGCAAGACACCTGCTTCAAAGTCAGTACGTAATTTTGCAACCGCCGATGCATCATAAACACCTGCCGCAATTGCGGCAGCAAGTGCCACAATCGATGGCGCATTTAGGGTTCCACTTCGAATATCGCGCTCTTGTCCCCCGCCATGAAGAAGTGCTGGAATCTCAACTGCCCGGCGCAAAATCAGTGCGCCAATTCCAAGTGGGCCGCCAACTTTGTGGCCACTAATTGTCATGGCATAGAGGCCGAGCTCCTTATAAGAAAGAGGCACCTTAGAAAAACTCTGCACCGCATCGGTATGTACCGGAATACTTCCGGCCATCTTTACTACGTCAGCTATCGGTTGCATAACCCCGGTCTCGTTATTGCTATGCATCACCGAGATCAGTGCAATTTCTGATCCGCGCGCGGCAACAAGTGCCCGCAAGAATTTAAGATCAATAACGCCATCGGTTGTCACTGGAATCTGAATCAGCTCGGCGCCTTCATGTTCAACGAGCCAGAGCGCTGGATCTAGAACGGCATGATGTTCGATGCTGGAGATAACAATGACTTTCTTCGGTGAATTCCAGAAGAGACCTTTAATTGCTGCGTTGTTTGCCTCTGTGCCAGAGCCGGTAAAGATCACTTCACTCGGTTGGCAATGAACAGCACGTGCAATCTGTTCACGTGCATCTTCTACATCTTTGCGAGTAGAACGACCTTGCGTATGAAGTGATGAGGGATTACCTAATTTGCGAAGCGCGGTATTCATGGCGCCAATTGCCGATTCACACATCGGCGTAGTGGCCGCGTGATCGAGATAGACGCTCATGGGAGCATTCTAGTTCGTCTGGCCTACTTATCCTTTTCGAGCAACCACGCCTTCGGTGGCCTTAGGTAGCACGTTAAACAAGTCTCCGACTACACCAAAGTCTGCGATATCAAAGATGGGCGCTTCTGGATCTTTATTGACTACAACGATTGTCTTGGAGGTCTGCATTCCAGCGCGGTGCTGAATTGCGCCAGAAATTCCGCAGGCAACATAGAGCTGCGGGCTTACTGTCTTTCCGGTCTGTCCTACCTGATGTGAATGTGGATACCAACCGGCATCAGTTGCAGCGCGTGATGCACCTACTGCTGCGCCCAATGAATCTGCAAATGATTCAACGGCTGCGAAGTTGCCATCTGTTCCGCGGCCACCTGAGACAACAATGTTTGCTTCAGTGAGCTCTGGTCGACCGCCCTTTACCGGAGGTTGAGTAGATGAAACCGTTGCTTTCTTTGCATCGGCGCTAATTGTGGCAGTTGCATTTGTAATAGCAGGTGCGCACGATGTGAAATCGGCATCGATGCTGTTGGGGCGCACCGTAATAATTGGTGTGCCGTGTGAAACTTTTGAATGCACCGTAGTGGAACCACCAAAGACTGATTGTGTGGCACTGCCATCACTTGCAATATCAATGGCATCGGTAATAATCCCAGAATCACAGAGCACAGACACGCGACCGGCCATCTCTTTACCAAATGCATGTGATGCAATGAGAACTGCAGCTGGAGACTTCTCTTTAATAAGATTTGCTAGTGCATCGGCTGAAGCTGCAACTCCATGTGATGTGAAATCATCTGATTCAATAACGATAATTTCACTAATCGGTCCTTGGTTCACAGTTGCCGCAAGTGCCGCACCTTTGCCGGCGCCAGCTAGAACTATGGCTGTGACTGTGCCAATACGGGCCGCGGCAGTTGCAATCTCAGCTGTTGTCTTACTTGCTTTTTCACCCGAGAAATCAGCGAGAATAAATACTGTGCTCATATCAACTTCTTCTCTGCTAGGAAACTAACCAGCGCATCACCGGCGCCACCTTCATCATTAACCTTCACACCCGCTGCGCGAGCAGGACGTGGAGTTGCAGCTACGACTTCTGACCAACCACTTTGGGCGTTTACTCCCACTGCCGCCAAATCCTTTTGTTCAATCGTCTTCTTCTTCGCCGCCATGATTCCTTTAAAAGATGGATAACGCGGTTCATTTATTTTCTCAACCACGCTAATTACTACTGGGAAGGCGGCACTGATTTCGTCAACGCCAGCTTCTGTCACGCGCGTGATGGAAACTTTTCCGCCCGGATCAACAACTACCTTTGCGGCAAATGTCAGTTGCGCCCAACCAAGGCGAGCGCTAATCATCGCCGGCACCACGCTCATGCGAGCATCAGTTGATTCGGTGCCACAGATGACGATGTCATATCCGCCATCACCAATTACTTGAGCTAATACGCGCGAGGTTGAGAGCGCATCGGCTGCTGCCAGCGCAGCATCTGTTACCAAGATTGCATCGTTTGCACCCATGGAAAGGCCTTTGCGAAGTGCATCCGTTGCCCGCTCTGGTCCCATAGAAATCAAGGTCACGGTGTGCGCACCACCTTCCTCATTGCCACCATGTGCTTCAACGATACGAAGTGCTTCCTCCACTGCATACTCATCAAGGTCATTAAGGACTGCATCAACGCTCTCGCGGTCGAGTACGCCGTTGACCATCTTCTTCTCGGCCCAGGAATCAGGCACCTGTTTGATGCAGACGGCAATCTTCATGGCCTATATGTTACCGGTCAGTAGCCCCTTTCGGAAGGGTGAAAGAGGCGCAAAACCCTCAACCAACGGTTCACCTTCTATTCAGAGACATGTAACCCGCAGGGGAAAATCTAGATGTGAGAGCCTCACATGCTTCTCACATGATTGAGATAGATAAACCGCGCGCACTGCGTATTGCAGTGGTGACTGAGGCATTTTTGCCACAGGTCAATGGCGTCACCAACTCAGTCCTGCGCTTACTCGAATATTGCAAAGTGCAAGGTCACGAAGTTCTGATCATCGCACCAGAAAGTGAAGGCGCACCTACTCACTACCTAGATTACAAGATTAAACATGTGCCAAGCATTGCGATGAAAAAGCTTATTCCAATGGGTGTTCCTCGTAAATATCTGGAGCCACTAATTGAAGGTTTCGCACCCGATGTCATTCACCTTGCTTCACCCATCTTCTTAGGACATTACGTTGCCCGCTTTGCCAAGAAGAGCGGAATCCCAACGGTCTCGGTCTATCAAACAGATATCGCCGGTTTTGCTCGTCACTACGGTTTAACAATTGCCCACAACACTTTAAAGAAGTGGGTAGCGCGGATTCACCAGTCGACCGACCTAACACTGGCTCCCTCCAAATGGGCTCGCCGTGATCTTGAAGCAACTGGAGTTAAGAACGTTGAGATTTGGAAGCGCGGTGTGGATTTAGTGAAATTTGATCCTGCTCGCCGCGATGAATCACTTCGTGAAAATATTCGCGGGAAAGATAGCGACAAGTTAATTGTTGGCTACGTCGGCCGCCTTGCTAATGAAAAACGAATTGATGACCTTGCCATTTTAGATCGCCAAGCTGATATTCAACTTGTGATTGTTGGTGGCGGCCCAGCCGAAGCGCGCCTAAAGCGCGAGCTACCAAATGCACGCTTTGTTGGATATCAATCTGGTACTGAACTTGGTCGCTACGTTGCCTCATTTGATATCTTCGTACACACCGGCAAGCATGAAACTTTCTGCCAAGCGATTCAAGAAGCACTTGCAGCAGGTGTTCCAGTGATTGGCCCTGATACTGGTGGTCCGGTTGACTTAATCGATCATGGCATTACTGGCCTGCTTGTTGATACCGCTGATTCATACGCGCTACTAGAAGCGGTATCAACGCTTCGTAACCACAGCGCTTTTGATCTGATGCAGGTAGCTGCCCGTCGTTCAGTAGAGCATCGCACCTGGGATTACATCAACGCCCAGCTCATTGATTATTACCGCCAGACGATTGCCCAGGTTGCAAGAAAGGGTGAACTAGTCGCATGAGAATCATTCATATCGCTAACTTCTACGGACCTAAATCAGGTGGCATCAAGACCACACTGCATAACCTTGGTAGCGGCTACACAGCCGAAGGCCACGAATTTATCTATGTGGTTCCCGGAAAGAAGTTTGGGCGTGAAGAGACAACTCACGGTGCTTGTATCTCACTTCCTTCATGGCAGATTCCCTTTAGTGGTGGCTATCGTGTTATTCGTTCAACCTATCGTGTGAAAACAATTCTTAACTCACTGAAGCCAGATCGCATCGAAGTCTCTGATCGCTTCACGCTCTCCTGCCTGGGTAAGTGGGCCGCTGATCGCAACATTCCGGCAATCGTGTTTAGCCACGAAACTCTGCGTGGTCTTGTCAAGAATTATCTTGGAGTTCCGCTGAAGCGATTTGTTGTCTGGCATAACACTCGGCTGGCCTCACGATTTGATTTTGTGGTTACCACTACCAACTTTGCGGCAGCTGAATTTGATGAAATTGGAACCACGAATGTGGTGCGGGTGCCACTGGGTGTGGATCTGGAAACTTTCTCACCAGCTTTTCGTAATGAAGAACTTCGCACCAAGATGATCAAAGGTGGAGAAGTTCTGTTAGTTCACTGTGGTCGCCTCTCCCCGGAGAAGAAACCAGAGCGTTCACTAGAAACCTTGCGCGAGCTACTAGATCGTGGAATTAACGCCCGCCTTGTCTATATCGGTAGCGGCCCACTACATAAGAAGCTCTATGACTCATCGCGCGATATCCCAGTAACTTTCTGGGGTTATGTGGCAAATAAAAAGTTACTTGCCCAAATGATTGCTTCAGCCGATATCTCACTTGCACCAGGTCCGATTGAAACTTTCTGTCTGGCAGCACTTGAATCTCTGGCAAGTGGAACTCCGGTTGTGGCATCTGAGACAAGTGCCGTCGGTGAATTTCTGGTAGATCACAAGGGAGACTTTGTTGGACTGACCGCTGCAAATAATGGGCGCGCATTTGCTGACGCAGTTGAAATTTTACTCGATGAAATTGCTGAAGATGCCACGCTCTCAGATCGCTGTCGCATACAGGCTGAACAGTTCCCATGGTCAGAGACAATTATGCGTTTAGGTCGACTGGGTGGAGCCCCGGCAATTACACCAGTTGCACATCGCCCAACAAATAAAAGTGCGGCCTAAGATGGAAAAGCCAATCACCTTCGCAATTGTGGGAGATAGTGCGGCATCCGGTATCGGTGACTCTGATTCATTCGGTAATTACTACGGTTGGGGTTACCACTTAGTCAAAGCATTTAACGAACCCTTGGCATACCTCAATGTTTCTCGTCCCGGTGCGCGCTCAAAGGAAGTTCGCTTTGAACAACTTCCAAAAGTTCTTATCCACGAACCAGAACTTGTGGGCGTGATCGTCGGCGGCAATGACCTGCTGCGCAATGGCTTCTCCCCTAAAGTATTTGAAGAAAATCTCACCGCTACCCTCAAAGATATTGTGGAAAGCGGAGCGCAGGTAATGCTCCTTGAACTCCATGATCCCACCGAGATTGTTCCGATGCCATACCTGGTTGCGCGTGTGTGTCGTCGCCGAGTATCTGCTGTCAATCATGTGACTCGTAAGTTGGCTCGCAAATACAGTGCGATTTTGCTCGAAACTCGCTCACTCAAAGGAATCTATGAACGCGATAAGTGGCATGTGGATCGCATGCACCCAAGTAAGCATGGGCATCAGTTCATTGCTCAAGAATTTGCACATCTACTTCGCCAACGTGGTTTTCATATTGATGAGATTGTCATTGATCCAATCAACAATCGAAATCGGAAAGACTCGATTAAATGGATGCTAAAAAATGGCACACCCTGGTTTCTTAAGCGCAGCGTAGATTTACTGCCAGCGCTATTGATTCTTTCAATTACAGAGCTCATTCATATGGCGCGAAATAAAAGTGCGGCAGAGCCGGCAGATGTGTACTTTCCAAACTTTAATAAGAAGCAAGATGTCGCAATACCTATGCTCGAAGATGAGCGAGTTTCCTAGAACTTCTCGTTACCGGCAGGTAAGCGCGGACTTCCGCCGCACTCTTCTACTATATTAAGTGCGTGCTCGCCATCATTGCTCCCGGTCAAGGTTCGCAAACTCCAGGAATGCTCGCATCGTGGCTAGAAGATATAGATGCCAAAGATTTATTGAAGCAGTGGTCTGATGCCATTGATTTAGATCTGATTCACCTTGGTACGACAGCCGATGCCGAAAAAATTAAAGAGACCGCCAATGCACAACCTCTGATTGTGGCTGCCGGCTTGCTCGCTGCCCGCGCACTTGGAGCAGATGGGAAATTCGCTCGCGTAGCAGGGCACTCTGTTGGCGAGATAACGGCAGCAGTTGTTGCAGGTGTGATTACTCCACTTGATGCAATGAAATTAGTACGCGCTCGTGGCATAGAAATGGCGAGGGCCGCCAGTGTTACTCCTGCCGGAATGGCTGCTGTTCTTGGCGGAGAGCGCGAGGTTGTGTTGCGCGCAATCACAGATTTAGGACTAGTTGCAGCAAATGACAATGGCGGTGGACAAATAGTTGCAGCCGGTGATCTCGATGCTCTTGCGCAATTGGCACCTGAGGGTGCTCGCGTTCGACCACTGGCAGTTGCTGGCGCATTTCACACCTCTTATATGCAGCCAGCGGTAGCACCAATGCGAGAACTTGCAGCAACGATGAAGGTCGGTGATCCAACCGTTGCACTCCTTTCAAATAAAGATGGTGGCGTTGTCAGCAGTGGCCGCGAAACACTGGATCACATCGTCAATCAGATTGCTAATCCAGTGCGTTGGGATTTGTGTATGCAATCACTCGTAGCCCAAGGTGTTACTGGCGTGATTGAGCTTGCTCCTGCCGGCACGCTGGTGGGGCTCATCAAGCGCGCAACTCCGAGTATTGCGCAGTTCGCTCTGAAATCTGCGGCAGACTTAGAATCAGCACATGAATTCATTGCTCAACACGGAGGCAAGTAATGTCTAAGGTGATTGCTTCAAAGTCAGGCAGTGAGAGCAGAATACTTTCCGTTGGCTCCTATCGACCAAAGCGATTGGTGCCTAACTCTGAAATTGTTGATCGCATTGAATCAAGTGATGAATGGATTCAGCAGCGCACAGGTATTGAATCCCGCCGCTTTGCAGATGATTCAGAATCTGTGCTTGATATGGCAACGTGGGCTGTGGAAGATGCACTGGCTAAAGCAAAATTAAGTATTAGCGATATTGATACTCTCATCGTTGCCACCGTCACCTTTCCTTTTCAAATGCCCTCTGCCGCAACAGCCATCTTGCAACGACTCGGTCATCCCACAGCAGCTGCCTTCGATATCAATGCCGCATGTGCTGGTTTTTCATACGGTATAGCCATGGCACACGATTTCATTAAGGCCGGAACCTCAAAGACTGTGCTGGTAGTGGGTGCGGAGAAAATTTCAGATTTCACAGATCCCGATGATCGCGCAACAGCATTTATCTTTGCCGATGGCGCAGGAGCCGTTGTCATTGGTCAATCACGCGAAGCTGGCATTGGCCCAGTTGAGTGGGGTTCTGATGCTGATAACCGTGATGCAATCCAGATGAATCCTTCCTGGATTGAGGTGCGCGATGTCGAAACACAATTAACAAAGGCTGGAAGTAAGTGGCCGAATATTTCCCAAGAAGGTCAGAAAGTTTATCGATGGGCAGTATTTTCGATGAGCAAAGCGGCGGTGAAAGCTATGGAGGCTGCCGGACTTACCGTGAATGACATTGCTGCATTTATTCCGCATCAAGCAAATATGCGCATCATTGAAACGATGGCGAAAGAGATGGGCATGCCCGATTCAGTTGTCATTGCAGATGATGTTCGCGTCAATGGAAATACATCGGCGGCCTCTATTCCACTTGCGATGGACGTACTCCTTGATCAACACCCAGAGCTACATGGAAAACTGGCGTTGCTCATTGGCTATGGCGCAGGTCTCGTTTATGCGGGCCAAGTCGTTAAATTGCCGCCAAAACCATAATTTTTTGCCAAATATTTACCGATTTACTGGGAAGTAGAGCCCCTTTTCATAGACAATTACACACCTGTCCCCGATACGTAGGTTCACTTAAGTAAAGGAAAAATAATGGCGCTTTCACAAGCAGATGTACTTGCAGGAATTAAAGAGATCGTTGAAGAAGTAGCGGGTATCCCAGCTGCATCAATCGAACTTAGCAAGAGCTTCACAGATGACCTAGAAGTTGACTCACTGAGCATGGTTGAAGTTGTCGTTGCCTGCGAAGAGCGCTTCGGTGTGAAGATTCCTGATGAGAAGGTAACTGAGCTTGCAACAGTGGGCGACGCAGTTAACTTCATCGTTAACGCTGCAGCGTAAGAAGCTTAGGTAAAGAATTTATAGCTCTATGTCACAACGTCGCGTAGTCGTCACCGGCCTAGGAGTCACAACTCCTATCGGTGGCGATGTTGCCACAACCTGGAAGGCGCTTTTAGCCGGCCAGAGTGGTGTTCGACTTCTCACTGAAGATTGGCGAGAACTCCTACCCGTGCACTTTGCGGCGCGCGTTGCGACCGAACCGGCAGATCAGATGGAGCGCGTTGAAATGCGTCGCCTTGATCGCTCCGAACAATTTGCTCTGATCGCATCCCGAGAAGCCTGGAAAGATGCTGGCTCACCGGATGAGATCGATAAGGAACGTCTCGGCGTTGTCATCGCATCAGGCATTGGCGGCGTCATCACTCTTCTTGATCAATTTGATATCTTAAAAGAAAAAGGTGCACGGAGCGTCAGCCCTCATACCGTTCCGATGTTGATGCCCAATGGGCCGGCGGCAAATGTTGGTCTGGAACTTCAAGCAAAGGCTGGCGTACACACTCCGGTTAGTGCGTGCGCGTCTGGCGCCGAAGCAATCGGATACGCCTTCGAAATGATTAAGAGCAATCGCGCTGACATTATTGTTGCTGGCGGCGTTGAAGCTGCTATTCATCAACTACCCATGGCTGCCTTTGGTCAGATGAAAGCGCTCTCCACACGTAATGACAATCCAGCTGCAGCATCTCGCCCCTATGACATTGATCGAGATGGCTTTGTACTCGGTGAAGGTGGTGGGGTACTTATTCTTGAGGAATACGAATGCGCTAAAGCACGCGGGGCAAAGATTTATTGCGAGATTGCCGGACAAGGGCTCACATCCGATGGTTATCACATTGCCGCACCTGATCCTGATGGTGGCGGAGTACAGCGCGCAATTAAATTTGCGCTAGCTAACTCTGGGCTTTCTACAAAAGATATTGTTCACTTAAACGCTCACGCAACATCTACTCCGGCAGGAGATGTGGCCGAAGCAAACGCACTTCGCAAAGCGTTAGGCGCCGATGCCGACCACGTTGCAGTTTCTGCAACAAAATCAATGACTGGCCACTTACTGGGTGGCGCTGGCGCAATTGAATCTGTATTTATCGTCAAAGCACTGCAAGAACGCCTTGCTCCCCCAACAATTAATATCGAGAACTTAGACCCAGCTGTGACAGTCGATGTTGTGCGCGACACGCCTCGCGCCCTTCCAGCCGGTGATATTGCAGCGCTCAATGATTCTTTCGGTTTTGGCGGCCACAACGTGGTGCTTGCATTCAAATCGCTCTAATCTAGAACCATGACACCCCCAGTCACTTCGCTAGATCCTGAGGCTCGTATCGCCAGACTTACAGATGACGGCGCATTTGAATTTCTGCTACCGCGCACAGATTGCGGAATGGTTGCAGCAACCGGGTTAGTAAAAGGAAATAAAGTTGTCGTCTTTGCCTCCGATCCCACCATTAAAGGTGGTGCACTCGGCATTGAGGGCTCGCAAGTTATTGTGCAGGCATACCGCGCAGCGATGGGCGCCCAAGTTCCTGTTATCGGAATCTGGCATTCAGGTGGAGCCCGGCTCAGTGACGGTGTTGCATCCCTGAATGCATTCGGTGAAGTTTTTCAATCGATGGTCACAGCAAGTGGGCGCATCCCGCAGTTATCACTCGTCGTTGGCCCCACAGCAGGTGGCGGTGCTTATGGTCCAGCGCTGACAGATGTTGTTGTCTTGGCGCCAGAAGGTCGCATCTTTGTTACCGGTCCCGATGTCGTTAAATCTGTCACCGGCGATGTTGTTGATATGGCGCTACTCGGTGGCCCGGAGGCGCATAGTAAGAACTCTGGCGTTGCTCACGTTATTGCCCCCACCGAAGATATTGCCTTTAGCGAGATTCAAGATTTAGTCTCACTCTTTTCTAATCAAGGTCTGATGTCGCCAACTGTGGCAGATGTTCCACTTGCTCACTTAGTTCCTGAATCTAAAAAGCGCGTCTATGAAGTGCATCCGCTGGTCGATGCGATTTTAGACACTGATGGCGAAAAGCTAGAGCTACTAGATATGTGGGCACAGAACATGACCACAGTTCTTGGCAGGCTAGGTGGGCGCACAGTGGGTGTGATTGCAAATAACCCACAAGTTATTGGTGGCGTGCTTGATTCGGCAGCAGGAGAGAAGGCGGCGCGCTTTGTGCGCACATGTGATGCCTTTGGTATTCCGCTCATTGTCATTGCAGATGTCACTGGCTTCTTGCCTGGTATCGGTCAAGAGTGGGAAGGTGCCGTGCGACGCGGTGCCAAGTTGCTGCATGCATTTGCTGAATCAGTTGTCCCACGCGTCACTGTCATTACCCGCAAGGCATATGGTGGAGCTTTCGTTGCCATGAATTCAAAGTCATTAGGTGCCACTCGAGTATTTGCTTGGCCGCAGGCTGAGGTTTCGGTGATGGGCGCAGTTGCCGCTGTGCGCGTGCTGCACCGCAGATTATTGGCAGATCTTCCAGAATCACAACGTGAAGGCATGGAGCTAGAACTGGCGGCAGAACACGAGAAGGTATCTGGCGGTGTTGCCCGTGCTATTGAAATAGGGGCGGTCGATGAAATGATTGAGCCTGATAAGACACGTAGTGCGATTGCTAAAGTTTTAGGTGAAAGTGAATATCGCCGTGGATCTCACGGCAACATTCCGCTCTAAGGGCTACTTCTTAACGTCGAAGGTAACTGAGACGGTAGATGTCACAGTCTTTTCAATACTTGATGTGTCATATGCCCCAGTATCTTGGGTCATCGTTGAATCTGGGGTTGTCACCTGAAATACGCCAGAGCGCACAGCTTGCACTGCACCAACTTTTCCGCCAACCGCTTTGGTAATTGCTTGCGCGCGGATCTTGGCATCTTTCATCGCTTCTTCTAATAGCTGAGGGCGCAAGGCAGGAAGAGTGGAGAGGTAGTACTGCGGTCCGTAATTATTGACTGCCACTCCGGCTTGCAGAATTGTGCCAATGCCTTGAGCTAACTTAGCGATGAGATCAACATCTTTCGAGCGAACAACAACATCACGGGAGGCGCGGTAGTTAAGAATCTTTCCGGTGTTATTTCCATTTGCATACTCTTCATTGGCATAGGTTGAGACTGAGCCAAGTGTGAGTGCGCTGGCAGGAACTCCACCATCGGTGAGGTATTTGCTGACCGCTGCGACATCATTGCCCACCTTGGTCACTGCCTCAGAAACAGTTGGACGAGTGAGTGAAACATTGAGTGTCCAGACAGCATTATCGGCGGTAGCAGATGTCTTAGCAGAGCCAGTGACTGTGATGCCATTTGCACTGCGTGCTGCAAAACCTGCACCGACTTTAACAAGTCCCCCGCCGACGGCAATTGCAAGAATAAGTGCAATAGCAATATAGAGAATTGATCGGCGGCGTTCGATGGAAGTCATGGGTGCTTGTGAAGTCATAAGTTAATTATATAGCTCTGAGTCTGTGAACTTCCTGTAGATCTACCCCGCGCATTGGCTCGAGTGCTAAATCCCATGCACTTCCGAGTGCTGCCTCTAAATTCTCACGAATTTCTACATCATCAAAGCTGGCAAGAGACTTACGGATAACATTTTCGCAAATAAGTATCGAACCAGTTCCATCGGTGAAGGCGCGATGAATACCTAGCTCTGGGGTGAAGCGAAAGAACTCAGCGCCTTGGCTACAAAACTCTTGCACTTCAAAACGCAAGTAATGCCAATTCTTGAGCGCCGTTGCAATTTTTGCCGCAGTTCCAAGTGGTGCGCGATATTCAATGATGGTGCGCAAGGTGCCTGTTGCTAGTGGTTGATCACGCCATGAGTATTCGTGTGTGATGCCAAGAATTGCATTCAGCCCCCACTCAATATGTTGGCGCAGGGGTGATGGCGCCGAGTGGATGGTAATCAATCCGGCATAGCGTTTGTCGTGCATATGAAAAACTCCTACCAAGGCTGCCTTGTGCGACCTTCCCCGATCCACAAACGCTTACTCTTTGGTAGTTGAGTACCTCATTTATACAACTTTTGACTGACTTTGTGAATCCCCAGCCATTTTTTGAGCGTGATCTGGGTTGGTATCAGCTGTTTACGGAATAGGAATACCCATGTATTGCCGGTACGCTTTTGCCTAGTCGGACGCTTTAATCAGTACCCGTTGTTAGATTTACTTCTTTACTCGGTATGGCTGAACGCAAGACGAAGACTGGTGGTCGAGGAATTCTCGAACACCTACACATATCGAAGGAATAGTAAAAAATATGGCAACAGGTACAGTTAAGTGGTTCAACTCTGAAAAGGGTTTCGGTTTCATTGCAGTTGATGGTGGCGGACAAGATGTTTTCGTTCACTACTCAGCAATCCAAGGAAACGGTTACAAGTCCCTTGAAGAGGGTCAGTCAGTGTCATTCGAGGTTGTCCAGGGTCCTAAGGGTCCTCAGGCAGATGCAGTGAACGCTAACTAAATTCACTTATAAGTAAGGCCCGTGCGAGCAATCGTGCGGGCCTTACTTTTTTTCCCAAAAAATAATTACTTCTTAGGCTCCGGTGGTATCTCGCCAACTTTTGCTTTCAGCGCAGCAACTGCTTTCGCGGGAGATAAATCATTTCCGTTCTTCCAGGCATCTAAATACTTCCACGGTAGAACTTCTCCGCGACGCACCCACCACGTATCTGGCGGTGTTGGCCAGGAAATTCCAAAGTGAAGATGTGGCGATGTTCCGCGCGCACTTCCAGTAGCTCCAATTGCTCCCAGGATGCGCCCGGCAGTAACTACAACGCCCGGCTGAATGCTGGCCGGAATGGATCGCAGATGTGAACCGTAGTAACGAACACCATCTTCACCAATAATGGAAACAGATAGTCCGCCCCGCGTAATTCCTAGATTAGGTGGGCTCCGCCAGGTATCTACCCGATTAACCTCATCAACAACGCCGTTAATAGGTGCCACGAATTTGCAGCCCGCCTTTGCCAAAATATCTGTTGCGGCATAGTCATGGTGGGCTCGTGCATAGTTCACTTCGCAATTTGCCACCGGAAATACATATACAGGCGCCGCATGTGCTGAAGGCGTAGCGCTAAGAAGTAAGAGCACAACAGTAATTTTCTTGAGCATGTGGGCAAGAGTAACTAGGTGAAACTTATTTCCTCAGTGCGGCGCGGTCTAATCTGGCTGTGACTATCATGTGAGGAACTGTCAGCGCCCAGATTGTGACCAAGGTCAACCATAAGAATTTGTCACTGAGATCTTGTTGTGAAAAGCCAGCCAAAATAACGACGAAGATTATTGTTCCAACAAGTGCTGGCAGCCCTGGAATTACAGCGGAGGCAAAGGCCTGACCAGGGCGTCCTCGCAAGTATGCACTCTCTGAATTGGGTAAGAGTGAGGTAAGACGAGCGGTATGGCGCATTGCATGCCAACATCCGAAGTAGACGGCAAATGCCACAAGTGGTGGTGCGAATGAGGCAAGGGCGGCCAAGAGCAGAATGTCGAGTGCATCTCGATATCGCTTGCGTTGAAGCAGGGCTAGAAGTGAAAGAGTTGTTACTGCGGCAACAAGAATCAGAATTTCAGTAGTGAACCCACTTTGCCAATTAATCAGCGCAGGATTAACTTTTTCCAGTGCATCGGTGCTGCGGCTGTTAACCAGTGGGATAGCAACCGGAAGTAGCCCAGCAGCGGGTGCATAGAACCAGGCCCGAATTCGCGAACTACCACTGAGTGCATCTTTCTCACTTAAGAATGCTGCATCTCCGATTCCAAAGTGGGTGGCGCTCATGATGACAACAAAGATGAATCCCCAGACGTTCCATCGCAGGATTGCATAGATAGCCAGCAGAGCGATGGCGACGTAAAGAATGATGAATAACACCATCCGAATAGGTGCCGCCTTGGGAAGTGTCACCAGGTGATCTAGGGCGCCATGTGGAATACCGATAGCCAGTGCGATCGTTGCCAGAACTAACTGCCAGCCCAGGGAGTTTGTTCCAAGCCACTGCGAGAAGAGAAGTGAGAGCACGGTAGCGATGGCCACAGCTGCACTGGAGAGAGTGCGAACTCGGTTAAAGAGCCGTAATTTGGTCTCACTCATAGCGAACACAGTAGCAATTTTTCACAGAGTTATATGCAAAAATGCAGGCATGAAACAGTGGTCTTATATGGCGATGCTCATATTTACCTTCTGCGGCTCGGCCTGGCTGGAGATCTATTTGAAGACCGGCGTCTTGCGTCGCATCAAGCGAGTTGCAATAAGTGTTCTGCCTATCAGTATTTTTTTTCTTGCTTGGGATGCCTATGCAATCGCACAAGGTCACTGGTTCTTCGATCGGGAACAAATGTTAGGAATTTATGGCCCGTTTAGTATTCCGTTAGAGGAATACATTTTCTTTATGGTGATTCCGATGGCAGCTATCTTTACCATTGAGGGCGTCACCACCGTTAAACCACACTGGCGTAAAGATGAGTTCGGCGAATGATTTACTCTGACATCGCAATTACCGCATTTGCCATTGCGGTTATGGCAGATCTCTTTCTCTTTAAAACTTCCATGCTCACGCGCCCAGCATTCTGGACCTCTTATGCAATCATCTTGCCATTCCAATTTCTTACAAATTGGTGGCTCACCTCAAGAAATATCGTGATGTATAGCCCTGATGCGATTGTGGGACTTCGATTCTTCTCCGCTCCAGCAGAGGATGTTCTATTCGGATTCGCACTTGTTTTGAGTGTGATGGCCCTCTGGGAGTTCTGGGGCCGCAGAGGAATGCAGCGCCACTGAGGTACTGCAACTGACCAAGCAGAACCAACTGGCTACTTACATACCAATGAGGATTTTAGGCAATTTCCTATCTGGATTAGCTAGTAACTTGATTGCATCACCAAACTGGGCAAAGTCAAAGACTTGATCAATAATTTTGGATGACTGAATAACACCCTTAGCAATCAGTTCAAGTGCCTCGTTATATCTACCTGGCCCATTGAGTACTCCATAAATAGAGATCTCACGTAATACGAGGTCTGCAATATCGAAACCTTCCATAGGTTTATCTGGAACTCCAAGGAGTACAACCTCTCCACCAGCAGATACAGCCTTAAATGTGGATTCGATAGAACGATTTGTGCCAGCAGCCTCTACAACTACATTGACTGAAATGCTTTCCATTTGATGTGGCATGACAGGTTCAAATCCCAGCGAACGCACACGCTCTGCACTTACTTCATTGAGAACTGCTACTTGCACCTTCCAACCTCTGTGTGCAAGAACTTGCGCAGCAATTATTCCAATAGTGCCATCTCCCACTACAAGTGCGCGACCCCCAGTGGCTTGAATTCTAGATACGCCATTAATGGCAGTGACTGCCGGCTCGGTAAGAGTTGCATCACGAAGTGAAACTCCTTGTGGAATCGGATAAACATTTCCCACAGGGACTTTTACATACTCTGCCAATGCGCCAGGTCCCCCACGTCGTACTCCAATCTCAACGCGCTCCTGACACCACGTCGCACGATTTTTGCAACCTTCACAATCTCCACATCCAACGATGGGATCCATAATCACTTGCGTGCCAACAGGCAAAGCTGGATTCATAGATTGAACAATTGTTCCGCTCATCTCATGCCCAATTCGCATTGGAAACGAAGCATTATTTGTTGAAAAATATGGATGCTTTCCGTTTAGTAGCTCCAAGTCAGTACCGCAAAGTCCAACAAAACCAACACGAAGAAGCACCTCAGCTTGAGTGATTTCGGGAGTAGGAACTTCTAAAATCTCCCACTTTTGAGTAGCAGTGATGAAAAGTGCTTTCATCGCAACTTTAGGATGTTGCATGCTTAAAGAGCCACAGGCGCAAAGTCTCACGCTGTGAGTCCAAGAAGACGGCGAACAAAATGATAAATCCTCGAATTGGTTCTACCCAGAAAGGATCGATGGTCGTGAGGTTTAACGCATTTGCTATGATTGATAATAAAAGCACTCCTCCTAAGACATCGAAGTAAGACCCACGTCCTCCGGAAAGACTTACCCCACCAATAACTGTTGCAGCAAATACTTCAAAAATCACACCTTGACCAACATTTGCTGGCGCTGACCCAAGTTCTCCGATGATTAACAACCCGGCAAGGCCGGCAACGCCTCCGGCAACCATAAACATGCGACGCTTTACCGCACCTGGATCAATACCTGCAGCTCGTGCAGCTACTGCATTGCTTCCCACTGCATAAAGACGACGTCCGCTACTGGTAAAGCGAGAGATCATTATCGCAAGTCCAAAGGCGCAGGCAGTAAGAATTACTGAGTTAGGAACTCCAAATGATTTCTCTCCTCCTAAAAACAAGAGGGCCGGGTCGATTCCGTTCAAAGTTCTGGCCTGATTTAACACATAGGTAAGTCCACCCAAAACAATAAGACTTCCGAGAGTTACAAGGAAACTATCCATCTTAAGTCGAGTTACTAATGAGCCATTTACCCAGCCAATTCCAACACCCACGGCAATACCGATAAATGCTGCAAGAATTGGATTTACACTCCAACCACTACCGACATCTCCTTCGCCTAAAGATATCCAGGCAACCAGATAACCAACAAAACCCATATTCACACCGAGTGAGAGATCCTGATCTCCGCCGATAATTACCGTTGCGGCGGCAATAGATAAAAGGCCAAGGACTGTGCCATGAAGCAGTACATTAGAAAGGTTATTGAACTGGAAGAAGGTATCAATTGTCAGGGCTATCACAATAACTGTTACAGCTAACACAAGCCAAATTAGATGGTCGACCAATCTGTTGATCCATTTTACTCTTTTCATGCGTTGATCCCTTCGATTGCTCGGATAAGTGTTTCGCCGTCTAAATCTTCCGTATCAAACTCACTAACTTTATTGCCCTTATATAGAACGATGACTCGGTCAGTTACCTGTAACAAAGTCTCTATTTCATCTGAGATGAGTAGTACTCCTGCGCCACGCTCACAAGCCTCTGCAACGATGGTCGTAATGCTCGCCTTGGCTGCAATATCAACACCTTGCGTCGGCTCCTCAAGAAGCAACAAAGATGGACCGGATTGCAACATTTTGGCAAGTGCAACCTTTTGCTGGTTGCCTCCACTTAATGTGCCGACAATCTGGTCTGGACCTGTGCAAACAATGCTATAAGTCTTAATCGCATCCTTAGCTACTTTTCTAGCCTTACTTGGGAATTGCAGGCCCCATTTATTCTGCAACCTATCAAGTACTGTCATAGTGAGATTATCTGCAACGTTGAATTTTTCGAATACGCTCTCTCCTCGACGATCCTGCGATAGATATCCCACTCCCCGTGAAATCGCTTCTTTGGGGCGCTGTGCAACGCTGCTTGCGCCACCGTATTCAGCGCTACCCGATGTCGCTCCTTGCAAACCGAAAAGTGTCTGAACTAATTCATGCTTTCCGCATCCCTCTAAACCGGTTAACCCAACAACTTCACCAGTTCGAATCGTGAGAGAGATTTGGCTAAAAGCATTTTCCTTACTTAAATCTTTTACATCAAGCACTACTGCGCTCTTTCCGAGATCCGAATCTGATAGATGACTATCTGATTTGCGAGCTCTCTTCGTGAGCGCAGAGCTAGCCCCCATCTCCCTAATCAAATCATCGGATGAAATTTCAGAAGTTTGAAAAGTCCCTCGCGATAAGCCATCGCGCAGCACTGTCACTCTCTCTGTTATAGCAAAAACTTCTTGAAGGTGGTGTGAAATATATATAATTGAAACGCCGGAGTCAGATAAATTCTTTATTAATTTGAAGAGTCTATCAATTTCAGGTTTTGCTAAGGCTGCGGTTGGTTCATCAAGAATTATCAGTTTTGCAGATCGAGATAGCGCCTGCGCGATTGCAATCATCTGTCGGGATGCAACACCGAGAGTTGCAATAGGAACTCTTGGGTCAATATCTAGACCAACTAATTTCAGAGAAGTTTCAGCCATCTCCCAGACTTTTGTCCAATTAACCAAGCCATGCTTACCCATGGGCAGGCGGCCAACAAATAAATTTTCTCCTACCGAAAGCGTGCGGAATGAACTCATTTGTTGCGGAACAATTGCGATGCCGGCTTTAAGTGCGAATTCAGGATTACCTGGTTCAAGTTTTACGCCATCAAAAATTACATGACCGTGGTCTAGCGTTACGAGTCCGGTGATGCCACCTACTAGCGTGGACTTTCCGGCACCGTTGCGACCAACAAGCCCGTGTACCTCTCCCTTAAGCACATTCATAGATACGTTCTGCAAAACCGTAGTCTTGCCATAGATCTTGGTAGCTTCAATAGCTTCCAAGCACATTTCATTCTTCAAGACGAATCCTTTTCCAAGAGATTAATTATTAAAAGACTACGCCAATCATCCATATAAAGATGTTAATTCTCCCCGGAGAGATCATCGCTGATCTCTCCGGGGAGAATTTTTAACTTAACTACTTAGCATTACCCCACAAAGCGGTGTTGTCGACATTTGCCGGTGTAACCGGAATTGTCTTCAACGCCAATGTTGGGCCAGCTGGGCCGTTCTTGATCTTTCCAGAGATTGGTCCTGAAGCTCCAGTGGCTGCAAAAGCGCCTTCTGCAATTGTTCCACCTTCAAGTACAACCTTGACAAGATTTGTTACTGACCCGAAATCAGGCAAGGCCTGGCTTGAGGTTGCATCAAAATACCCATCGCGGAAGACCTTCATCGTGGCTGAGCATCCATCTACTCCAGTAAGGAATATGTGCTTTGCATTTCCACGCTTGAAGAGCTTGTTAATGGATTTCAGTGCTGTTGTCACTACAACTGAACCTACGCAGTCAGAGTGCATGTAGATACCCTCAACATTTTTAGCTGAAGCAACGTCACGTGTGGCTTTAGAGAATTCAGCCTCAGTCCATTTCGTTGGCTTCTTGATAAGAGTTATCTTTGGATACTTCTTAATCACATCACCAAATCCGTTTCCACGGTCTTGGGCGGTGATGCTTGACATGTCGCCTTGAATCTCAAGGACAATACCCTTAGCTGATCCATTCTTCTTGGTTAGAAGTTTGACCATTGCCTTACCGGAGTCTTGGCCAGCAAGATAATTATCTGCCAACACAGTTGCTGCAACTTTGCAGCCATCTGGCAATCTGTCGATTGCAAAGACAGGAATACCAGCTGCTTCAGCCTTAGCTATAGGTGCGCAAATTGCTGCTGCATCTGCTGGAACCAGAATAATCGCACTAACTTTTTGCTCAATGAGTGCTTCAATCTGTGTTGCCTGATCTTTGGCGACACCATTTGCGTTCTTAGCAACGAGTGTCCAGCCTTGCTTTGCCACCCAGGTCTTAACGCCAGCTGCAATAACTTGCTGACCGGCATCTGCAAGAGATGGTGAACTCATTCCGATTACAACTTCAGCGCCTTGTGCGCTAGTGCTATTTAAACCCATTCCAAGCAGTGAGGCCACTGCCAGCATTGAGGCTTTCTTCTTCAAACTCTTCATCTTTCCCCCTTGATTCTAGAATCGTTTCCAAAAGAAACTAGGAGTATTCCAGACCTCGGCAGTCTTAAAGTCAATAGGTTAACGGCTATATCGGCAGCCTATTTTCTCTGCTAGCCTGGGGAATCGTTACCGATACGCTCAAAAAAAGGGATTCTGATGAAAATTGCAAAAGTTGAGCCAATTCCGGTCGCCTACCCTGAGCCCAATGACTATGACGCCACCAGATATCTCTGTCTTGTAAAGATTACGACGGATGAGGGAGTTGTCGGCTGGGGCGAGTCAATCACGCAATTTCCAGAGGCAAACCCGGCCACCGCTGCAATTATCACCGGAATGGCCGAGCTGCTCATTGGCAGCGATCCTGTAAATACAGAAGCTCTTTGGCGTCAGATGAAAGATCGGGCTTGGTGGTATGGCTATCGCGGTGGAATCGCTTCCTATGCTATTTCGGCAATCGATATCGCTCTTTGGGATTTAAAGGGAAAGATTTTAGGCAAGAGCGTTCTCGAACTCCTGGGTGGATCCGTTCATGAACGCCTTCCTGCGATAGCTGACTCCCATGCCCATCATGAATCCATTCCAGCAATGGCCGATGAAGCAATTGAGTGGCTCTCTACCGGAATGAAGGGCATGAAAGTAGGACTTGGTAAACGCGGAAATGCGCGATTGGGCTACGAGCACGATCGCGATGTCCAGTACATGAAAGCGATGCGAGAAGCTGTCGGGGATGATAAGAAAATAATGTTGGATTGTGGCATCGCAATTAAATGGGATGTAGCTACAGCCGTTAAGCGAGTGCAAGCTTTTGATGAATACAACTTGGAGTGGATTGAAGAACCTCTAGGTGCTTGGGATCCGGAAGGTTATGCCTCACTCAGAGCCAAAACTAAAACGCTTATCGCTTACGGAGAGCGGGAGTGGGATGTTGCTGGGTACGAGCGAATTCTTGAGACAGGCACCTGCGATGTCTTTGGTGTTGATCCAGCTCGCGCTGAGGGAATAACTGGATTTAAAAAAGTGTGTGATCGAGTGGAATATTACAAGCGGCAAGGTAATGCTCATGCATGGTCCTCGGCAATCGTGACTGCAGCAAGCCTGGCTGTAAGTTTCAGTTCACCTTCATGCAAGCTATTTGGGCTCAAGCCACTTCGTAATCCAATGCAACATGAGCTTGTTGAAAATCCAATCGAACATGTGGATGGATGGCTCTATCCGCCAACCGCTCGACCAGGTTTGGGAATTGAAGTCCGGGAAGAAGTTGTGGATCGATACCGTCAGTAGTGAATAATAGCGAGAGTCTGTGTGGGATCACGTGCACCTTCCACCTCTTCTCCAAGACCAACTAAAGGGAAATTGTTATGGCGGATTTACCAGGGGTAACGATTCATGATGTAGCTACTGTTGCTGGAGTCGCAGTGTCATCAGTATCACGAGTATTTAGCAATCACCCGAGCGTTAGTCCAAGCATGAGATTGCGGGTCGAAGCAGCTGTTAAAAAAATCGGATATCAGCCCGATCTTGTTGCGCAGAGTCTTCGCACAGGCACAACCCGAACAGTTGGACTCATGGTGAGAGACTTTTCAAATTTCTTCTACGGAGAAATGACTAAAGCCATGGTGAGTTCAATGTCGGAAGCTGGCTACAACTTGCTCATCATGAACAGCCCAGGAGATGCCGAGGGTGATTCGAAGATGATCGAGATGTTTGCTCAAAAGCGAGTAGACGCTCTATTTCTAGCAACAGCATCTGATAAATCAGAGGTGATCCGAAAGTCAATTAATGCCTTTAAAAATCCAGTTGTACTGCTGGATCGCGATTTCTCTCATTTGGTAGCCGGAAGAGTATTTGCTGATCACGCAACTGGTTTGCAATCAGCTACAAAGGACTTAATTGCCTTGGGCCATCGCAATATTGCACTTGTTACCGGTACCGCAGGTATCCGCCCAACTCGTGAACGTTGTAAAGGATTTAATGATGCATTTAAAGAATCAAAGGTAAAACGTGAGGTCGCAGCACCAATAACAGGAATACCTTCAACATCAAATGCTAGAGCGAAAACCAAAGAGTTAATGAATTTGCCCAAATCTAAGCGACCAACTGCCATCATTACAGGCGGCGTGGATGTCACTATCGGAGTACTTGAATGTCTTTCTGAAATGGGATTAACTCCTGGACAAGATTTATCACTTGTAGCAGGTGATGACCTACCTTGGCTACGCGTACTTAGGCCAAGAATCTCAACGGTATCGCGTGACTACCAATTATTTGGACTTACCGCGGCAGATCTCATGCTCAGTCTTCTCAGCGGAGAAAAACCGAAAACCATCACCCTTCCAACTCGCTATGAAGCACGCGATACTTCGCGACCTGTTTAAGTCAAATGAATTACTTGGTTGAGCCTGTTCGCATGGGACATAGAATTAGCATATGAAATCTCTGCCTCGAGCCGATCTTGATTTGGTTGCAAAGTATTTCCAAGAAAACAACATTGATCTTGAAGAAGCTTCCTTTCTGATTTCTGGTATGACTGGGTTTGTCGGATCGTGGTTAGTTGAATCATTGATGCATCTCAATAAAGAGTTCGGTTTAGAGATTGAAATCACTGGGATCACTCGTAATGCATCTAAAGTCAACGCTTGGATTGATCTGGCGTCAGAGAAAAATGTGAAGATCATTGAGTCAGATATAAGGGTGTGCAAAGAAATCGCAGGTACCTTTACCCACGTTGTTCATGCCGCTACTCCGACGACTACCGCCACTCGAGCTGGTGACCTAGGAAACGTTTTTGAGTCAAGTGTTACAGGTGCTCAAAATTTACTTGAGATTGCGAAAAAACAGGATGTCCCACCGATTTTTTTGCATACAAGTTCCGGTGCTATCTATGAGAAATCGCCAAGTTCCTTAGAGAATATCCCTCTCAATTGGCCAAGGCGAGATCTTGAACCTTCCGATGAAGTTGATAGCGAGTATGCGAGAGCAAAAATTGAAACCGAAAAATTGATTGAAGCTGCCACCATTGAAGGGACAGTGAAAGGAATTAACGCCAGGTTATTCTCCTTTATGGGCCCCAGAGTCCCACTGCAAGAGCATTACTCCATAGGCAATTTTATGTATTCAGGGATGTATGAAGATGAAATTAACCTCGCAGTAAACCCAGCTACCGTGAGATCTTACGAATACGCCGCTGACATGGCTAGCGCTTTGATCTACGTCTTGGGGTTAGGTCAGCCTGACACGTTTCATATTGGTTCAGATAAAGGCCATGAACTCCGTCATTGGGCAGAGCTTGTCGGTAAGGTTTTTTCAAAACCTGTAAGAAATCTGAGCGCAGAATTAGCGAAAAAGCCCATCACTATCCCCTACGTCCCAGAGCATGATCAGCGAATTCCAAGGGGGTTAGGGGAATCATTACTCATTGAGGAACAAGTGGCCATCTGGCGAGATTGGCTAAGAGAAAAGCATTGAACTCAATGCGGGTAATTTTGCATAGTTGCTCCACTATCAACGTTAATTTCGCCGATTGATATAGAACGAGTTCTGAGAGACTAAGAAAAAATATGGGAACGATGAACTCATAAATAAGTCAATCAACATAATCGCACCCATCACAGATTTTCCTTGGAAAATTAAAACTTTTCCTCTAGGGTAAAGATATGAGAATTTTGATTATCGGTGGTGGTGGCATGGTCGGGCAGAAATTAGCCCACAATTTAGCGCGCTCGGGCAAGCTCGGTAATCGAGAGATAGCTGAACTTACACTGGCAGATGCCTTTGCGGCTCCAGCGTTATCGACCTCGGCCAAGTTTCCAATAAAACCAGTAGTTGCAGATATTACAAACCCGACAATTGCACAATCTCTCATTACAAATAAGCCAGATGTCATTTTTCATCTCGCTGCTGTTGTGTCAGGTGAGGCAGAGGCTAATTTCGAAAAGGGTTATAGCGTTAATGTAGAGGGAATTAAGAACATCCTTGAGGCAATTCGTCTTACTGGTAACGGTTACATGCCGCGATTAGTCTTCACCTCATCTGTCGCCGTTTATGGCGGGCCTTACCCAGATATCATCCATGATGATTTTCATCTGCAGCCTCGTACTAGTTATGGTACTCAGAAAGCCATTTCAGAACTGCTTGTCAACGACTATAGCCGTCGGGGTTTTGTCGACGGCGTAAGTCTGCGACTTCCCACAATCTGCGTTCGTCCAGGAAAACCTAATAAGGCTGCCTCTGGATTTTTCTCAAATATTCTCCGCGAGCCACTTGTTGGAATAGAAGCCATACTTCCCGCTTCAAAGAGTGCTACTAACTATTTCGCTTCACCTCGTTCGGCTGTTGGTTTTCTTGTCCATGCAGCGAATTTAGATACATCGGTTCTCGGTGATAACAGAGCAATGATGATGCCTGGGGTTTGGGGCACAGTCGGTGATGAAATTGACGCACTTCGCAGGGTGGCGGGAGATGAGATTGTTGCACTCATCAAAGATGAGCCTGATCCTGTCATCGAAAAAATGCTCTCTAACTGGAACTTCCCCGACATTACAAGTGCAAGAGCTAGAGCACTTGGCTTTAAAGCTGAAAATACACTTGATGAGATTATTCAGGTCCATATTGATGACGAACTAGATGGAAAGATTCCGGGGCGAAGCAAATGAAGCAGATTGCAGTCGTAACAGGTGCGGGCCGTGGGGTGGGTCGTATCACTGCTATTACCCTGGCACAAAAGGGTTGGTTAGTAGTTGCTGCAGGACGTGACAAGGTTGCAATCGGCGCTGTCGCTAAAGAAGCAGGTGGCGGATCGGTTGGCATTGTCTGCGATGTAAGTGATCCTGAATCAGTTAAATCTCTTTTTGCACAAATCAAAAGTAGTTTCGGTCGGATAGACCTACTTTTTAATAATGCTGGGGTAGTGATTCCGGGAGTTCCGTTAGAGGATGTAAAAGTTGAAGATTGGCAGAAGGTAGTGGATGTAAACATCTCTGGCGTCTTCTACTGCACCCAACAAGCATTTGCTCTCATGAAAACTCAATCGCCGATGGGTGGGCGCATCATCAACAACGGTTCTATCTCGGCCCAAATTCCTCGCCCGAATTCATCGGCATACACAGCATCAAAACACGCTGTGACCGGACTTACCAAGACCGCCTCACTCGATGGTCGCGCTTTTGATATCGCCGTTGGTCAAATAGATATTGGTAATGCCAATACAGATATGGCTGAAGTGATGCGAGTTGGCGCAACTCAAGCAGATGGATCAACGAAGATTGAGCCAACGATAGATCCACAAAATGTTGCAGATGCCGTAGCTTTCATGGCTAGTTTGCCCTTGACTACAAATGTGCCATTTATAACTGTGATGGCTACCAAGATGCCGTTTAGTGGACGCGGTTAATTGCGCTGCTAACCGTGGGCTGTAGCAACAGCTGCATACATGATTTTTCCCTTGTGAACATTGAGTCCGGCAGCAAGTCCTGCATCATCTGCCATCGCTTGCTCCCAACCTTTATTTGCTAAGGCAAGTGAGTATTTAAGTGTTGCATTTGAAAGTGCCGCTGTAGAAGTAGCTGGCACAGCACCTGGCATATTTGCAACGCAGTAATACAGTGAGTTATGAACCTTAAATGTTGGATCGGCGTGAGTTGTAGCGCGAGATCCTTCAAAGCACCCACCTTGGTCAATTGCGACATCAACAAGGACTGAACCAGGTTTCATCTTTGCCACCATTGCATCCGTTACTAACTTAGGAGCCGCGGCACCTGGGATTAGAACGCCACCAATTACCAGATCTGCCTGACTTACATGCTCTTCAATTGAATACGGTGATGATGCGATTGTCTTCACACGCCCTTGGAAGATGTCATCAATTTCTGCCAGGCGCTTTAAATTGATATCAAGCAGAGTGACATCAGCGCGCAATCCAACTGCCATTGATGCAGCCGAAACGCCAACACTTCCACCACCCAAAATAACAACCTTGCCTGGCGCAACCCCTGGAACTCCCCCAAGTAATACCCCTCGTCCGCCATTAGGGCTCTGCAACGCTGTTGCGCCTACTTGAATCGACATGCGCCCAGCAACTTCAGACATTGGCGCAAGCAGTGGCAAGGTGCGATTAAATTCCACAGTTTCATAGGCAATCGCGGTTATGCCAGATTTAATGATTGCATCGGTGCATTCACGTGATGCCGCCAAATGAAGATAGGTAAAGAGAATCTGCCCCTTGCGCATCCGTGGATATTCTTGGGCAATTGGCTCTTTGACCTTAATGATCATCTCAGACTTAGCCCACACTTCATCGGCGGTATCAAGAATTGTGGCGCCAGCTTTTATATATTCAGCATCTGTGATGGCAGAACCCACGCCGGCTGATTTTTCAACAAATACGGTGTGACCAGCGAGGACGAGTGCATGTACTCCGGCTGCAGTGGTGGAGACTCGAAATTCATTGTTCTTCACTTCTTTTGGTATACCTACGCGCATGATGAACTCCTGAAGAAAGCCTCGTTTAACTTGGACTTATGTGATGCTACTCCTTAAACTCATCCCCGACGAGGCGGTAGCTCAGTTGGTTAGAGCCCCAAACTCATAATTTGGTCGTCGTCGGTTCGAGCCCGACCCGCCTCACTCGAAGTGCAATAGTGCAAGACTAAAAGGGGTTTGAATGTCTGAGAGTTCCAGAACGATTAGCGTTGGCTTGCTCGCATATGGGGCAATAGGTGATGAGCACAACCGTGCTATCGCGGCAACGACAGGTCTGCGTCTTGTAGCTGTGGCTGATACAAATCCGGAGCGATTGGCTGCTGCGCAACTCTTAGCACCTGATGTCACAACCTTTGCCGATTCAACTGCGATGCTCGATTCTGGGCTACTTGAAATTGTTGTTATCTCAACTCCGCCCAACAGCCATTACCAATGGGCGAAAGAATCACTAACCCGTGGAATTAATGTGATCTTGGAAAAACCGATGGCGCTGACGGTGCAAGAGTGCGATGAATTGATGGAGTTGGCTGCCGCAAAGAACCTGCTGCTTGTTGTCTATCAAAACCGTCGCTTTGATGCCGATTTTGTGACGATGAAGAAACTTATTGATGAAGGAAGTATCGGTGAAGTCTTCTCTTATGAAAGCTTTGTCGGCGGTTACTCCAAGCCATGTTCATATTGGCACTCAATGGTCGAAGTCTCAGGTGGTGCCATCTTTGACTGGGGCAGCCATTTCATCGATCAAATTCTGGCAATCATTCCGGGGAAGGTGGATTCAGTCACCGGAATTAATCAGAAGCGTCTCTGGACCCATGTGACAAATGCCGACCATGCAGATGTTTCAATCACCTTCGCAGGTGGGGTTCGCGCAACCTTTACCAATTCAGATCTTGCCGCAGCTCGTAAACCAAAGTTCTACGTATTAGGAACAATGGGAGCGATTATCGGTAATTGGGATCCAGCTGCTGGGACAGCGCCCGCTGATTTACCGGCAATTCTTACCGTGTATCGCGCCGATGGTAGCCACGAAGTTATTGCCAACACCGCCCCTACTCCCTATTCATTTCATAAAGGTGTTGTCGAATATTTAAACCACAAGACTCCTATGAGTGTGACTACCGCCCAATCCCGAGATGTCGTTGCAATCATGCAGGCAGCAGAAGAGTCAGCGCAATCAAATGGCCGTTCCATAACACCTTCACTATTGCGATGACAAGCACTCGTTGGGGGCTACTGGGTGCAGGTTGGATTGCAACTAAAGCAATCGCACCAGCGATTCATGCAGCATCGGGTGCGAGCGTGCAGGCAGTGGCTAGTCGAGATTCAGCGCGATCACGAGCACTGAACCCCCTAACAATTCATGAGAGTTACGAAGCGCTAATCAATGATCCGTTAGTTGATGCCGTCTATATCAGCCTTCCCAATCACTTGCATTGCCAGTGGAGCGTTGCTGCACTTAAGGCAGGTAAACATGTCTTATGTGAAAAACCTTTCGCTATGAACTCAAGTGAAGTTGAGCTCATGGTGAAGACTGCCCGTGAAAATGATCGATTGCTCGTCGAAGCAGTGTGGTCACGCTGGCATCCACGTATGGCACGGTTAATTGAATATGTGAAAGCTGGAAATATTGGAAAGTTGCACTCGATTGAATCGTCATTTACCTTTCCGGCAAACATTGCTGGAAACTATCGACTCTCACCGGCTATGGGAGGCGGAGCGCTCTTTGATGTTGGTGTGTATCCACTGCATGCCATGGCAGCCTTAGTTGGTGATAACGCGCAGGTGGAGATTCAAAAGTGTGATGTCACGACGGGGCCGACCGGAATTGATCTGACCACCACTTGGCAGCTGCGCTCTGCTGGCTCCATTACTGCACAAGGTGTGGCCTCCTTTGAGCTGCCAGAAAATCAAAGCTTGATCGTGCACGGAAGTAAAGAATCTGTTGAACTCATCGGCAAAGAAGCATTCACATCATGGAACTCACCAAGTCAATTGCGCTTAGGTGAAAACATTGAAGAATTTGATGCAGTAGATCCCTATCAGCTCATGATTGAAAATTTTGGCAGACGAGTTCAAGGACAAGAGAGTTGGGTGCTTCCGCTGGAGACTTCACTCTTTGTACACAGAGCGCTCGATCAACTTCGCGCCAGGTTCTAGCCAAGCTTAGGCTCAGCGCTCTTTTCTCATAATGGGCAGAGTCCGTGTAAAGTAGGTCGTTCATCAGTTGATTACCTACAATTTACCGAAATAGGACATTCTTAAGCCGTGAGAGAACAGTTAGCGAATTACCAGGATAGAGAGTTAACCTGGCTCGATTTCGATACTCGGGTGCTGGAACTAACAGAAGATCCAACTATTCCACTTCTCGAGCGAGTGCGTTTCTTAGCGATCTTCTCTTCAAATTTAGATGAATTCTTTATGGTGCGCGTTGCCTCACTTAAAGCCAAAATTGAGCGAGGCGTGACGACACCCAACTCTGCCGGTTACACACCAAGAGAATTGCTGAAAATTGTCCTTGAGCGCACCCAGAATTTAGTAAATATCCAAGCCGAGCGATTTAAAGATGTCATCATCCCTGAGCTTGCCACGCATGGCATTGAATTTTGCAAGATTAGCGAACTCACGGATGAAGAACGTAGTCAGCTTAAGGATTATTACGACAAGCGAATCTTTCCAGTGCTGACTCCCCTGGTTGTGGATCCATCACACCCATTTCCATATATTTCCGGGCTCTCACTTAATATCGGTATCAATATCGAATCCAGTGAAGATCAAGACATTAGCTTTGCTCGCGTTAAGATTCCGACCAATCTTCCACGCTTTATTCGCACCTCAGATCCGTCAAAGATTCGCTTTGTGCTCATCGACGAACTTATTGCCGAGCATCTCTCTGAGCTCTTCCCGGGTGTGACACTTAAAGATCACTTTTTCTTTCGCGTAACCCGAAATCAAGACCTTGACCTTGATGAAGATGAGACTGATGACATCCTGGAGACGATGGAGAAGGAACTTACTCGTCGCCGCTTTGGGCCGCCGGTGCGCCTTGAGGTGGATAAGGTCATTCATCCCGAGGTTTTGAACGAACTTATGGATGAGTTAAAAATCGAACCTATCGATGTCTTGAAATATGACTCACCCCTTGATCTGCGCAGCCTGAACCAGATTGCAGATCTTGATTTCCCGGAGCTGAAGTATGCGCCATTTAGAAGTGAGACCGCACCTGAGCTGCGCGATGTTGATCTAGATTCAAGTGATTCTTTCTTCACCGCGCTTCGAAAAGGTGAAATTCTGCTGCATCACCCCTATCAATCCTTCACTACCTCCGTTGTGAATTTCCTAGAAAATGCAGCACGAGACCCACATGTATTGGCGATTAAGCAGACCCTCTATCGAACTTCCGGTGATTCACCCATCGTGCAGGCGCTGATTGAAGCTGCCGAAGCCGGCAAGCAAGTACTTGCGGTGATTGAAATCCGTGCCCGCTTTGATGAAATGGCAAATGTGCGCTGGGCTAGAAAGTTAGAAGAAGTCGGTGTGCACGTTGTTTATGGACTTATGGGTTTGAAAACGCATGCGAAGTTATCGCTAGTAGTTCGTGAAGAGGGCGACACCTTACGTCGCTACTGCCATGTGGGCACAGGTAACTACAACCCAAAGACTGCTCGCTTCTATGATGATCTTGGAATCCTCAGCGCTGATCCTGTTTTGGGAGAAGATCTCTCTCGTCTCTTTAACGAACTCTCTGGTTACTCAACCAAACATGAGTACTCACGGTTATTGGTTGCCCCTCACAGCTTGCGCAAGGGGCTGATTGCTCGTATCAAGCGAGAGACTCGTCATCACCTCGATGGCAAGCCGGCCTGGATTAGATTCAAACTCAACTCACTTCTTGATGAAGAGATTATCGATCATCTCTATGAAGCAGCCGATGCTGGAGTGAAGGTTGAAATTGTTGTCCGCGGTATTTGCTCAATTCGCTTAAACACGCAAGCTCGCCGGGAGAACATCAAGGTTCGCTCAATTTTAGGAAGATTCTTAGAGCACTCACGTATTTATTATTTCCGCAACGGTGGAGCTGAGGATTACTACATCGGCAGCGCCGACATGATGCATCGAAACCTCGATCGCCGAGTGGAATCACTGGTGCTCATCGAATCTGAAAAGCATAAGCAGCGACTTGCAGGAATTCTTGATGACTCTGTCTCAGATAAGTATTCGACCTGGAAGCTAACTGAAGAAAATAACTGGGTTCGAAATATTAAGGATCATGATGGAAATCTCCTAGTTAACTTCCAAGATCACTTCATCGATAGACATAACCGTTCATGATTAGAGCAGCCGGGGCTCTCCTGTGGCGTGATAATTCTGATTTATCGCTAGAGGTAGCACTCATTCATCGACCACGATATGACGACTGGTCGCTGCCTAAAGGCAAGCTGGAAATGGGTGAGACTGCGCTGCAATGTGCTTACCGCGAGGTGCAAGAGGAGACTGGAATTCGCGCCACATTTACCAGACAACTAGGTACCGTTGAGTATGAAGAATCGGGTCAGGAAAAACGCGTTAAGTACTGGGCTGCACATTGCGCGCTTACTAACAGTGAGTTTGTACCCAACGAAGAAGTTGACCAGATGAAATGGCTATCTCCTAGCCAGGCACTGGAGCAGGCAACTCATGACTCTGATAAATCAATTATTGAAAAATTCATGAGTGAAGAACAGCACACAGATACCTTGATTATCTTGCGCCATACAAAATCACTTGAGCGCGGTGACTGGGATGAAGCAGATTCTCATCGCACCCTAGATGAAACTGGCTTTGATCAAGCGCAACTATTGATTAAACACTTAGCGCCTTTTGCCATCGATGAGCTCTATACCTCGGACTACACCCGCTGCGTGCAGACTGTGACTCCCCTTGCTCATGCTCGCGGATTATCGATTACCACTGTGCCAAGCCTCAATGAAGAGAGTTTTGAATTAGATCCAGAGAAGGCAATTTCTTTTGCTAATGCGCTCAAACAAGATGAGAAGAACATTCTCATCTGCAGCCACAACCCTGTGATTCCTTCGATGCTACGCGGGATCCTTAACACCAAGTTAAAGAATAAGGATTTGATTAAACTTGAACCGGGTGATGCCTGGATTGTGCACCGCGTGCGCGGTGAAATTGTGGGCCTTGATTACTTAAGCATTTCTAACTAATACCGCACTTCTTCCAGTATTAGCGCTCTATCCAATCAAGGCGATGCAAGACGATGCCTTCGCGAAGGGCCCATGGGCAGATCTGAATCTCTTGCAAATTAAGTGTATTCATCAACTCTTTGGCGACCATTGCTCCCGCAACTATTTGTGGGGCGCGCTCTGCCGAAATTGATTGCATAGCCTTTCTTCCCTCAATATCGAGAGATTGCAGTTTAGGCACCATTGCTTCTAATGCGCTGTAAGTTAAGTGTGGACCAAACTTTGGATACAGAGTTGTTGCAATCTTTGCCAGAGTTCTAAAAGTTTTACTTGTCCCGGTAGCAACATCTTTTTCATAAGTTGAAAGTGATTGCGAAAGCGGTGCAATCGCATCTTGAAGATACTCTTCCAGAGTACGCAGTGATTTGGCTGTGAAAGGATCGCCCCTCAGGAATTTTCGGGTAAGACGGCCCGCACCTAATTGCACAGAAGTCTTAAAAGCGGGGTTCTCATCAGTTCCGCGAGCAATTTCTAACGATCCTCCCCCAATGTCGAGCACCAATAAATCTCCCGCTGACCATCCGAGCCAACGGCGGGCGGCGAGAAATGTAAATCGTGCTTCTTCTTCACCGCTGAGTACCTGCAAATCAATTCCGCATTCTCGGTTGACGTGAGCTAACACTTCATCTGCATTGACTGCTTCCCGGATGGCAGAGGTTGCAAAGGCGAGAAGTTCATCAATATTTAAGTGGGCTGCATCCTTCATGTTGGTAAGGATCGCATCGGTGATCTTGGCGATACCTAATTGAGTGATTGCACCTGATTCATCAAGATATTCAGTCAGGCGAATAATTGATTTATGTGAAGAGTTTGGGATTGGCGGGGCACCTAAGTGCGCATCAACTACTTGCAGGTGTATGGTGTTAGAACCGACATCGAGTACGCCTAATCTCACTACCGAAGTCTAGCGAGTTGAGTTAGCGAAAGTTCCTGTAACCAAGAAATAGACACGGCGGGAGACTGAGACGGCATGGTCTGCAAATCGTTCGTAGTAACGTCCAAGTAAAGTGATATCAACGGCAGATTCAATGCCGTGGGTCCACGAGCTACTGGTCATTGTGCCAATTAGCTGACGGTGTAACTTATCCATTTCATCATCATCTTTTTCTAGCTGCAAGGCCATCTCGATATCACGAGTTTCAATGACTGTCGGTATCTTGCGAGAGATATTTTCTGCAACAGAGCCAATATGGTTAACCAGATCTTTGAGTTCAGCAGGAAGAACATTCGCTGGGTGTCGAAGTCGAGCCACCTTAGCAACGTGATGCGCAAGATCACCCATCCGTTCTAAATCAGCGCTCATGCGTAGCGCTGTGACTAGAGCGCGCAAATCTGATGCAACAGGTTGCTGACGAGCAATAATATCGATGATACGTGTATCTAAATCATGCTGATAAAGATCAATTTTTTCATCGTAAGAAATAACCTCTTCGGCAATTTTCAGGTCAGCTTCAATCAGTGCTTGAGTGGCATTATGAATCGAGTCAGAGGCCATATTCGAAAGGTCAACGAGTGACTGTGATACCCCGTCGAGTTCCTCTTGAAAGACCGACCGGATGAGTGCCACGGGGACAAGTTAGGACAACTTGGTGAATTTCGCAATGACTAAAGGTGAACGGACGGTAAACCGTCCCAGGCAGAGGTTAGGCTATTGCCATGTGGTTTCGTCGCGATGAAAATGACGTTGTCGTAGATGAGATTTCTCCTACTTTTCTCAATGTGCTATCCCAACTTGATCAAGATGCAATGCTTATCGCCCCGGGTGAGGTAGTTCGATTTGCAACTGATGGTGTTGAAACACTCAATCTATTGCGCGATGGTCGTATCACTAGCCCTGAATTAGTCGCCTTAATTCGCGTTGTCAGGCGCACACATCAGCGACATATCGGAAAGATTGAAATTCCACGAGGACCCATTGGCGAAGGTTTGCGAGAGCTCACTGTGCGCGCAATTTACTTAGAAGATGTCGATAACATCGTTGTTCTTCTTAGTGATGAGAGTGAAGCAGAACGCGTGCACGAGGTACGCCGAGACTTTGTTGCAAATATCTCACACGAACTAAAGACTCCAATCGGCGCCCTCTCACTCTTAAGTGAAGCTGTTCTCTCGGCAGCCGATGAACCCGCATCTGTCGTTAAGTTTGCTACACGGATGCAGCTTGAAGCCAAGCGCCTGACTGACCTTGTGCAAGAGATCATCAATCTTTCTCGGCTCCAGGATTCAGATCCTCTTCAAGTGGCGACTGAAAATAACGTGGCTGACCTGATTAATGAGGCGATTGACTTGGTCAAGACAACTTCGGAAGCTAAAGGAATCTCAGTGGCTGCCGGAGATATCCCAGCAGTAGTTGTACTCGGTGATAGCGAACAACTGATTATGGCAATTCACAATCTCCTTGAAAATGCTATTAACTATTCGCCGGAGAATACAAAGGTATCTGTCTCCTCCAATGTAAGTGATGGCATTGTGGAAATAGTTGTAGCTGATCAAGGAATTGGAATTCCAGAGGAAGCACAAGATCGTATTTTTGAGCGCTTTTATCGTGTGGATCCTGCGCGCTCCCGCGAAACAGGTGGCACCGGACTCGGGCTCTCAATTGTTAAGCACGTAGCTTCAAATCATGGCGGAGAAGTAAAGGTATGGAGCTCGCCCAGTGTCGGCTCTTCCTTTGCGCTGCGTTTGCCGATTTACACACCTAACGGAGGCGTCACCCAATGACCAAAATACTTATCGTTGAAGATGAGACATCATTTTCAGAGGCAATCTCCTTTCTTCTTGGTAAAGAAGGCTTTGAGAGTGAAATTGCGGAAAACGGACGTGTCGCCCTCGAGCTCTTTAAGAAAAATCATTACGACCTCATCTTGCTTGACCTCATGATTCCGGAAGTTTCTGGAATAGATGTCTGCCGCGCAATTCGCACAACATCTCCTGTTCCCATCATTATGCTTACTGCTAAAGATTCTGAGGTCGATAAGGTTGTTGGTCTTGAACTTGGCGCTGATGACTACGTAACTAAGCCTTATTCATCGCGTGAATTAGTTGCGCGAATCAAAGCGGTGATGCGCCGTGGGGTACCCGATGAATCAGGATCAGATGCTAGTTCTTCCATACAAGCAGCTGGGCGCATCCGGATGGATATCGACCGTCACCAAGTGACCGTCAATGAGATTCTGATCAACTTACCTCTGAAAGAATTTGAACTTCTCGAATTTCTCATGCGCAATGCTGGCCGGGTGCTCACTCGTGGCCAACTCATCGACCGCGTCTGGGGCGGAGATTATTACGGGGATACCAAGACTCTGGATGTTCATATCAAGCGTCTGCGTTCAAAGATTGAAGATGATCCAGCTAATCCACTGCTGATTCAAACTATCCGCGGGCTTGGATATAAGTTCGAGGCTTAAGCTTGGTGCTTCGATAGGGATACCCCCAGGATACAAAGGGCGCGATGCGTCCTATCATTACATGTGCTCACACGACAAGGATCAACAGTTCGAGTCTTGCTCGTTAACGATGATTCCTTTGAGCTTGCCACGATGGCCGCCTCACTTCGCCTTCATAGCGTCAATGTTGTGGGAGAAGCGCCAGATAAGTTCATGGCCGAGAACTTATTTCGCTCACTTGAACCTGAAGCTGTCTTAATTGACCTGCAATTCTCAGGTGAAGCAGCGATTGTCTTATTACAGAAGCTGCGTAATGTAAATCCAGCACTGGGAATAGTTATTACAACATCCTGTCCTGACCTGCGCCTCTTTGGCCTCATGGAAAGAAATATTCCACCGGGTTCCAAGATAATTCTCAAGCGCAGCATCTCAGATTTGTCAGTCATCACCGGAGCCCTTGCACAGAGCGTGATATCTGCAACAGATTGCTCAAAGATGAATTGGATCAATATGCATACCTCAATTCATAAGGAAGATTTCATCACAGTTCTCAATGAACTCACCGATATTCAGATCGAGACGCTGCGCCTTGTGGCACAAGGCTTAAGCAACTCTGAAATTGCTAAGGTGCGCTTTGTCTCAGAAAAATCAGTTGAGCAGATTGTGGCGCGCATCGCACAGCACCTATCTATCACCCCAGATCGTCGCCGGAATCTGCGCGTTGTCTTAGCCGGTGAATACTTCAAGTGGCTCGGTGCGCCGAGACATTAAGGCGCCTTGCGGTAATCTCTGCGCATGTCTTCCGCACTTACCCTGGCAAAAATTCGGGTGCGCTGGAATGAAGTCCTTGATCTAGTTGAAAGCCAAGACCGAGTTATTTGGATTGCCTACTTTGATGCCCGCCTTGAATCATTTGATAACGGGCGCCTGACCTTAGATTTCAGTGATAGTAATAAGTTAGCAACTGGCCATGACTATCAAGAGGCGCGTTTGCGTCATCGCTCAGTATTGCAAAGTGCTTTTCTTGATGTTTTCGGTGAATCGGTTGTGATTGTAGAAAAATGAGAAAATTTCTTACCATCCTGCTCTCCCTGGCATTTCTCTCCTTTGCCTTTCATGCCAGCCCAGCACGTGCTGCAGAATTAGTAGAAGCCGGTCCAGCTGGAAAAATTCATGGCGCAGATATCAGCAGGTGGCAGCATCCAAACGATAAGCCAATTAACTTCAAGAAAATGCGTGCTGCTGGAATTGATTTCGTGATGATTAAAGCTTCAGATACCAGAGAATATTCTGATCGCCTAGCTCTGAAATATGTGAAGGCTGATCGCGTTGGCGCACAAGAAGCTGGAATCCACACTGGTTTTTATCACTATGCGCTCTTACCCAATGTGACAACTAACGCCGCAGTAGAGCGAGATGCTCGGGCGCAAGCTCAGAAAGTTATCTGGAGAGTTGAGGCGCTGGGCGGCTTTAATGATTTAGATTTGCCATACGCACTTGATCTTGAAAATAACTGCGTCAAGGTGAGTTCATCTGGCTCGTGTAGTAAATACGCAACTCGCGCACAGGCAACGCTGTGGAGTAAGACCTTCCTTGCCACACTCAAAGATAAGACAGGTCGCACGCCCTTGATTTATTCTTCGCCACATTTTCTGGAAAATGCCTTGAACCGAGACAAAGAGCTTTCGCAGTATCCGTTATGGATCGCCCAATACACAATTGATCCAGCTAAGCCCGAGGCGAGGCTCAATGTGAAACCAGGTGGTTGTTATGTGCACTCCTGGACCACGGCGCAATGTTCTGCTAATTGGACCATGTGGCAATACACCTCGTGTGGAATCGCGCCTAAGTATGGTGTGCCAGGTAATCGGTTAGATCTCAATGTCTTTGGTGGCACCTCTGAGAAATTTGAATCACTGCTCACGGGCTCGTGGTCCCCAGATCCGGCAGATCTGATGCCAGTCGGTGAAAGTTCAACCATCACAATTTCATCAGTAAAGGCAACGACGACGAATAGGAGTGCGGTGATTGCCATTGATGTCACGCGTCCAGACAGTTCACCTGTTGTCACCGGTTCGGTCAAGTTGTATTTCACATCTGCAAATGCAATTAAGCCAACTGTTGTTCAGAAAGTTGAGCGCGAAGCCAGCGGGTCGTGGACGCTTTCAATTTCTGGGCTTCCTGCTGGAACCTGGTTTGGCAGCGTTGCATATAAAGATCCTTCTGGAACTCACGCAGATGCAAAGACGCTAGTTGATCTGACGATTACGCAGGCAGAAGCACCTGCGCCCACGCCAACTAAGAAAGCTCCGAGCAAGCCAGCCACTGATAGCTGCCGCAATCAGATTAAGAATTAACCCGTCCGCGATAAGGTTCTCGCACTATGGATGAAGTCCTCGAGTTATCTGCCGGTGTAGTGCGCACAAGTCGCACCATGAGCGATGGCCGAACAATTCTTTATTACGATACCGCGGCTCAAAATCGCACCGTTGCAGATCAACGACCTGCTGAAGTGCAACCAGGTATTGGCGAGCTACGTCTTGATCCATTAGTCAACGAATGGGTTGTGATGGCAGCCCATCGTCAAAGCCGCATCTTCTTGCCACCAAAAGAACTCTGTCCGCTCTGTCCCACCACAGGTGATTTACTGACTGAGATTCCAGAAAATGATTTTGAAGTTGTTGTCTTTGATAATCGCTCACCTTCAATGCGTCCACCAGAAGGTGACTTTGCCTTGCCCGATATGGTGGGTTCAGATACTGATGAAGGTGTAGCTGCAGGAAAGTGTGAAGTAATTTGTTTTACGGCCAATCACAGTGGCTCCTTTAAAACACTCTCTGCCCAAAGAGTGCGAACGCTGCTGGAAGCTTGGCGTGATCGCACGCGCGAACTCTCGCAACAACCATTTATTGAACATATCGCTCCCTTTGAAAATCGCGGTGAGGAAATTGGCGTTACCTTGGCTCATCCCCATGGGCAGATTTATGCTTATTCATATCTACCAGCACGTGTTGTGAAGATGCTTGAAATTGCCAAGGCACACCACGCCAAGACCGGGCGCGTGCTCTTTGACGATGTCGTTGCCCGTGAACTTCGTGATGGCACTCGAGTTATTGCCAAGAATGAACATTGGGTTGCATACACCCCTTATGCCTCACGCTATCCCTTTGAAATTCACGTAACTCCCCTGCAACCAGTTGCAGATTTAGCAGAGTTAGCACCTGCTGCCTGTGATTCTTTTCCATCGATTGCCATCGAAGTAATGCAGCGCCTCGATGGAGTATTTGGTATCGATATGGCATATATCGCTGCCTGGCATCAAGCACCTGTGCGCCAAGGGCGCGATGTCCTGAGGTTGCATTGGCAGATCACGAGCGTGCGCAGAGCACCGGGCAAACTTAAATACTTAGCTGGTTCTGAATCCGCCATGGGCGCATTTATTATGGATATGAAGCCAGAACAATCTGCGCAGCAACTCAAAGATGTGAAGCTGTAAAAAGAAAGTTATCTTCCTATAGCGACGGTGCTGAACCTAAAGTTACCTTAAAGCTCTTACTAACACCCGTTGGTAGATCTACCACCACAGTTACTGTGCTACCTGGTGCATAAGAGCGAATGCGCACAATTGCCGCTTCCGAGTTAGCAACCTTCACGCCATCGATACTACGAAGAACTGAGTTCACTGGGATGCCAGCTTTCTCTGCTCCTTCACCGGGGCTGAGCTGAGTAATTTTGGCACCAACTCCTGTGTAGGCAGGATCAAAGTAAACGCCAAGTACTGGACGCTTTGATTTTCCGGTTGCAATGATTTCATCAATCACACGCTTTGCTTCATTGATAGGAATTGAGAATCCAAGTCCGATATTTCCACTTGCCGCACCTGAAGATATTGTGGCAATTGCAGAGTTCACTCCAACGAGCCTTCCTGCTGCATCAACGAGTGCTCCACCTGAGTTTCCAGGGTTAATGGCGGCATCTGTTTGGATTGCATTGACATAAGACTGCGCATCTTCTGTGCCAGTTGATACCGGGCGATTAAGTGCAGAGACGATTCCACTTGTGACTGTACTAGCCAAGCCGAGCGGAGAACCGATCGCTAGAACAGGATCTCCGACGCTGAGTTTAGAAGAGTCTCCCAAGGTAATGGCTGGAAGATTTCCTATTTGCACCTTGAGTACTGCTAGGTCATATCCAGGATCTCGTCCCACAATCGTTGCTGAATACTGATTGCCATTGGTCAGTTCTATTTTAATTGTTCCTGATGTCACGGCCGTATCAATCACATGGTTATTGGTGATGATGTAACTAAATGCAGCTGTGCTCTGATAGACGGATCCAGAACCGGTGCCAGAACCTGAAGGAGCAGTGACGCTAATCGAGACGACCGATGGAGTTACTAGCGAAGCAATGGTCTTTGCATTCATTTCACTGCCACCGAGTTCAACCAGTGTTCTCGACGAAGAGCAGGTGCCGGTAGGTGAAAGATAGAGCGTATTAGTGCGCTTATCAGCACATGCCTTCACAACACTGGTTGAGTTTGTTGAGGCGGTTGCAACTGAGCCCGCAATGGCGGCGCCTGCAATAAAGGCTGCAATGACTTTGATGTTCTTCATAACCATGATGCTTCCTCATTCTTCTGTGGTTTTCCTGTTAGAGCAGTGAGAGCGTTGAGAGAGTTTAGGCTTCAACCACCCACGCACCACTTATCTTTACTTTTACTTTATCCAGCGGTCTTTCAGCCGGCCCGGAAACGACTTTAGCGCTAGCAAATGGATCAAATTGTGCTGCGTGGCAAGGGCAGATGAGTTTCTTCGTGGAAGATTTATAGGCAACTGAACAACCTTGGTGGGTGCAGATTGCTGAGTATGCAAAGACGCCAGCCTTGGTGCGAAAGAGGATTGCTGGGACACCTTGTGCCGAGTGCACAAAGTTAAATGTCTTTCCCACAGGCAGTTCGGCAACTTTAATTATCTGCGCTCCCTTACCTTTCGTTGAAGATTTCACTGAAGCCGAACTCTTTGGCAAGGCTCTTCCGGCAAAGGTTGCAGCTACCGCTAAGGCACCCACAATTGCTGTGCGCAAGACGCTTCGGCGCTGAAAATTTGAAGCAGGCATTCGTCGATTTCCAATCAGTAGTAGTAAGTAAGCAAGCCACATCACCGCATATGCGCTATCACCTGCCAAGAAATATGGAGTTGTATAGAAAGAGCTAGAAAGCCAGAGCGTTACTGAAAGTAAGAATCCGCCAAAGGCAGCTGTTGCTGGTGCAACCCAGAGCAACGTTGCAATTCCAACTGCAAACTCTGCAACCATGACCAAGATTCCGACATAGGTTGCCTGATCTAGAATCTGATTGAGTAAGAATCCAATCGGTGAATTTGCCGCAAAGGCAGCTAACTGGGTGCCGATATATGTGGGCTCACCTTGCGTGAGAAATCCAGGATCAGATGCTTTATCCCATCCGGCATAGATAAAGGTGACACCGAGAAATACACGTAACAGGCGAGGGGCTCGATTCTGCGTGGCCCATGAACTTACTGCACCTCGGGAAATACTCTGCAATGCGTTCATATCGTGAGGATACCTTTTAGGAGAATATCTGGCTCCCTGACTTGGATTCGAACCAAGAACCTGTCGATTAACAGTCGACTGCTCTGCCGTTGAGCTATCAGGGAATGAGGCGCAACTCTACCGCAGGGGGTAAGCCTGCGCCAAAATGCCCACTTTAGAGCGAACTAATGGAGAGTTCGTGCAGCCCACGTTTCTGGGTTTCCAGGGCAACCAACTCTGCAAATGCTGCGTTGTACTGCTCCTGATTTTCAACCGGGTTAAGGCGCTGCAGACTTGATTTCAGATCTGCAATCTTTCGACTGACAAGTACTTCTCGTAATCTGGCGACAATGCTTGAAACATACTTCTCTGAGACTGCTCCATCTGTGCGCACTGGTTCCACCGAGAGTTCAGTAAATAGCTGCTTCATGCGATCATCATCAACTTTTTCCAGGGCTAGCGGTTCAGTGCCAAATGAGTCGATAATCCGGCGCAGTTCTCGGTATGCCGGATGAGTAAATGCTTCATCTTCAATAGTGCTCCAGCCAAAGACAAGTCCTGACATCTGTAACTTAGCTTTTAATACTTCTCGCTCTAACATCAAGGTTGGCTCAGTCGGATTAGGTCGCCACTGCGCATCGGCAGCTGGTGCCTCGCTCTGAACTTGAGTTGTGCTCACTTTCTTCAGCGCTGCATTCACCGCAGCAGTGACAACTTCGGTCTCTGTTCCTAGCCAGCCTGATAAAGATTTGATGTATTCCGGGCGTAGTGACTTATCGCGAATCGCTGCAACCAGTGGGGCGGCGGTGTTGAGCGCGTTAACACGTCCTTCGGCGGTGTTCAGATCATGTTTTTTGAGTTCGGTGCGAATCGCGAATTCAAAGAGTGGCACTCGCTTTGCAATCAAATCCCGCAAAGCCAAGTCACCTTTATGTTGGCGCAGATCGCATGGGTCAAGGCCATCTGGTTCAACTGCAACAAAAGTTTGGGTGACAAACTTCTGGTCATCACCGAAAGCTTTCATGGCAGCTTTTTGTCCAGCGGCGTCGCCATCAAATGTGAAGATCACTTCACCGCGGAAGGTATCGGCATCCATCAGTAGTCTGCGAATAATGCGGATGTGATCATCACCGAAGGCTGTGCCACATGTGGCAACGGCAGTTGTTATTCCAGCCAAATGACATGCCATCACATCGGTATAGCCCTCAACCACAACTACCTGACGACTCTTGGCAATTTCTTTCTTAGCCATATCAAGGCCATAAAGTACTTGTGACTTCTTATAGATAGGAGTTTCTGAGGTATTTAAATACTTAGGGCCTTGATCTTCTTCATCACTGGCTAATTTACGAGCTCCAAATCCGACGATATCGCCGGAGATATCTTTAATCGGCCACATGATGCGATTTCTAAATTTATCGATAGGTCCACGCTCACCCATCTTGGAGAGTCCCGCTTCTTCTAACTCTTCAATGGTGTATCCGGCGACGCGCAGATGCTTAGTTAGGGCATCCCAACTTTTGGGGGCATAGCCCACTCCAAATAAATCACATGCCGCTTTATCAAATCCACGTTTGGTAAGCAGATCACGGGCATGGGCGGCATCGGGGGAAGTATTAATCAGATCTTGATAGAACTTGGCTGCAGCTAGGTGGGCTGCATATAAACGCGAACGCTGGGAAGTCGGTTGAGTTGGCCCACCTTCTTCATAACGAAGGGTGTAACCAATCTGAGAGGCTAGTCGCTCAATTGTTTCGGTGAAACTCAAATGCTCTGTCTTCATCATAAAATCGATGACATCCCCGCCGGCGCCGCAACCAAAGCAGTGATAGTAATTCTTAGAAGGTGTGACGTGAAAGGAAGGAGATTTCTCATCATGAAAAGGACAGAGCCCCTTCTTCTGTCCACCGCCGGCGTTTTTTAAAGCAACGCCGGCTGCTGAAACAACTTCATCGATATGTGCATGCTCGCGCACATAGACGATGTCATCAGCCTTAATCCGCCCGCTCATGTTCCTACCTTATCTACGCTTTGCGGGAGCTTGCGAGAGATGGGCGTGTAAGGCATATGCGCCGGGGTCGGTCAGGCTAGCAATTTGGTCAATGACAATACGTAACCGCTCTGAATCATTTGTGGCCTGCTTCCAATCGTCTTCAAAGATTGGGTCGAGTTCACTGGGGGCTGCATCGAAGAGCATCTGCACCAAATCATGAATGACTACTTGTTGTTTTGCATAGCGCTCTTGCGACGCCGCCGCGCTAATTAAGTAATGCCCAGCAACAGCCTTCAGGAAATCAACCTCGACTTTTGCTTCGCGTGGAATTTCAAGATTGGCGCTATAGCGAGTCAGTGGGCCATCTCCGTGAACTTTGCGAGTTTCAAGTTCGGCAGCCAGAACAAAGCGACCAATCAGTTGTGAAGTCGTATCTTTTAAGCGAGCAAGGGCGCGATGTGTGCGATCAAAGTGAGTTGGCCAGCAAGTCAGTGATTGCAAACGGGTAAGGGCAGCTGCGGCCTCGCTCTTGGTGGCATCACTGCCGTAATTCGCGGTCATCTCTTTGTATAAGGTGTCAAAATCGTTATCGAAATTCTTCACCTGAACTTGGCCAGCAAAGATGGCATCTTCTAAATCGTGCACGGAGTATGCGCAATCATCAGACCAATCCATGATCTGAGCTTCGATACATTTGCGTTCATCTGGTGCACCTGCTCGCACCCAAGTGAAGATTTCCGTGTCATCGCTATACACACCAAACTTGCGCGGATTCTCCGCTCTGGTCCACGGATATTTCGTTGCCGCATCAAGTGATGCTCGGGTGAGATTTAGTCCAAGACTTTTTCCAGTTGGTGAAACAGTCTTGGCTTCAATGCGGGTAAGTAGCCTAAAACTTTGAGCATTTCCTTCGAAGCCGCCACATAATTGCGCCGCTTCGGCTAGCGCTTCCTCCCCATTGTGACCAAATGGTGGATGTCCCATATCGTGTGACAAACATGCAGTCTCAAGTAGATCTGGGTCTGCGCCAAGTGATTCTCCTAGTTCGCGACCAATCTGGGCGCACTCCAGTGAGTGAGATAAACGAGTGCGTTGAAAATCATTCTCCCAAGGAACTGCGACCTGTGTTTTGGCAGCTAACCGACGAAGGGCGGCAGAGTGAATAACACGGGCGCGATCGCGCATGAATTCGGTGCGACCAGCACGCTTTGCCGGTTCATCAAGAAATCTCTCTTGATCGGCAGCGCTATATGCCTTAGGCAACTGGGTCATACACATACCTTACAAGTTTGCTGTTAGTCAGGTGATCGCTGATATGAATGCCTCGTCTACCTAGCGTGATGTATGCCAGATAGGCACCTGCTTCGCGAATCAAATATCGATACCGTGATTTGGCAAGGGTATTTGGCCCAGTGCTGGCAGGTGAACACGTTGCAGTTGCTCCCAAGTCTTTTGCCATCGTGATAGTGCGCTGGCAGTGATAAGCATCAGTTGCAATGATGACGTTATATAACTTTCGACTCTTCATCTCTTTGATATATGCCTGCGTCTGGGAAAAAGTATCTCGCCCTACCGGAATTGAAATAACTCTATTTTTCGCCACTCCATTTTGGGTCAACCAATATTTTCCAGCGGCTGCTTCAGTTGTGCGATCTCCAGGTGCACCAGCTCCCACAGTGATAATCAGCGGTGCATATCCAGCATCTTTGATTCGCTTTGCTTCGATCAGGCGTGCAAGTAATACCTCACCTGGTGCGCCATTGAGCTGGGCCGCCCCCGGCACAACAATGACTTCTGCCGTAGATCTAAAGGTTGGGTTCTTAGCCGAGTTCCAGGTAACAAAGAGCGCGTAGGTAGGAATAATGACAACCACAGCCAGCGCCAAGGAGATAACTCGTCTGATTAACTTAAACATTAACCACCCGAGAACATATCTTCAGCATCAAGATGAATCATTTCATCGGGATCATTGAGCCAGCCATCAGGCAAAGTTGGCGGGCGACCGCTACTTGTGCGACCTCGGGGTTTGTCACCGATTTCAACCGGATAGGGCTGATCAACTAATTGATTCAGTAGTGAGCGAAGTTCGTTTAAGGAAGCGACCATTCCAAATTCGCGGCGCAGTTCGGATGGAACACTGAAGCCCTTGAGATACCAGGCCATATGTTTACGTAAGTCGCGGCAACCACGATCTTCAGATTCAAAGTATTCAACGATCAGCTCGCCGTGGCGAAACATGACTTCCCGAACTTCATGAAGAGTGGGCAATGTGCGGCTACTTTCACCGTTAAAGGCCGCCACTAAATCAGCAAAAAGCCAGGGGCGACCTAGGCAACCACGGCCCACAACAACTCCAGCACAACCGCTTTGGCGAACCATCTCTATGCCATCGGCGCCAGACCAGATGTCACCATTGCCTAATACCGGAACACCGGTTGGTTTTAAATGTTCAACAAGTTGGGCAATTGCAGACCAATCAGATTTTCCTTCATACATTTGCTGGGCGGTGCGCGCATGCAAAGCCACCCAAGCAACACCTAAGTCAGCGGCTGATTTTGCCGCTTCTAAATATGTGTGGTGATCTGAATCGATACCAATACGCATCTTGACCGTGACTGGAATTCCGTAAGGTTTGGCGTTTTCTACCGCAGCTTTCACAATTTCACGAAAAAGATTACGTTTAAAGGGAAGCGCCGCTCCCCCGCCCTTGCGAGTGACTTTCGGAACCGGGCAACCAAAGTTCATATCAATGTGGTCAGCTAGATTCTCGCGCCCAATCATCTTGACCGCTTCGGCCATATGGTGTGGATCAACGCTATAGAGCTGCACCGAACGTGGCCACTCGCCAGCACCTGGTTCAATCATGCGCAGAGTTTCCGGGGTGCGCTCTAGTAATGCGCGCGCAGTCACCATCTCTGAGACAAATAAACCTGCGCCTTGTTCGCGGCAGAGCATGCGAAATGGTGCGTTGGTAATTCCGGCCATCGGCGCCAGAACTACCGGCGGATCGATTAAATGAACTCCATCTTTAAGAGGGAGTTCTAGCGGCGCTAGCAGCCGAGTAGACGTAGAGCTAGCCATGCTTGAACTTGATCAAGTGCAATACGTTCTTGCCCCATTGTGTCGCGATCGCGAATTGTTACCGCTTGATCTTCCAAAGTTTCGAAGTCAATGGTGATGCAGTACGGAGTACCGATTTCATCTTGGCGACGATAGCGGCGGCCGATAGCACCAGAATCATCGAAATCGATATTCCAGTTCTTACGTAGCTCTGTCGCCAAATCACGTGCTTTAGGTGATAAATCAGCGTTCCGAGAAAGCGGCAATACCGCAGCTTTTACGGGAGCAATCCGGTGATCAAATTTCAACACCGCACGCTTTTCCATCTCACCTTTTGCATTCGGTGCCTCATCTTCAGTAAATGCATCCATCATAAATGTGAGCGCACAGCGATCCACACCTGCTGCGGGTTCGATCACATATGGTGTCCAGCGCTCATTCTTCTCTTGATCAAAGTAAGACAAATCTTTTCCAGATGCAGCAGAGTGCGCCTTGAGGTCGAAATCGGTGCGGTTAGCAATACCTTCTAGCTCACCCCACTCAGTTCCGTTGAATTCAAATTTGTATTCAATATCTGTTGTGCCCTTTGAATAATGCGAGAGCTTCTCTTTTGGATGCTCAAACAGGCGCAGCCGTTCTGGATTAATTCCCAGATCCTTATACCAATTAAGACGTGTCTCAATCCAATACTTATGCCATTCCTCATCAGTGCCAGGAACCACAAAGAATTCCATCTCCATCTGCTCAAATTCACGAGTACGGAAGATGAAGTTGCCTGGGGTAATTTCATTGCGGAAAGATTTACCAATCTGGCCAATACCAAATGGTGGCTTCTTACGTGATGTTGTCATCACGTTATCAAAGTTAATAAAGATTCCTTGGGCTGTCTCAGGTCGCAAATATGCAAGGCCTGTCTCATCTTCTACTGGACCAAGAAAAGTCTTGAGCAAGCCAGAGAATTGTTTAGGTGTTGTAAATTGTCCTTTGTTGCCACATGCCGGGCAGTTCATATCAGCAAGTGAATCAAGCTTCTTCTTATGCTTTGCTTCATACTGCTCTTCTAAATGATCTGCGCGATAACGCTTATGACACGCGGTGCACTCTGTGAGCGGATCGCTAAATGTTGCAACGTGACCAGATGCTTCCCAGACTTCACGGGCCAGGATTACTGAGGAATCAAGTCCAACTACATCTTCGCGACCCATGACCATCGACTTCCACCATTGGCGCTTGACGTTATTCTTGACTTCAACTCCGAGTGGGCCGTAATCCCAAGAGGCGCGAAGTCCGCCATAAATTTCTGATGAGGGGAATACAAATCCACGACGCTTTGAGAGTGAAACAATATTTTCTAAACGGTCTACCGCCATTACAAATCTCCATCCGGCTGGCTGTCGGCGAATTACAACGGACGTTGAAATCGTGTGCTTAGTTTACTCGTACGCTCCAGGCTCATCGATCGCTCTGGCAAGAACAGGAATTGCTTCTAACTTTGCGCGGGTAGAACTAAGCGCCCTTCGATAGGAGCCCACGTTCTGCCACTCAGTTGTGAGCACCCAGAGCGTTGGCTCATCGAGGTTCTGCCCAACCACACCTGAAATAAAGCCGGTTGCCTGCGCTAAAACATCGCGCACCGCCTCTAGTTCTACGCGGAATTTCTCACCTTCGGCCAAGGGGAGCTCAAATCGGGCGATTGCAATCATGGGCTGAGCCTAGAGTGGCGGGGTATGGGAATGAAAATCATTTTCATTTGTGGTACTTTCCAGCTATGAATATCGCAATCATCCTGGCGGCACTGACCGCAATCGCCACGACAACAGGTGGCTACCTAGCAATTAAATCTAAGGACCGCCTTCATTTGGTTCTCGGATTATCTGCCGGACTTCTTCTAGGGCTCGTTGCTTTTGATCTGCTGCCTGAAATCTTTGAACTCAATACCCAAGAGGTGCTTCATGCACCGGCAGCCTCGATAGCACTCATTGGCGGCTTCTTACTTCTTCACTTCTATGAGCAAATCTTTGGTTCGCACGAACCAGCCGAATCTGATTACGGCCACGACCATGATCACTCATCCAATATTGCTGGTGCCTTTGGCGCCGTTGCGATGGGTGGTCACGTATTTCTTGATGGTCTAGCTCTCGGTGTTGCCTTCAAGGTAAGTAACAATCTTGGAATCGCAGTCTTTATCGCGCTCTTAGTTCACGCCTTTAGTGATGGTCTGAATACCGTGTCATTTCTCATCAAGAGCGGTTCATGGGGCAAGAAGGGTGTTTGGCTGCTTGCAGTAGATGCTGTTGCTCGAATCAGCGGCGCCGCACTTGGCGCATCTCTTGCAATCAGTGACAACTTCGTCGGAATTTATCTCGCAGTATTTGCCGGAATTGTTATCTACCTTGCAACCTCACATATCTTGCCGGAAGCACACTCTCGGCATAAATCTCGCTACACAATTCTTGCGACCCTAGTAGGCGTTGGAATCATGTGGGCGCTAATCGGCTACCTCCACGGTATGGAATAAATGTCTCGATCTAATCCAAGAGTTTTAAGCACACTTGAACGCGCTGGCGGTTTTGCTAGTGCGCAAGAGGTCTACCGACTCATGCAACGTGAAGGTGAACGAATCGGTCTAACCACCGTCTATCGCTCGCTTCAGAGTTTGGTCAACGACAAGATTGTCGATGTGCTAAGGCGTGATGATGGCGAAGCGATCTACCGCCTCTGTGGAGAGGCTCACCATCATCATTTAGTCTGCAAGTCATGTGGCGACACTGTTGAAATTGAAGGCGGCGCAATTGAGAAGTGGGCAAAAGTAATGGCAGAAGAACATGGTTTTCGCGAAGTTGGCCACACTGCAGAAATCTTTGGCCTCTGCGCTAAGTGCTAAGCGCTACCAAATCTGCGTTCGCGCCCCGAATAAATCTCAATCGCTTTCCACAGTAGCTCTGGCGTCATATCTGGCCACAAGACATCCATAAAGACGAGCTCGGCATACGTTGATTGCCACGGTAAGAAGTTGCTGGTGCGCTGTTCTCCTGATGAGCGCAGGAACATATCAACATCGCGCATCTTGGGTGAGTAAAGATACTTCTCTAACGTCTTTTCATTGATGGAATCAGCTTTGACTTTGCCACGCTTCACATCGCGCGCCAACTCAGTTGCAGCATCAACAATTTCAGCTCGGCCTCCGTAATTTACACACATATTAAGGGTCAATTTCTTGTTCTTACTTGTTAACTCCTGCGCCTCCTCTAGCTCTGAAATCACTGATTTCCACAAACGTTGCGAGCGCCCGAGCCATTGAATCTTGACTCCCATCTCATTCAAGCTATCCCGGCGAGTGCGCAGCATCTCGCGGCTATAGCCCATCAAGAACTTCACTTCTTCTGGGTTGCGCTTCCAATTTTCGGTGGAGAATGCATAAGCACTGATCTCTTTGACACCAAAACCGATTGCAGCTTCTACTAAATCAAAGAGAACTTTTTCACCAGCTTGATGTCCGGAGGTGCGAGGTAATCCGCGCTCTTTTGCCCAGCGACCATTTCCATCCATCACGATTGCGATGTGTTGGGGAATATCAATCTTCTTACTCATGTATATCTAGTTAAGCCCTTTCCACCATCGGCAAACTTCGAAGTCCACGTTCAAGGTGCCATTGTAGGTAGGCGGTAACCAAACCACTAGCCTCTCGGCGATATCGAAGTTCACTTTTTTCGGCCACATCCCAATCACCACGCAATAGCGCTTGCATCAGCTCGAGCGCTTCTGCGGATGCGGTAGCCGATGCTGAAGGCCGGCAATCCATACAAACTGATCCGCCGCCAACTAATGAGAAGTAACGATGCGGTCCTGGCTTTTCACAACGAGAACATGCTGTAATCGATGGTTCATAACCACCAATAGAAAGTGAACGCAATAGAAATGCATCCAGGATCAGCGATGAGTCATAACGATTATCAGCAAGTGCTTTCATGCCACCTACTACTAATTGAAATTCTTGCGGGGCAGGCTCTTCCTCTTGCTGGGTAAAGCGTTCGGCGGTTTCCAGGATGGCGTGAGCGATGGTCCAACGCTGATAATCGTTGGTAAGTGCTTCCCCGTAATTCATAATCGCTTCCACCTGTGTGATGGTGTCAAAAGTCTTGCCGGCATGCATCTGGATATCTACATGGCTGCCAGGCTCTAGGCGCGCACCGAATTTAGACATGGTGCGACGAACACCTTTTGCCACACCACGCACGCGACCATGCTCTTTGGTCAGCAGGGTAATGATGCGATCTGCTTCGCCCAGTTTTTGCGTGCGCAAAATGATTGCCTCATCGCGATAGAGCTTAGATTGAGGTGCAGACATACTGCGTACGGTAGTTAGCGAATAGCGCGATTGATTGCAGACACGACGGCCTTAAGTGAAGCAGTCGTTGTATTTGGGTCGATTCCGACTCCCCAGAAGACTTGGCCATCAATTTCGCACTCAAGATATGCAGCGGCAGTTGCATCGCCGCCGGAAGAGAGCGCGTGCTCATGAAAATCAAGAACTCGCACATCAACACCATGGTTTTGCATGATGTGACAGAAGGCAGCAATTGGACCATTACCAGTTCCAGAAAGCTCAACTGGCTCACTGCGATCTGTAATCTTGATTGTCAGCTGAACATCTTCACCCATCACTGAGTTCTGTGACATTCCCTTTAATCTGAAGCGGCCCCATGGCGCAGAATCTGTTGGCAAATATTCATCTTCGAAGATATTCCACAACTGCTCTGCTGTAATTTCCCCGCCCTCATGATCAGTCTTTGCCTGAACAATTCTGGAGAATTCAATTTGGTGGCGACGTGGCAGATCAAGGTGATGTTCACTCTTCATCAAGTAGGCAACTCCACCCTTACCTGATTGAGAGTTCACCCGAATTACTGCTTCATAGGAGCGACCCACATCTTTTGGATCAATCGGCAAATACGGCACAGCCCAGGTGTAATCATCAACTTCTTTTCCAGCAGCCTTTGCATCGCGTTCTAGATGCTCAAAGCCTTTCTTAATAGCATCTTGGTGGGAACCAGAGAAAGCAGTAAAAACTAGGTCTCCACCATAAGGATGGCGCTCTGGCACGCGTAATTGATTGCCGTATTCCACCGTGCGACGGATTTCATCAATATCACTGAAATCAATATGTGGATCAACTCCGTGTGAAACCAAGTTCATGCCAAGAGTAACAAGGCATACGTTTCCGGTGCGCTCACCGTTACCAAAGAGCGTTCCTTCAATGCGATCTGCTCCTGCTAAATATCCAAGTTCGGCGGCAGCAACACCTGTGCCACGATCATTATGTGGGTGAAGTGAAACAATGACGCTATCGCGATTATTTAAGTTTCTGCACATCCACTCGATGGAATCGGCATAGACATTCGGTGTTGCCATCTCCACAGTAGCTGGCAAGTTCATAATTGTCTTCCACTGCGGAGTTGGCTTCCAAACATCATTAACCGCATTACATACCTCAACGGCGAATTCGAGCTCGGTGCCGGTATATGACTCAGGTGAATATTCAAAGGAGACCTTGGTCTCTGGAACAGTCTTCATCAAATCTAGACAGAGCTGGGCGCCATCGGTTGCAATCTTCTTGATGCCATCTTTATCAAGACCAAAGACAACCCGGCGTTGCAAGGTTGAAGTCGAGTTATAGAGATGCACGATTGCTTGCTTGGCGCCAGCAATTGCTTCATAGGTGCGACGAATAAGCGGTTCCCGGGCTTGGGTAAGCACCTGAATGATCACATCATCTGGAATCAAGCCTTCATCAATAATCTTGCGCACGAAATCGAAATCTGTCTGCGAAGCTGATGGAAAACCAACTTCAATCTCTTTATAGCCCATGGCGACAAGTAACTTAAACATCGCAAGCTTGCGAGGTGTGTCCATCGGGTCGATCAGGGCTTGGTTGCCATCTCGAAGATCTACTGAGCACCACTTAGGTGCCACCGTCATCTTCTTACTTGGCCAGGTGCGATCTGCTAATTCAAGTGGAATAAAAGGTTCATAACGATGCACCGGCATCTTGGAAGGCTTCTGCTTTGGAAAATTCATTTCACTTAACTCCTATGTGTTTGGTAGTCGGAAAAAAAGGTTTACCGGCAACACCAAACTCCGCAGCGAGGAGACCGGTCTTTAGGCCTCGCTACGGCGGATAAGGAGGAGTCCGCGGAGCTTCATAGTGGGTAGAGAATAGCGCGAGAATGCATATTCAATCAAGCGGCTTATTGAGGTGGAATCAAGGTCCCCGAGAAGATCTGCCATGCGAGTGCAGATTTAGCCACAAGTGAGAGCGTTATATAAGTCTTTTCACCGCGCAAATAATCTGACCATTTTCCAACCTTCTTATATTGAAGGTATTGAACAACGGCAAAGGTATTAAAGAGAAGAAATATTGAGAAGACGATGCCATAAACAAATGCAGGAGCCTTGGTATCACCTGGGCCACCGATAGCAAGAACATAGAAAGCGAGTGCAAGCCAAGGAATAGCACCGGCAATGCAACCAAAGATATATGCAAGCCATCCACCATTTCCTGGCTCTTCATATTTCTCTTGCAGCCAACCAAAGAGAATCATCGATGCATTGACCCCAAAGAGGGCGATGATTGCAACAACATCAGAGACGCCAGTAATGAGTGCAATGAGAACAATCATTACTGATGAGCTAATTGAATATTCAACCCAACGGAAGTAGTTGCGGTGAGCCGCAAGGCCGGCGGCATAGCGCGGGAAGAATTGTGGGCTTACAACAATAAAGTGGAAGAAGGCTGAAAGACCTAAGAAGATTGCAACTGTGATTCCGATTGGAGCCTCGAGCAGAGTGACAGGTTCTGCAAAGTCACTTCCTGGAGGTCCTGCTGCGTAGCGGGCAACAATAGGCAAGGTGAAGTCACTCGATAGGACAAGCACTACCGCCATTTGAACGAGGTGGAAGAAACCTGCAATGAGGTTGTAATTACGAATCTTCTGAGTATTGATCTCTTTAGCCATAACCTCAGGTTATATCCACAGCCAGCCATTTTCTCGGCAATATCGAAGGCTAATCGAAATATTCTCCGCCTGTTCGCTTCAACTCCCTCATCGAAGGCTTCTTGTGAGCCAACGGCTGCTTCCTCGCTAACTCTCTCTGGCAACTAGCCAGAGATTGCACAAAGAGTGCATAACGAGGGAGGAGGACGAAGTGGAATCAGTAATTTTATTACTGAGATTCCTTTTTGAGATATTCAAATCTATTTTTGAAATTATTGAAAAAAGGAAAGCCCGCCGCATAAACGGCGAGCCTCCACCAAGTGCTTGAACCGAACACTCATCCGGAGGGCAGATGCTCTCCGGATGGGCTATTTCTAGCAGAATCTTTCTACGGAACTGGGTAACTTGGCGTCACTCTTGGAAAAGAATCTCCTGGTTGTAGCAAAATTCTGATTTCTATTACTAAGAGTTACAAAACAGGTAAATAACGATCTAACTCATAGGCACTCACCTGGCGGCGATAGTCCTGCCACTCAGAGCGCTTATTGCGCAGGAAGTAATCAAAGACATGCTCGCCCAGGGTCTGGCGCACGAGTTCGCTCTTCTCCATCACGGTAATTGCTTCTTCTAGATTTGATGGAAGCAGCTGGGTATCAGTGGAAGCTTCCAGCACATACTTCTTCTCAATACCTTGCAGCCCTGCTGCCAACATCACGGCATAGGCAAGGTATGGATTACATGCTGAATCTGGTGAACGAAATTCAATCCGGGTGGAGTTCTCTTTATTTGGTTTATACATCGGAATGCGCACCAGCGCTCCGCGATCGTTGTGGCCCCAGTTAATGATGGAAGGTGCTTCTCCCCCACCTTGTAAGCGCTTATAAGAGTTGACCCATTGATTTGTAACGGCAGTGATTTCAGCAGCGTGTTTTAAAATACCGGCAATAAATTGGCGACCCACAGCAGAGAGATTGAGCTCGGCCTTGTCATCATAAAAAGCGTTCTTCTCACCTGCAAAGAGTGAGACGTGGGTATGCATTCCAGAACCAGGATGTTCGGTAAAGGGCTTGGGCATAAAGGAGGCAAAGAAGCCTTGGTTAAGGGCCACTTCTTTAATCACATGACGGAAGGTCATGATGTTATCGGCAGTGCTTAAAGCATCTGCATAACGAAGATCAATTTCTTGTTGTCCTGGAGCGCCTTCATGATGGCTAAATTCAACTGAGACTCCCATTGCTTCCAGCAAAGTAATTGCTTGCCGGCGAAAGTCGTGGCCCACAACTGCAGGTGTGTGATCGAAGTAGCCGCCTTGATCAACAGGAACAGGTGCAACGCCTTTTTCCGGTTGTGAGGTGAAGAGAAAGAATTCAATTTCTGGATGGGTGTAACAGGTGTAACCCATCTCGGCAGCTTTAGCTAAGGTGCGGCGCAACACATTGCGCGGGTCGGCCGGGGATGCTTGCCCGCTAGGCAAGGTAATGTCACAGAACATACGGGCGGCGCCCTGCGCCTCTGCCCGCCAGGGCAAGATTGTAAAAGTTGCCGGATCAGGTTTTGCCAACATATCTGATTCAAATTCGCGAGCAAAGCCTTGAATCGCAGAACCATCGAAACCGATTCCCTCTTCAAATGCATTTTCAAGTTCGGCCGGTGCAATGGCAACAGATTTCAAGGTGCCAAGAATGTCGGTAAACCACAAGCGAATAAAACGAATATCGCGTTCTTCCACTGTGCGCAGGACGAACTCTTGCTGCTTGCTCATATTTTCTTCAAGCCGATTTGCTGAGTCTGGGGACATGGCTACATCGTGCCAAAGTCACGTTACGCCCATGTTACAAAACTAGAGTTCGCGCCACTTACTTGTCATAGGCAGGCGCCGGTCTTTACCAAAAGCACGCTGGGAGACCTTGGTGCCAGGTGGGTATTGGCGGCGCTTGTATTCGGCCCGATCGACCATGCCGATTACGCGAATCACTAACTCTTTAGCAAAGCCTGCCGCAATCAGGGCATCGTGGCCTAGGTCTTCATCGACATATGCCTTAAGGACTCGATCGAGCAATTCGTATTCAGGAAGAGAATCGGAATCTTTTTGGTCAGGTCGAAGTTCAGCCGATGGCTCTTTCGTAATGGAGTTCTCCGGAATGGGAGCAACTTCGCCGGCTTCGATTGCAACGCGATTGCGCCAAAGGGCAAGTGCCCAAACATCGGTCTTATAAATATCTTTAATCGGAGCATAGCCACCGACGGCATCGCCATAGAGCGTGGAGTACCCACACGCCAGCTCTGATTTATTTCCGGTTGCTAACACCAAGTGGCCATTCTGATTGGAAAGTCCCATCAGAGTTGTGCCGCGCACGCGCGCCTGCACATTCTCTTCGGCAAGTCCGCTCAGTTCGACTTGGCCAGTGAAGGCATCGACCATCTTCTGTATTTCAATAACGCGAAAGCCAAGGCCGGTGGCACTGGCCATCGCTTGCGCATCAGCGATGGAATGTTCGGAAGAATATTTACTTGGCATGGCAACCGCATGCACCTGCTCCGGGCCCAAGGCATCAACAGCCAGAGCTGCCACAACGGCAGAATCGATGCCGCCAGATAAACCAAGCAGAACAGATGAAAATCCGTTCTTGGCCACATAATCGCGCAGCCCCACAACAATGGCCTTCCACATCTGCTCTTCATCGCCAAGGCGCTGTGCGATTCCAGGAATCAGTGGCTTAGCAATTTCTACCGGGCTTTCCGAAATGATGACATCGGGCTTCGATGTTTTCGTTGCAACTTCGACATCGACCAGCATCACGCCATCTTCAAATTGTGGAGCACGTGCAATCAGTGCGCCAGCTTTGTCGACCACAATACTGTCACCATCGAAAACTAAATCATCTTGGCCGCCGGTCATATTGAGATAGGCAAGTGGTGCGCCCATTTGGGCAGCGCGCCGGGTAACAAGTTCTAGGCGCACATCATCTTTAGCGCGCTCAAAGGGTGAACCATTGGGCACGATGACAAGTCCAGGCTTGCGCGCTGCGAGTTGGGTGGTGATGCCACCATCGATCCAGAGATCTTCACAAATTGCGATGCCCACATCAACGCCATGAATGCGCACGACCAGCGTGGAATCTCCTGCTACAAAATTGCGATATTCATCAAAGACGCCGTAATTAGGTAGGTGGCACTTGGCATAGCGGGCCTTTACTTCACCCCCAGCAATAACTGCAACCATATTTTGTGGTCGCCCAGCTAGGTGATCGAGATAGCCAACGATGCTGACAATCTGCGGGTTGATTTGGCGCGCTAGTGATTCCAGTGCGCTCTTACTTGCTACTTGAAAAGATGGCCGGAGCGCTAAATCTTCGACCGGATAACCGGTCAGAACCATTTCTGGAAAAATCGCAATGTGGGCGCCAGCTAACTGCGCTTGGTGAGCACATTTAATAGCCATCGCGGCATTACCCGCGAGGTCTCCGACCGTTGGGTTCACCTGCGCCAGGGCCAATCGCAACTTCATTGTTCAAGATTATCGCCCAGTTGCGTATCAGGGGTACCATTGTTTTTGACCCGGGGA
>Ga0247837_1000846_pt1 | contig 66323 bp, 48 predicted proteins | sample LaCtaG_2_FD_187115 | JGI IMG/M metagenome (GOLD analysis project Ga0247837, IMG submission 187115) | Freshwater microbial communities from meromictic Lake La Cruz, Castile-La Mancha, Spain - LaCruzMarch2015_14.5m | ecosystem: Environmental > Aquatic > Freshwater > Lake | place: Spain: Castile-La... | reverse complement strand
AGATGTTCCTTAGCGCGCCAACGGCTAGCGTAACGTTTTGGCCACCGAACCCGAAACTGTTATTGAGAGCCACTTTGAGCTTGGATTGGCGAGCAACATTAGGAATGTAGTCCAAATCGCAATCCGGATCGGGCGTTTCTTGATTGATCGTAGGTGGCAAAACTCCGTCGCGGATAGCCATCATGCACACGATCATCTCGGTGACGCCGGCGGCAGCGATCAGGTGTCCCATCATGCTCTTGGTGCTTGAAACTGGGGTCAGTTTTGCGCGATCGCCAAAAACGCCTTTGCAAGCCAACGTTTCGGTTCGGTCGTTCACCGAGGTGCTCGTTCCGTGCGCATTGACGTAACCAATCTCATCCAAGTTCAATTTCGCATCAGCGATGGCTTGTCGCATGCAGCCGATAGCGCCGCGTCCTTCAGGGTGAATGTCCGTGATTCGATAAGCATCTGCGGTACTTCCATAGCCTAGCACTTCACCAAAAATGGGGGCACCACGTTTGCGTGCATGTTCGTATTCTTCCAGAATCACGATTGCGGCACCTTCTCCCAAGACAAATCCATCTCGATCCTTATCAAAGGGACGCGATGCCCGAGTTGGGTCGCTGTTGCGTTGCGACAGGGTCGTCAGCAAACTGAAGCCTGTTAGGCCAAAAGGATGAATCATGCTGTGGGCTCCGCCGGCAATCATGGCGTCGGCATCACCGCAACGAATCAGTTCGGTTGCTTCACCCACGGCTTGGCTACTTGCGGCACATGCGGTCAAGCAATTGCTGTTCGGACCTTGTGCATCAAAGAAGGCAGCCAAATGGGCTGCTGGCATGTTGGGTTCTTGTTCCAGTTCCGCTTCCACATCCAGAATCTCGCGACCCCGGCGAAGAAACGAAGCGAGGTCGAATTCTCCGTTCTGGACTCCTGCGGCGATCATGTTGGTGAAGTTCGGAAAGTCTTGGTTGCCTTCCCCGGCGCCCATGTAAACGCCTAATCGGGTCGGAGCTAAACCGGACTCGAGAATTCCTGACTGAGCGATCGCTTGCTTGGCTGCGCCGATCGCAAACCGCGTGTGCCGACCGCGATGCTTCCAAACATTCAGATCTTCACCCGCTTTGGAGATATCCCAATTCTTGACTTCGGCAGCGATGGTGGTGGGGTAACCCGTCGGATCGAACACCGAAATTTGCCCCACGCCACTTTGGCTGTCCTTCAGCGCGGACCAAACCGTCTGAACATCATGCCCAAGAGGATTGATCATCCCAATCCCAGTTACAACCACACGGCGTCGCATCAACGCATTCTCTCCCAGTTACCAGTGTTGGAGACTGATGCCCGCCGCGGGGTTTATTACCGCGTGCGAAACTTCGGTCTTGGAAAATCGAATCGGCAAACGAGTACCGATTATCGAACGCGGGCAAATCGAATATCGCGAGCCGCCTGACGTTCGGCCTCAAGCATATGCTCAGGGGCCTGTATTCTATTCCCGTTTTGATCGACAGCAACGTCGAACATCTTCAGAATCCGAAGGGTTCGCAACAAATCCTCGGGTGGGAAAAGGGTGGTGTCTCCGAACCGATCGTCGTCGAGAAACGCGAAACCAAGTTCCATCTCAGCAAGTAAAGCCCCTCCGATGGTAACCTTTCCTTCAACAAGAGCGCCTGCGGGCTGCTTGTTTTGAACGATCGCTTCCAGGACCATTTGATCGCCGGGGAGTGCCACATGATGGAAAATGGCCTTGGAAACTTTGGCAAGAACGGTTTTCTTTCGAAAACCTTCAGCCTCAGAAACAAGAAGACCTCCCGTTTGAGCCATCCCCTCAATGATCAGCGAATGAGGGTAATGCGGAAAGCCTGGCAAATAATCATCAATCGGTTCTTCACCGAAACAAATGTTCTTGATCGTAGTCGCTCGCGTATCGCGAACGAACTCCGTAAATCGATCGATCCAGAACCATCTCATTTCGCATCCGTTCCGAACTACGCAACCTTGGAGACGACATAACGGCACAAATCGCTAACGGTTAGCAAATCGCCGAAGTCCTGAACGCGTGGATTCTTTTCAAAGTTGGACAGGTCTGCCCAGGGCATACGCTTCTTGAGTTCTTCTAGGCCCGTTGCAGTCACTTTGCCGTCTTGAACGTAAGTGCTTTCGGTCAGAATATCCTTGGGAAAAAGATCTTCGGTGGCAATCTTGATACCAAAACTCTTTTCCAACTTGAAAACGATATCCAAAAAGTCAATCGATTCTGCTCCCAAGTCTCCGACCATCGTCGCCTGTGGCGTCACTTCATCTTCGTCGACCCCAAGCGCATCAACGAGGGCGGATTGAACCTTGGCAAAAACATCTTCACTAACTTGCATTTTCGTTTGTTCCTCGAACAAAAATCGTCAAATTTCTTTGAGAATTGGGAATAGGAAATTGGAATCCCACCGGCTGGGAACCATCTAAATAACGTTTTTGCTGGGAATTGGCTAGCCCAACCTTTTTTTTTCTTTCGCGACGACTTCGCTATCTCGAGCGTCTAACGGTACAACGGCGAGCCAGGCGACTGATAACGCTGCCAAGCGCCAGCATTTGGCTGGGTACCATTGAATTGCGAAGCGGAGTAATTCGCCGGGGGATAACTTTGAGAATAACTGGGGGCCCCAAAGCCCGAACCCCCAGTCGAACTGCCCAACGGAGTCGCCCGGCTCCAAGTATTGTTGGAATTGTAAGAATTCGTTGCACCGCCGGGACCTGGCGCCCCATAAGGATTTGCGTTCGCGTTAAGCGACGAACCTCCGTAATAAGGCTGCTGATTGGATGACGGTACGCTATACCCCGGGGTTTGGTAAGGACTGTTGTACCCATAACCAGACTGAGGATTGACCGCGGGGTGCTGAGCGGTTTGATTCTGGTTCCCGAACGAATTCGTTGGATTTGCATTCGCGGAATAAGTATTGGCGGAGTAGGTATTCGCCGGATTGGTTCCATATTGCGGCTGCTGGCCGTAGCCGGCTTGAGCATTTCCAAATTGCCCGTAGTTGGATTGCCCGTAGTTGGGCTGGCTATAACCGGGCTGGCTATAACCGGGTTGGCTGTAGTTGGGCTGGCCATATCCGGCCCCTGTCTGGCCATACGTGGCAGGTTGCTGCGCATAGCCCGCTGCCGTCCCGTAGGTGTTTTGCATTGGATAGGGCTGCGTCATTGGCTGCGAAGCTAAGTATCCGCTGGGCGTATAGCTCGTCGAAGGCAACGCTCCGGTTGCTTGAACCGGGACCGGCGCCCAACCGTTCGGAGTGCTTATGGGACCTTGCTGCGAATGCGGAAGCAAGCCGGTCAAATGGGATGTGGTCCAGTCACGAATCGCTTCTAGCGACTGAGGTGAAACGGAGTAGCCATTTTGCTCCGCATAGTTCGCCACCTTTTCCGGTGTCCCCTGAAGAAGGCTCATGAACAACGTTGGCTGCAATCCAAGCAGTCCAAGGATCATAAAACCGAGCTCGGCCCAGTAGGTTCGAGCTTGCCGTTTCTGGCGTCCAAATATTGCCATCGCGATGAGTCCTTCCAACCCGGTTGCGACCAGTAGTGGTCTCGAATCCACCGCTCAAAAATAGCATGCGACTCGACTAACCCATCAATACTACAAAATTTCTTCTCCAAAAATATAGATCAATCTCCAGCTCGAAAAAAACATCTTGCCTTGCGCCGCTTCTCTATTTGTTCGTACAATACCCGGAATATGAATACACCCAATCAGGATTCCCAGACCATCGATCGCGACACGATCGCCGCAGAATACTTTGATCGCCTACTCTACCCACCTTACCCGGTTCAAGAGGAAGCGCTCTACGCATGGTTTTCCTGCGAACAAGGCGTATTGGTTTGCGCTCCTACCGGGACCGGCAAGACGCTCATTGCTGAATCCGCCATCTACGAAGCACTGCGTACCGGCAAGCAATGCTATTACACCACCCCGCTTATTGCTCTCACCGACCAAAAGTTGACGGAGATTCAGCAGGCTGCCGTTCGATGGGGATTTCCCGCTTCCAGTGTTGGCTTGATTACCGGCAATCGTCGCGTGAATCCCGACGCGCCAGTTCTCGTGGTGGTTGCTGAAATCCTGTTGAATCGCTTGATGCAGAATCGTGAGATGTTCGATTCGGTAGCCTCGGTGGTGATGGATGAATTCCATTCGTTTAACGACCCAGAACGCGGGATCGTTTGGGAATTGAGCCTTGGGATGTTGCCGCGTCACACTCGTATCATGCTTCTCTCTGCAACCATCGGCAACAGCGTCGAATTTTGTAGTTGGCTGATGCGAGCCCACGATCGAAGTCTTGAATTGGTTCAAAGCTCGGATCGAAAAGTCCCGCTCCAGTTTGAATGGGTGGACGATGCTTATCTTGACGAGCACTTGGAAAGGATCGCTGAAGGGGACGAAGCCAAACGACGCACGCCAGGTTTGGTTTTCTGCTTCAATCGAGATCAGTGCTGGCAAGTTGCTGAACTTTTAAAAGGGAAAAAACTGATCGATAAAGAACGACAAGCCTTCTTAACCAAACGTCTCGAAGCCTATGACTTTACAACGGGAGCAGGCCCAAAACTCAAGCAGATTCTGATTCGAGGTGTCGGCGTTCACCATGCCGGCCTGATGCCTCGCTACCGACGCATCGTCGAACAGCTCTTTCAAGAAAAGCTCTTGAGCATCACGGTTTGCACCGAGACATTGTCCGCAGGTATTAATCTGCCCGCCCGCAGCGTCATCCTTCCTAGTATTGTCAAAGGCCCCTTCGGTAAAAAGAAGATTGTCGAACCCAGCACGGCTCAGCAAATTTTCGGTCGCGCTGGACGACCGCAGTTTGATTCGCAAGGATTCGTTTACGTGCTGGCTCATGAGGACGATGTCAAGTACCTGCGATGGCGCAAACAATACGACATGATCCCAGAGGATACGAAAGACCCCAACTTGATCCGAGCTAAGAAACAGCTCAAAAAGAAAATGCCAACCAAACGGGCTGGCGAAACTTATTGGACCAAAGAGCAGTTTGAAAAACTTCGGCTCGCTCCGTCCGCTCGATTGGCCAGCAAAGGGCTGCTTCCTTGGCGACTGCTTGCCTACGTTTTGTTGAATGATGCGAGGGTTCAGCCTTTGCGCGAACTGGTTGGAAAACGTCTTCTGCCCAACAATGAAATCGCTCAGGGGCAGCGGGATCTGAATCAAATGCTGATCACGCTCTGGACCGCTGGCTTTGTGAATCTTCATCCAAGACCCGAATTACTGGCGGCTCCCACGAAGTCGGAAATCGTCGCCAACCAAAAAGCCAAAGAACCTGAACGCAAACCGTGGATCGCTTACTCCGCCGAAAAAAACCCGAACTCGGAAGGTGGGGCGGATGACATCGATGATGACGACGACACTCTTTCCGAAGAGCAACTTGCACAATTGGTCGCTGCCGAGGAAGCCGGCCGAGGCTACGATCTGGATAACTACCGACCCGATCGCGCGGAACCGACCGATCGGCTCGAACTGGTCTCGCAGCTGCGCAGCATGAACCCCCTGTACGGCTTGTTCATGATCCACTTGCTGCAATATGCTAACGAAGCCGAGCGGATTCAAGCGTTGGAAAGCGTTTTGGAACTACCAGCCAACATTTCCAAATTGGTTCAAGTGCCGCCCCCTGAATATCTACCCGTCGGCCCGCTCGCCTCCGAAGTGCTCCATCCAAAATTGCTGGAGCTTGGACTCGCCGGGGTTTCGGAACTGACCGGTCAATGGCCCGAAGACGAAGAAGAGCCTGACGCGGAAACGTTGGCTGCGACCGCCGGTGGCACATCGCGATCCAAATACGATGACGACCGATTCAAGCCACCACCGCCACGTCCAATCCCGTTGGCTGAAAAAATGCGGAGGCTTTTCAATTACGATTTCCCTCGTGTTCATGATGTGTATACACGCGGTGTTTGGGTCGTGGGAGAACTGCTGGAATTCAATTGCGACTTCCACAAGTACATCGCTGCCCGTGGGTTTCAGAAACAAGAAGGGGTCTTGTTTCGACACGTATTGCGATTCATCTTGCTGGCCGAAGAAATCAGCCAAATAGCTCCTGAGAATAGCACTCCGGAAACTTGGGAAGAACCTCTCGATGCAATCGTGGAAAGACTGATCGAATGCTGTCGCCGTGTGGATCCTGAAAGCACCGATGAATTGCTTCAAGATGATCGGGAAAGCAAGCCCCGATTACGCTCGGATTCCAAGTAGTATTCCTTGTTAGCAAGGGACGATGCTGCCGCTTCATCCAAAACGATCGTGACGTCAGGGTGAAGCTGAAGGGCAGTTGCTGGCACGGAAGCCGTGATCGGGCCTTCGATGGTGTTCCGAATCGTTTGCGCTTTTCCAGCACCGTGAGCCATCAACAAAATAGATTGGCTCTCCAGTATGGTCGCGATTCCCATCGTGAGCGCTGTACGAGGAACATGTTCGAGACTCTCGAAATACCGAGCATTGTCCGAACGCGTTTGATGGGTTAGTGTTTTTACTCGGGTGCGAGAGCCCAGCGACGAACCAATCTCGTTAAAGCCAATATGCCCATCCACGCCAATCCCCAAGATCTGCAAGTCGATGCCGCCAGCTTGTTCGATCTGGCGTTCAAAATGGCTCGCACTTTCCGACAAATCAACGTCGTAGGTTTGCGGCACATGAGTTCGCGTAAGATCGATATCCACATGCCGGAATAAATTCTCCCGCATGTAATAGTGATAGCTGCAAGGGCTGGTCGGGGCGACTCCTACGTATTCGTCCAGATTGAAGGTGTCGACGTTGCCAAAAGAAATTCGGCCTGATTGGTGTCGGGTGATGAGCTCGCTGTACAAACCCAGAGGTGTTCCCCCTGTCGCAAGTCCTAGGACGGTGGGTTGCTGTTGCTTTTGACGCAACTCGACCAAAGCACAAACCATATCCGCTGCAAACTCATTGACCTGTTTCGCAGTTTCAAGAACAACAACTCTCAAGATCGTTTCTTTCGCAAGCGTCCAAGGTGGGAGACGGCGGTCTCCAACACCTTCTTCATGTACCGACTTTACCTAATTTACTTAGCGTCTTGGAGCTTGATCTCCGAAAGCATCTTCATGAAGCCTTCTTTCATGCCACCGATGATTTCAGCTGGGCCAGTCGCTTTGATGAAAACTTTCTCACCATCCTTCAACTCAAGAATACCACCAAGCATCTTGTAGTTTTCCATTTTAGTGACCTTGCCGCCTCCTGGAGCGAACGGACCACCCATCGACTCTTTGAACGTTCCTGCGATCTCAACGATATGAACGGTGGTGGTCTCTACTTCTTTTTTCTCAACTTGAATGTCTTCTTTCTTCGCACCTTCAAACTGGCCTACCCAACGTTCGATGTTGCTTTCAATGGATCCACCCGCCGACATGATCGTAATACGAGCGGACTTGTCCCCTTCGACAGGCGTCTTGAACTCGTATTGAACGATGTTCGACTTGGGGGGCATTGTCTTCCAAGTGGTTGGCTTGATAGCAAGAATCTTGCCTTGTGCTAATTTCAGCACTTCTTCCTTGGCTTCGGTCTTTTCTTGAGCGAATCCGGTTTGGCACATCAAGCACATCAATGCAAAAGTAAGGTAAGCACGCAAATTCATAGCCTGATCTCCGGCAAAATGGTTGGCAACATGGTTGAAGGTGGGTGGGTATCCGTCGAACGCTCGTTTTTGACAACAGCGGCGCCGAGAAAACCTTGCTGAGCGGAATACTGTATCCCTGAGCATTAGTTACACTATACGATTATTGCGTTCCTGACCAGTCTTTCACTGGTCATTCCAGCCTTCTTCCCATAACCGTAACTGCGCTCAGTTTAATTCAAAGCATGCCAGCCGACTATCGCACACAAACCATTGATGCCGCGTTACGAGACGACCTTTGCCAATTGGTTCGGCTTGCGATTCGCGAAGATTTAGACCGAACAGCCGATCTGACCACCATGGCTCTGGTTCCTCAAGGGGGCCAAGGTTCGGCCTATATTCTGCCTCGTGTTCACGGATTTGCCGCAGGTTTTGACTTGATCGAAACCATGCTGGAAGAACTGGACGCCAGAATCTCCGTCACTCTGCATGTCGCGGATGGTGACGAATTCCAACCCAAGCAGCCGCTGGCAACATTGTCGGGCGAAACGCGTGATTTGTTAACTTGCGAGCGAACTATCCTTAACTTCTTGGGACGATTGTGTGGGATCGCTACACTAACCAGCCGCTTCGTTTCAAAATTGCAAGGCACTCAAGCCCGAGTCTATGACACTCGTAAAACAACCCCAGGTTGGCGCCGCTTGGAGAAATACGCCGTGCATTGCGGCGGAGGGCACAACCATCGGCTGGGATTGTACGACGGCATACTGATCAAAGACAATCATCTCGCTTGCCGAGCTGCCGCCGACGGACAATTGCTCGACGCCGGCACCGCCGTAGAAACCGCCAAAGCCTTCGTGAAAAGTGGCGCCTTTCGATTCGAGAATCCAATCATGATCGAAGTGGAAATCGACCGAATCAGCCAGCTTGAGTCCGCTTTGTTGGCTGGCCCTGATATCGTCTTACTGGACAATATGAGCTGCGAACAGCTCCGAGAATGTGTTGCCCTGCGGAATCGTATCGCTGCCAAAGTCGAACTAGAAGCGTCCGGCGGAGTCAATCTAGATACGATTGCAGATATCGCTCAAACCGGCGTCGACCGAATCAGTGTAGGAGCCCTCACTCATTCCGCCATCAATCTTGATCTAGGGCTCGACTGGGTTTTGCATCATGGCTGAACATCGTTTTGAACCAAAAAAGTTCCGGGTCAAAGAAAACGAACCACTTAACCTCGGCAAGTTATCGACCAAGGCCGGGAATGAACTGCTCAAGAAAGAGGATGGGGTCGAAGCGCTGCGTGTCGACAACTCCTCCCTTCAAGAAGCTCAGAACAAGTTGTTTGCTGCGAATCGCCAAAGCCTTCTCGTGATCTTACAAGGCATGGACGCCGCCGGCAAAGATGGAACGGTTCGGCACGTAATGAACGGGGTTAATCCCCAGGGATGTCGTATCCACAGCTTCCGAGCTCCGAATACTGAAGAACTCCAACATCATTTCTTATGGAGACCTATGCGGTTTCTGCCCGCGAAAGGAATGATCGCGATCTTTAATCGTTCTTACTACGAAGAAGTGATGGTGGTCCGCGTCCATCCCGAATTCTTGACACCTCAAAACCTGCCTCCCTATAAAAAACTGGAAGATGTATGGAAGCGACGCTACGAAGAAATTCGGGCCTTCGAAGAAACGCTCGTTCATAGCGGGACCAGCGTCCTGAAGTTCTATCTGCACATTTCCCAGGAAACGCAAAAAGAACGCCTTATGGAACGATTGACCCAGCCGGATAAACGCTGGAAGTTCAATGAACGCGACTTGGAGGAACGCAAACTCTGGAAACAATATCAAGAAGCTGCCGAAGAAGCGTTGCCAGCGACAAGCACCAAGGCAACACCATGGTTTGTTATACCGGCAGATGATAAGTGGTACGCGCGGGCTGCGGTGGCTGATATCATCGCTGGTCATCTCGAATCACTCGATTTGCAATACCCAACGGTTTCTGCGGAAGACGAAACCAAGTTTGCGGCTCTTACAGAGCGTCTAAAACAAGATTGATACCAACCGACAAGATTGTCTGATAGAATGTGAACGAAACGGAGCCATTGGAACCCTCTGAAACCATTTCGTTTTCTCGGATACAATAGGCTAACAATTAGATTCATGGAGAATTCTGTTATGCATGACTTCGGTTGCATTTTACGATTCGCATCTTTCGCGAGCTTGTGCATTATCTTTGCTTCGGAGCCAGCTTTCTCGCAGCCCGCGGAATCCGTTTCTATGGACCTGCCACTTTGGGATGGGTCTGCTCCCGGCGCTAATGGAAATGACCCCGAGGATGTTCCTATGGCAATGGTTCGCTTGCCAAGCTCCAAACAACAATCCACGGCCGCAATCATTATTTGTCCCGGTGGGGGCTATGGCGGGCTGGCCATGGGGCACGAAGGACATGAGATCGCTCAGTGGGTGAACGATCTTGGGATGGCAGCAATCATTTGCGACTATCGGCATCGCGGGAAAGGTTACGGGCATCCAGCGCCGATGCTGGACGCGCAGCGCGCCGTTCGGCTGGTTCGAGCGAATTCCAAAAATTGGAATATCGATCCAAAGCGAATTGGTATGATCGGTTTTTCTGCGGGAGGACATCTCGTTTCAACGGTTCTGACCCAGTTTGACGCCGGGGATTCCAATCGAAAGATCCCGTAGCACGCCAATCCTCGCGCCCTGATTTCGGCATCTTGTGCTATCCCGTGATTCTGTTTGGACAACCTGAAGCCCACAAAGGAAGTCAAGTCAATCTGCTCGGCGAGTCGCCGGATCCCAAAGTTTTGGAATCGCTACAGAATGCTTCCCGAGTCACCAAAGAAACACCTCCCACATTCTTGTTCCACACCTATGAGGACAAAGGCGTTCTGCCACAAAATTCTATCGAGTTCTATGCAGCCATGGTAAGGAATGGTGTCCCTGGTGAACTTCACGTTTTTGAAAAGGGAGCACATGGTGTTGGGCTGGGCCGAAGCATACCAGGCACCTCGGAATGGTCGAACGCATGCGCCCGTTGGCTTCGCGCTCGTGAAGTGCTCAAGTAAGTGGCGTTAAAAAGTAGAACGCAAAATCCCGCGAGCGAGAGTGAAAGGCACCGTCCAAAGGGCCCCGGAAACCGAGATCTTCATGGTTGTCGTCGTGCATGGATTTCCGAGAACCTTTCGAGAAACCAAATAAGTGCGACGCGAAGGCGGGGCCTTGTGCCACTCCTTCGCAACTGGTTTGGTGCGCTAACGCGCGACTCTCACCTGGAGTACCGACTTCGTGGGCCTCTGGCCCACGAATCTACCGAGGTCGATTGTGATTGGTTTAGCACACCAAACCTATTTCGACACCTTGGGGCGAGCCCGAATGTCGCTCGTCAACAATTCCATTCTTAGTCCGGCGGCTCACGCCGCCCTCTAGGCAAAATGAGAGTAATCCCGTCCGAAGAACCAATTACTCAGTTTTTGCTTTCGGTGCTCGATCAAAGTGCGCCAACAGACTCGGTAGCAAGAACAGATCACAGACCAGCGCTGAAATCAACGTAATGATACCCAGGATGCCGAACACTCGATGATCGCGAGTCTCACTGATCAACACAGAACTGAATCCAGCCACCAAGACAATCGTCGTCATAATCATCCCTGTACCAACGCCTTGGAAGGCTTGCTGAAGCGCCAGTTTTCTGTCCGGTTGATGTTGTTGTTCTTCACGATACCGCGACAAGAAGTGAATCGTGTCATCAACGGCGATTCCCAAGCAGATCGTGAACGAACATACGCTAACGATATCTAGCGGCCAGCCGAAAATCGCCATAAACGTCCCGGCCGCTGCCAGCGGAACCATGTTCGGGATAATCGCAATCAATCCGAGCTTCAACGAACGAAATGCAATCCCCATCACAATCAAGATCTCAATCGACGCCGTCCCAAGACTCATCGCTAAATCAGAAACGATTTTGAAAAGGTTCCGCCATCGAAAAATAGGACCTCCTTCCATCTTGCAAGTAAAGCCCACATGTTCTTGCTCAATTCTTTTCAACCCCGCTTCGACCCGTTCAAACGTCAACTTGTACTTCGCAGTTCCAAGATCCTTTACGCGAAAATTCACGACAGCTTGGCGGTTATCTGGATCGTATAAAGCCAGCTTGAGCGGAGGTGGTAACAATTCGGCCATCGGCATCTTATCCACAGCGGATTCTTCACCGGGTAACGCTGCCAGCAACTTGCAAAGCGAAAGAGGGTGCGCGAGCAGCGGTTCCTGATCCAGCAATTTATCCACAGCATCGATCACTGTCGCAATCTTCCGTGGGTCGGTACTCTCCTCGCTCCAATTCAGTTTGATCGAACCGACTTCCAGGCCACCCATGGTGCTATCAAGTCCTGCGAGCGCCCGCTGAGCCTCACTGCCGCTTGGCAGCGCATTCGATTGTCGATCATCCGGACGCAACTGGAAAGTCATCATCGCCAGCACAGCTAGCAAAAAAATTGCGAAGTACGCTACATAGCGAGAGTATCGCACAACGGCCATTACTGGTTCGCCTATATGCTGTAAGTAGCGATCAACAACACCACGATCAGCCCCCTTGGCAAGACGGCGTCCCAGACGCGTGCAACATACCAGCGGTATAACCAGAAGGACGGCAATGAGAATTGTTGACGACCCAAGCACACAAGAGTAAGCAAATTCTCGAACTATCTCGCTGCGAGAAAACCCCAAAGACCCCATCCCGATTGAAGTTGTGATCGTTGTTAAACTACACGCCACACCAACCGTCGCCAACGCATTTCTACACGCCACCTTGGGCAACTGTCCTTCGCTCAAGCACTGACGAATGTAGACCATCATGTGCACACCGTCCGCAAAGCCAATTAAACTAAGCAGCACTGGCAAAATCACTTGGCTGAACGGATTGTCCTCCCATCCAAAGTAACGCAAGAATCCAAGCGATAGAAACACACCTAATGCTGGTGCGGCCGCAACAACTAGAACAACGATAAATCCGCGAAACAGGATGATGGCCATCGCAAGAATCATTCCGTATCCGATCAACTGAAACGTAAATTCATTCGAGGCTTGGTTCTCAAGCAACGCGATTCGTATCGGTACGCCGCCAGTCATTTCAAACGACATCTCAACGCCAGGATGTTTGGCCAATGTCTTCTTGGCAATGTCGATTACGTGCGTCGTGCAGTCCGCATCTTCGTCAACAAAAATCCAATTGAAGTTGATTCCAATCAGTAACGTGTTCGCATCCTTCGACATGAACATGCCGACGACTAACGGATGCTTCAGGGCCTTTTCCTTGGCCAACGCAAACCTTTGTGGCGAAGCTTGTCCGCGAGGCAGGATCGGCTCGGATAGACCAAAAATATTCAGCGGTGGAGCTTGATCGAGCCACTGGATGCTCGAGATCGTATCTTGCTGTTCAAGCGTATCGACAATGTCGCGAATTGCGGCCGCACCATCGCGACTAAAGAACTGCGTCGACGAAACAACCAAGAACGCCTGCGCTCGGCCCAACGAATTGCGTTCAACGTTCATCGCCGGTGTCTGACGTCGAGCGTTGGCTTTCTGATTCGCTTCCTCTTTTTCAATTGCAAGGGGCTTTAGGCCACGCCATAGATCTTGCGGCCAAGTGGGACGGTAGTAACCACCGATGGCCAAGGCGATAAGTAAGACAAGTACGGACCAGCACAACCACTGGTGGTCAACGATGCTTGCGAAAGTACGAGCAACCAACGATTGGGCAACCAACGATTGGCGCGAACTATTTTCCACGTTTCGCCTTTGCTGCTGCAACCAGCTCGTCGCGAGTGATCGAACCGTTACCATCTGCATCAATGCGACGGAATGAATAATCTTTTACGATGCGTGGTACTTCCGCAACGACCACTGCGCCATCTTTGTTTGAATCGAATTTAGCCAAGAAATCATCGGCATACTCCGTTTGACCTGCAGTCGGTTCGTCTATTTCCTTGCTCGCTGCTACAAGCTCAGCGGACGTGTTCGCCAGTTTAGTCACTGCGGAATCTTGCTTCAGCGGCTTGGCGACCTCGAGAAATGCGACCGACATTTCCTCCCAAGTTTGATCGCCCCAAACAACATATTCTTCTGGCGCTGGATTGAAGGGATTTCCTTTCGAGTTATCAAAGGTCGTCGCTAACTCGAGCGATTTCAGTTCACTGAATCGTATCGGCTCGGCAAACTCATAGGTGTGCTGCCAGTTGAAATCGTACTGCGGGACTTTCAATAACGTACTTCGATCCTCCCCCGTTGAATTGCGATTCGCAAGGGCAACCATTTCAAACGACTTGCCTCGCAAGTGCATATGCGGTGAAACTGCCAACAGAACACCATCATGCGGTAACCGATTGACACTCGAGGTAACCACGTGATTCGCTTCGCCCGGTGGTATTTCGAACTCTTGATCGATACCGACCATTGTGAATACTTCATGTGTCACTTCGTTGGGATTCATAAACGTCATACCAATCTGTGTCGCGTCCGTTTGTTCTTGCCCATTTGGTGTGTAGTGCATTTGAAACACGAACTTGGACCCAGCTGGAATTTTTCTGGCAAAGCCTGGTGGAAAAATTGTCGCGCGCTGCCCAGGCACATAGGCCGTCAACCAACCGATTCCAGAAAAATCGACGCCATCCGGCGGCCTTACAAACACAATCGCATGATGAACGACAGATGGATTGCCCGGAACAATCTGCGCTGAGGCAACCCAGCGATCCTCGGTGATCTTTGGATCCACTACAAAATATTGATAGTCCACCGTACCGCTAGCAGGAATCGTGTAAGGCTTGTCGCGCATCGACACAATCAATTCAGGTTCTTTATCTAGTCGCCAGCCGTCCACGAATTTTGGTGGCGGCGGCAAATCGGCTTTGTCACCATAGGGCGTTCCGGCTTTGACCCATTCTTTCAAGACTACGAGCGCACTGTCCGGCATGTGACGCTGGTTCTTGAACGCGCCAAACTTCGGGTCAGCATGCCAAGGCGGCATTCGTTTTTGTTCAACCACCTCCACGATCATCTCTGACCAGCCGCGAACTTCATCGTAGTTCGTGATGTCGAACGTCCCGATTTCACCCTCTCGATGACACTCAACGCAATGTTCATTGAATAGCGGTGCAATGGTTTTGCAGTAGGTGATCTCTGTTGCCGGAACAGCCGCAGCCGGTTTTTCAAACGTGATCAAACAACCCACTGGTTCAGCACGAGATTCTACCGGGCTCTTACCAGCAAGTACCGCATCGATGGCATTTCTCAAATGATTGGTGTTTGCGGCCGAGCGTTTCACACCAGGCGCATACTGGTCATCGATTCGACCGCTGTAGCGTACTTTGCCTTCCGCATCAATCAAAAAAACTTCCGGCACTCGCGTCGCACCAAGCTGCCGCGCAACCGTTTGTGTTGTATCGTGAACTTGCAGAAATGAGACACCGAGTTCCTTCATGAACTTTTGAACATCTGCTTCCGAATCGTGCATATTGGAATGAATACCTACGAAGTGAACTCCTTGATTGGCATATTGCTTCGAAAGCTCATCCAAACGAGCCACATAGAACCGAGACACGGGGCACTCTGTCCCAAGCACACAGTAAACTCGTAGCTTCGCATCCGAGAACGAAACAACCGAGCCGTCCATCGACTTCAATTCCATCGATCGCAGGTCGCTAAACTGTGGCTCATCGGCTTGCGCTGAAAGCGAAATGAAAGCGCAAAGAACGAGTGCTAAACATCGGTAGGTCTTCATGAACTTACAAGTCCTTTTTTTCGCCCAGGATAGTCGCTCGGAGCGCGGGCGTCGCGCCGGCAATTCCTAAATCAATTTTCGCATGCACGTTGTTTAGGGGGGCAGCAGGCGGAACGCCCTAGCTCCCCAAACCTCAGGCGAAACAGTCTAAACTCCTACAGCCTGTTCCAAGATACTGATTGATCAAATTCTCCAATATTTCACGGGATTTGCCCTGCTGTTTTCTGGCATCGCATTGACGAACTCTACCACCGAAGAGTTCTCGCAGATTCTCGGCGGCCGAACGGGTCACCCACCTTTTAGACAAGCAGTCAGACGCAAAGCAGCGGCATGATGTAGCCATGGGTGCGAGCTCATGGTCCACGGGATCCTTGATCGCGCTTAGTCTTAACGGGACGACGGGAGCGAAAGTAACAAGCGAGAGTGAGTATGGGGCTGCCGGAACTGCGCTATCGCTTGTTTCGGCCTATGTGCTTCGAACTTTGCTATCGAATGCTGTCCGATTCGTAATCGAAGAAACCTTGGCCTGTTTTTATGCCGAGATGGTTGGCATCTACCAGCGGCTGAAGAATGTCGATCAATGGCTGCCACACTTGGTCTCCATCCACAAACCGAGCATGGGACATCGTTTGATGAATCAAATCGACCCCGATTTGGTCCATCATCCCAAATGGCCCAATTGGCATACCGGTTACCTTCTTCCAAGCCATCTCAATATCGGCCGGTTTCGCAACTCCCTTCGCAACCAACTGCAAAGCCGATTGCAAAAGCGCCTTCAACATCCAATTAAAAACATAACCTGGATTCTCGACGGTTTGAACAATAGCCGACTGGCCTATTCGCTGTGCCAAATCCCGCAATCGATCGATCGTGATCGAGTCTGTGACGGTGCCGGGCACGATGTCCACCAAAGTTGCTCGCCATATTGGGACATGGAAGTGAAAGTTTGCAAACCGTTCAGGCGACACCACATGCGGTTGCATCATCGATGGAGTGAAATAAGAACTGTTGGAAGCGATGATCGTCGGCCAGTCCAATCGCTTGGAGTAGCTCTGCAGGATGCGACGCTTCAGCGAAAACTGTTCGCTGACAGACTCCAAAACAAGATCATACGGTTCCTTATTGGTTTCAAGCAAACCATCCAACGAAGCAGCGACACTCAAACGTTCCAATAACTGCTCCGATGTTAAATTGGGCCAGAAGCCTTGTTCGAAGAAACTAAGCCGTTGCGATTCGATCCATTCCAAGGATGTCTTCGTTGCATGATGGTTGCTATCGATCAAGGTCACATGCAGTCCATGTGCAACCATTTGGCCCGCAATTTGGCGTCCAGTCCATCCCGCACCCACAATGAGGACACGTTCTATGGGCTGCCAAGAAATGCTACTTGCGGAGAGAGACGTTACGTTCGAATCGGGTCCTGAAGCCATGGCTGTTGATGATGCTCGCACAGTTGCAGTAATTGCTCAGCCGCCAATGCGGCCTTCTGCTGGGCATCATACCATGCTTGCTGTTGATCGAGCAGGCGACTTAGCCGCTCCTGACGTAGCCCCTGCGTGATCTCAAAAACGGGGAGCGGCTTTCGGACAATGCGAGTCTGCGGCTCCTCCAGTCCACTGATTGCATATCGAATGTCGACCTGCTGGGAATCGCTTGGGCGAAGGATGGGCTTCGTCAACGGCCAATCAGAAACGCCGGAATCAATGCGAAGATTGCGATCGCCCACAACGCGACGACCTAGAATAACGTCGATCGAACACGGGTCGCAATCAAAGGAACTCGATCGCGAATCAGTGCCATGTTCTCCTGGAATCGTTTTGGTCGTAGCTATTTCCATTTATTCTTCGGTGGAACAAAAGAATCGATAGCGGCGAGCTCGTTTCCTCTCGAGGTTGCTCCAAAGCGAACCCCTAATTCATTGATCTTGTTGGCGGCCGCCTCCAATTGCTCACGGTTGTTCAGCTTGAGTGCGACGCCTTGAGCAATCTGAATGATTTCAGCAAGGATCGGCTGATTGACTTTTTCTTGAGCGGACTTCAGCCGCTCCAATGATCTCGCCGTTCGCTGCGCGGAGGTGACACCGAATGTCGCTTTCTCTGTCGCCTTGGAAGTAGCTCGCATACTAAACTCAAGATCAGCGATCATCCCAGCAAGGAACATCGTGCGAAGTCGAGCTGGGCTTTCTTCCGCATTGGCTTTGCCATCAGTTCGTACAAAATTGTGTCGAACAGTCCCTTGCGACCAGCTGACAAATTCAAAATCAAGACTGCCTGCATTGTGCCCACCGACATTGACAAGCTTTTCGTCAGGCACGGTATGGCATCGATAACAACTCTGTGCGATCAAATACACATTAACGGGATTTCGCATCCCATTTTGAATGCTGGTCAGGAACCGTTGATTACGATGCTCAGGTGTTTCCTGGGCTCGAGTCACCAAAGGTCCACCGTAGTCGTTGTGCACGGCGACCCAATCTTGAGCAGACCCATGACATGACTCGCACGATACACCCGCAATCGCCTCAAGACGGTTGTCGATTTGGTCCATCGTATAATGACATTGGATGCAATTGGATTCGCTTTTGAAGTCGCTGATGCCAAGCTTGTTGGCTATTTGCTGAGCTTCCGGCTTTCGATGCAGGGTTAAGAACGTTTCGTGGTGCGGGGTGCGCTTCCAAGCCTGCACTTCCGAAGCATGGCATTTTTCACAGCTTTGGTAGCCAATCACTTTGTGTGGATCGATGGCTACTTGCCAATTTGCGTCGCGCGGATCGACTTTGTTGGAGGTGTTCGGCGACATCCCTACAGCAAGCGAAATCACCACTAAACCGACTCCAGCGATTACGAATCGAGTTTTGGTTGGTTTGCCTGAAATCGTCGAAACGGTTTGAGTCTGAATTGGAATCATTGCGATTTGTTGATCGATATAAGGAGCGGGCTTACGTTTTGATCGGGTGCTGGCAATGCTCTTGCATACGCCGATCCTTCGAAACCTAAGCCACAGCTTGCAGCCGAGGCGGGAAAATCTCATAATCGCTGCCAATTGCCGAGTCCAAAGTCAGTGCATGATCGTTACAGACGGTTCAACCAGAACTGGACTATTCCGCGATTTGCCTACACTACGGCTCCAATCACTTTCTTCCATCTCCGAATGAAAATGCCCGAAACGAACCAAAAACCTACTTGGTGGCCTGAGTGCATCGTCTCGGGTGGACAGACGGGCGTGGACCGAGCGGCCCTGGACCTGGCGATCGAGCTAGGCATTCCGCACGCAGGGTGGTGCCCCCAAGGGCGAGTCGCAGAAGATGGACCCATTGACGCCTGCTACCTTCTAAAAGAACTAGACAGTGCGAATTACGCTGATCGAACTCGCAAGAACATTCTCGACTCCGACGCAACCCTGATTCTTTACAATGGCGAACTTCAAGGGGGAAGCTACTTGACCGCGCAGTTCGCAATCCAGCAAAACAAACCTTGCTTGAAGCTGCGTCTTTCCCATCCAGGTCGTAAGCAACGAGTTCGAGAATGGCTTGAAACGCATCAAGTCAAGCGACTGAATGTAGCTGGCCCCAGAGCGAGCAAAGAGCCCATAATCTATCAACGCTCCCTGGATTATCTTCGCAAGCTGTTCCAAGACTCCGTTAGCTAATTCAGCCCAAGAGCTGTAGCGTGTCGATCAAGCCCTCGATGTTGAAAGGCTTGGCTACCATCAGATCCGCACCCATGGATTGCAAGTCCTTCCATCGGTCCCAATGAGGAAATCCGTCCACCACCACTTTCATGCTCTGCGGAAATTGGTCGGTAAGCCGAACTAAAATTTTCTCGAACCGATCGCTAACCGACGAACCGCCCAGTCCATTGGTGGACTTGTCCAAAGTGTACTCCAGCGGCGGTTTTGCTAAGTCGATCACGATCCAATCAGGTTCAATCCAAAAGTCGGTTTGGTCGGGGGCCGCACATACGGTTTGAATCTGATGGCGCCCCAATGCATCGACCCAAAGCTGTTTGGTGTCCAATTGGTCCACCACGACAAGAGCCAATCGAGGCTTGGTTCCTTGCTTGGCCCGTTCTCCCTTCGCGATCGTCATCGAATCGATCCATCGTTGCACTCGAACGCTTGGCTTTCTTCCTTGTGAAGAGTTCGATTCTGTGGAAATTTGCTTGGACGAAGATTCCATAAAAGTAGTCAAGTGGCCAATCCATGGCAGCAATCGATCATGAAGCTCGTACCAATAAAAGGTGTTCCAAGCGTCGGGAAGAGGCTGTGTTCGCCGATGGCCGGACCAATCCGTTCCCAGCACCAACCCCCAAGGAAGCGTGGATTGCGAAGCTGTCTCCGACGTCGCGTGCGTCAGTTCTAAAGAGCGAATAAGGTCTACGGTTGCATCGGTCCGATGATCGCTGGCAAAAAGAAGCAATGCCGTTGCATCATTGTTACCTGCACCACGCGAACCAGAATGATCTTGAATCCATTTCGCAATGTCTTGCTGCCGCAACACAACGACATCACGGAAATGTTCCAGCGCCCAACCCCAACAATCATGAGTTGGACCATACCAGCCAATCTCAGTCGATATTGTCATTCTTGAACCGAAGATTGGGTCAGTTCGAGTTCCGCGGACCGTATGATATCGATCGCTTCGGAGGCTGAAGCGGCCGATCGCAACATGGTCAAGAAGACCTCGTCGGTAACCAGTCTCGCAAGCCTTGCTAAAATTCTCAGGTGCACTCGATCGTCGGTGGAGCAGATCAAAAAGAAAACGTCGGTCAAATGTCCCGATGCATTGCCGAAGGGGATCGGCTGCGTCGAAATGCCCAAAGCCACCAAAGGCTCCGCCAAGATCGATGTCTGAGGTCTTCGAGGGTGAAGAAGTGCCACCCCCTTTTCCAAGGCGGTTGGATGAAGATCTTCGCGGGCTGCCACTGCTTCCGCCATCACGGCGGGATCCCAAAGCAAACCGGTCATCGAAGCCAGCTGGCACATCTCGCGAATCACCGAGCCGCGGGTTCTTGCAGGTAACGGGATTTCGATTGCAAGAGGCGACAAAAAGTCGCTCAGCATCGCTCGATCGTCAACCGAGACATCGATGTTCTTCTCAAGAACTTTCTCCATCCGCTCCAATTCCTGAGCGTCGCTAAGACCGATCTGTTCTTCGAGCCAATGATGGATCTCCGATTCAGAAAATCGCCATTCGCCGTTGACTTTGCGCCCAGGAATCTTTCCTCGCACCGCCATCTTATTGACCTGAGCAGGTGTGATGTGGAGGTACAAGGCGAGTTGGTCTGTATCTAAGTCTTTGCTAGCCATGGAAATTTGTCTGGTAAAATCAGCTGCCTCGCTGGGAAGCTTTCGAATGCAAACCACACAATGTAGTAGCCGCTCTAGTCGAAAGAAACCCGAAAATCGTTAATTTTCGCAGCTTGTCCCATGCAAAAAGATCTTCGAAATGATCGAATAAAGACAGTTTACTCTCGTTCCAAGGCTCCGCCTTGGAACGCCCTGCCTTCGAGGCTCCGCCTCGCGTTAGGTATGCGTTTAGATCTCAGGAGGCAGTAGCCTCCGGTGCATTGCGTCCCCAGGCGGAGCCAGGGGACGAGTGCTAACAGGGTGTAGCAAACTAACAGCGTGTAGCAAATAGCGTGCAGACTAACGGGACCTTGCCTCGCTCTCTTGGAGGGCGCTTTTACGAGCCAAAACGTTCGTAACGATACCAATCCCTACGCAACCGATCGCATAGAAGATCGGTAGCCCGGCATACGAAGGGTCTTTCGGGTTCATGGCTACCATCATGAATAATGCGCTTCCCATGAACGACGTCAACGACACTCCCAGAAACGCTAGGTACATTGCATCTCTCATTTTTTGCTCTTTCGAAATTGTCATCATTTTGTCCTTAACACTTTGAAAAACGAACTTGGGCAACCGAGCGCTCAACAGGGCACCGATCGCATACTTGGTGAGACTCACTGACAAAGCGTTACAGGCTAAGAACGTTATTCGCATACCTGGAACTGCAATTCGGCCGTCCATGACTCGCGTCTCACGTCGCGAAATCTCCCGGCCGATTTCTCGGTACAATTTTGCTGCTAGATCAATCGCTGGGCGACAACCAAGCGGCAACATCGCTATTCCTCGAAGGCCACTCGTGTAGCGCACCTCTGCTATTGCCAGTAACCGTTCCACGCACTTGCTGATGTCATCGTGACTTGGAGGTCGGACCGAACCGTTCTCTAAATCCATCGGGCTGGATGCGTGTCCAGGCAACTTCACCTGCAACCAGGTTTTGGGGATATAGCATCGCCCTCGATTCCAATCTTCGGCAATATCCCTGGCAATGTTGGTTAGCTGCATCGCCACTCCCAAATCGATCGCGTGCTTTTCGGCGAGCTGGCTCTTGACGCCCATGACTCGGCACATCATCAATCCAACAACCCCAGCAGCACAGTAACAATATCGGAGCAATCCTTCTTCGTTTTGTACCTGGCCTAAATGCAAATCCATTTCCATACCATCCAATAGATCCAAGGCATCCGTCTGTCGTATTCCTCTTGATTGGACTAAGTCAGCAAGCCATTCCGATGCAGGATGCTGAACTTTTTTCCCTTCGAAGACCCTTTGTACGTCTTTGCGCAGGACTGCGAGTCGACTCGCAGCTTCGTTCTGATCTCCAGCGCTATCAACTGCTTCATCGCACCAACGGCACCACGCGTAAAGCTTTTCTACGTCGCCACGGATATCTATCGGCAGCCAGCGAGCAGCCAGCGAAAAGGAACGACTATGCTTGCGAATGACAGCGGAGGTTTCGATGGGAATTGCCGCGAACGTGTCATCATTGCTTTCCATAGAGCTGTTCGCTGGGGGGGAAGCGTTTTGGTTTGCTCGATCGATCATTCGACTGCGACTCCGAAATCCTGGGCCACTAATCCGCAGGTTGCCTTCGCCGTGTTGATGACTCCAGGTACGCCTGCTCCTGGATGGGTACCGCTGCCTACAATGTAGAGCCCCGGGATAGAATCGGATTTATTGTGTGGTCGAAAAAAAGCGCTCTGGATTAACGATGGAGCGACCGAAAATGCAGACCCATGGTACGCATTGAGTTCCTGCTGAAAATCGGTGGGCGTAAAATGCCGACGCGTAACAATCGACTTCTGCAAACCTGGTAAATGTCGCTCGAGAGCGGCCAAAATGGAGTCCCCATAGCTTTGCGCGACCCTATTCCAGTCGACCTTGGCTCTTCCCAAATGAGGCACGGGACTCAAGACATAGAACGCTTCGCAACCGGCGGGCGCTAAAGATGGGTCGGTAACCGTAGGGGCGTGCAAATACAAACTAAAGTCTGGCGGAAGCGTGTTGCCTCGGAAGATATCCCTCAGCAAACCTTCGTAACGGTTGCCGAATAGAATCGTATGATGGGCAAGCTCGTCAAAGCGACGGTTGGTTCCAAAGTACATCACAAAAAGCGACATGGACCATTCCATCCGTTCCAATCGTCGACTCGCTTTGCCGGCCCCTGGGTGTTTGCGATAGAGACGTGAATAAGTGTGATGGATATCGGCATTGGACACAACCAAGTCGAACCTTTCGCGAGGGTGCCCTTCGATCGATACCCAATGCTTGGGCTGCCTCCCTACCATCTCAACTTCGACCTGATCCACGGGCGCATTCAGCCGAAGATCTCCGCCAAGTTCTTCAAAAAGAGAAACAAGTCCTTGCACCAAAGCGCCTGTGCCACCCTTGGGAAAAAAAACTCCCCACTGGCGTTCGATCCAGTGTATCAACGTGTAAATCGCGCTGGTGCTGTAAGGATTACCGCCAACCAACAAAGGGTGGAAGCTGAATGCCTGACGCAAATGTTCATTTTTAAGAAACCGGGACACCGCGCTATAAACGCTCCTGTCCGCTCTCAGCTTCATCAAATCCGGTGCAACGCGCAGCATGTCTCGAAAGTTAAGAAAAGGAACAGCCCCTAGTTCCTCATAGCCTTTATGAAAAACCCGCTTGGAATACTCGGCGAACCGCCGGTAACCTTCCACATCCGCCGGCTCGATACCGCGAATCTGCTCAATCAGCCTCGGTTCATCGGAAACGTAGTCAAAGCTTGTACCGTCCATCCAACGCAATCGGTACATAGGATCGACCGGCATCAACTGCACATAATCCTGCATGCTTCGCCCTGAAAGCGCGAACAACTCCTCGATACAATGCGGGGCAGTGATGACGGTTGGACCAGCATCGAACGTGAAACCTGCGTCGCGGTAAACATAAGCCCTACCGCCAGGCAGATCGCGGCTCTCGTAACAAACGGTTTCAAATCCCATCGATTGCAGGCGTATCGCTGCCGCTAACCCGCCGAATCCACTACCGATGACAGCAGCCCTGCCCCGCGTTCCTGTCCGTCTTTGCCCCAACCGTTCTGCTCTGCTGGGCCTGTCAGAATTAGCTCCCGAATTGCCTGGATAGCTCTCAGGTATGGCCGGCAAAACGCTTTCTGACGGCGATCGAACTGTGTCCGATGGAAACTTATGCATCGGTAGCTCTACTATATTCATTGCGAGGTCGAGAAATACGTTCGAGCACTCTCCTCATTTCCAGCAGAGCCCCATCTTTCACGCCATGATTTGCCAACTGAGAAAACTGGCGTTCTAGTCTTCGTTGAATCGAGGCTTCCCCCCTACTTTCCGATCGCAACAGAAGCTGTGTTGCCAATTGCGATACTGCTTCTGGGTCATCACCGCTGACCGGTAACTGCCTCACTAGAGCCGCGAAGTCTTCCGAGGAGCAGACGCGATAAGCCCATGCCCAAGGCCAAGTAACGCGTGAGTTGCGAAGGTCTTCTGATCGCGAAGTCGAAAACTCGTTACTGACGCAGGTCATCGACCGAAGCTCTTCCAGATCGTTCCGCATTTGCAAGGCAATGCCAACATCCATTCCAAAGCGCGACAGCGCCTCCCGCAAGGTCCGATTGGCCCGTGCTGCAGAAGCACCCAGCATTGCCGCCATCGAAACTAGACTTCCTGTTTTCAATCGGCTGATCTCCGTCACAATACTGTGGATGTCGGACGGGTCGACCTGTTCCACGCGAACGCCAAGATCCAGCGACTGCCCGCGGTGACATCGCAATGCAGTTCTTATCACGTGGCGGACCAAGCGGTTCTGAACATCGCGACTCAACGAACGATCAAACATTTGATCGAGAGCTTGGAAATACATCCAGTTGCCGGCGTTCAACGCAAGCGGCACCCCAATTTGCAAGTGCAGAGCAGGCATCCCACGCCGCATCGGGGATTCATCCTGAATGTCATCGATGACCAACGAACCCGCATGCAGCCATTCGATCGCTTCCCCCAGGCATGCCGGTACATTGCCTGTCCCGCCAGCCATCGCAAACACCAAATCGACGACCGACTTGCGAATGCGTTTGCCGGTTCGTTCCAAGAACTGCTCAGCTGGCTCCAACAAATTCTCACGTACCAACGCATCACAAACGGAAGATTGCTCCATGTATGGAACTGTAACTCTTAACTGGTCAACAACACTCATAGGACGCTCTCCTTCATCGTACTGTTGGTAGATATCGCTTCACTTCTCATCGAGACACCCGAGCGAGTTGGAAAAAATGAACACAAGAAACGAACTGGCTTTAGACCACCAGGTGGCCAACCTACCACAATCCGAAACGCATCCCACCGCGTGAATCGATGTGAGTAGAATCGAGCGATCGCATCGTTGGAAAGGACTTTGTAGAACCTTCGAAAGATCTGATACCGTGCTTGTGGCTTCACCAGTCGAAATAGCAATCGATTCAGAAATCGCCCAAACTTGGAACGCCTTCGGTGCTCGATCGCCAATTTCGAAATTTCCATATGAGCCTCGTCTGGCGTGGCTCGAGCGATGGTTTCGGCAAACGCAACGGCGAGCGGAAAAGAGTAACCCGTGGCGGCGTGAAACCATCCACCTGCATAGCCCCCACGAATCGCAGCAGCGTCCGTGCCTTCGCCAGTCCGTACGCTTGTTCCAGGCAATAGTTCAGCACTGATTGGCATGGGTAGGATGCCGTGTTCTTCACGTTGAATCGACCAATCCATTACTCCGAGGGATGCCAAGTACTTCCGAACCTGAGCCAAGCATTCGTCGCGATCGATGGCCGGTTCATTGGAAAACCTAGTGTCCTCAACCAGCACCCGCCGACGCTCAAAGGGAAGCGTATAAATAAATCGAAATCCATCCGACTGCTCCACGCAATCGTCCATAACGACCGGAACCTCGAACGGCCAATCCGCCTTCAACGTGATCTCAAAGCCCCAGAATTTTTGGTAACCCGTTTTTGCATAAGGTAGCACCTTCGATGCCTCCGGGCCACGACAGTCAAGTACCAGTCGCCCTGAGAACCTTTCTCCCGTTGAGGTCGTAACTTCCTTTTCAGTGATCTCCGTGACGACTGTATTGGTGCGAATCGTACCGCATTCGCGCCCCTCCAACGAGCGAGTTATTGCCGCTGAGAAGTACTCCGAAGAAATGGATGCGTACGAAAGTTGAACGGTTTTTCGAAATTGACTCAATCGAACGCGGTAGCTTGGCCATCGGGTTTCAACGACATGTTTTAACCAGTCGTCGGCTGTTGCAGAAACATCCTGGGGATGAAACGACCAAGTGTGGTTGCCACCAAGCCGCGCTGACCGCTCTAAGATCAACACGGTAGCTGTAGGTTGATAATGCTGGAGTGCAAGAACAATCAGCCCGCTTTGCAATCCGCCTCCTACAAGGATGTAATCAAAGTGCCGAATGTTCATGCTACTCCCCGAATCGGAAGTCGGTTGACACCTTCGGTTCGTCCCACCATCCGCGGGATGATATCGTGCAAAACCAAATGCGGTACAGCCATCCCTGAAAGCCCCAGGAACAACGTCCGGGTCAGCTCCGCACTGAGCTCGCGACCACTTTGCCAAAACCACATTCCGAGGGCACAAAGTCCAATCGCCCCCAGAGACATCGGTAACGAAGCCCAAGCCAATTCTCGCAAAGTCAGGTGATGGTCTTCCATTAGCTGATTCAACCCGCGGATCGAATGCCAACCGCAAAAGAACAGGCAAAACGAAATTGGAATGGGAGCAACCGCTAAGGTGACCGCCAACGCGAACTGACGAATCGCAAATTCGAGACCACCATGCGATCGCGCCTTCGCTGATGCAATCGAATGCAACACATCCACCATCGCGACAGGGACGAAAAGCATGGATAACACCTGAGTTCCATAAACAATTGTTTCCCCAGAGGAGGCTATCGACTGCGGGAGAATCGCTTGCAAAATTTGAATCATGTCTGTCGGTCTCATCCAAGCAGGTACCCAGATCACCAAACCACCAGAGCCGATGGCCCTGACGACATTCCAGAAGGAAGCTGACTTGTCTGACTGCTGCTCGCGGCCGAAGTGATTTGCAGAAATCATGAAAAAAGTGATCGCCGTCATGAAAGGAAAGAAGAGCCAGCCAATTACGGTCACTATCGCGATTCCGAGGTACATGGAACCAAACGGAACAAACCAATAGCTTCCCCAAGTCGATGCCAGCCATTCTTTTCCCGACAGATGGTCCAATCCGCCATGGGGAATGCCTAGAACACAAACAGACGCAACAATCACCGCCATGACCCAAGCGCTATGAAACGACGCGCCAAACCACACCAGCATGAGTGTGCAAATACAACCTGTTAAAAATAGAACGTGATGCATTCGGTTTCTACGATTCGTTACCCTTGCTCTGGCATAGGCTAGCACGACTTGCTTCTATTGAGCCGAAGGCGCTAGCCGCGATCCAGAATTTTCCACTGATAGCGTATGTCGCAACCACTGGTCACAACATACGCTTCTCGCCGCTATACGGATTCGCTAGCAGAGCAACCACCTATTAGAGAGCTGGCGCTATGGCTTGACGAGCAGATTCTCCTGTGCGAGTGCTCTTGGCACGGGCAATGAAGTAAATCAGCACACCAAACCCGGCCTTGGCTGTCATATCTGCAATCGCATATCCAACTTGCAGCCCAACAATTCCGCTGCCATCGACTGACCCACCCGCTTTGGCTGTCAAAGCATCAACTGTCCCGCCCATTGCGTAAGCGATTGGATAAACGGCCCAAGTGATAAGCAGTACCAACCGTGCAATTTCGATCAATCGACGTGCTGCTACCGGTTGTGTTTCCAGCGACTTTGTCAGCTCCACCCACAAAACGAACAAGATATAGAAGAATGGGATTGAGGAAAGCACACCCCAAAGCACGCGCATTCCCCACCCAAAGGGTGTCGAGATCACTTCGCCAGGGTATCCCAAAGCGATCATCAAAGCTGCGGCAATCACGAGTCGTGTGAGCAACGAGGTCGCCTTACGCTTTTCGAGCCTCAAAACAGAAACCAATTCGACCATCAGCAATGGGACTGTAAGAATCCAGTCTGCATAGCGGTAAAAATCGTTGAACGAAGCTCCGCTGCCTTTGTAAGTACTCCCCGCCAGTGTGTACGCATCCTGCCATGAGTGGCGAATCATGAAATAATGGTAGCAGGCAATGGTTACGACCAAACCAGAAACCATCAAGGCGGGTCGATATTCCTCATCGACAGAAGACCTGGACATGAAAAGAAACAGGGCTGCGGCACCCATCGTGGCAACAGTCATCGAAAATATGTTATCGACGATGCTATACTGGAAAACAGAGAGATCGGGCATGGTGCCCAACATAGATGGAATCGAGTCAAACATAACAATACTCCAAAGGGGGAAACAAAAAGGGTTTTACCTTCTTTCGTCAGCTTTGCACGGTGAGTCCGTAGCACGGAAGGACGAATTTCCACACTGTAGAGCCATGTCAAGGGAATCAAGATTTCCAAATCGCTTTTTTTCTCGGAGCGGTCGTTTGACGCGAAAACTTCAATTCGCCTCGCCAGTCCAGTCAAACCAACCAAGGAATACGTCACAGTTGCCAGATGCGGACAGTGAATCGTGTTAGTCCGATGTTTTGATCGCGTGTTGGAAACAATTGAGAAAAATGAAACCCAAACTCATGCATCCGATCCTGCATCGTCTCGCCTCGCTTTATGATTCTTGTAGTTCGGAACCTCAAAAACGGCGTATCGAGACATGGACTTTATGGTTGGCGGTGTCTGGCTTTTTGATTCACCTCGCTTTAATCGCCTTGGTAAGTGCGGTACCAAGCCTCCGCACGGGCGTGCTTTCTGACCTGGACCGAAACTACCTCCACGCAGTCTACACGCCGTTTAGCTTCATTCTGTTCTACGAAGTCTTGCTGTTGGTTTTTGCGTTGCCCCGCTCCCACACCAGTTCGATCGCCATGCAGTACGAGATCCTTTCGTTGATTGTAATTCGTCGGGTATTCAAGGACATGGGCGAGTTCCGCGATCCGGCGACTTGGCTAGAGCAAACCGATGCAGCGTTGATCGTAGTCCTGGATATGCTTGCAGCCTTAGTCATGTTTGCACTCATTGCTGTTTTTCGCCGAGTGCGTTGCACGGTTCAACATTCTCAAGAAAATCCACACTTGACAGAGTTCGTCGCAATCAAGAAGTCCGTTGCCTTTCTGCTTTTTGGGACATTACTATCGTTGGCCGTCTACAACGTTTTGCAATGGCTAACCGGAGTTTTCATGCCAACCATAGAACTGGTTGATTCCGCCAAAAATCCCGATTATTTTTTCTTTCCCATGTTTTTCGAATTCATGATCTTTACGGACATTTTCTTGTTGATCGTTTCGATTCCCTTTTTCGAACGTTATGAGTACGTCGTTCGCAATGCGGGGTTTGTTATTTCAACGGTACTCTTGAGATTCTCCCTTTCGACTCCGCAACCTTACGATCTGCTAGTCGGCCTTACCGCCATTCTGTACGGCTTAGGCGTCCTAAGCGTGTTTTCCTTCAGCACCAGAGTCCAAACTCAAGGTGACGATTAGTGCAATACTCTTCAGTGCCATGCGGTAATTACGTCCAGAGCGGCTTGTTCCGGCCTACCACACCAATGGCCACCAAAATGGTGGTTAATCAACTGTTGCGTTTTTTGAAATTATCGACTTCACACCAACCAAGTTGCTCACCGAATCTCTTCGCCCTCGTCGAACAGGGATAACTGCCGATATTCGGTTGCCTTTTTTGGCCTCGGTAACGGGTCTCGTTTCTTGCGGGAACCATGTTTCACGAACACTCGTTTCGATTCATCGATCGCAGCACCCGTCTGACGAATCGCAAATATCTTTTCTTGAGCCGATTTGTACGCCTGGCGATGCTCTACGATGGGAATCGGGTAGTCGCGTCCAATGACACAACCTACTTGAGACTGTAAGTCTATCGGCATCCGGTGCGGCTCTGGCAAATACTGATCCGGAACGAATGCAAGTTCGGGAACGTATTGCCTAATGAACGCTCCCGTCGGATCGTGGTCGATCACTTGCTTCGCTGGAGAGTAAATGCGGATGGTGTTGATGCCTGTCGTGCCTGATTGCATCTGGCATTGCGAAAAATGGATACCTGGCTCAAAATCCAAAAAGTGCTGCGCCAAATACACCGCTGTAGGGCGCCAATGAAGCCATAAGTGATTGGAGGCGAACGAAACCAGCATCGCTCGCATTCGAAAATTGATCCAACTTGTTTGATTCAGTGCCCGCATGCATGCGTCGATCATCGGATAGCCTGTCCTGCCCTCCTTCCAGGCTTCAAATCGCTCCTGATTAAAATCATTCTCACGAAGTCCGTCGTAGACACGGCTGATGTTCTGAAATTCAAGCTCCGGCTCATCTTCCAGCTTTTGCATGAAGTGACAGTGCCATGCCAACCTGGAGGAAAAAGAACTGAGCGACCCCGCCCAACGCGAGTCGAAAGCACCAGCAGGAGCTTCTCGAACTTCTTGCTGTCTCGCGAGCATGCGCTGGTAGACAGACTTCATAGATATGCAGCCCCAAGCCAAATAGGGACTTAGCCGACTGCAATCCTGATGTGCACTCACCGGACTCGACATCCCCTTTCGGTAGTTGAATCCGCGAGTTGTTAGAAATGAATCCAGGGTTTCTCGCGCATGAGATTCGCCCCCCGCTTGAAGATTGGTTTTATGTAAGACGTCTAGGCCTAGCTCCTTCGCCTCAGGCAGCCTTCCCCAATCAAATTCATGCGGGATTACCATGCTGCTCGGCGTGGGAGCTAAAGGAGATCTCATTCTCTTCTGCCACAGGTCCGCCCATCCATTGCGGCTCTTCAGAGGTCTCACCACCCCATTTTGGGGGAATTGCAGCCAGGGGATTCTTAGCTGTCTCGCCCATTTGGCGACGCTCCTGTCTCGGGCATGAGTAAAACCATTCCCGGTCTCCTCGTGTGAATAAAGGGCGGTAATGTCAAAGGTCGCAGTGATTTCCGTAAAAACGTCAGGTAATTCGCCGACCCTCAACGCCAACCGCCCGCCAATCCTTGATAAGCGGTGCGTCAAATCGTTTAATGACTGAAAGATGAAGTCATAATGCGACCGATCCATCTCCGGCATTGCCCAAAGTTTTGGCTCAAAGACATAAAGCAAAACGACAGCACCTCTTTGGCAGGCTTCCCATATCGGTCGATGGTCGCTTAACCTCAGATCTCGCTTCAGCCAGACAAGATGGATAGACCTTTTTTGCATGTTACACCTTATCTTTTGGTACCAGCGAAGGAATCCTTTTGACTTTACTTCCGTCACCGCGGCACCTTTCGCTGCAGTACCTGACTTGGTCCCAGTTTTTTGCCCATTTTTTCCGCCAAGCAAAAGGACGGCTGCAAACAAAACAATTTTTGGTCGGCAAGTCTGCCTTAGAGCGGTTTTTCATGCTGGCACCCCATCATCCAACTCGTCCCGATATCGAGCGGTAACTGCGAAAAATCGATGAACTAAACAGATCTGCGGATACATTAGTTTCCCTGAAACGAGATCACCCCTCATTTATCAACAGTCTCGTGCCCAATCAAAGTAGCTGATAGGCCATCGACTGGCGGGTTGAATGAACTTTGGAGTACATCCGTTCTCGACGAATTAGGTCAATCATAATCTTGTCATTCCAGTGCGGCCCACCAAGCCCATACCTGGTCGTTCGCCATTTTTCTGCTCTGTTCAGAACAAATAAAAGCACCGTCGCTTTTTGATGCTTCGAATGCCATTCGAAAAGAGAACGTGGACCTGGCGTGAATTCAGACCGTCCTTTTTAGGTAAAGCATTTAGATCTGAAGACAAAAGCGCGACGTTTGCAATCATCCCTAAAGGGGTTGCCATAGTTCTATCATCCCACGTTCTCAGAGTCTTTGATCGCAAGCTAACCGGCATTCCTGGTGTTGCGAGCAAAGTAGGAAGAACCAGGTAAATGAACTATGTTGGATATTGTTGATACAGCTGTTGGCGCAGGTACATTCAAGACTCTTGCTGCAGCACTCGGAGCTGCCGGTTTGGTAGACACTCTGAAGGGCGCCGGTCCCTTCACCGTGTTTGCACCTACGGATGATGCCTTTGCCAAGTTGCCTGCGGGAACTGTGGAAAGTCTGCTCCAGCCTGAGAACAAAGATAAATTGGTTGGTATTCTCACACATCACGTGGTCGCCGGAAAAGTGACCGCAGACGATGTAATGAAGCTAACCACTGCCACCACCGTCGCCAGCAAACCGATCAAAATCGCAGTCAAAGAAGGCAAGGTAATGATCGACGATGCAACTGTTACGGCGGCAGACATTCATTGCACAAACGGTGTGATTCACGTCGTCGATTCTGTGATTCTACCAAGCTAAAGTCGGCGCCTTCCATTGAAGACATCGTTGCGTGGCAAGATAACGGGTTCCGATTTGCACGCAACGATGAAGACGAAGAACGCCCCGTTCGAAAGGTCGTACTTCCCATTCACTCCAAGGCCAAGCCATCCAGCCAAAACCGCAACGTTGGTGCGCCCCAGGAATCAAAAGCCAACGACAATCGATCGACGCGAGTGGGCAATTCTCCAATACATTCCCAGGACTCATTCTCGTTCAGAGGAATCTCCCACAATCGCCATCCCTCTCGGCTTTCGCTGTAAGCAGATTCTCGCATAAGATCCCGCCCTCCTTTGGGTTCAATGCGATAGGACTTGTTCCCCTCCGACAACGTAACGAATGGGCCACCTTGCCAACCGGTCGCGTCTTCGTTGATGGATTTGAGCCAAAACGTTAATTTTGTTTTTCCCTTCAGCGACCCATTCGCAAGGTCTTTGATCGGTACATGAAGCGAGGCTCGGAAACCACCGTAGGGCCGAATGACAACGCCCAGCGAGGACTGACCCACCAATCGTACTTTTGGTTCGTTCCAGAATTCGGCTTTCGAAACTTGAGGACCGATACGACCGTTCACGTCAAGATCTTCCAGTGACCACTCGTTTGCCTGCCCTTCAGTTCCAATCTCTACACCCTGTTTTACAACGTAGATGTCTTGCCATGCAACTTCGGTATGTTGTCCGTCGGTCACATTGAATCCAATGCGATGGAATCCAATGCGATCGAACGCATGTTTCAGTTGGTTACCTGGTCGAAACATGCTATCACCAATGTCCCACGTAAAGACTGGCCTAGCCGTGGCTGTCTCTGCAGTAACAGTACCAGTCCAAGTACTTCTTTGCCCCACCGTAACGGACGCGGGGCCATCAATCATGGCTTTTGATAAAGCGACGGTCGTTAAGGAATCGATTTTGGATTCTACCAACCGTGTAACATCCTCCGCCACGATGTCCTGAACTTCATTCTCTTCGAATCGGTTACCTCCAATCGCAACCCAATCGGCATGCTTGGCATAAATTCCCCATCGATTCCCCTTGAGCTGATTGTCTTCAAGAACCCAGTGGTAAGCCCGCCACTTCGCCCCTTGGCTTGCCAAGTCTCCAATCAAAGCAATCCCGGCTCCGTTGTTTCCAATGCAGACATTGCCACGGGCCAAGGTATGCGACGAGCTGCCAAACATGAATACAATGCCGGCGTGCCCTTGATCGGGCAAGTGAGGAGAATTATGGGCGCCCGTTGCTAGCCCGTTGTAGCTGGCCTCATTCTCAATCAATCGCGATTGATCGGAGCCTCCTAGCCAAAAGCCATAACTACAGTGATTCGCTTTATTTCTCTGAAAAGTGTTTCGCGGTGCCCAGCATTCGACACCATTGTTGTTGGCATAAGAACAGTCATTCCCAACAAAGTGATTGTCGGTACTACACCAACCGTTTAGCACTCGTACAAAGATACCATCACCGCCGTACGTGCAATCGTTGCCAATCAACTGGTTGCCGCACGAGCCACTTTCGATCAATACGCATGTCGAGTCACGAGCATGCACTTCACCAGGTGAGATTCGGATTCCGTACCTCAGTTTGTTATTGCGAATCGTATTCCCACACGATGTCCACAGCTTCAAACAGGTGTTCGAAGTATGTGAAAAATCATTTTCGGAGAGGACATTGTTGTTGGAGTCGACCAGCACGCATGCATCCCACACCTGATTGGCTTTATTGTTACGCAGCACCGACGAACTCACGCGTTCAAGGACGATTCCTCCTCGGCGACCATTTTCGCCCCAGCCAAAGTCAGGGTCGTGAAAGTTGTTCGAAAAATCACATCCCTCCACCAGCCAGTCGCTTCCATCGATTATGTGCAAGCCTGTTTCCCAGCCTTTTGCATGAATGTTTTTTAAGGTTACGCCCGATACCCCATGAGCTACGATCGCGGTGCCTTGATATTCTGACGGCTTGCCTTCCGCTTTTCCAATCAGCCAAGCCCCTTTTCCATCAAGCGTGATATTGGACGCCTTGATGGTGATTCGCGAGTAGGTTTGGTTCGGATCGAGGGTCGTACTTTCAGTGATAATCAGTTCGCTCGGATCGGACGCATGAACACTGACCATGCCCCCGAGCCAAAGCATCGCACCATAGAAAATAGCGATTGTCGGAACTCGGAACTCGATACTTTTGCAACCCATCTTGTTGTTCGTCCTGCCGTTGGAACGTAAATTGATCGATCCTAGAACAGCCAGCGAGTATACCGGAGTCGCAGAATTACCGGTACTTTGATCGAAGCCCTATTTTAGACGCTGGTTCAAGAGCCCTTTTGATCGGGGCACCGAAAACGCCCCACTTCGAAATCCCTCAATGCTTCGTGTTTTGTTTTTCTACCTGTCGTCCGTGCACGCCAAAGTCGAAATGAGGATGGCTTCATTTCCGACCGCATCAGCTTGATGACTTCGCCCGGCGTCAGTCCAAATTGAGCTTGGATCACATCAAAGGCAGTCCGATCTTCCCAAGCCATTTGAATGATGCGATCAATATCTGCGGGCGTTAGCGGCATCGTGTTCTTATCTCTATTGTGTGGCGATGTTGAACCCGGTTTGGTCTCAACGCATCGTAATCCACTCTATTGTAGTCAGTGATCAAGTTGATCCCTGTGCAAAAGTCAAGATTGAGACGGACGCTGATGGCTTGGTACGTCGCTACGGTTTTCCACGGTATCTGGATACCGCTTGAACAAAAAACGCTATGGCCGGATAAAGGCTAAAGGCAGCAACAAGCGACAAGATACCGCCGCCGACCGTGTCCCAATCAAAACGTTCCCGACCGCAACTGGTTTGCCAAACGGCGTAAAGCAAAAACAAGCATTGAGCTACAAAGGCGGATTGCACAACTCGAACTGGTTGTTTCAATCCAAAGACTCGAGCCATCCACGCGAGAATTGGCAACATCTGGATTGCGTGAAGGGCAACACCATGCGGAAATTTCAAAACGCCCGCTTTACCCCAAATCTCGGACGTTCCCCCCATAGACAGACTCGCTTCCCCCAGAACGGAAGTTGCGATACCCAACAAACAGGACAACGCTAACAATCCCATGCCACTCCGAATCGCCATTGCCATCGCAGGCTCGATAGCCCGCAAAAAGCATGTTCGCCAAGTCAAATAAAATATTCCACCCGTCACATACAGAATTAAGCCAAGCATCGAAAACTCGATGGCAGCGTCAACCACCGTCGAATGATTGAAGTGCGATGCAACGCCGCGCCAAGTTTGCAACGTGATGATCGCCACCTCGATGAGAAGTGCCACGGAAAGCGAGTCCACCAACATTCGATCCGTTCTTCTCGGCTTCAGTTGAGTCATCAGCCACGTCAGCGACCACATCGTCAGCCCACCCGAGATACCGAAAAGTGCTGGCTTGCGAAACGACAACGGACCGTGCCACGTCGATCCAAGAAGACCAAGAATAGCCAAGTGGATCAAACCACTTGAAAGAAGCACCACGGTCACCGATATCGCAACGGGGGACAATCGTTGCTGATCTAAATCAACGGCCGAAGGGTGAGGTTGCATGAATTGCCCTTGAGGATTGTTACCTCCGCGAAGCGAAGTACCACCATGATAAAACTTCGAAGCATTATGACCAAAGGACCACAACTCAGATAGACGGGAGGTTATTGATGGAGCTTTTCTAAAAAGCGTCCGGCAACTTTGCGATGATGATCGAGTTTGGTCCCCATACGATCCAGCTGCCCCACCATCACTCGCATTCGCGGATTGGAGCTGAAGAAGTCGCGTTCGCGGTCTATAAATCGCCAATACAATGCGTCCCATACTTCACACCAATCCCCTTTGGCATAGTCGCTCATCTTGAGAATGTAGCTAGAACCGCTGATATAAGGCTTGGTTGTCATTAACCCCCCGTCTGCATGCTGGCTCATTCCGTAGACGTTAGGAACCATGACCCAGTCGTAAGCGTCGATGAACAATTCCATGAACCAAAGATAAACTTGGTTGGGATGGATGTCGCAAAGCAACATGAAGTTCCCAAGCACCATCAACCGTTCAATATGGTGGCAATACGCAAACTCCAACGTACGTTTGATACTCTGGTCAAAAGGAACAATACCTGTAGTACCCGTGTAGAAGGAAGCTGGTAAGGATTGCTTAAGATTCCAAGCGTTGGTAGTTCTTTGTCGCGAGCCAGCATGGATGTAAACGAGCCGTATGAACTCGCGCCAGCCCATAACCTGCCTCAGAAATCCCTCCAGCGAGTTGAGCGCTACTTGCTCACGCTTCGCAATAACTTGGGTGATTATCTGTTTGGGTGTCACCAGCCCAATGTTCAACATGGGGGTTAAAACGCTGTGGAAAACGAACGTTTCTTTTTGAGAGATTGCATCTTCGTAGTCGCCAAAAGAAGCCAATCGCTCGTTCACAAACGCCTCCAACCATGTTGCCGCTTGATCGTGAGTTACTGGATAACAAAAATCATCCACACAGCCAAAGGCGTCCGGAAAGTTCTTAGCAACGTATCGCTTAGCTTCTTCCACACTGGGGCATGCGTTGGGTGTCTTCAACGGAGGAATTTGATGGCCCTTGGGCAATCTTTTGCGATTCTCCGTATCATACGTCCATTTGCCGCCCACCGGTTTTCCCTTATCGTCCAGCAGAATTCCTAGCCGCTTTCGCTGCTGCATGTAGAAATCGGTAAAGTGATAATGTTTGCGTTGATCCGCCCATTGCCGCATCACCTCGTCGGGTGTCAAAAACGATGGGTCTGCCATCCATTCAAGCTCAATCTTTACACCGAGGCAGCCATCGTTTACGCGTCGCTTTAGCCAGAAGTCTGTGGGTTCAACGGCGAATGCTTTCGATATTTTCTTTGACTTCAGGAAAGCCCCAACCTCACTCGAACACGTGATTTTGTTGGCTTCCAAACGATGTATTTGCTTGCCCAACTTTTCGCAATGCTGGATGAATTCAGTCATCGACGCTCGATGCAGCACCAATTTATGCGAGTGAAAGTTGTACTGCGTAAAGAACAACGGGTCTTCGACCACCACCACGATCGACGCAGCGTCCACGGCCGGATGGTTTGCCCATAACTGATGCGGATAAACGAGTGCGGCTGATTTCATGTTCATTTGGTCCAGGCCGTCAACGCTTTGAAAAATTGGGAATCTTCGACTAAGAGAACAGGGTCAACTGTTTTAGTTCAGGCAAATTAGAGGATACGATTGAACGCTCATGGAGCGAGCCGAGCACTTGTCCCGCTAGCGAAATACCACTCTTCAGGGCTCCCTCCACTCTGGGGCCACCACACCAATCGCCACAAGCGCCAAGTCGATGTGTTTCATCCCAAAGCGAACTCATAGGCAAAGATTCATTTGGGCGTGAGTAAAGCCACCGATGTGCTCGTGCAACACAGGACTTCGGCATCGGTCGGCCCGTGACGCGTTCTGCTTCTGCGACCAAGCCTGCAATGGTCTGCTCTTTGGCAATGTCCAAGTTTTCCTCGGCCCAAGCGACCGTCGAATGCAGAACCCACGCGTCGATGGCTTGCGGACGCGATGGCTTGCTTGAGTCCCTAGCCATCCATGCTATTGATCCGCCGTTGACGAATGCACCGTCGAACGGAACATCCCACCGACATTCGAACCCCAGCATCACAGACCAACAAGGCATCATTGAGACCTTTGCTAGTTCCGCTTGCCACTGACAAGAATTTGGTAAAAGCTTGCCTACCTGAACGGGAGGACAATTCCACAAGACAATATCAAACTCGCCTAGATCGCGATCCGTCTTCGATGTCAGTCGATAACCTTTGGATGCAGGCTCAACTTTGGATACTTCTGTTTCGACTTCGATCGACAAGTCTTGAGCTAAATGCTGGCCCAGGGATTCCATTCGGGGCACTCCGACGAACCGATCTACGACCGCAACCTCGGAGAACACTTCGGGCTTATCAATCGAAACAATAAGGCCCTCCCATTTGGCGACATGATTGTCCTGGCACCAAGATTCTACGTATGGTTTCAGCACCAGATCGCGTACCGTGAAGTACTGGGCACCGTGATCGAATTGGGTTAAACCGTCGGAAATTCTGGTCGAAGTACGACCGCTCACTCGATGAGACTTTTCGAAACACTTGATTTGCAGCCCTTGGTCGTGCAGGATGCGGCTACATAATAGCCCTCCCAGGCCAGTTCCAATCATGGCGATGCGGGGTGATGGCTGCGTTCTCGATCGGTCCACTTTTCGTTCATAGGCTTCGATGTTGATCCTATTTGCGTGCTCTGAAACTGGGCGCGGTCGTACGCTGCCCAAGATGGGACATTCAGGTTGAAAAGGCCGGTCGAATTGCCCAAGGCACCATAGTATTCCACCATAGGAAGCAGGGTCTCTGCCATCGAGTGCGTAACGATGATTAAGATCAACCAACCGGGCCAGCGACTCCAGATGATCGCTGGACCATTCCAAGATGGCTTTCCCCCAAGTCATTCTGACGTTGTTGTGAAGCTCGCCATGCTTGAGTAAACTGCGCTGTGCGGCATCCCAAAGCCGTTCGCCCGTTTTCGCACGAGCCAACGTCTCCCAAGACAATCGATTTCTTGGATCCGAAGCATGCTTGGAAAGGGTCGCCACAGCCCACGATGGGAGGCTCGCGTTGGTTTCCAAATCTTTTCGGTAGTAACAAAAAGCATATGCCAGCTCGCGCCAAATCAAGAGCTCGTCGAGGTACTTTTCAGCGCCGTCAGCAGACGCCTCGCGTGCGATGCGAAATGGTGAGACCATTCCGTAATGAAGGTACGCCGACATTCGGCTGACACCATCCACTTCGATTTGATTTCGACGTTTCGCGTATCCTCGTAAGCCCTTCTGCCGAAAGGACTGCCATCGCAAGTAACCCGCCGTAGTACCACCCAGGGTGTCAGATACCGGCCCGATCGAGTGATCGATGTTGCATTGGGCTACTATCTTTGCGATGGACAGGTCTTGCAACTGCAATGACTCAAACGGAACCTTCGCTGGCTTCGTTTTTGCTTCGTAGGCCGGCCATGGCCGATCAACACGCTCACGATACAAAGCGGTCGTTGCGTCGCGAAAGGCAAAGGCTCGGTCATATGCCTTGCCCACCATTCGCGTCGGGACAACACAGGCGGTATCTACGAGAACGATCGGACACCAATCGAGCTGGGCAAAACGCCCGGTCCACTCCCGCGTCGCTTCCAGGGGAAAATCGTCCGTCACCAACACAGCTGCAGACCTCACCAGCTGTGCCAACCGTGGACTACGCGCGCCGTGGCGATCTACATGCAGAGCATAATCAATACCAAGCTCAGCGTATCGGACTTGCAGATCTCTGGCAGCTTCCAAAATGAATGAGTGGTGTCGATCCGAAGCAAAACGATACTGCTCCGAAAGGCCCTGATAAACCAAGATTGGCAGATCAAGCTTTTCCGCAAAATGCAAGGCAACATCCAGAGCGGGATTCTCGTCAGCTCGAAGGGCATGATGAGTCCAATACAAGACGAAACTCGCCTCAAAACGGTTGCGACCCTTGCAACCGGCAGACCGCGAACAGCTGCGTTCCGCTAAGTGAGAAGGCAAGCTGTCTAGAAATTTTGTAACCTGATCGTGGTGGCTGCTCATGCCGGAATAGTAGTTGCCCGTCAAGCTAGTGTCCCCTGGCCACGCAACCGATCGGACGGTCAGCTTTTATCCAATTGTTCACGCTGCTTCTTCCTGAGATGCTTATTTTTCATGAAATGAAATCCGGGCTCAAGATAGGTATTTTGCTTATGGACGGCTCATCAAAATAAGGGAATCCCCTCATAGCCCAGCTTGGACGATCGTCCGATACTCGAAAGGTAACGCTTCGCGGAAGATTCTTTTTCCTGGAGCGTTTTGGGGAGGGAAGTTCTGGGGCAGTTCTTCCTTCCCCTTTTTCGTAGGCTTATTGAATGTTGACCGGGCCAATCGCGAGGTTGTAGCACCAGCGATGAGTCTGAATCAGTGACGGTTCGGACCCGGGCACGATCGCAATCAAGCGATTTTCCTTGGCCATGGAGAGTTTCCCAATCGCAGCAGAAAGCACTAGGGTAACGTTTTCGCTGGATTCTTTTTTCACAGTCAGCCTAATCTCATTGTTCTTAAAATCAACCTCGGTCTCATTCGCCATGCGATACCGAGACCCAAGGTAGCTAGCCGGTTTGGAGATCTTGCAGGCAATGTCAAGCTTCAGCGAGCCAGACGAGGTCTTCTCCACAGCACCAGACCAATGCCCATTGCCAGACAATCCGACCCCCAGCAAAACCGGCGCTGAGTTTTGCCCGATCGACTCTTGTACGATTTGCTGCATGGGTGGACTGGCAGGCCAGGCTTCTTGGGCATCCCCTTCGATCGATTCCAAAACAGGCAAGAAGCCACCTAAACCCTCAGAAGATGTTTGCAAGCCAATACAATGAGCCAAGCGATCACCAGACTTGATAAAACGAATGCTTAGCAAGCCGGCAGGGAGTTCCGCTACCGCGGTCATCCAAAGATCGTACGGGCTCATGATTGCCCCGCCTCATTCATCATGCGATACTTCAAAAACGCTTCCAGGAACCCCTGAAGCTCACCAGCAAGCACCACATGAAAGTTGCCAACCTGAAAACCAGTTCTCGAATCCTTAACACGTTGGTCAGGGTGTAAGAAATAGTTTCTGATCTGCGATCCAAATCCAGTGACGGTTTTGTTTTGGTATTTAGTCGCCAGTTCTGCTTCACGCTTTTCCTCTTCAATGCGTGCCAGCCGTGCTCGAAGCATCTTCCAAGCTTGGGCACGATTTTTGTGCTGACTTCGATCGCTTTGACACTGAGCGACAATGCCGGTCGGAATGTGAGTCAATCGGATAGCGGAGCTCGTCTTGTTCACGTGCTGGCCCCCCGCCCCAGAAGCGCGAAACACATCTTCCCGCACATCCTTTTCGTTGATCTCAATCTCCACGGAATCGCTGACTTCTGGCGAAACGTCAACGGCAGCAAAACTGGTTTGTCGTTTCCCTTCCGCATTGTAAGGACTGATCCGGACCAAGCGATGAATGCCTTCTTCCCCCTTGAGGTATCCGTATGCAGATGGGCCGCGAATAATGACGGTCGCTTGAGTAATGCCCGCGCCTTCGTTGTCCGAGCGATCCACCAATTCCGCCACATAGCCGTGCTTCTGAGCCCAAGCGATGTACATGCCCAACATCATTTCAGCCCAGTCATTCGCATCAAGCCCCCCTTCACGAGCGTGCACCGCCAAAATGGCTCCGCATTCGTCCATCGGCCCGTTCAACAGAGCTTTTAACTCAAGTTGCTCAATCGACTCCTCAAGCTTGACAACCTCCGGCTCGACTTCATCCGCAATAGAAGGCTCCTCCGAAATCATGCTAGCTAATTCGGACAGGTCTTCGCACGACTGAATTGCACCGCGCAGCGGCTCAACCACGGACCTTAAGTTTTTAAGCTGCTGAACGACTTCTTGTGCCTTTTCGGGGCTGTCCCAAAAGGAGGGACTGGCCATACGTTCTTCCAACCCAACAATTTCCAACACTTTGTTAGCGTAGTCAAAGACCGTCTCGTAGCGGAATCAATCGAGCACGAACGGAATCAATACGAACTTGGAGATTGCTGTCACTCATTGAATTTAGGACTGGCGCTGGGCCTGGCAACGAAAAGAAGGAAAATGGAAGACCAAAAAGTGTTAACGCAAAGCACTGAAGATTGCCGATAGAAGCGATTGTAGCATACAGTTCGATCTTTGGTCCACGGTGACGTCATGCAAATCCAATCTTCCAGGTTCGGCAATATGGAGATCAATCACTCGGACATGTTGCTAATGCCGCATGGTTTGATCGGCTTTGAAACGTGCCGGCACTGGGTTTTGCTATCCAGTTTAGATAATGAAGAAGTTGCTTGGCTCCAGTCGGTTGCGCTGGCCAACGTTGCTGTGCCTGTCGTGAGCCCTCGTCGTTTTGCGCCCAATTATCGAGCTCATGTCCACAAGCGAGAGTTGGAATTGCTCCATTTGCATGCTCAAGATCAGATGTATGTTTTGAGCGTAGTCAGTAAGTCAGGCGCGACTCTAACAGCAAACCTCAAGAGCCCAATTCTTCTGAATGCTTCGCGACACATCGCCATTCAGGTAGTCGTCACTGACGACCAGCCATTAGCAATGCCGTTGCGACTATCTGATCCCGCCGCGAAACGGCAGTCCGTTTCCACCAAGCGTGCCGCCTAATCAAAAACAGGCGTTCTGATCCCGCAGCTTCCTGCGAACCATCGCCACAAGGAACAAAAAACAAAACGGGAACAAAATGGAACAAAAGGTGCCACCCACCTATTGAACATGGGGGTGGTGATTGCTATATTTTTCCGGCAGGAGAAACGACATGCCGCGACCATTACGTTCAGCCATTTATCGTCCACAAGAGATTGCTATCCTGCATTGCACTCAGCGATGCGTGCGGCGGGCTTATTTGAGCGGCGTTGATGCCGTTACCGGTGCCGACTATTCCTACCGGAAGGAATGGATTCAGGAGCGGATCGAGAAGTTGGCGTCAGTGTTCGGTTTGGATATTTTAACTTATGCGATTTTGTCGAATCACCTACACGTGGTTCTCCGGAGCAGGCCGGATGTGGTTGCCGCTTGGTCTGATCGGCAGGTGGCTCTTCGGTGGTTGCAGATCTTCCCCGGAAAACGAATTGATGAACAATTAGGCGATCCCACAACAAACGACGTGGATACGCTCGTCAACGACCTGGAACGGATGGCTTTGATTCGCGTGCGTTTGTCGGACGTCTCGTGGTTTATGCGTGCGCTTTCGGAGCCTATTGCTAGGCTTGCAAACCGGCAGGATGAATGCACCGGTAGCTTTTGGGAGGGCCGTTTCAAGGTGCAGCGGCTTCTGGACGAAGCAGCGTTGCTGGCTTGTTGCATGTACGTGGACTTGAATCCCGTTCGAGCCGCCATGGCGGAATCCCCAGCAGATTCTAAGTTCACGTCGGCCTACGATCGCATCCAAGCGAAGGCAGGGGAAACAATAGCGTCTTCAGCGGCACCCATGCAAACCATCAACCGAGAAGATGCTGCGAAGATCCTTAAGAACAGCACTCCCGAGCAATTGGCCAAGCGCCGCAAGGAAGCCCAAAAGAGACGCGGACCGCAAGTCGCTAAGGATGCATGGCTTGCACCATTGACTTTGAATCCGCGTGCTACAGGGCCCGTTGTGAACAAAGACGGAACTCGGGCAAGCGATAAAGGCTTTCTGAATATTAGCTTAGCTGACTACTTGGCACTATTGTATTGGACAGGAAGCCAGGGGCGTGCCGACAAGAGCGGGAAGATCGCGGCGGAATGCGGGATGGCCCACGTTGCCGTGCTGGCGAAGCTGGGAATCGCTGATGGGATGTGGTGTGATTTGGTTTGGAATTTTAAAAAGTACTTTGGCAAGAGCCGAGGGCCAGGTTCGCCCGATCGGATGCAAGAAGAAGGGATCCTGGGGACTCGCAAGTTCCAACCGGGCCAGAGAAAAATTCGCAAGTGTTTTGCCTGATAGGCTAGGCTAAGCTTGGCCTATCGATTAACAATCCCGGCGGCTTCCCAAAGGAGACCTACCCTGGTTCATGGCATTGGCTCTTTGCGTGGAAATTAATTCGAGTCGCGTTGTCGGTCTGCGTCACCGACACTTGTTTGATGTGCAATCGTCGTTTAATCGTCGGCTTGGTCGCCATCTTTGATGACGAAGGTTGCTTTCAATCGTGCGACTTCCGTGGCAAGGCCTGCGAGTTTCACGCTGCGAAGAACTTCATCGAAGTCTTTGTAGGCCTGCGGAGCCTCGTCTTTGGGGTACTTCCGGCAATTCGTGAGAATATCCGATCGGTCGAACGATTCGTCGACGGATGCTTGGTCCAATTCTCGAATGGCCCGTTTTCGCCCTAATTGCCGCCCGGCTCCGTGATTCACGCTGTAGCAACTGATTTTGGCACCGGGATCCGCAACCATTACGCTGGAGCCCGCTTGAGGGTTTCCGGGCAGCAAAATGGGATGGCCAATTTCGGCGTAGCGAGTCCCCTTCAAAGCGTAGTGTCCTGCTGGCAACGCTCGTGTGGCTCCTTTGCGATGAACCCACTGTGGCATTCCGTCGACGATTTCTTTTCTCGCAATGTTATGACTGATGAAGTAAATCAATTGTCCTTCGGTGCCCGGGAAGATTTCTTGAAAAGCAGCCAACACCAAAGAATTGATGAGCAAATGATTTACGGTCGCGAAGTTTGCACCAAGCGACATGTCATCGATGTAGCTGTTCGCTTCTGATGTTCCCAAGGGTGCATAAACTAACTCGCGATCATTGCCGGGAAGTGGGATATCCCATTTTGCGAATTTGCTTTGCAGTGTTTTGAACTGCCCCATCGCCAAATTGTGCCCAATCCCGCGTGAGCCACAATGAGAAAGAAATGCAACGTGTCGGTCCTTGAGACCGAACACGCCAGCCGTTTGCCTGGAACGCTCATCATCGGCCACATGAACGACCTCGCATTCACCAAAGTGATTGCCACCACCATACGATCCTAATTGGGATACCTTGTCCGCAAATCTTCGAAATGTACTTTGTGCAAGATGCCAATCCATGCGTGATGCCAAAGACTCTGCTGTATCATCGTGGCCAACATGGAAAGCGTCCTCGCATCGAGTCGCCCATTCTGCTGGAATTCCTAGCTGGATGCACACCGATTCTGAGGCACCTTCCACCACGGCTTGCAACCCTAGAGATTCCGCAACCGGTCGAGATTTGGGAGCGTGGCGTTGCCCTCGCCCGGCGCCTGTCGGTGTGCGTTCGCAAATAGCATCGATAAGCCGACGCCGCACCTCGCGAGAGCGAATTGCCTCCTCGGGTAGATCTAATTGAAGCAAGCTCATCGAGCACTTAATGTCGACGCCAACCGGTCCTGGATAAATGTGAGTTGGTGAGGTCATTACGCAGCCGATCGGTGCGCCATATCCGCAATGACCGTCTGGATTGAGGATCAGATCGGTAACCCCGGGCGCCAGCCGAGAATTGATAGCTTGCTGTAGGCAGAGTTCGTCAAAGGTCCCGCGAATTTTTTCAGTCCCGATCACTGTGATTGGCTTCGTCTTGCTACCTGTTGGTAGCATGGCTGTCGCTTCGCCTGTTGGTATCATGCTTATCGATTCCCCTTTCAGGTATCGTCGTGGGATTGGTAGTCCATTCACAAACAGAGTATCATCTGGAGCTGGTAAAGTTCACACTGTTTCTCGAAAGTCAGCTTTTGCGAGAGCTACAAAAGCGAAATATCCGACTTCCCGCAAATTTTTCTCCACGCAGCGTTTTTACCAAGAGCCAACGCCAAACATGAGCCAGAACCGATTCAGAATTTTGTCGTCAGCGTCACTTTTTCTGTTCGCCATCTTGTACTTGCCGTCGCCAGCAACCGGCCAGTCGCGTCAACAGAAGATTATGGGGGACAAGCTTAAATTCGAAACAGACAGAACTTGGTTTTACAATAACCTTGAGCAAGGCTTCGAAGAGGCCAAGCGACTCAAGCAGCCGATGCTGGTTGTTTTACGCTGCATTCCTTGTGAAGAATGTGTCAAGTTGGACGACGATCTCCTTGAGGAAAATGCAGAACTGAAGCAGTTGTTGAAATCGTTTGTGAAGGTTCGTGTTGTCGGGACAAATGGGCTGAATCTTTCTTTGTTTCAATTCGACACCGATCAGTCTTTTGCGGCATTTATTTTCAACGCAAATGGGACACTCTACGGTCGCTTTGGTACGCGTTCGGATCGAACTCAATGGGAAGACGATGTTTCGGTCGAAGGCTTGAGCAAAGCACTTGAAGCGGCTTTGGACTTGCATCGAAATTACCCCTCCAACCAAGCAAGTTTGGCTGGCAAGCAAGCAGATAAGCCAATGTTTGATTCTCCAGAGAAGATTCCATCTTTAGCCTCACGATTTAAGAGCACATTGGATTACGAGGGAGACACCGTCAAGAGCTGCATCCATTGTCACATGATTGGAGAAGGGATCAAATCGCACATTCGCTCCGAGCAAAAGACGATCCCCAATTCCCTTTTGTTTGCCTACCCACATCCCAAAACGGTGGGGTTGATCATGGATCCAGCGCAGTGCGCGACGGTAAAAGACGTCGTCCCAGGAAGCGATGGTTCGAAAAGTGGGTTTAAAATTGGCGATCGTATCATCACACTTTCTGGACAACCCATTTTGTCGATTGCGGACTTCCAATGGGCGCTCCATCACGCTCCGGACACGAGCGGTTCCATCGAAGTCGTTTTAGAAAGGGGCGGACAAACCATCGATCTGTCGTTGGTGCTCCAGGATTCATGGCGAACACAGGAAGACATTTCCTGGAGAGCATCGTCTTGGAAGCTTCGGCAATTGGGGCTAGGTGGAATGAATGTTGACTTAGCCACCGATGAGGAACGGACAAAGCTGGGGATAAAGCCGGGCCAAATGGCGTTGACCGTTCAGCACGTCGGGGCTTACGCGCCGCATGATCGAGCCAAGAAAGCTGGAATTCTAAAAGGGGATGTCATTGTCGAGTATGACGGGCGAACGGATTTGGTTCGAGAAACCGATCTTTTGGCCTACGCGATCAACCAAGTTGAAATCGGCCGCAGTGTGGTCATCAAGATTCAGCGAGGAACGGAGACCAAAACGGTGGAAGTCGTCACGATGTAGTCTGCGAATTGGTGTAGTCGAAGAGCGAGTCCCCTTCGCATTATTGCCACCAATGAATTACAATGCTCGCCAGAAAATAACAGCTTCAAATGAATACCTGTCTTGGCAATTGTTGCACTTCATGCAGCAAGACAGCCAGACAATCCTCTCGGTACACTTGAATCGTTGCCTACAAAAACACCTACGAATCTTGAGGAATTATGGTTGCTGAAAGCGTCTTGGCTTTGGATGAATCGAGCCTGCTTGGTCAGTGGAATTGGATTCTTGGCTGTCTTAAAGATGTTTTGATCGAGTCAGGGGCATCCGACTTGGCTTCCGCATTACCTTGTGCTTCGGATTTAGCATCCACCGACAAAGTGCTTGAAAGTGGCAAAGCGCTCTCGAATACGGTCCTGACGGATTCGGTTCATCTTACTCAGGCTTATTCCATCGCATTCCAACTTCTTGGGATGGCCGAGCAAAACGCTGCAGACCAATTTCGGCGGTCGATTGAGCAGCAATCGGGATCCGATGCATTGCCTGCACTATGGGGAGATTCGCTACGGCAACTCAAGGATGCTGGCTGGACATCCGAACAGATAGCGCGTGAATTGCCGAATATGCAAGTCGAGTTGGTACTTACCGCCCATCCCACCGAAGCGAAGCGTGCGACAGTGCTTGCGCATCACCGACGACTGTTCGAACGATTTCAAATCCAATCCCAGGCAACGGCGACGAACGGTTCCGTTCACGTAACGAACCAGCAGCAGGAAGAAAATGATTATGCGGTTCGAGCGTTACTTGCCATTCTTTGGCGGACTGGCGAAATCTATTTGGACAAACCGGACATTCAATCCGAGCGACGCAACGTTCTCGATTACTTGACACATGTCTTCCCTTCCGTTTTACGTCCTTTAGATCAGAGGTTGCGTCGAGCCTGGTCGGATGTGGGGCTTGACGCCAAGGTTTTCGACGACCCTCTTGTTTTCCCTCGACTAACTTTTGGAACTTGGGTTGGTGGGGACCGCGATGGGCACCCATTAGTCACTGCAGATGTGACTCGGACTAGCCTGCTGGAAATGCGCCGCAGCGCATTGGGTTTACTGCAACGTCAATTGCTTCAGTTGGCACGATTGTTGAGCTTATCTGCATACTGGCAAAGACCAAAACCGGAGTTTTTGCAATCGTTAGCAACCATCGCAGAGAGCCTCGGTCCTGCGGGGCGCAAGGCAATCGATCGCAACCCCAACGAGCCATGGCGTCAGTTCATCAATACGATGATTGCAAGACTTCCGAGTGGAGATATCCAATCGGATCGCCTGGTGGTCGCCCCCCCGCCCATGTATCAACGCTCCTCCGAGCTTCTAGAAGATTTGCGGCTTTTGTATGATTCTTTGATCGCCGCAGGAATGCGTCGACCAGCGGACTATGCGCTTCAGCCTTTGATGCGTGTTGTGCAAACGTTTGGATTCCATCTTGCGGTCCTGGACATTCGGCAAAACAGCTCGTTCCACGACAAAGCGATGGACCAGTTGTTAGCAGCGGCTGGGTTTAGCGACAGTTCTTTCTCGCAATGGAGCGAGGAGAAGCGGTTGGAGTTGCTGGAACGAGAGCTGGGGTCCCGTCGCCCGTTTGCTCGTCCTGACGTTTCATTGGGGGTAGAGGCTGACGCGGTGCTATCCGCCTTGCGCGTCATCAAAGAACATCGTGATGCCTACGGAGACGATGGTCTTGGGTCGTTGATTGTCAGCATGACTCGAAAGACATCGGATCTTTTGGTGGTCTATCTTTTAGCGCGCGAAGTTGGGCTGATGGAGGAGTCGGAAAATGGATTGCAATGTCCGCTAGCGGTCGTGCCTCTTTTTGAAACGGTGGACGACCTTCAGGGCAGCCCTGCAATCTTTGATGCATTTCTATCGCATCCTGTAACCTACCGAACATTGCGGTCGATCCAGAAACGTCGTGGCGCTTTAGACGCAGTAGGTCAAATCATGATTGGCTACAGCGACAGCAATAAAGACGGGGGTATTTTGGCTAGTTTGGTCAATCTTCGGCAAGCGCAGAAATCTCTTGCCGAAGTTGGCCGAAAACATCAGGTGCGAGTCCGATTCTTTCATGGTCGCGGCGGTACGATCAGTCGCGGTGCAGGCCCGACACATCGCTTCATTCGAGCTTTGCAAAACCAAACACTTCAAGGTGACTTGCGAGTGACCGAGCAAGGGGAGACGATACCTCAAAAATACGCTCATCAGTCCACTGCGATTTACAATCTAGAGTTATTTCTGTCGGGCGTGACTCGAAAAACTCTGCAGGATAACACCAGTGATCTGAGTGATCATCCCTTGGATGCTACGCTGGAGCGAATGGCTCAGTGGGCTCGAGAATCCTATACAGGCTTGCTGAACCGAGATGGGTTTGTTCAGTTTTTTCGAGAGGCTACGCCCATTGATGCCATTGAACAAAGCCGGATCGGTTCGCGTCCATCACGAAGGACGGGTAAGCAATCCCTTGCGGACTTGCGAGCGATCCCATGGGTATTCAGTTGGGGACAAGCTCGTTTCTTTCTGTCGGGCTGGTATGGGGTTGGTTCCGCGTTGGAGCATCTCCAGAATTCGGACCCCGTCGCATTTCAATCGCTAAAAAGCGAATTGACGCGTTGGGCACCTCTTCATTATCTGATCAGTAACGTCGCAACTTCATTGGCAGCAACGGATCTGGAGGTTATGCGAGTGTACGCGAGTATGGTGGAAAGTGAAGAACTACGTAAGTCGTGCATGGAGCCCATCGAAGCAGAGCTAGCGCGCACGACGCGTATGGTCGAGGCCGTTTATGGTGGTCCGCTTGCACAACGGAGGCCAAACATTCAACGTATGATCCAACTGCGATCCACAGGTTTGCGAGTACTTCACCGGCAGCAGATCTCGTTGCTCAAGATGTGGCGAAGCTACCACAAAATGAACCAGCCGCAATCGGCCGAGTCCCTTGTGCCTCAGTTGTTGTTAACAGTGAATGCGATTGCAAGTGGACTCGGGACTACCGGTTAGTTTCAGTTTCATCTCGAAAACGCAAACTGGCGTGAATCAAATTAAGATCGATCCATCGCCGCCGGCGCCCAGTTCCCATTGGCGGCGAATTTCGCGAAGTCCATAAGCACACATTTCGAATTGATCACTCAAACGATGCAGAAGATCGCTTGGGACTTCGTCATTTTCGTCCGCTTCGATCTCGCTGGCGATTTCGTAGGCGATTTTGCCTTGATGGCAGTAGCTTACAAAACGGTCGGTTCGGTCTGGGCCTTGCAACTCCCGTAGAGATTCGGGATAAAGACCAGTCCAGAAAAGGGTAAAGTCGCCAATGTGCCGGTGAACTTCGCGTTTTGCGAGTCCGATCCTTTGTTGGGCTTCCGTCATCATGGTTACCACTTCGGTAGCCCGCTGTCCGTTCAATTGGCGAATCCGGTGAAGAGCGTCCGTTTTCGTGAATCGAACCAGAAGTTTGCTCACGTAATTAACCAGTTCGGTGTCCGCGACTCCGAGCTGTGAATGGAATGCATACTCTGAGAGACCAGCGAAGAATCTCTCCAAGGTGTGATTGAGAGAATCACCCGACGATTGATTTTCAAATTGCATGTGGATTAGCTCCGTTGAATATCCAGGAACCGTCCTACCCTAATTTTAAAATATTTACCCAAGCTGCGCGAAGTCAAGACAGTTCTGAGTGATTTTAGGAACATCGATTAGATTGTTCAAAACTTTAGGGAAAATTCGGGCGTCGGCGAAGTCCTTACGTTCGCTTCGGCGGTAGGCTCTGGGCGTTTATTCTTCTTGAACCGCTCCATGGTGGACAGCCACGTAGGATTCCGCAATGTAGAGTCAACTGGTCCGCGCTTTGACGGTGTAGTTGCTCCATCCAAGAATGCTCGTTTTTATGAGTGCCCTAATAACCCATCCAACGATACGAAGCCTTCTCCGGGGGGTATTGGTATGGGCTCCGCTATGGATCGGCACGACCATTGCGTTTGGAGGTATGGGGGTTGGATATGTTCTGTTTGTAAAAGACGATACCTTTTTAGCGTCCCAAGCCATTCTTGTCCGGGATGAAGCTACAGGGGCCGTGATGCGGCTTGGGCGATTCCAAAGCCCAACCGAGATGAAGGCGGCACAAGAAACGATCCTTGAAATGGCCAAGAGCCAGCAAGTCGTTCGGGACGCATTGGTCGCGGTGGGGAAACCGGAGGTACTATCGAATTGGCTCAACTGGGGCGAGTACCCGTCCAAGGAGTTGATCGAAGAAGTCGCAAAGTCAAGCATATCGGTCCATGCCCCGAAAGGGACAGAGTTTGGTGTAACGGAAGTGATTTACCTGGATGTTAAAGCTCAGGCACAATCCGATGCTATCGCACTTAGTAAAGCTTTGTGTGATTCGTTAGAATCCAGGCTTCAACAAGTGAGAAAAGCAAGAGCGGATGGGGTCATCTCTGAACTAACTCATGCTCGCGATTCGGCGAAACGCGATCTTGCATCCGCCACCGATAGGCTCCTTGAAATCGAACGAAACGCAGGTTCCGACTTGACTGACTTGCGAGGTCTGACTGACACGATTGCCGGCGCGGCTACCTCCAGGGCTGAGTTTGATCAGATCAAGTCGGAGATTCGACAGGCGGAAGTGAGTCGAAATGCTTTGGTCGCCGACCGAGATTTGCTGATCAAGGCCACTCAAGACCCATCCTCTTTCATTGTCGCACCCGGCGCCGTACTGAATTCTCAGCCGGGATTGCGACGATTGCGTGAAGGGCTTGTTGACGCACAGTTGAGTGGGTCCCAATTGTCTGGTAGGTTCACCGAAGACCACCCTTTGGTCAACGCATCCCAGACCGCTCAGTCGGCGATCGTACGGCGTTTCGTCATGGAGCTGAAAGCCTCTGTCGCGAGCGTCGAATCGGACATCGCTTTGGTGGATCGCAAGATTGAAGAGCTAGAGTCCCGTCGCACCGCGGCCGAGAAACGTTTAAGTCGAATCGCGGATGGTCGCGCCACCTACGCGAATGTCCTTTCCGAAGTTCGGTCGAAGTTGTTGATGGTCGAAGGTGCGGAGCGGTCACTTGCCGAAGCCAATGCCGCAAGAGATTCGTCCACCTCAACAAGTTTGCTAACGCGTCTTGATGCACCTATGGTAAGCGATCGACCCATTGGTCCTGGCCGAACAACGATTGTAGGTTTATGTGGGATTGCAGGTCTCGTCTTTGGACTAGGAGTCGTCTTTGTCATTTCACCTATTGATTTGGGGCCATCATTCGGTCGTCGAGCGGCAGACCGCTCCCGAAGCCGGCGAGGGGTAGATACGAATCCTCAGGATGGGTTAGAAACCAACTTGACGAGCCGATCTGAAGAGGTGGTTCAGAATATGAAAATCAACATACCACAAGCCACCGGCCACACAGATACGCGTTCCACGACTTCTCTTGACGCAGGCAAAAACACGGATACATACTCTCACGAAACAGCCCCCTCCATAACTAGCCCGGTTGAAAACCTTGCGAACTCCATCGCTGCTCTTTCATCGGAAATGGGAATGCAAGAGATCGACCAGTCGTTGGTCAAACCTCGAACGACCAAAGTCTTGGGTGATAAGTTGAAGACGACGTCCGAATCGACACCTCGACCATTGACGTCGGAAGTGGACAAGGCTTTTCAGGAGCTTGCAAGGCTCCAATCCGAAAAGCCCAAGAATCGAGCCGAGGAGTTGTCGGTCGAACTGAAGGTGCAGGAAATAAAGAGGTTTCTGTTAGAGAGAGACCAAGAAATGAACTCGAGCTCTGCTTCGGATAATGCAAATCCAGAAGACCCGCCACGACAAAAACCAAGATCTACTCAAACCAAGCTTTAGTTGAAGCCAAGCTAGGCTTCTCGTTGAGCATTGCTGCTCAAGAAATCCCTAATCCAGGTTTCGTCAGCTTGCTCCATTGGCCCATCTGGGCCCCGGGAGTAATCAATCAGATTTCCGTAGCGACCATTGACGTAGGCGTCATCGAGAATCGACTGTATGGGCAGCAGTACATCAGGTTCCCCCTGCCGCAGCGGAATCCTTACCTGAGGTAAAGGATGTCGATAGCTTGCCAAGTAAACTTCGCTAATGTCAGGTTCGAAACCGCGGGTAACACAGATTCGATAGGGCATCGAACACTCGGTCGGGCAGTTCCCTTTTTCGACTGCAACCACCCACCCTCCTTGTCGTATCAAATCGATCTCAACCAAGCTGACGCCAGAACTTAGAAAATCAGTCTGCTTGCGAACGTACTGTGACTTACCTATCCCGTCCAGTTTATTCGCCAAGCTAAGAAACTCGATCGCAGTAATGACCCGTCTGCCTGCACGCAGATCTACAATTTCGATGAATCGTAGGGTTTGCGGTTCAGCCTGACGGCGGACCCGAATAGGTTGATCTGTTGGCTGCTCGGTCAGCACCGCCACGGGGCTATTCTCCATGAAGGGAACGGCGTTCGAGGGTAGGATATGAACGTCGGGTGAAATGCGGCGAGACCGAACGCTGTTGCCATCGGTCGATTCATCAACCGCAAGATATTCTTCAACCCTTGCCACCAAATCCGCTGGCAACTGTCGCTGGATCGCATCGCGTGCATAGGTTGTCAATGAGGTGTGGATATCACCCCAGAATTCCTCCAGCCAAGGGTTCATACCAGGAAAAGGGTTCTTCAAAAATTTCAAGCTCATTCCCCTTGGTTGTTGCCCTGCTGAAATTGCTTTGTCGTGTTCGATTCCATTTGGACGGGTCGTTCGCCCTTTGGTCCCTGCCAGACTTGGCGACGTGCATCCGGTATAGTATAGCTTGAAAATCCTCTCCAAGGCAAAGCAGCTTCAACCGCCAAAGACTCAGCTCACAACCCAAGAATGGAGTTCCCATTCCATTTTTGTGTCCTGGGTAAAGTTTGGTTTTCGGATTAGAATCAGGCAGTACTCAGCAATCTGTCGTTAACTCCAATTAAACACCCCCAATGGCAACCAACATTCCTACCCCGCCCAATAGCACCCCGCCCGACGGAACTTCACCCAGTGGAAATTCGTCATTAAGCAAGACCGCAATCTGGCTGGTTTGCATTATGGCATCCATCGGCTTTGCATTTGATATCTATGAGTTGTTGATGTTGCCTCTGATCATCAAGTCTGCCATCTTCAGTCTTTCCGATGGCAAGTTTGTTCCTGGCTCGGACGAGTATCGCGAATGGGCTCGAACGTTGTTTTTCGTTCCTGCGCTTGTAGGTGGCGTGTTCGGCTTGCTAGGGGGATACTTGACGGATTTTTTCGGTCGACGTCGGGTGCTTACGTTTAGCATTTTGCTGTACGCGGTCTCCGCATTTGCGGCGGGCTTTGCGACCGACTTGTACCAGTTGTTGTTTTGTCGCTGCTTGGTATTTATCGGCGTGTGTGTCGAATTCGTGGCTGCGGTAGCATGGCTTGCAGAGCTCTTTCCCGAAAGTAAGCAACGGGAGCGAGTGCTTGGATTCACCCAAGCGTTTTCCTCTTTGGGTGGGATCATGGTGGCCGCGGCCAATTACTTGTGCGCTGAATTTGCCAGTGTGCTGCCTGCCATTCATGGGCTTCATGAAGCATGGCGGTATACGCTTATTTCGGGGGTGGTACCTGCGTTGCCATTGATTCTGATTCGGCCGTTCTTGCCGGAATCGCCTGTTTGGCAAAAGAAACGAGACGCTGGTACGCTCAAAAGGCCTAGTATCCTGGAGTTGTTTAGCCCTGGTCTTGCGAAAACGACGATCGTTACGACGCTGATGTTTGCAGCTTCTTATGGAATTGCTTTTGGTGCGATCCAGCAACTGAGCCAAATTTTGACCACCCCCAAAGAAGGGCACAAACAAATCTTAGCGCAGGGGATTCAGGCTGTTGGCAAAGCCAAAAAGGAAGCGGCAGATGCTGGCAAGCCTGAACTAACGGAAGTGCAAGTGCGGTCGATTGGCAGTACTGCGAATGATAAAGCTGCGGCCGAGGTCGCTAGTTTCCAAGAGGTGGGTGGCCTTGTTGGACGCATTCTGTTTGCGATGGTCGCACTGTGTGCCATCTCGCGAAGGAACTTATTCCGATTGTTTAATTGGCCTTCGTTGATTTTCGTACCTGTTCTTTTTTGGTGGATTTCGAACAACCTCAAGACCGACTCATTATCCATGCTTCAATGGGGTATTTTTCTTGCTGGGTTACTGACCGTCGCACAGTTTAGTTTCTGGGGGAATTACATCCCGCTTGTTTTCCCGGTCCACTTACGAGGCACCGGCGAGAGCTTTGCGGCCAACATCGGCGGTCGAGTGATCGGGACGTTTGCTGCTTGGTTAACCCTGACATTCTCGGACGCCAAGCCACCCAATCCGGCAAACATCGCATTGGTTGGAGCCTACGTCGCTGGCGGATACGCTTTGATGGGCGCCGTGCTTAGCTTCTTTTTGACCGAGCCAAAACCTGATTTGGATAGTGAATGAGTCTGCTAACGCCATTGGTCCAGCAGCTATTTCAATCGATCGAGCGAGCTCGTTCGATTGAGCAGCTTCTAAAAGAACCCCTCGAATCTGCGATGAGCTCGTGGCACGTTGCTGGCGTAATTTTAATGGTTGCCTCCAAAGGTGTATGGAAACGAACTCTTCAGCTAGGCAATGTATCAGCGGAGCCACCCGACTGGAACGTTGCCAGCGAATGCCTGGATTCTCGGTCGGTGGTTCGCTCCTCGCTATGGACTTATCTTCCGATCGCATCGTTGACCAACAAAGATTTAGTGCTGTGCATTCAGCCTGTTTTGAGCGATTCGAATGCGGACAAAATCTCGGAGCAACTGACCTTATTCGCCTTAGCCATCGACACATGGCACCGCCAGCAACAGAAGTCTCGCGATGTGATTCGGCTCAATCAGATCTTAAATGTTGCAGCGGATTGGCATTCGCATCAAGATCTTGACCGATTGCTTCAAGATATCGCTCAAGCGGCTACACGTTTGTTGCAAAGCGACCGGGCTAGTATCTTTCTATGGGACAAATCAGCTCGTGAGCTGGTAGGACACCCTGCCCTGGGTATGGAAGGGAAACCGCTTCGAATTGCGGACGACAAAGGACTTGCTGGTGCAGTGCTCAAGAGTCTGCAGCCTCGTCGCTGGGATCGTTCCGACCCCCATGACGAAGTAGACCGCCGGGTCGATTCCAGTAGCGGTTATCGCACGGATTCGCTCTTAGCGGTTCCACTTATGGACTCCAAGAACAAGCCGATGGGAGTTTTCGAGGTAATCAACCATGCCGATGGCCGGTTCGACGCTCAAGACGAACAGGATCTGATTGAACTCGCGCGGCATGCGTCAGCTGCTCTAGCAAATACCCAGCAGATGCAGCGATTGGTTCAGGTTCGGGATCGACTGACTCGGGATGCGCAACAGCAGGTTCTGCTGATTGGAAATTCGCCGGAGATGCAGAATCTAAAATCGACCATCACTCGGGTTGGGGATACCGATTTAGCCGTCCTTCTTCTTGGGGAGAACGGAACGGGCAAGGAAGTGGTTTCGCGTCAAATTCACTACCAAAGCAAACGTCGCTTCGAGCCTTTTATCGCAGTGAACTGTGCAGCCATTACGGAAACGTTGCTGGAAAGCGAACTGTTCGGGCACGAGAAAGGTGCCTTTACCGATGCGCATGAAACGCGAAATGGAAAATTCGAGCTTGCATCTGGCGGAACGTTATTCTTGGACGAGATAGGGGACATGAGTCTTGCGGGGCAAGCGAAATTGCTTCGCGTTTTGGAAGAGAAAGTAGTCGTGCGAGTTGGTGGTTCTTCCCCCATTCCCGTTAACGTCCGGGTAATTGCTGCAACCAACCAGAACTTGGTTGAACTGGTACAGAAGAAACGGTTTCGCGAAGACCTTTACTTTCGATTGACCGTCGTCACCATGAACTTGCCACCACTAAGGAATCGGGGTGAGGATGTTCTGGAGCTTGCCGACTTCTTTCTCACGATGTTTTGCACCAAGATCGGAAGGGCCAAACCAACCTGGACCGCATCCGCCAAGCGACGACTCGTTACTCATGATTGGCCTGGGAACGTTCGTGAACTGCGCAATATCGTAGAACGTGTTGCGTATCTGACCGCCGGCGAAACCATCGATGATACGCAGGTGGATTTTGTCCGTTCCCCACGCGCCGCCTCTGAGAACACAAACGCTATCGATCTGGACAAGACGTTAGGGGATGCCACGTCAGACTTTCAGATTCGCTACATTGAAGAACAAATCAAGGCATGTAGCCGCAACGTTACCCAAGCTGCCGAAAAGATGGGGCTACAACGCTCCAATCTTTATCGCAAAATGAAGCAATTGGGCATGAACCAGCCAGACTAAGTCGATTCTCGCGAGAACTATTTTTATGAAATCATTCATTCGTTTCGCCTTCGCCATTGTGTTGGGATCGCTTTGTTTTTGGCCAATGGGCAACGCTGACGAAGGGATGTTCCCGATCAGTGAACTCCAACGATTGAACTTGCAAGAAAAAGGGCTTGAATTGAGCCCTGAAGAGCTCTTCAATTCCGAAGGCGTCAGTCTGTTGGACGGGATTTGCCGTGTCAATGGTTGTACCGGTTCGTTTGTTTCTAGCGATGGGCTAATTATTACCAACCATCACTGTGCCTTTGATGCAATTCAAAAAGCAAGTACACCGACCAACGATCTTTTGGCGAATGGCTTTATTGCCAAAACTAAACAAGACGAGGTGCGAGCTGTCGGCTTCACAGTGCGCATTACAGAAAGTTACGCTGATGTTTCAGATCAAGTTCTTTCGGTGGTAAGCGAAAGCATGACATTTTTGGATCGAACGAAAGCGATCGATAAGCGACGCAAAGAATTGGAGCAAGCCGCGGAAGCCGAAAACAAAGGTTTGCGAGCAGAAGTTGCAGAAATGTTTACAGGCAAGACCTATGTTCTATTTCTTTACACCTACCTCAAGGATGTAAGGTTGGTATTCGCGCCACCGATTTCCATCGGCGCATTTGGAGGGGAAGCAGACAACTGGGAATGGCCAAGACATACGGGTGATTTCTCTTTTATGCGAGCCTACACGGCTCCTGACGGAAGTGCAGCAGAATACTCACCGGATAACATTCCCTTTCATCCCAAACGGCCGATTCAGGTGTCGAGCGTCGGTGCGAATGAAGAAGATTTTGTTTTTATTCTGGGTTATCCCGGAAGAACGGTTCGTCAGAAGACGGCCAGCTTTTTTCGATTTGAAGAAAGTGTTAGATTGCCAGCCATCGTGGAGCTTTATGCTTGGCAAATCAGTGAGATGGAGAAAGCCGGGGCAAGTAACCGAGAGGTTGCCATTAAACACGCTTCTCGCAGCAAATCCCTCGCAAACGTGGAGAAACGATCTCGTGGACAATTGCTTGGGCTGAAACGCACCGGAATGATCTCGATGCGGGAAGCCAACGAAGCGATGCTGCAAACATTCATCGCTGCGGATGATAAACGTCAAGCCATGTTCGGAACTTTATTGAAGGACATCGAGTCCGTGTACTTGGAAATGACGGAAAAAGCACCCGTCGAGATTCATCTCAAGGAACTGAAGAACGCTTGCCGAGCCTTATCGTTCGCGTTCACCTTGTTGGATGCCGCTACGGAACGCGAAAAAGAGGACCTAGAGCGTGAAACCCCATACATGAAGCGAAACTATGACCTGACGGTTCAGCAATTGAAGTTAGATGTTTCCGATTGGGACAAGCAAACAGATACAAAGATGTTGCAAGGCCTTTTGGAACGTCTCATGAAAATCCCAGCCGCGAAAGATATTCCTGGGCTTGGTTTTCTTTTCAAGGACAACCTGTCCGCGGAACGCATTGCAGTCCGGTTCCTTGATTCAACTCAACTGGGACGGCTGGAATTCGTTAACGAATGCTTGACGAAGACGCCTGAACAATTGATGAAGATGGACGACCCTTTGCTAAAATTGATGGTCCTACTTTACCCAACGTACAAGCAGTTACGCGATACCGATAAGGAACGGGAAGGACGACTGGGACAACTCTATGGATCGCTGGTCGAAATGAAACAAACGTTTCAACCAAGCGATTTTATCCCGGATGCGAATGCCACACTGAGAATCACCTACGGTCGTGTCCGAGGTTATTCACCGGCCGATGCCGTTTACCGCCTGCCGATCTCTACCCTAGCGGGCGTGATGGAAAAGACGACGGGCAAAGAACCTTATGTTTCGCCGCAAGCCTTGATCGAAAAGTACCAAGCGAAAGACTTTGGGCCTTTTGTTCATCCAAGGCTGGGGCAAGTTCCTGTAGCCATCTTGTACAACACGGATACTACCGGTGGGAATTCGGGCAGCCCAGTTTTCAACTCGAAAGGGGAATTGGTCGCGGTCAATTTCGATCGCACTTTCGAAGCCACGATCAATGATTTCGCTTGGAACGCAGACTACAGCCGATCCATCGGTGTTGACGTACGGTACGTTTTATGGGTTACCGGTTGGGTCTACGATGCCAAACACTTACTCGACGAGATGGGTGTCAAATTCTAGCGTTGGGCTTCGATCAGGGTTTCCTCGTACTCGATTGATCCAGTGAACAGATTCGGTATCCGAGGGATCGAACGAGTACGAGTAACGCGGTGCTAAGTACGCGTCCGAGAAAATCAGGCGGTATCGCTTCGAAGCAACACGTTCATTCCAAAGACCTCTTCGAACAATTCGCCCGAGTGTCTTACCGTCAGCTGTTCTAGCGAAACGTCTTCGATGCCATGGGTCGAAATGATCAATCGATCACCTTCTCGCTTGCTTACGATATTACTAATACGTTGCGAACGAGACTCGTCCAAAGCGATAGCGAGCCGCAGAATGGCAGCTAGTTTTGCAACAGCGACGCGATCATTTCGATCGAGGGTCGCGTAGCCTTCGTGATCTGGCTGAGGCGACGACCGACGATGGTACCTCACGACCAACGAAACCAGAAGTACGTCGCGAACCGACAAGCCAAACAGTTCGCTATTTCGGATAATGTACATCGCGTGCTTATGGTGACTTCGAGCGTTGATGAAGCTGCCAATCTCATGAAGCAGAGCCGCCAGGTACAAAATCAGCTCCATGCGATTATCGAGTTGGTGTTCCGTTGCGAGATCTGAAAACAATTTGCGAGAAAGCGTAGCCACGTGTCGAGCGTGCGTTTCGTCGAAAGCCATCTTCCGACCCAGGTTGATGGCCGAACGAATAATTTGATTTCGAAACTCGGCGGTCCAGGAATCACGTAAAGCGAGATCGCTGAGCAAACCATCGCGCAGATTGGTATCAGCAATATGGATTTGATCGCATTGGAATTCTTTGGCGATAAGAACATAACTCATCAGACCGGGCCAAACGGTCTCAGCGTCCGCGTAGCTAATTCCGTAACGAGCAACCAATTCGTCCTCTTTGAGAACTCCGATGGATCTCGCGAACTCAGCCAGGCTCTCTACCGGAACAACGCACATTTGCTTGTTGAAGTGAGCGTCGGGCAAGTTAGCTGCCGCCAACCGAACGTCCCCACCAATAGCGACCATTTGAACCGACACGTCGGAATCCACGTGTTCATAGATCTGGTGCACCAATCGATGGATTTGCGTTTCGATAATTGCCCGTTGCTTTGCGTTGGACGTATGGAGCTTATCCACCTGTTCGGTAAGGCGAAGTGAGCCCAATCGGTAGGTGTTGGAGAACAGGACGTTTCCACCTCGAACCACGAGGACTTCTGTGCTTCCGCTTCCCACTTCAACCACAACGGTCTTTACCGATGCAAGCGTTGGGTTGGATTGCAATAGAGGCTGGATACCCATGTAGGTCATCCGGTTCACCTCGGCCTCATCGAGCGATTCCACTTCCAAACCGGTAGCGATGTACATACGGTCGATGAACGCGAGCCGATTGCTAGCTTCTCGAACAGCACTGGTTGCAACGACTCGAACATGATCTGTACCTGAAATTCCGAACTCTTGCATGAGACGTCGGTAGCTTTTCAGCACAACGGCGCATTCTTCGATACTTTGGCGGCGAATTCGTTGGCTCGTAAAGGTATCTTTTCCCAGGGACACGGCCTGGGAAACTTCTTCCAGAATCCGAAAAGAGCCACGGATATCGATTTCGGCGATGGCCATCCGAACGCTGGTTGCTCCGATGTCCACAACCGCGACAGTTCTGGCAATAAGGGCTGGCGTAGGCGTTGGCGTACAGATATTGGGGCCGGTAGACATAGGAGTATAGGTAGGAAGACGTTCGGTTCGGTCGAAATTCATTTCGAAAACAGAGAGCACGAGCCCGAGATCGATGATAGCTTGAGTGCGTTCTAAATTGTAGGCCGCATTCCGTCGCCCCATGAATACCTTAAGAAATATCGATCTATAATCTTTTTCGGAAAATAGTTAAAGTTCAGATCGATCGGCGGAATGGCTTGTAAAAACCGCCTCAGACCCAAGTCAACGGACTTTTACGGAGACGCCAGCATGGATGCAGCGACAAAAACCAAGACCCTTTTGACAGCCCTTTTTGCCGGGTTTGTTCTCGCCCCCAACTTGCGAGCAGAAGACGAGCCTACCCCACCAACCGGGATTGCTGCGATTGTCAGCGAATGGCTATCGAAAACACCGCAATTTTCGCTGGTCCGAGCGGTGAATTTTGACGTCCGACTTGATACTAAAACCAACAAATTGGGCTCTAACGCACCTTTTGTGGTCCAGACGCCAGCCAAACTAGAAACCACCCCCAAAGTGATGATGGTACAGTCCGACCAAGGGGTCATTGGAACCTTCACTCTGAATTGTCCCGATGGAACAGCTTGTTGTCCCAACGGAACGGTCTGTTGCGATGAAGCGAGCACCGAATCGCAAAACCCAACGCCGTTGGGACGTACGCTTCGAATTGCGATGCCCATGAAGTTTTCGGAGCAACTGAATCGAAATCCGATCGGCAATTTGGTTACCGAAGTGATCGCATGCGGACACCGGATTTGTGCTGGCTCCAAATGCTACGAAGTGAAAGACGGCCCCGTCTCAGGAACACATTGCGACACCGATACAGCCGCAGAAAACCCACAGTCAGAATCGCATGAAGAATCCTTTGCTGACGAGGAGGCGATTCAAGTTGTGCCTATGGCGCCCCCGCCTCCACCCCCAGTCCAAGTTGTCATGAATTCATCAGGATCGTTTGATTCGGCGATAGTCCAGGATATCGTTTCGGAATCTCAACTTCAGAACAGCAAGGTTTCGATCCCTCTTTCGACATTGATGGATCTGATGATTGCGAAGACTGAATTGAGCACCCGGCTTGAAATGACCGAACAATTAATGCTCGAGCGTGAGGCGGTCGTGGAGAAAATCCAGCAGATCTCCGAACGAAACGCGCAGCTTGCCAATCAGTTGGCCGTTGCTGAAGTCAGACAGCAAATGAGTGATGTCTTGACGGCAAGTATTGTCGAACGAGCAGAAATCGCTATGAAAGTAGTGTCTCATGAAGCAACGTCCGGTTCCAAACTGGAATCAGGACGATCCGTTCAAGCCATCCACGAAGATCTCTCAAACATTCGCCGACAGATTGCATTGCTTCGCCGTAATCAGCCCGTTGCCTTCGCACCTAGTGATTTGGGGATTCGCCAACCGAGTCCGTATGTACCGACCGCACATCTTTGGGGTGGGGCTGTACCCTATCATTTCGCGCCAGCTCCTGACTTAACGCCACCTTCGGTTTCACAAACCGAGAGTAAGCCCGAAGTCACTTGTGAGGACAGCTCCCACTGTAGAACAGGGACCGAAAAGTAGATTTTCGAATTCGTCTTTGCTTGACTCCGTCAAGCCATCCTGGGCATCCCGTCTCACGAAAGTCAGTTCGCTTTGGCTTTCGAAAGTTCCGAACGTACACCTAACGCAGGAAGTCGATATTCCATGTTTCGCATCTGTTCTCTTCTAGCGATGTTCGCGGTTGTTGCCTCGATTGGCTGTCAGGCATGGACATCGAAAGAAAAGGAAAAGAACAACCAGTTCGTGAAGGAGACAAAAAGGTTCAAGGACCTGCTTGTCGATCCGGAACGTCCACGACTGGTTGGGGAAGTTGCCACGGCGCTTGGCATGTATGCCAAGCATTACGACGCGTATGCTCTTGCCGTGGATCTGCCCGGAACCGGGGGGATCGTAAAACCTGGAGTTCAACGCGACCTGATGCTTGCAGACATGAGAATTCGAAATGTCGACAACCCGGAAACTGTCTTAGACGCTCCATGGACAGCGCTCGTCAAGCTCAAGGTATTTGCCAATCCGAGCGACGCAAAAGGCGACATTCTTGATGTCGATGTAGAGACCTCGACAGAATGTTTGGCTACGGATTTAACGGGGGGATACGTTCTTGAATCGCGTCTTCGCGAGATGGCCTATATCGATGGCAACATGCGCACCAGTGATGACAAGGCGATCGCCCAAGGGGAAATCGTAATGCTCCCATCAAGCTACACGAGACGACCTTCGCCAACTCCATTGAAAGGAGTGTTGATTGGTGGGGCCAAGCTCATTCAGGAACAAGGGTTAGGCCTGCAGATTACGCCAGAATATCGGCATGTTGTGATCACGAAAGCGATCGAGAAGTCGATCAATTCAAGGTTCTTCTTCCGCGAGGCAAACAAACAGAAACTGGTTGCCGAAGGCAAAAACGATTGGCATATCGTCCTGGAATCCTTACCCAAGTACAAACATGACCCGGCTCACTTTGTATCCGTCATTCTTGCGACTGGGTTTGCCGAATCCGATGAAGAGCAAATGGAACGGGTGGCTGGCTGTCGAAAGCTTTTGATGAAACGAGAGACGACACAACGTGGAGCAGTTGAACTGGAAGCGATTGGAAACGACGACGCCAAAGAAGTTCTTATTTCTGGGCTGGCGTCTTCCGATCCCGAGATTCGTTTCTTTTCTGCCTATTCGCTTTCGTATCTCGATCGAAGCGAAGCTATTCCGGTTCTGATGGAACTCGCAAGATATGAACCTGCGTTTCGTCCGCTTTGTCTTGTTGGCTTGTCCGTCAATGAAGACTCCTTAGCACGCGAAGCGCTTGAAGAATTGTTGCAAGAAGCCGAGCCAGAACTTCGATTTGGGGCATTTTGGTCTATTCGCGATCGCAATCCAAACGACTTTGTCTTGAGTGGTGAACCCGTGGGACAAGCGTTTCATTTAGTTCAAATACCTAGCGCTATTCCTTTGCTGGCGGTTTCTTTCCAGAAGAAGAAAGAGATCGTTTTGTTCGGTAACAGTGTTGCGATCACCCTTCGAGATCAATTGACGCCAACACCTTCCTTGAAGATTAGCTCGGTACCAGGCGATCAGATTAAGCTGACAAAGCGGCATACCGATGGCGCCGTTACGCATGCGATTGTCGCAAGTGATGTTGTATCGCTCTTGCGAGCCATGGGAACCGTCGAGGCAAGCTACAACGACGTCGTTCATACCCTGGATACTCTTTCATCCCGACAGGCTCTTTCTATGCCGCTGGCACTGAACCCGCGCCCGTTTGCGGGTCGCGAGTACAACCGAAAGGACCTGTCGACGGCCCAATCGTCCACAGATGCCAAGATGGATGTCGTGCAAGTCGACGGCTCCAGTGTCGACCGTTCACAATCGAAGGGGTTTAAGTTGTCCTCGCCCGTCTCCTGGTTCAAGCCGTCCAAGCCGTCCAGCAAAAAGGCTTCTGATACAGAACTACCTCCGGAAAAAAACTTAGGTGGCTTGAACGAAGAAGTCTCGGCCTTGAACCCTTAGTCGCTTTGTTGGCAGTCAAAGCGATTGCCCAAAATCTTGTCCCAGTAACGCAGCTTTTTTTACAGCCCATAAGATTCCGGTAACCTCCCATGCTCAAAGCCCTCGAGTTAGTAGGCTTCAAGAGTTTTGCAGATCGAACTCGGTTCGATTTTCCGGATGGCATCACGGTTGTGGTTGGTCCAAACGGATCCGGCAAATCGAATGTTGTCGATGCCGTAAAATGGGTACTTGGGGCTCAAAGCGCCAAAGCCCTTCGGGGCGCCGACATGGCCGACGTCATCTTCAAGGGCTCTGCCGAAGGTGGTCGCAAACCATCCAACAGCGCGGAAGTCATCTTGATTCTTGACAATAAGACGCGTGTTTTTAGCCACGACGCCGACGAAGTGCATGTAAGTCGGCGTGTATTTCGCAGTGGCGAAGGTGAGTATGCGATCAACAGCCAGCCTTGTCGTCTTAAGGACGTTAAGGATCTTTTCCGCGGAACTGGCGTTGGTGTTGATGCGTACAGTTTGATTGAACAAGGGAAAGTGGATCGCTTGTTGCAGGCTTCCGCCAAGGACCGGCGGGGAATATTTGAAGAAGCGGCAGGCATTTCTCGATTCAAAACCAAGAAGGTCGAAGCAGAACGTCGGCTTGTCCGAGTTGACCAAAACATGCTTCGGCTCAGCGACATCGTGGATGAAATTGGAAAGCGCCTTACTTCGCTCAAGGGGCAAGCCGCTCGCGCTAACCGCTATCGAGAAATGACGGTAGCGTTGCAAACCAAGAGACAACAACTTGGATGGTTGGATCGAATTGCACTCGCCAGGCAACAACAAGACGCAAACCATTCGCTTGCTTTAGCGCAAAACGCAGAGCTCGAACTACAAACTCGGTATCAATTGCTCCAAGAAAGCACGACTGCGGAACAGCGGAAGTGGCAGCAACTGCAATCGTCGCAGGAGAATATCCAGAATCAGTATTTAGAGGCACAGCGCGAACGCATCTCAGCTACTAGCAGTCACAGTTCCGCGGTCGAGCGACATGCTGAACTGACCGCAGAGCAAGACGTCCTGCGAGATCGCATCAAGATGCTTCAGCATCGAGCGACCATGTCCACCGAAGAAATCCAACAAAAGCAACAAGAACTTGCGGCAATTGATCTAGAACGTCAATCGGCGATAGTTCATCTCGACGAGAGCGAAAAGCGTTGGAGCCAGCTTCAAGAGAGTCTTAACGGCTTAAAACATCAGCTTGAGGGGATGAAAAACCAGCAAGCACAGGTACGTGAGGATACCGCGACAGCCCGATCGGAGATCAGCGCATACCGCATGCATATCGAGCAGTTCGAGCAATCGATTGTGCAACATAAGGCATTGCTCGCCGACGCATCGAAAGAACTCGAACAGCTCAACACGGACGTCAAGTCCGCCGAGGAGAAGCTGAGCGAAGCATCCAAGGCAAACGAGTTGGTCAAAGCGGAAAAGAAAGACGCTGAAGATCGGCTTCAGGTCAATCGGCTCGCGGTGATGAGCGCTCAAGAGAAATTGATCGCATTGCAAGGTAAGTCTCATGGAGTGCGAGAACGATTGAAGGTGTTGTCGCAGCTT
>Ga0247837_1000841_pt1 | contig 66462 bp, 37 predicted proteins | sample LaCtaG_2_FD_187115 | JGI IMG/M metagenome (GOLD analysis project Ga0247837, IMG submission 187115) | Freshwater microbial communities from meromictic Lake La Cruz, Castile-La Mancha, Spain - LaCruzMarch2015_14.5m | ecosystem: Environmental > Aquatic > Freshwater > Lake | place: Spain: Castile-La... | reverse complement strand
GACAAGACCGTGCGGGTCTGGGACCCGGCCACCGGGACCCTGCTCCACACCCTGGAGGGGCACTCCGATCGGGTCTCGGCCCTGGCCGCCGATCCCCAGGCGCGCTGGCTGGCATCAGGCTCGGAGGACAAGACCGTGCGGGTCTGGGACCCGGCCACCGGGATCCTGCTCCACACCCTGGAGGGGCACTCCGATCGGGTCTGGGCCCTGGCCGCCGATCCCCAGGGGCGCTGGCTGGCATCAGGCTCGGAGGACAAGACCGTGCGGGTCTGGGACCCGGCCACCGGGACCCTGCTCCATACCCTCGCCGGGCACACCAAGTGGGTCAGGGCGCTAGCCGCCGATGCCCAGGGGCGGTGGCTGGCATCGGGCTCCTACGACAACACCGTACGGGTCTGGGACCCGGCCACCGGGGCACTGCTCCATACGCTGGGAGCGCACTCAAAGGTCCAAACCCTGACGGCCGATCCCCAGGGGCGCTGGCTGGCATCGGGCTTGTCTGGCGGCACCGTGCAGGTCTGGGACGCGGCCACTGGAGCCCTGCTCCATACTCTGGACGCGCACTCCCGTTGGGTCTTGGCCTTGGCGGCCGATCCCCAGGGGCGCTGGCTGGCCTCGGGCGCGGACGACCGCACCGTGCGGGTCTGGGACCCGGCCATCGGGACACTCCTCCACACCCTGGAGGGGCACTCAAGCTTGGTCTTGGCCCTGACCGCCATTCCCCAGGAGGGCTGGCCAGCCTCGGGCTCGTATGGCGGCACAGCGGAGTTCTGGGACCGGGCCACCGGAGCCCTGCTCCACACCCTGGACGGGCACGCCGGTTCAGTCTCGGCCCTGGCCGCCGATCCCCGGGGGCACTGGCTGGCCTCAGGCTCGGGTGATGGCGCCGTGCGGGTCTGGGACCAAGCCACCGGGGCACTGCTCCGAACCCTGGAGGGGCACACTGATCAGGTTTGGGCCCTGGCCGTCGATCCGCTGGGGTCCTGGCTGGCCTCGGGCTCGCGTGACGGCACCGTGCGAGTTTGGGACCCGGCCACCGGGACCCTACTCCACACCCTCTCGGGAAACTCCGATGGGGTCTGGATCCTGGCCGCCGATCCACAGGGGCACTGGCTGGCATCGGGTTCGCGTGACGGCACGATGCGGGTCTGGAACCCGGCCACTGGAGCCCTCCTCCAGACCTTGCAGCACAGCTCTGACTTGGTCTTCGCCCTCGCCACCGATCCGCAGGGACGCTGGCGGGCCTCGGGCTTGGACGACGACAGGGTGCCGGTCTGGGACCCGGCCATTGATGCTGTATTCCAAACCCTGAAGGGTTACTACGGTCGGGTCGATCCCGTGGCCGCGGATACCCAGGGGCGCTGGCTGGCCTCGGGCTCGGATGACAGCACTGTGCGCGTCTGGGACCGGGCCACCGGGGCACTTCTTCACACCCTGGAGGGGCACTCCCGTCCGGTCCGGACCCTGGCCGTGGATCCCAGGGGACGCTGGCTGGCTTCGGGCTCGGACGACAACACCGTGCGGGTCTGGGAAGCGGTCACCGGGACTTTGATTAACACCCTGAAGGGGCACTCCGGCTCGGTCCAGACCCTGGCTGCCGATCCCCAGGGGCTCTGGCTGGCCTCGGGCTCGGATGACGAGACTGTGCGCGTCTGGGACACGACGCACTGGGAACTCATCGGGGTGCGCACCGTCGGCCGGGACGATGAGTGGGCGAGTTGGGATGCTCCGGACCGGCTCACCCGCTCGGAGTCCGGCGGGCTGGTATTGGCGCAGACCGAGGGTCAGGGCCTCCAGCCCATGCCGCCATCGCCGACGGCGAAGGGCACAGACCTGATGCGGGTCTCCAGCACGCCGCCGGAGCGAATCGCGGCCGATGGCTTGGCCACCTGGACCATCGAGGTCAGAAACTCAAGCACCATCCCCGCCCACTGGATCCGCGCCAAATCGGCCGGCGAGTCGGACACCCTCACCGTCTACGGCTCCCGCACCGAGATCCGTCTGAACCCCGGCGAGCAAACCAGGCTCGAGTTGAAGGTCGCCGTCCGCCGACTACCCGTCGGCAAGGACCCCGAAGGCTCGGTCCAGGGCTGGCCGGAGCGGGCCAGTCTGCCCTCGATCCGGATCATGAGCGCCGGCGGTGCCGGTCCGCTCGTCCCGGGCGGGCAGGAGATCCCGGTGGAGCGCCCGCGCCTGGCCCCCAGGGGCGAGCTGTTGGAAGACGGCAAGACCATCCGCGTCACCCTCGCCAACCAGGGCACCGGTGCCTCCGGCCCGCTGCGCATCCGGCTCGGCTCGCCCGCCTGCCGTGCCCAGACCAAGGGCGGGGAGACCACCGACGGCTGCCGACGACTGCTGCGCCTGCTGGACTCGCTGGTGGAGGACACCGCGGTCCAGTCGATCCCGGCCTTGGGCAACCTGCCGGTCCCCTTCGCCGCCCAGGAGAAACTCACGACGAAGGACCTGGAGCGACTCTCGCTGCTCGCCTACCGCACCCAGGGGCCGGCGACCGACTGGGACTTCCCGGCGATCCCGATCTCCGGCGCGCTGCCGGTCTGGCTGCTGAGCGCCGCGGCCCTGCTGCTGCTCGCCACCGCGGGGGCGGTGTATTACTGGCGGCGCTACCAGCACCCGCTGGTGACGACGATCGGCCGCGATGCCCAGGCCATCTTCGCGCTCGCCCCCGAGCGTCTGCCGGAGGCGGAGCGTCGGCTGCGCCTGATCCGGCGCTTGGATGGCGCCATGGACGCGCTCGGTCTGCCCCGGGCGAGCCTGGGGCGGGTGCGTGCCTGGCTGTCCGCGCCGGCCGCGGAGCAGGCGCAGGAGCTGGCCGAGCGGCTGGGGGCGACGTGCGACCCGCTGGAACCCGACGGGCAGCGGGCCGAGCCGCCCGTCTGGCGGCTGGGACTCCAGGCGTTTCCGCTCAACTTAAGCACGCTGGCCCTGACCCTGGTCCCGGCTGGCCCGAGGGACCCGGAGGGCCTGCTCCAGGGGCTGCGCGAGCGGCTGGACGCGGTCCGCGGCCCTGGGACCGGCGGCCTGCCGCTCCTGATCTTCTGCGCGGACGGCGAGACCCAGTGGGATTTGAACCGGCGCACCGCGGACCGGCGCGACCGGCTGATCGCACCGGCCCCGGAGGTCCTGACCCGGCTCCTGCTCGCCCCCGAGCCGGCCCTGGTCCTGGCCCGGGCGCTGGCCGAGCGCATCCCGCGCACCGAGCTTTCCCCCTACCAGACCGGCGGCGGGGTGCAGGACCCGCGGATGTTCTTCGGCCGCGCCGGGCTGCTGGACCACATCGTCAACCGGGACCCGGGCAATTATCTGATCGTCGGCGGCCGTCAGGTGGGCAAGTCCAGCCTGCTCCAGGCGGTGGCGCGCGCGCTCGCGGGCTCCACCCGGGTGCAGGTGCACTATTGCCCGCTGGGCGGTGCGGACCTGGCGGGACCGCTGGCCGCCGCGCTCGGGCTGGCAGCAGGCGCGGGGCTCGCCGACATCGAGTCACTGCTGCACCGGTCGGGGGACGCGCGGCCCCGGGTCCTGCTGATCGACGAGTCGGACGCCTTCGTGCGCGCCGATGCGGACCGGGACTATGCGGTGCTCAAGCGCTTGCGGGGTCTGAGCGAGTCGGGCCTCGCCTATTTCAGTTTCGCCGGCTACTGGACCCTGTTCGAGCGCTCGGCGCTGGACTTTCATTCACCGCTCAAGAATTTCGGCGAGCTGATTCAGGTCGAGGAGTTGGAATGGGAGGCCTGTCTCGCGCTGGTGCAGCGGCCACTGGGCTGGCTCGGGCTCTCGCTCGCATCCAACGCACTCGCCGAGCGACTGGTGCGCGACTGCGGCCAGCGGGCCAACCTGATCGCGATGGCCTGTCACCAGCTCGTCGCCCGGGTCCGGCCCGAGCAACGGGAGATCGGCGCCGCGGACCTGGAAGCGGTGCTCGCGGGCGAGCGCCTGCGCGACGAGCTGCTCGGCAACTGGCGCGCGCTGGTCGCCGACGAGACCGAGCAGCGGCTGGATCGCATGGTGGTCTATGCGTCGGTGGACTGGGACGGATTCGGCTACGGCGAGCTGGCGGCGCGCCTGGCGGAGGCGGGGCTCGCGGTGGACCCGGAGCGGTTGGAGCGCAGCCTGCGGCGCCTGCGGCTCGCCTTCGTACTGGGCCTGCAAGACGGCCGCTATTGCTACCGGGTCCCGCTGCAACAACGGCTCATCCGGCAGGACGATCCGGGGATCCGGCTGGGGCAGGAGATCGCGCAGTGGGCGATGGTGGATGCGCTACGCTTATCCACCCGACGAAACGATGTCACGCCCTTTCAGGGCTGATCCCCGGTATCCGCCAGACCCAGGGCGTTGCCCTGGGCTGGTATGTCGCGCCCCTTCGGGACTTCGGGTTCGTCGTAGGATAGGCAAAGCGCAGCGTGCCCATCCGGGCCGGCCCTCAGGCCGATTGCGTCCCCGTGGCCAGCGTGCCGGCCAGGTGCCGCTCCGCCATGGCTTCCCCGTAGACCTGAAGGTAGGAGCGTGCGCTCGCCTCCCAACTGAAGTCGCGCGCCATGCCGGCGGTCGCCAGGCGCCGCCAGCCCTCCGGGTTCCCGCGGTACAGGGCCAGGGCCTGCTGCACACCGTGCCAGAGGGAGTCCGCGGTGGGCGCATCGAACAGGAACCCGGTGGCGCTCCCGTCGGCCAGGGTCCCGGTCGTCGCATGGACCACGGTGTCCGCCAGTCCGCCGGTGCGGTGGACGATCGGCGGGGTGCCGTAACGCAGGCTGTAGAGCTGATTGAGGCCGCAGGGCTCGAAGCGCGAGGGCATCAGGAAGCTGTCACAGCCGGCCTCGATGCGGTGGGCGCGCACCTCGTCATAGCCGAAGGACACGCCCACCTGCCGCGGGTGCGCGCTCGCCACGGATTGCAGGGCCTGCTCCAGGTGCCGCTCGCCCGAGGCCTGGATGACCACCTGAACATCCGGGTCCTTGAGCAGCCCGGGCAGGATGGTGAGGATGAGATCCATGCCCTTCTGTTCCACCAGCCGCCCCACATAGCCGAGCAGGAAGGCGCCCTCGTTGCGGGTGAGCCCGAACTCGCGCTGCAGGTCGAGCTTGCTCTCCGCCTTGAGCCCGAAGCTGGCCGGGTCATAGGACTGGAGGATCAGGGTGTCGGCGGACGGGTCCCACTCACGGTAGTCGATGCCGTTCAGGATCCCGGAGAAGCGCGTCCCGATTTGGCGCAGCAGGCCGTCGAGGCCGCAGCCGCGGGCCGGGGTGCGCACCTCCTCCGCGTAGGTCGGGCTCACCGTGTTCACCCGATCGGAGAAGACGATGCCGCCCTTGATGAAGGACATGCGCTGGTGGAACTCCAGCCCCACCAGGCCCCAGAGCGACGCCGGCAGACCGATCCGGTCGAAGGTGGCCCGGTCGAAGAGCCCCTGGTAGGCCAGGTTGTGGATGGTGAAGACGGTGGCCGGGCGCGTCGCCACGCCCTGCATCAGGGCCGCGGCGAGCCCGGTCTGCCAGTCGTTGGCGTGCAGCACATCGGGCTGCCAGCCCAGGGCCGGCAGCCCCTGGGCGAGCTGGGCCACGACCCGGGAGAACAGCAGAAAGCGCTCCGCGTTGTCCCCCCAGTCGCGCCCCGACAGGTCCGTGTAGGGATTGCCCTCACGGGCGAAGTGCTCGGGCGCGTCCACCAGATAGACCGGCAGATCGTGCTCAGGGAGGCTGCCGCCCAGGATGCGCACACTGGCGCGCGACCCGGGAACCTTGATCTCGCACAGGGTCTTGGGCTCGCGCAGTTGGCGGGCGGCGCGCGGATAGGCGGGGATGATCAGGCGCGCGTCGTGGCCGAGGTCGCGCAGGGCCGCGGGCAGGCTGGCGGCCACGTCGGCTAGACCGCCGGTCTTGATCAGCGGGTGCGCCTCGCTACTGGCCATCAGGACGCGCAGTCCGTCGGGGCTTGGGTAGCGGTACTGTGATTGCTCCATAGCGGGTCCTGAAGGCGACAGGACGCCCCGGCGCCCTTGGATATGGATTAACATCGTCACACGGCCGCGACCGTGACGGCTTTTTTACGACCGTCACGTTAGCACATTTTTCCATTCGTCGAAGGGCGCCCGTCATGCTGGAACCCTGCACCATCGTGATCTTCGGGGCCACCGGGAACCTGGCCCACTACAAGCTCTTGCCGGCCCTCTATCACCTGGAGGCCGGGACCCGGCTGCACCCGGCCACGCGCATCCTGGGCTTCGGCCGGCGCCCCTGGTCGGACGCCCAGTGGCAGGCCGAGGTCCAGGGGATCCTGGCCGCACGCATCGTCGGCGGACCTGACGCCGCGGTCCTCGCCCGGCTCGTGGAGCGGCTGCACTTCGTCACCGGCGACCTGGACGCCCCCGACGGCTTCGCCGCCCTGGACACGCGCCTGCGCGAGGACGAGGGACTGCCGAACAACCGGGTCTTTTATCTGTCGGTGGCGCCCACGCACTATGCCGGGCTGGTCGAGCGGCTGACCGAACTCGGGCTCCAGTCCGAGGACGACGGCTGGTCCCGGCTGGTGGTGGAGAAGCCCTTCGGCTTCGACCTGGAAAGCGCGCGAACCCTGGATCAGCGCCTGCACCACTGTTTCACGGAGGACCAGATCTACCGGATCGATCATTACCTGGGCAAGAGCACGGTCCAGAACATCCTGGTCTTCCGGTTCGCCAACCTGCTGCTCGAACCCCTGTGGAACCGCAACTACATCGACCATGTGCAGATCTCGCACGCGGAGTCGCGCGGGATCGAGGAGCGGGCCGGCTTCTACGACGGGATCGGCGCCATGCGCGACATGATCCAGAGCCACCTGCTGCAACTGCTGACCCTGGTCGCCATGGAGCCCCCGCCCTCCCTGGACGCCGAGGCCCTGCGCGACGAGAAGGTCAAGGTGCTGCGCTCCATCCGCCCGATCCCGCGGGCCGCCGTCCACGCCCACGCCTGCCGCGCCCAGTATGTCGCGGGTCGCGACCAGCAGGGCAAGGTCCCGGGCTACCTGGACGAGACCGGGGTAGCGCACCACAGCACGACCGAGACCTATGCCGCGCTCAAGCTCTATATCGACAACTGGCGCTGGCGCAACGTCCCCTTCTATATCCGCACCGGCAAGCGCCTGGCGCGGACCAACTCCATGATCGCCATCCGCTTCAAGCACCCGCCCCAGCAGTTGTTCCAGTTCACCGCCATCGAACAGATCAAGCCCAACTGGATCCTGCTCAATCTCCAGCCCCACGAGTGCATGCGGCTCGAGATCCAGGTCAAGCAGCCCGGGCTTGAGATGCGCGCCAAGACCGAGCGCCTGGACGCCAGCACCTGTACCCTGTCGCCGGAACACAACGAGGCCTATGAAGCGCTGATCCTGGACGTCATCGCCGGCGACCACACCCACTTCCTGCGCGCCGACGAGATCAACTGGGCCTGGCAGGTGGTCGACCCGGTGCTCAAGCTCTGGGCCACCGAGCGCGACTTCATCCCCACCTACCCGGCCGGCTCCTGGGGCCCGCCCGAGGCCAACCGCCTGTTCGACCGGGAGGACCAGCACTGGCGTAGCGGGCTGGATGAAGAATAAATTGTCGTTGTCGTTGTCGTTGTCGTTGTCGTTGTCGAGATTATCGCAGCGCCCCGGATGCTCTCGCGCGCCAAATTGCATCGCTTCTTCGATTACGATCACGACAACGACAACGACGCGACAAGCATTCCCTAATTTAACTTATTAGTAAACCGTTCCTTACCACCTCAATCACACCCGCAGGAGAAAAAGCGATGGCGCTCGTCAATCAGACCCCCCAATGGCAGGCCCTGGAGCGGCATTGGCAGCAGATCAAGGACACGCAGATGCGTGATCTGTTTGCCGCCGACCCCCAGCGCGCCCAGGCCATGACCCTGTCGGCGTGCGGACTGCGGGTGGACTACTCCAAGAACCTGATCACGCGCGAGACGCTCGACCTGCTCTTCGACCTGGCCCGGGCGGTCGACCTCCAGGGCTGGACGCGGCGCATGTTCGTCGGCGACCGCATCAACAACACCGAGCAGCGCGCCGTACTCCATGTGGCCCTGCGCAACCGTTCCAACCGCCCCATCTATGTCGATGGGCAGGACGTGATGCCCGGGATCAACGAGGTCCTCGCGCGGCTCGCAACCTTCGTCGCCCAGGTCCGCTCCGGTGAATGGAAGGGCCATACCGGGCGGGCGATCACCGACGTGGTCAACATCGGCATCGGCGGCTCCAATTTGGGACCCAAGATGGTCTGCGCCGCCCTCGGGCCCTATCTCAGCGACGACCTGCGCGTGCATTTCGTCTCCAATGTGGACGGCACCCACCTGGCCGAGACCGTCCGCACCCTGGACCCCGCCACCACCCTCTTCGTCGTTGCCTCCAAGACCTTCACCACCCAGGAGACCATGACCAACGCCGAGAGCGCACGGGCCTGGACCCTGGCCGCGCTCACGGACCCGGCCGCGGTCGCCCGTCACTTTGTCGCCGTCTCCACCAATGGGGAGAAGGTCGCCGAGTTCGGCATCGACACCGCCAACATGTTCGGCTTCTGGGACTGGGTGGGCGGGCGCTACTCCCTCTGGTCGGCCATTGGGCTACCGATTGCACTCGCCATCGGCTTCGATCACTTCATTGAACTGCTCGAAGGCGCCCACGCCATGGACGAGCACTTCAGCGACGCCGACATCTCCGAGAACATCCCCGCCATCCTGGGGCTCATCGGCGTCTGGTATGCCAACTTCGCCGGCGCCCGCACCCACGCGGTGCTGCCCTATGACCAATACCTGCGCTTCCTCCCCGCCTACCTGCAGCAGGGGGACATGGAGAGCAACGGCAAGCGCGTCACCCGCGACGGCGTCGCGGTCGACTACAGCACCGGCCCCGTGGTCTGGGGCGAGCCCGGCACCGACGGCCAGCACGCCTTCTACCAGCTCATCCATCAGGGCACCCAGATGATTCCGGCCGACTTCATCGGCGCCATTCACAGCCAGAATGAACTGGGCGACCACCATCTGAAGTTCATGGCCAACTACTTCGCCCAGACCGAGGCCCTGATGCGCGGGCGCAGCTTCGAGGAGGCCCTGGCCGAGATGACCGCCGCCGGGATGCCCGCCGAGCGCGCCCGCTTCCTCGCCAGCCACCGCACCTTCCCCGGCAACCGCCCCACCAACAGCATCCTCATGGAGCGCCTCACCCCCCACACCCTGGGCGCCCTGATCGCCATGTATGAGCACCGCATCTTCACGCAAGGCGTGATCTGGGAGGTCAACTCATTCGATCAGTGGGGCGTGGAGCTGGGCAAGCAACTCGCGGGCGTCATCCTCAAGGAACTCAAAGAGGGCAAGGTCGGCGCCGAGCATGACGGCTCCACCACGGCGCTCCTGGAGTATTTCATGCGGCATCGGGGCTAGACCACCTGACGCAATTGCTCGGACGATTGGTGCTCGGACGATTGGTGTAGGGTGCGCCGTGCGCACCGAGAAGCTGCGGTCGATCGCCGTCGCGGGGTCTCGGTCGGCGCCATGGTGCGCACGGCGCACCCTACGGTGACGATGCGGTTAACCTGGAAAGAGCAGTCAGCCGTCAGCAGTCAGCCGTCAGCCATAAGTGCATCAGCATCTTACGTGCCGTCTTGGAGCCGCAGGCGCCCACCCGACAGGTGATGCACCGGGTGGTCAGAAACTCTTGAAATGCAAAGCCAAATGCTGAAAGCTGATCGCTGACTGCTCTTTTTAGGGTTAATGGTCCGAGCACTTCCATCGCACGCTATTAGCCCCCCGCTCCACCTGATCTTGCGGTTGTCTTGAGCCCCGCAGGGGCGTGACATACCAGCCCAGGGCAACGCCCTGGGACTGGGCCATTCCATCGGCTTAGCCCTGAAAGGGCGTGACATGACGGCGAGGTCAATTATGTCACGCCCTTTCAGGGCTAGGCGGCGTTGCACATCATACCCAGGGCGTTGCCCTGGGCTGGTATGTTCGACCCCGTTGGGGTCGGTCTGCACAACAAGGCAGAGACCACCGGCTCCGCTGGGCCTTGCCCATTATCCCGGCCATCGGCCCGCGCCAATGTAGGTCGCCCTTCAGGGCGACCGGCCACCGACGCGGGCTCCTGGTCGCCCTGAAGGGCGACCTACAACTGCCCGTGGCCGGGATGATGACCAAGGCCCCGGAACCGGCAAATGGACCCTAATCACGACAGCTCGGCGGCACCTGCCCCGGCTTGAGCCCCTCACCGATCGAGCAACTCCAGGTGACTTCATCCTCGTTGTCGGCACTGGGGGTGAAAATGAGCTCGCCCTTCCCCGTGTCCACCGTCAACACCATCGCCTCCGGATCCAGCGCCAGACGAACGCCGCCTGGCAATTCCTCCGCCACGCCCGCGGTCTCCAGCGTCTCAGGGACCTTCTGATTGGCCAGGTAATAGGCACCCAGCGCATCGCGTGCACCCTGGGAGGCCGAGATCGCCACCGCCACCTTGGCCCTCACCGTATAGTCGTGATAGGCGGGCACCGCGATGGCCGCCAACACAAAGATGATATACACCAGGATCAGGAAGCCGAAGCCCGCACCCAGGCGCCCGAAATAGGGGACGAAGGCGGCCAGAAAATAGGCAAAGGCGCTGCGCCCGGGGAGCTTCGCCGCCGGGTCCAGCACCCGGACGGCGCGCTTGGTCAGCCAGGGATAGCCCGAGGTCAATTCATGGAACGACATCCAGAACCCGGAACAATAAGCGACCTGCCGCGTATAGGCGCCGACATCGAGCCGTTCCCAGCGCTCCGACCCCGCCGCCAACGCGGCCAACGCGCGCACGGCCCCGTCCGGCGTAGCGCAGCAGGCCCGCCCGTGACGGTCACAGGTATTCTCACGGGCACGGGAATAGGCCGCCCCCAGCAGCGGCAGCCACAGCACCGGCCAGCGCAGGAAGGTCGCGCGCAGATGCTTCATCCGCAGGTGCCCGAGCTCGTGGCCGATATAGAAGCGCACGCCGTCGGTATGCCGGTCCATCGCGTCCACCACGTCCGACAGCAACACGACGAACTCGGTGCCGAGAAACTTGGTGGCAAAGGCATTGAGGCCGCCGCTGCCGTTCATGATATAGACCTGCGGGCGCTTCTCGATCCCGAGCCGCTCACAGCAATCCGAGAACTGCCGATACAGGTCCGGGAACTGGGTCTCCGACAACTCCACGCCATTGCCCTTGAGGTGGGCGATCAGCGTGGAATGGGCAAACAGATACAGCAGGAAACCGATCCCCAGCGCGACCAGGGCCCCGCCGACGGTGCCGACGATGAGCACCAGCCAGACCAGGATCCCGAGCACCAAGGTGATGACGCCGAGCGTACGCTCGCGCGGATAGACGAGGTCGTCCATTGATTCTCTCCAGAACGATGATTGAAAGTGCCTGCAAATGGTCACCCATGGCCGGCCTAAGGTCAAGGCGAGAGGCGTCAGCGGCGCCCGGTCCGCGCAGCGGACCCTACGCCTTGCCGCCGCGCCCGTAGGGTCCGCTGTGCGGACCGACGCCCTGGCCGCCCACGCGACGGCCGGACGCCTCTCGTGCCCAGGCTCCCGCCTCACTGCCATTAAGTCAAGGCACGCTCGCCGGCCGCGTCGCCTCTACCTGGAGTCCAAGGCTTCAGCCTTGGCGCGCTCCAAGGCTGAAGCCTTGGACTCCAGGCGTTTGGGCAGCGGCGCTTCACTTAACGGCCGTGACGCTCCCGCCCGGGGTCCGAACGGTCCTGTCAGTTTTATGGGATTAGGCGCAATCCCGATTTCAGCAAGTCTACCTCGCGCCGCCACAACCAGCCCAGATCCGGCCAAATCCGCCCAAATCAGATTGACGCGCCGCGCAGTCTGGTGTTAAAGAGGAAGGCTGCGGGCACTGTCGCCCGTGGGTTCTGCACAGGAGCGCCCGCCGTGGATGACCGCTGGCTGTCGGTAGACGAGGTCGCCGAATACCTGGGTGTCAGCAAGGACACCGTGTACGCCTGGGTCACCAACAAGGGGATGCCCGGTTACAAGGTCGGGCGCTTCTGGAAGTTCAAGCGGGACGAGGTCGATGCCTGGGTCCGCGATGGGGGCGCCGCCAGTGGGTCCGACGACGAGCTGCCGACGCTGTGATGAAGGGGAAGACCGACCATGAGTGACCTGGAAGCAGAAGAGACCGACCAGGCCGACGACGAGGTCACCTCGCTGGAGGAGGGCAAGCTCCTCGACTACATCACTGGCGATCCCGTCAAAGACACGCCCAAGGAGCAGGTGCGCCAACGCATCGCCCGCGCCTTCTTCCACGAGTACGGCATCTCGGTGGAGGACATGGTCCCCGACTTCCAGATGAAGATCGACGGGCGCAACAAGAAGATCGACATCGCGATCTTCGAGTCCGGCGCCGACCAGACCACGGCGAACCTCCGGCGTGTCGTCTGCTGCGACAAGGAGCCCAAGACCGGCTCCAAGGGCGCCTACAAGATGCGCGACCACAAGCAGGCCGAGAAGGAGTTCGGGCTCCTCTACGCGGCGATGAGCCAGGAGGAGGCGCCGGAGTGCCGCTGGGGCCTATGGACCAACGGACTCGACTTCTTCTTCTTCGAGAGGGAGCAGGCGCGCTTCGACACCAGGTTCCACCCGCGCGGCGATTGGCCCCTGGCCGACGGCACGCTCGGCAGCCGCACGGTCGCATCGCAGGCGCAGTTGCGTCGCGCCGACCGCGACATGCTGCTGACGGCCTTCCGACGCTGCCATAACTACATTCACGGCAACGAGGGCATGCCGAAGGATGCGGCCTTCTGGCAATTCCTTTACCTCATCTTCGCCAAGCTCCACGACGAGCGCCGCTCGAAGGACCAGCCCCCCCGCTTCTGGGCCGGCATGTTCGTGAAGGAGGTCAACGGCAAGCGGCAGTTGGTCGACGAGCAGTTTGACCCCGATGGCCAGGCGGCCATTCGCGAGCGCGTCATCCAACTCGTCGATGAGGTGGCCGAGAAATACAAGTACACCGTCTTCAAAGACAATCCGCCCCGCATCACGCTGTCCGACCGGGCGTTGGGCTTCATCGTGGGGGAGCTTGCGAAGTACGACCTTGGCCGTACCGCGCTCGACGCCAAGGGCGCCGCCTACCAGGAACTGGTCAAGCACAACATCCGCGGCGACCGTGGCCAGTATTTCACGCCGCGAGGGCCCGTCGATCTGATGGTCGCCATGCTCGACCCGCGGCCAGAGGAGCGCGTTATGGACCCGGCCTGCGGCACCGGCGGCTTCCTGGTGTCGACCTTGAAGCACCTCGACGCCAAGCTGCGTGCCGCCGCCGACATCGCGTTGGATGATGAGTCGACCGACGAGTTCCTCTCCGTACAGGAAGCACTGCGTGCCTTCGTGGAGCACAACCTCTTCGGCGCCGACTTCGACCCCTTCCTCGTGCGGGCAGCGCAGATGAACGTGCTGATGGCAAGCAACGGCCAGGCGTGCGTGTTCAACATGAACTCGGTCGAGTTCCCGGCGGGTCATCTGCCGGGGGCTGCCGAGGCTGAGGGGACCCCGCGGAAACCGGGACTGGCTCGGCTCGCCTCAATGGACGTGGTGTTGACCAACCCGCCCTTCGGCTCGAACATCCCCATCACCGACCCGAACATCCTCAAGCACTTCGAACTCGCCCACCTCTGGGAGCGCACCGAAGACGGCGGCTTCCGCAACACCGGCCGCCTCCAAGGCAGCGTCGCGCCGGAGGTGCTCTTCATCGAACGCTGCCTGGACTGGCTCAAGCCGGGCGGGCGCACCGGCATCGTCCTGCCCGACGGCATCCTGGGCAGCCCCGGCACCGAGCACATCCGCTGGTGGCTGCTGCGCCACTGCTGGGTGCTCGCCAGCGTCGATCTGCCGGTGGAGGTGTTCATCGTAGAGGCGAACGTGAACATCCTCACCAGCCTGCTCTTTCTCAAGAAGAAGACCGACGAGGAGATCCGCGCCGAGGACCTCGGGCAGAAGGTCGACTACCCCGTCTTCATGGCCGTCGCCGAGAAGGTCGGTTTTGATCGCCGCGGCAACACGCTCTACAAGCGCGGCCCTGACGGCGAGGATCTCGTCGAGGAGGTTGAGCATCGTGAGCGCGTGCGGGTGGGCGGGCAGTCCGTGGTCCGGGTGCTGCGCCGCAAGGACAAGATCCTCGACAACGACCTGCCCTACCAAAAGCCGGATGGAACCTTTATACCGGGTCCGATCCTGGATGCCTATCGGGCGTTCCGCTCATCGAACAAGGTGCCGGGCGCATGAAATCGCACCTCCCCATCGGCATCGAAGAGCTCTTGGGCGGCGCTGTTGAGACCGCGCGCTTAGAGTTCAAGGCAACCTGGGACCCGGCCGTTACCGGACACCAGGTCATCAAGACCCTCTGCGCCTTTGCGAACGACCTCCAGAACCTCAATGGGGGCTATGTGGTGCTGGGTGTGGCTGAGCAAGATGGTGTTGCAGTCCGCCCCATCGTCGGCATGGACTCCGCCGTCATCGACGCCGCGCAGAGGCAGGTCCGCGAAAACTGCAACCGCATCGAGCCGCCCTATATGCCGGTGATGGATGTGTGCGAGGTGGACGGGCGGCGGGTGCTCGTACTCTGGGCGCCCGCCTCCGACGTGCGGCCCCATCAGGCCCCGGATGGTGCCAAGGGAGAGAAAAAGTACTGGGTTCGCATCGGCAGTGGGTCGGTGGAGGCCAAGAACGAGATCCTCACCGCGCTGCTCCAGCAGACGGCGCGGGTTCCGTTCGACGATCGGCGGAGTCAGCAGGCGGGCAACAACGACCTCAGCTTCAGTCTGGTCCGGGAGTTCCTGAGCGACGTTCGCAGTGACCTTGCCGATGCGAAGGAGGCCGAGCCCGTTTACCAAGCCATGCAGATCGTGTCGCGGGTGAACGGTCACACGGTTCCTCGAAATGTGGCCTTGCTCTTTTTCAGCAACAATCCTGAGGAGTGGTTTCGCGGAGCCCGTATCGAAGTCGTGGAGTTCCCCGACGAGGCGGGTGGCAACACGCTGACGGAGAAGATCTTTCGAGGACCGTCGCACCACCAGTTGCGGCAGTGCCTGGCGTACCTGGAGAGTATGACCACCCGCCACCTCGAGAAGAGCAGCGCGGGACTCGAGACTCACGGTTGGCTCAGTTTTCCGGTGCCGGCGCTGCGCGAAGCCTTGGTCAACGCGGTTTACCACCGCGGCTACGAAACCTGCGTCGAGCCCACCAAGGTCTACCTCTACCCGAACCGCATCGAGATCATCAGCTACCCCGGTCCAGTACCGGGGATCGAACCGCAGCATCTTTCCGGCGCCATGGCGCCGCCGCCGGTCCCGGCCCGGAATCGACGCATCGGGGAGTTTCTCAAGGAGCTGCGGCTCGCCGAGGGACGCGGCACCGGGCTCCCCAAGATTCGGCGCAGCATGGCCGAAAACGGGTCGCCATCGCCCGTCTTCGACTTCGACGAGGGTCGGACCTATTTCAGAATCACGCTGCCCGCCCATCCCGAGTACGTGGCCCTGAGTGTCCTGCGCGACTATGCCTACAAGAAGGCGACGGGTGACGAGTCCCAGGCGCGGGCGCTACTGGAGCGGGCCTGGCGCGACGGGATGCGTTCACCGTCCATCGCGCTGGCGCTGGTCCGCGAGAAGGCCGAACAAGGTGACTTGTCCGGTGCCGAATCCGTGCTTTCGGACATCGAAGAGCACGAGCTTGCCACCTTTGCGCGGGCGTTGACGGCTCTCGCCTCCGCGTACGCCGATGCGGGGGATGAGAAGCGATCCAAGGTACTGCTGAACCGGCTGCCGGTTATCCTCGCGGCGCAGGATGCATTCGACGCCGCGATCCTGGAACGACGCCTGGGGCGTCAGGACCGCGCCCATCGGCTCTTCGAGCGGGCGGGGGACCTGGTCCTCAAGGATGTCCGCGCCTTGCATGAATTCGCTCAGACCAAGCTGAGCCTGACCGGGGAACTCGCCCGCTCCCGTCGCCCCGGGGACCAGCAAGTCCGTAACCGCCTGCTCAAAGAGGCACTGGCCTATCTTGAACGCGTCACCCAAATGGATGCACCACCCACGCGTCACGCCTGGGCCTGGTTCAATTTAGGGCAAGCGCGTCAATGGCTGAAGCTTCCGCGACGGGACGTCATCGCGGCGTACGAGAAGGCCTGTGCCCTGGCGCCCGACGAAGACCGCCTCCAGAAGGCCCTGGCGCAGGCCCGGAGCGGGGCATGATCACCCGTATCGACGCCACCAACTATCGATGCTTCGAGCGGCTCGGCGTCCCGCTGTCCGACTTCTGTGTCATCGCCGGCGCCAACGGCTCGGGCAAGACGACGCTGCTCGACATCCCCGTGCTCCTCGGCGACTTGCTGCGCAGCCGCAATCTGGCCGGCGCCTTCATGGAACGTCTGCTCGGTCGTGGCGCGCGCGCGGCCTCCCTCGCCGAAATCCCCTTCCGTGCCCAGCGCGAGAGCTTCTCCATTGGGATCGAGGCGCGGCTGCCCGATGCCATTCAGAAGGTGCTGATCGGCGAGTCGCCGGTCGCGGTGCAGCGCGACGCCAACAGGTGGCCAAGTCACATTCGCTACGAGTTGCGGCTCCAGATCGACGACGCCCACCAGCTCCTGGTGAAGAACGAGTATCTGTTTGTCTTCCCACTATCGGACGCGTACGAGGCGGGTCGCCTACCGATGCAGGGGGAGAGCGCCAACCAACAGGACTGGCGTTTCATTGTTAAACGCGAGTACGGGTCTGAAGCGATCTTTCGCCCTGAGACCAAAGGCGCCAAGGAGCGTGCCGCGCAGGTCGACGATACGATCACGGCATTTGCGCGCCTTCAATACGAGGCCGCGCCAGAGTTTCCCGCGGGTCGGTGGCTACTCGGCGGGCTGTTACATGGCGTCTTGTTCTTTGACCCGAAATGGACTGAGCTGCGCCAGGCGAGCCCGCCTGGCCTGCCCAAGAAGTTGATGGGTTCCGGCGAGAACCTACCCTGGTTGGCGCTGCGCCTGCAACAGACCGACCCGGAGCGCTTCGCCGCCTGGGTGGGGCACATGCGCACGGCATTGCCCCAGATCACCGGAATCGCGCTGCGCGAGCGCGAGGAAGACCACCACGCCTATTTTCGTGTGCAGTACGAAGGGGGCTATGAGGTCACATCCTCTGGGCTATCGGAGGGCACGTTGCGAATTTTGGCGCTCTCCCTCATCGCCTACGTCGACGACATGCCGCCGCTGCTAGTGATCGAAGAGCCTGAGAACAGCATCCATCCTCAGGCGATCGACACCATCATGCAGTCGCTCCGATCGTTTTACGACCAACAAGTGTGGGTTTCAACCCACTCCCCGGTCGTCCTCGCGGATGCACAGGTTTCGGAGTTGCTCATCACCCGGCTGGATCGGTCGGGTGCGGCCACAGTCATTCCGGGAAACGAGCACCCGCGGCTTGTGCATTGGAAGGGCGGCATCGATCTCGGCAGTCTCTTCGCCACCGGGGTCTTCGAATGAAGGAACTGCTCTTTCGTGTGGCGGACAAGTGTATGGCCGAGTCGATCGCAGGCGTGTTTGATCGTATGGCTTGGGAGCATGTGATCGGGTGTCGCCGCTTCGAGTTCGACAACCGAGTGGGCTCCGGCGACATCAAGGTGGCTTCTGGTCGAAACGATCCCGGCCTGTTCAGTGAGGGATGTGAACTTGTTCGTCCGTTTTTCGGCGAGTACCGCCGCGTAGTGATGATTGTCGACGAAGACTGGAAAGGTAGCCCAAAGGCGGAGAAAATCGAAGCCAGGCTCCGGGATCACCTCGTGCGGGCAGGTTGGTCGCACGATGACGTGCTACCGCTGGTAGTATGCCCGGAGGTCGACGTCTGGCTCTGGTCCGAGTCGCCGCATTCGGCCGCGGCACTTGGATGGCCGTCCTGGGCGGAGTTGCGTCCGGCGCTCGAACGCGAGGGGTGGATTCGCCCTGGGCAGGCCAAGCCGGATCAGCCTAAAGAAGCCGCGGACTGGGCGCTGAGGCACTGCGGACACAATGCACGGCGTTCCGCCGCGCTCTACCGGCAGGTGGCGTCGAAAGCGTCGATCAAGCGCTGCGAGGACACTTCCCTTGAACGGCTCCTAAACGCGCTTCGGACATGGTTTCCTCAGGAGAGCGCATGAAGGTCAAGACGATCCCCAGCGCCTGGATGCGCCGCGATGGGCGGCGGTTTGACTGCGGGCCTTATATGTCCGGGGCGCTGGAGGCGCGGATTCGGCTCGAGGAGATCTCATGCAGGAAGAACCGCCTGGCGGAACTGACAGAAGGCCATGCGGGGGGTATCTACAATGGTCCGCAATTCGCGAGGAATTTTGTAGACAGTCCTGAATATGGCGTCCCGTTTCTCGGAACCTCGTCGATGCTGAGGGCGGATCTCTCGGACCTTCCGCTACTTCGCAGGCGAGATGCGCTATCGCCGAAGCTCGCGTATCTTCAAATCCAGCCCGGCATGACGCTGATCTCCTGCTCTGGAACCATCGGAAGGATGGTCTACGCACGTCCGGACATGCAGGGGATGTGGAGCAATCAGGATATTCTGAAGGTGGTTCCAAACCCGGCGAAGGTTCCGTCCGGCTATCTCTTTGCCTTCCTCAGCAGCAAATTTGGGGTTCCGCTGGTCACTTCGGGCACGTACGGCGCGATCATCCAGCACATTGAGCCACAACACATCGCCGATCTGCCCGTTCCGCGGCTTGGCGACGAGATGGAGCGCCGCGTGCACGAACTGGTTGAGGAAGCTTCCCGGCTTCGCGCCGAGGCATCGGCCTCTCTGCGACGTGCGGTCAAAGTGACTCTCGCAACATGGGAAGTCGATGACCTAGTAGTCGATAGAGATGCTCACCCCGATATCGTGATCACCCCGATCTCCCAGATTAGCTCCGCACGCCGGCTCGATGCCTTTTTCTACGGACGTGGCGGCAGCGGATCTGACCGTGTTCTTGCTGGCATCCATCGCAGGATTCCTGTTCAAGCTTTGGGTGTGCTGAGCAAAGAAGTTTTCGAGACGACCCGATTCGGACGACGCACAGTCGACGATCCGGCGCACGGCGTTGCGTTCCTCTCCATTTCTGATCTGGTGAAGTTTGATCCAAAAACTGAGGCTCTCGTCAGCAAAGCGCAGATCAGATCGCTCCGAGCGGATGTCAAGGCTGGATGGCTCATCCTCCCCCGGGTTGGCCAGCTTGAGGGAGTTTTCGGAACTGTCTGCTACATCCCTAGGCATCTCGATGGTATCGGCGTCAGCGACAACAACATCCGTGTCGTTCCTCGCTCTGAATTAGAGGGCGCGTACCTCTGGGCTGCTCTCTCCACGCGCTTGCTGTATTTCCAGATCGTCCGGCGCGCGTGCGGAACCTCAATCCCGTACCTTGATGCTCGACGAGTGCGCGAGATTCCTGTTCCGTGGCCCAGCGAGAGCGTGCGCAATGGCATTGCTGCGACCGTGATTGCAGCGATGGAGAAACGATCTCTGGCGTCGGAGGCAGAGGATGACGCACGTGCCTTGGTCGAGCACGCCATCGAGGAAGCCACCTGATGGCCACGGTGGTCCCCATCGGCGAACCCGCGAACGACGCCGAGCGCCAGGCAATCGCCCACCTGCGGGACCACCTTCCGAGCACCTACACCCTCTTCCACAACTTCGAGATCCGTCGCGACGGCGAGACCTTCGAGGTCGACCTGGCGGTGCTCGCGCCGCACGCCCTCTATCTCGTGGACGTGAAGGGCACCCGGGGCCTGATCGATGTCTACGGGCCCAAGTGGTACCCGCAGGGCCGCCAGCCCTTCACCTCGCCGCTGCTGAAGCTCCGCGGCCATGCGAAGACGGTGAAGGGCATCCTCACCAAGAGCCAGCCGGGCCGACGCGACATCGACGGCGTGTTCGTCGAGGTGGCCGTGCTGCTCTCGGCCCCGGATGCACACCTGGTCGATCAGGCTGGTCGCGACTGCGAGAACGTCACGACGCTGCCGCAGTGCGCGGCCTTCTTCCAGAACGCCGGCCGCATCCGGGCGCGATTCGAGAGGAACATCGTGCCCCTGCACGCCATGGTGCGCAGCGCACTGCTCGGCGCGGCGCGCGAGCGCGCGGGGCCGACGGTGCTCGGCGACTGGGAGCTGGTGGAGCGCCTCGGCGGGAACGATGCCTTCAGCGAGTACCGGGCCATCAATACCTTTGCCGGCCGGCGCGGCGGCACGGCCCTGCTGCGCGTCTACCGGGCCGATGCCTACCTGACGGGCGAGGACGCCCGCGCGCGCCAGAAGGCCCGGATCGCCAACGCCTTCTATGCGCTCAACCGCCTCCCCGGGCACCCCTTGATCGCGGGCGCCAAGGGCTTCTTCGCCACCGAGGGCGAGGACCGCTATGTGCTGGTGACCGAGGACGTGGCGGGCCAGGCACTGCGGCTGCACATCGACAAGCCCGCGCTGGCGCTGACGCTCGACCAGAAGCTCCGGGTGGCGCGCGAACTGCTGGGGGCCCTGGCGTTCTGCCACGCACACGCCGTCGTCCACCGGGATCTCTCGCCCGGCACCATCCTGCTGGGCAGCGACGGGCACCTGCGCCTGACCGGCTTCGACCACGCGCGCGCCGGGACCGATCGCAGCCTGACGATCGCGGACGCGCTCGTCGACCAGGTCGACCCCGCCTATGCGGCGCCGGAGACCTGGCGGGAGCCGGCGCACGCGAGCCCCGCGTCGGATTGCTTCGGCGCTGGTCTGGTGCTCTACGAGCTCTTCACGGGCCAACGCCCGTTCAGTTCGCCGACCGAGGTCTTCGACCAGGGCGGCGTCTTCCCGATCAAGCCGTCGGACCTGCGCGCGGAGATTGCGCCCGCGCTGGACGACTGGCTGGCGCGGCTCTGCACCTTCGATCCCGAGCAGCGGCCGAGCGCCGCCGCGGCGCTCGCGGCCCTCGACCTGGCCCTGGCCGCGCCCGTGCCGGCGGCGCCGGTCACGCCGCCGCCGCGACAGCCCGCAACACCTGCACCGTCCGCCATCGACTGGGCCAATGTCCCACGCGGCACCCTGCTCGCGGGCAAGCTCGAGGTCCAGTCCCGCCTCGGCCGGGGGACCTTCGGCGTCGTCTATCAGGTGGTCGACACCTTGGGCGACGTGACCCGCGCGCTGAAGCTGATCCTGCGCGACCGGCACTCGACCCTGGAGCGGCTCAAGAAGGAATACAAGACGCTGGTGCACCTGCCCGAGCATCCGCACGTGGTGCGTGTCATCGACGCCAACGTGCTGCCGGCCGACGGGCCGCCCTACATGCTCTTCGAGTACATCGACGGCGAGGACTTGGGCGATCTGATCCACGACGCCCGCTTCGCGCCGGAGGACGCGCTGGTGCTGTTCCGGCAGGTGACGCAGGGGCTCAGCCACCTGCACGCCCACGGCGTCTACCACTGCGACATCAAGCCCCACAACCTGCTCTGGACGGTGCGCGGGGCCAAGATCATCGACTTCAATGTCTGCGTCCGCACCGAGGATCACAGCCTTGGCGGCGGCTCGAACCGCTACGTGCCGCCCGACCTCGACCGCGCCGCGCCCCCGACGGTGAGTGAACTGGTGGACCGCGACCTCTACGCCCTTGGACTGACGGTCTACGAGGCGCTCACCGGCCGGTACCCCTGGCCGTCGACCTCGCCGCCGCCCGCGACGGCGGCCCCCGATCCCCGCGCGTTGCCCGGGCTCGGCGACCTGGCACCGGAGCTCACGGCGGTCGTGCTCAAGGCCATCGCGCCGAAACGGGCGGAGCGCTTCGCCGCGGCGTCGGCGCTCACCCAGGCCTTGGAACAGGTCACCCGGGCGCGCCGCGAGCCGACTGCCGAGACCTCTGACGCGCTGCTGGTCCCGGAGCCGGGCGGGGCCGTCACCCCGAACACCAATCCGTTCGTCGGCTACCTGCTCACCCTCTATAGCCAGAGCCCCCAGACCAACGCCGGCACGCGCGGGCTCGATGACCTGGGGCGCCGTACCTATGTCCCGACGCTGCTCGACGCTGGGCTCGTGCCCGAGGTCATCGCCGGCCAGTTCAAGCTGGTCCTGATCACCGGCAACGCGGGGGATGGCAAGACCGCGTTCCTGCAGCAGTTCGAGGCCCAGGCCGGCGCGCGGGCGGGCTTCGTCGCGGGCGCGGCGCTCCGGAACGGCCGGCGCTTCACGCTGGGGCAGCGGACCTTCCTGACCAACTACGACGGCTCGCAAGACGAGGACGAGCGGGCCAACGGCCAGGTGTTGCGGGAGTTCTTCGCGCCCTTCACGGGTGAGGACCCGGGCGCCTGGCCCGACCACGAGACCCGCCTGGTGGCCATCAACGAGGGGCGCCTCGTCGACTTTCTGCACACCGAGCGCCTGGCGTTCCCGGCGCTCCTGCGGCTGGCCGAGGCGGGGCTGCGCTCGGGCGCCGACGCGCAGGGCGTGGCCGTGGTGAACCTCAACCTGCGCAGCGTGGTGGCCAACCTGGCAGGGCCGGACGACTCGCTCCTGGAGCGGCAGACCCGGCTCCTCACGCACCCTAAATTCTGGCAGGCGTGCCAGGGCTGCGACCTCAAGGACCGGTGCTACGCGCTGCACAACGCGCAGACCTTCCAGGACCGGACCGCGGGCCCCCAGGTCCTCGAACGCCTCAAGACGCTGTATACGCTGACCCAGTTGCGCGGGCGTCTGCACCTGACGCTGCGCGATCTGCGCTCGGCGCTGTCGTTCACGCTCGGTTCCGCGCGCGACTGCGCCGGGATCCATCGGCTCTATGCCGATGGCCGACGCGACGAGATCGCCGCCGGCTTCTACTTCAATGCCTGGATGGGCGTGGGCGCGGCGACGGTGGACCGCTTGTTGTCGCTGCTGGCGGGCGTCGATGTCGGTGCCGCGAGTGACCCGCGCCTGGACCGCGGCCTCGACTTCGTGAGCCCGACACAGGACCGCAGCCGCTTCGGCTTCGCCGACCGCGGTGGCTACGACCTGGAGGTCCTGGGGGCCCTCTACGCAGACCTGCCGCGGGATTTCTCGGGCAAGCCGACGCCGCACCGCACGACGACGCACCGGCGCTACGTCGCGATGGCGCGCCGCCGCGCCTTCTTCGAGCGCCGCGACAGCGGGTGGCGCGCGATGCTGCCCTACCGCAGCGCCGAGCGGATGCTCGCGATGGTCCGGGGTGAGGCGAGCCCGGCGCCGGCCCTGCCGGAGCTGTTACAGGCCATCAACCGCGGCGAGGGGCTGCTCGACCCGCGCCGACTCCCCGCGGGACTGGCCCTTCAGGTGCGCCAGGTGGAGCGCGGTACCATCCGCTCCTACCGGCTCTTTGGCGCCAGCCGGTTCCGCCTTGAACTCAGCGATGCCGCAGAGCGCGCGCGCTTCGTCGAGCACATGCCCGATGCGCTGATCCTGCGCTTCTTAGACCTTGGCAACGCGGCGGAGCTCGTGATCGACCTCGAGGTCTTCGAGATGCTCGAGCGCTTGAACCACGGCTATCGGCCGAGCCCCGAGGAGGAGCAGGGCTACTATCTGAGTCTGGCCGTGTTCAAGAACGTGCTGGGCTCCGCACCCTATCAGGAGGTGCTGCTCACCACCACGGGCCATGACTTCTATCGCATCGAGCGTCACGCCGACGGGCGCCTGGAGATGTCCCGGCCGCCGGACCGGGTGCCGATGGCGCACCCGATTATCAGCGCGCCGCCGGCGCCATCGGAACCTGGAGGGGGCCGCGATGGGACTGTCCGGTAAAGACCGCGTCTTCAACACGAACAAGGTGTCCTATCTCGATTTCAAGCAACTGGAGATGGACCGTGTGCTGACGGGCCTGTTCGCGCGCCTGGCCCACAAGGGCTACCCGAGTCGGCTGAAGCGGCGGTTCGAGGTCTCGGTCGCGGCCTTCGTCGATGAGTTCCTGGAGCACCCGGAGTGGTTCACCGGGTTTGCGCCGTACCGCGAGATTCTTGAACGGTGGGTCGAGACGCACCTGATGGACGTCGTCAACCGCGGCAAGGCCGATCAGGCCGTCGCCGCCCCGCGGCCGCTGCATGGCTTCACCTACCGCTTCCGCAACGCGCGGCACTCGCGCGACTACGGGGCCGCCCAGCACCTCTACGAGACCCTCTACCACGCGCGCAAGGGCGCCGCCGCGGGGGCGATCGAGCAGCTTCACCACTTCTTCTTTCAGGACCAGGACCAGGTCACCGGACGGATCACGGGTGCGGCCGTCCTCGACGTCGAGACCCAGGCGCTGCGCCGGCTGACCGACCAGGTCGAGGACGCACCGGACACGCGCGGCGGACGCGACAGCTTCCCGCCGCTGTGCATCGGCGCCGCCGATCTGCTCGCCGAAGACCTCAAGCGCCTGCTGTTCTATGAGCGCCACATCCCGCGCTCGGTGATGGTCGACTACCTCAAGGTGCTGCTCGCGTTTCACCTCGCGCTCTACCACCTGCGCCTGTTCAAGCTGCTGCCGGCGCTGGTGAAGCGCAAGGGCGCGGACCCGATCTGCGAGCCCGGGTCCTGCCCGATGGACCCGCGCAGCGCCGAGCACCCGCAGGGCGACTGCCCGTACCGCGTGGGCCTCTTGCTCGACGTGGCGGGCCAGCCGGACACCGCCGCGGCGCGGCTGGCGACCCGCAGCGCGGACCTTCACTACCGGCGCATCCCGGCGTTCGTCAAGGCCTACTACGCGTTCAAGAAGCTCGATGAGTTCGGCGATTCGCTGGCCAAGACCGGCAAGCTGCACCGGCCCAAGGGCGAGGAGCTGGGCGTGGGCGCGGTGCTCGCGCTCTTGGAGCCGTTGCACCAGGACGAGCGATCCAAGTACTTCGGCGCGCGGATCTACGCCCTGGTGCAGGACTCCGCGGGGCACGCGCACACGGACCTCGACCCCGAACTGCGGGCCGTGCTGGAGCTCAAGCTCCCGGAGTTCGATACCTTCGTGGAGATGCTGGTGGCGCTGCGCGGCAAGTACCACCGTCAGTACATCACCCAGTGCATCGACTCGCTGTTGCTGAAGAACCGCCCCGGCGCCATGCTCACCCAGGGGCGCACCAAGGGCGCCCCGCGCCGGTTCATCTTCGACAGCCGACTCATCGAGGTGCTCCTCCAACTCGCGGTGCTCCGCCAGGATACGCCCAGCGGGGCCTTCTACACCGGGGAGCTGCGCATCGAGGGCCTGCTGACCTGGCTGCGCGAGCGCTATGGCCTGCACATCGATCGCCTGCCCCACGGCGATGGCTTCGGGGCGCCGAGCATCGAAGACCGCGCCGCGCTGCGCGAGAACGCCGCGGCCTTCACCGCGCGTCTGCGCGAAGTGGGCTTCTACCGCGACCTGTCCGACGCCTATGTCTCCCAGACGGTCAGGCCGCGCTATCGCATCGAGCCCCCGCCGGGCGGACTGGCCGGTAGCCACGGGGGAACGCCATGAGCCAGGGCCTGCGCACCATTGCGTCACACGACCTCGCCGCGGAGCTTGAAACCGAGCTCTTTCCACGGCTCGCCCTGCTGCTGCGCGCGCGCGGTCGCGGCCACTGCATGCGCCTGACCGATCTGGACCGCGATCTCATGGTGCGGCTCTGCGGGCGCCTGCGCGCCGAGGTGCCGGAGGCGATCGTGGTCATCCTGGGCAACGGCCACGGCACCACGGCGCCAACCCTGACCGTGACCTCCACCAAGCTCGTGGAGCTGCGCAACCCGCTGCCGGACGGCGCGCTGCGTCCGCCGCTCCTGGTGTTCATCCCCAACGACTTGCGCGCTGCCGCCGAAGACAGCTTCGGCATCGCCACCTTCGAGGACATCCCCGTAGGTGACGTTTACGCGCGGCTGCGCACGCGCCTCCTGGGCGAACTTCCGGGGGCCGTCCGGGGGGCGGTCGCCGAGGGGCTGCGACGGCTCGAGGGCGACGGGGCCTGGCCCTTCGCCGATCCGTTGGCGGTCGTGCGGTTCCTGTTGAGCGCAAAGTTGAACGGCGGCGAGCCGGAGGCCATCGGCGCCGGGCTGTTCGAGCTGGCGCTGGTCCCCGACTTCGAGCTGCTCAACGACCTGACCCGGGCGCCGACGCGGATCGGGCGCAACCGCGACTGCGTGCGCGCACTGACCTGGTCGGCGCGTTCCGAGCGCGGCCGGGTATTCGACCTTGGGCTCAAAAAGGGCGCCTTCCAGGCGCAGCTCGGCGAGTTCCTGGCCGACGCCGGCCTTGAGGACCCGCGCGAGTGGACGCGGCGCATCGTGCTCGATCGCGCCTGCTGGAAGTTCGCCTTCCATCGCTGGGAGTTTGAAGAGAGCAAAGACGACCAGGAGCACATCTACATTGGCGAGGTCTGCGTTGACCTGCCGCTGGTCGGTGACGACCCGGTCGATGCGAAGCTCCACGCGCTCAAGGCGCAGGAGAAGATCCTGGTGGTCGGCAAGGGAGGCTTGCGCAGGTTCACTGTCGGTTTCCGCGTGAACCCGCACCCCGCGCGCGTCGCGGGGCTCGCAAAGTTCGTGGCCCAGGTCATCGCGAAGGAGACCGGACCGGTGGGCCTGGTGCGGAGCAAGCAGACCTGGGCGTCGAACCGCCTGACCGCGACCGTCGACCTCAACAACCTCCACAAGGTCGACTGGGAAGAGGGGTGGCACTTCGTGCGCGTCCTGGCCCAGACCGCGGATGGGGATCTCATCGCGCTGGTGGATGAGAACGGCCACGCGCTCCCCTGGGCGGTGGACGACGAAGACGCGACCGTGCCGCGTCCGAATGAGAGCGACCTCTTCTACGTCCTCACCGCGGTGGACGAACCGCCGCCGCCGCCGCAGCGCGCGGTGCCGAACGACGTGAGCCTGGAGCATGCACGTCTGCGGTTGCAGTTGCGCGCCGTCATGGACGGGCGCGACCCGGGCAGCATCGCGCCGCAGAGCGCCGGCTGGGCGCAGCGACACCGCGGACAGGCGTCCGACGCCGAAATGCTTGAGGTCGCGTTCGGGCGGGACGGAACGGTTCAGATCCCCGTCTCACGGGCACTCAAGGGGATCGAGCAGGCAATCCTCGCGGCACCGACGGGGCCGGTGGCGTGGCGCATCGCGGTGCGGATCGGGCAGCCGGACAGGCCCGCCATTGAAGAAGCCCGCTGGCCCGCGGGCGAGGAGTGCCGGGAGTTCCTCGCCGCGCGCCAGGCGTGGTTCGACGCCGTCCGGGCCGGTGCGGCGGAGCTCGTCACCCAAGCCGCGAACTTCCGGACGCTGCGTCCGCTGGCCGTGACCTATGCCGATGCTTACCAACGCCTGATCGGGGCACTGCTGACGCGTGCCGCGGCCAGCGACCGCCCGGAGGGCAAAGCCGCGCTCGGCGACCTGTGGCGCATGCTCACCCTCGACACGGTGACCGTGACGGTCATCGATCACCGCGGGCAGCGACGCGAGGCCGCGCTGGTGTGCCCGACGCACCCGCTGCGGGCGCTCTGGTTCTGCGCCTGGGCCGCACTGGGTGCGCAGTGGCTTGAGGCCGCGCGCGCGGGCCCCGCGGAGTGCGTGGCTGCCACCCGCGACGCCCTGCTGCGCCAGCTCGCGCCGGTGGGGTATCCGCCGGTCTTGGCGACGCCGGGTGGACAGTCGGTCGGCGGTCGGCTCATGACCCCCGTCGACAACCTGGCGCCACACTGGACCCTCTATGCGCCGGCCCACGAGCCCGACCCGCGCGGGCTCATCGGTGAGGTGTGCGCCGCCTTCGGGCTCCCCGAGCCGGGCATCGGCGGCGCGGCCATCGACGGGGCCTTCCTCGCCACGCGGGTCCAGCGCTACCTCATCCAACACCCCTACATCAGCACGCTCATCATCAACGCGTTCAATCCGGGACGCGCCGGGGTGCTCGCGCAACTGCTGCTCGCGCTGCAGCGCCAGCCGGTCTTCGCGGACCTCCGGTACGACATTCGCCTGTTGGTGCCCGATGCGGACGCCCCCGGGGTCGGCGAGGGGCTCGCCGAGCTGCTCTCGCCGTCGGGCAGCCTGGCGGGACTCGAGGCCGATGCGTTCGCCACGCCGAGCGGGGACCACCTGCATCCCAAGCTTGCGCTGAGCGTGCGCGGCACGCTGGACTTTCGGGCGCACCCGGAGCGCTTCCCGGCGCACCTGTCGTTTCTCTTCGACCTCTTTCCCGCCGGGGAAGTGGGCGCGACGACGGCCTCGATCCAGGAGTCGGCGGCCCCGGTGCATGGACTCCTGCAGGACTACCAGGTCCGGTACCAGGAGGATGACGCGACCATCGCCTGGCGACGGACACCGCGCCACGGCAACGCGCTGCCCTTGCGCGGTTGTGAGGAGCTGACGGACCTGCTGTCGTCGCTCCCCGCGATACTCTCCAACGCGACCGCGGCGGTGGCGACCGGGCAGGCGGGCATCGGCATGCGTCCAGTCATCGGCCTCACGCTCGATGCGACCGAGCGGGTGCTGTTGCACCAGGTGCACGAGGTGAGCGACTGGGTCCTGACCCTCGACCGCAACATGGGCATCGAGTTCTTCGACCACGGCGGCCGCCGGGACCGGCCGGATTACCTCATCGACCACTCGCCGGACCTGGGTGCGTCGCTGGGCCATCGGCTGACGATCACCTCGCGTTCGGTCGCGGAGCTCGAAGCGATGCTCGTCCCCGTGCTCGCGGACTACGGCCTGCCGTGCGCGGGACGACACGCGGTGGCGGTCCTGGACCAACTGCGCTCGTTGTCGGGCCGTCTGGCGCTGAAACTCATCTCGGCGCCGACCCAGCGGGCGGAGGCCCTGGGGCTCGCACTCTCGCGCCTGTACCTGGAGCATCAGGGGGCCTTCCAAAGCCAGATTGCGGTGCCGCTCGACGCCCACCTCGAACTCTACCGCTCGCTCAAGCAGGTGGCGGAGGAGTTGGGCAACGACGAGAGCTTCAAGCGCACCGACCTCGGCCTCTTCGACCTGAACGCCGCCGAGCGCTCCATCACCTGCCGGCTCGTGGAGGTGAAGTGCTACACCGCGGTCGGCGATCTCACCGCCTACGCGGCCCTCAAGGATCGGATCGCCGCACAGATCGCCCAGAGTCAGGACGTGCTGTCGCTGCACTTCGACCCGCACCGCACCCCGGCCGATCGCGCCGACCGATTGATCAAGACGCGTGAGCTGGTGGCCCTACTGGAGTTCTATCTGGACCGCGGCGTGCGCTACGGGATCATGGATGAACACGCGGCCGAGGAGGCGCGGTTTATGCTGCGCTCGCTCGAGGATGGCTATCGCCTGGTCTTCACCCGCAGCGGGATCGTGTTCGATTTCGAGAAGGACGGGAGCGAGGTCGAGCACGAGCACGGGATCGAGTTCCATCGTGTCGGTTCCAACCTGATCCGCGAGCTGGTCGAGGCGGCTGCGCCGACTCCCGCGGACAAGGCCGCTTCATCCGCGGCGCTCGCGCCGGAGGCTCCGGCGGCGGAACGCAGCCAGGCGGAACTCGCCCGTCGGCGCCGGCGCACCCCGAGCGTCCCGGCGCTTGCGGCCGCCGCGTTCCTCGGCCCGAGTCGCGAACGCACGGTCGCGTGGGAGGGGCTCGCCGCGACCCGGCGCGACGACGACAGCCGCCCCGCGATCACCGTCGCGGCACGGCTCGACCGCCCCGCTGTCAGTGAGCCGGAGGTATCGCAGCCGCCCGACACGTTGGCGGCGAAGGTGGAGCAGCCGGTTGAATCCACTGGGCCGACCCGGCCGCGGGCGGCGCCACCGCAGCCCCCCGGTGGTCAGCCGGCGGCCACGCCCGGGGCGCAGAAGCCCGCCGCGGTTGCCCAGGCCCCGGACGCGGCCGTCCAGGGCGAGGGGCCGGCCTACGACGTGATGCTTGGCGTCACGGGCGCGTCCCCGCAATACGGCATCCTCGGCGAGGTCTCGGGCCGCACGGTGGCACTGGATCTCAATCACACGCACACCATCAGCCTCTTCGGCGTGCAGGGCGGTGGCAAGAGCTACACCCTGGGGACGGTGGCAGAGATGGCGTCGCTGCCGATCACGGGCATCAACCGTCTGCCGCAGCCGCTCGCGACCGTCATCTTCCACTACAGCCCGACCATGGACTACGCGCCGGAGTTCATCTCCATGGTGGCTCCGAACACCGACGAGGCCCAGGTCACGCTGCTGCGCGCGCGTTACGGTGCGCAGCCGCGGGCGCTCTCGGACGTCCTGCTCCTCGTCCCGATCGATAAGTTCGAGCAACGGCGGGCCGAGTACCCCGGCATCGAGGTTCGCCCGCTCCAGTTCGCCGCCGCGGAGCTTACGGCCAGCCATTGGCGCTTCCTCATGGGCGCGGTCGGCAATCAGGCCACCTACATTCGCCAACTCAACCGGATCATGAAGGAGCTCCGGGACGATTTGACGCTCGCCGGGCTGCGCCACGGCATCGACGACTCGCGCATGCCGGACCACATCAAGGAACTGGCACGCGGGCGGCTGGAGCTCGCCGGGGAGTTCATCGACGACACGGCGCACTTAGGCGAGGTCATCCGCCCCGGCCGCCTCGTGATCGTCGATCTCCGCGACGAGTTCATGGAGAAGGACCAAGCGCTCGGGCTCTTCGTGGTGCTGCTCCAGCTCGTCGCCGAAGTCACCTTCGAGGGCCGCAAGTTCAACAAGCTCGTGGTGTTCGACGAGGCCCACAAATACATCGAGAGCCCTGACCTGGTGGCTGGTCTCGTCGAGGTCGTCCGCGAGATGCGGCACAAGGGCACCAGTATCATGGTGGCGAGTCAGGACCCGCCTTCAGTGCCGGTCGCGCTCATCGAACTCTCGACCCAGATCATCCTGCACAAGTTCAACTCGCCGGCCTGGCTTAAGCACATCCAAAAGGCCAACGCCGCGCTGGGCAGTCTGACGCCGGAGAAGATGGCGCACCTGCGACCGGGCGAGGCCTTCGTATGGTCGAGCAAGGCGACGGACGAGACCTTTTGCAAGGACGCCATCAAGGTGCGTTGCCGCCCCCGTGCGACCCAACACGGCGGGGCAACGAAGACGGCCGTCAGGGAGTGAGATGGCCATTTGGATGGCGTACCATGGGCAGCGGGTGAGACCCGCGGGGGCCTGGGGTGACTCCCGCGCCGGGCTCAGGACGCCGGGCAGGCCGGGACCGGCAGCTCGACACGCGCCTCCAGCCCCCCCTCGGGTCGGTTGTGCAGGGTCACCTCGCCGCCGTGCAGCCGCGCGATGCGCCGTGCGATCACCAGTCCGAGACCGCTGCCGCCGCCCTGGGTGCGACCGCGGGCGAAGGGCTCGAAGAGCCGCTCCCGATCGGCCTGCGACACCCCCGGACCGCGGTCGAGCACCCGCACCCGCACGCCGCCGGGGATCGACTCGCTCAGCACCTCCACGGGCGGCGCGCCGTGCCGGTAGGCGTTACCGATCAGGTTCGTCAGCATCCGCTCGATGGCGGTGCGCCGCAGCGGCAGGGGCGGCAGCCCCGCCAGCGTGGTCGCGGGTGCCTGACCCAGACGGGCGAACCGGGCGCAGACCGCCAGGATATGGGTATCGAGGTCCCCGACGACCGGGGTCTCGTCCTGACCGTCGCGCACCGTGGCGATGAACTGGCCAATGGAGGCGTCCATCTCTTCGACGTCCTCGGCGATCCCGGTGCGGATCTCCTCGTCCACCTCGCCCAACAGCTCGAGTGCGAGCCGGATGCGGGCCAGCGGGGTGCGCAGGTCGTGCGAGATCCCGGCCAGCAACAGCGCGCGGTCATCGGCGATGCGCCGGATGTCGCCGGCCATGCGCTCGAGCGCCTGCCCGAGGGCGCGGATCTCCCGCGGGCCGTCCTGCACGAAGCGCCCCGGCCGGTGCCCCTGACCCACCTCGGCGGCGGTGCGGGCGAGCCGCTCCAGGTGCCAGGTGAGATAACGGGCGAGCACGAAGCCCCCGCCCGCCGCGACCGCGGCCACCAGCAGGCCCCACAGCGCCAGCACCCCGGGGACACCCTGCTCCAGCCGCCGGGCGGACATCCCGAGCCAAAAAGGCGCCGGGGCACCCGGCCCGCCCGGTCTCACCCAGAGCACGGTCTCGCCGCGCTCCTGCACGCGATAGTCGATGTCTGGGCCCAGCCGGGCCTTAAGCACATGCGCGACCCGGCGCTGGTAGAAGAGCCGCGGGGGGCCGCCCGGCGGACCCGCCGCGGACAGGTCGATACGCAGGTCCTGCCCCGCGGCCAGCCGGGCCAGCAGCGCGGATCGCTCGGCGGGGCGGGCGGCGGCGGCGACGGTTTCGACCAGGATCGCGTGATCGGCGAGCAGGCTCGCCATTTGCTCCACCGCCGGCCCCACCACCAACTGGCGCACCAGCAGCAGCGCGGCGACCTGGCTCACCACCAGTGCCAGACCGATCAGCACCGCGCTGCGGGCGAAGGCGCTATCGGGCAGCAGCCTCATGGACGCTCCCCGTCGGGCACGAAGACATAGCCGACGCCCCACACGGTCTGTACATAGCGCGGCCGGGCCGGATCGGGCTCCACCAGCTTGCGGATGCGCGAGATATGCACGTCGATGCTACGCTCGTAGACCCCGGCCTCGCGCCCGCGCGCCAGGGTGACGAGCTGATCGCGATGCAATGGCACCCGCGGGTGTGCGATCAGCGCCCTGAGCACGGCGAACTCACCGCTGGTGAGCGCCCGCGGCTCGCCGTCGTGAGTTAGTTCGCGGGTGGCGGTGTCGAGCACATTGGGACCGAAGCGCACCTGCTCACCGGCCAGGCTGGGCGACCCGGGCGCTGCCGGGGCGCGGCGGCGCAGCACCGCGCGGATCCGCGCCAGGAGTTCGCGCGGATTGAACGGTTTGGGCAGATAGTCGTCGGCACCCATCTCCAGGCCCAGGATGCGATCCACATCGTCGCCCCGGGCGGTCAGCATCAGGATCGGCAATGCGCTGCCCTGACCGCGCAACCGCCGGCAGATACTGAGCCCGTCCTCCCCCGGGAGCATCAGGTCCAGCACCAGCAGATCGAACGACTCGCGCCCGAGCAGCCGATCCATCTGCGGCGCATCGCCGACCGCCTGGGTGGCGAAGCCCTGCTCGGTGAGATAGCGCAGCAGCAGGGTGCGCAGCCGCAGGTCGTCGTCCACCACCAGGATCTTGCCCTCACTCACGCTCGCTCGCCCCTATCGCATCGGTTCGTGCAATCCACTATCGGCAACCGCGCGCCTTGCCGCAAGGGCGCAGTGCGCCCCGGCACCGGGAATCTGTAAGCAAAGGTTTCGAGACAAGCGTGCCGAAACATCCCTTAACCAATCGACAAGATCGCGACACACCAGCCGCGACCCGCCCCCCTAGTCTGTGCTTACCGGGACCGGCCGCGGGCCGCACCCGGACCACCCCGGGGGCGCACCGCGGGGCCGCGCGAAAGACCGCGGTCCCGCGTCCCCGGGAATCGATCCGACCGAGACACCTTGGAGCAGCCCATGAACGCCAACCGCACCGCCCTGTACCTGGCCCTGACGCTGGCCACGACCGGCACCGCCGCCACCGCCGTCGCCGCCGCGACGCCCGCCTGTCCCGCCGGCACCCAGGTCAGCGACGCCCCATTGGTCTGCCGCTCGACCCAGGTCTACCGGGAGGCGAGCAAGGACGACCGCGGATCACTCGATATCTATTACGACCCGGCCAAGCCCACTGCTGACGTGGTGGTGTTCGTCCCCGGCGGGGCCTGGACCAGCGGTGACAAGTCCACCTACGAAGACCTGGGCATCGCCCTGGCGGGCCAGCACGGGCTCACCACGGTCGCGATCAACTACCGGCTGTCCGAGCGCAGCATGCCGCAGGGCAAAGGCACCGGGCCAGCGCGCAAGCGGCCGGTGCAAGCGCCGATCCAACACCCGGCCCATGTGCAGGACGTGGCCGCCGCGTTCGCCTGGGTCAAGCGCGAGATCGCACCCTACGGGAATGCCGAGCGCGTCTTTCTCTTCGGCCAGTCCGCCGGTGCGCACCTGTCGAGCCTGATGGCGACCGACGAGCAATGGTTGGCCGGCGTGCCGGAGGGTTGCTCGGCGGCGGGCGCACCCTGCACCTTGGAGGACATCCGCGGGGTGGTCTCCATGAGTGCGGCCTATGACCTGCCGAGCCTGGCGACAGCGAGCGAGCGGGTCGGGCTGGACGGGCTCCAGGCACAGGCGACCGCGCTGGCGTATCGCGACACCTTCAAGGATGCCTTCGGCGACGACCCCGAAGTCTGGGAAGACGCCTCGCCCATCGCGCACATCGGCCCGCATCAGCCGCCCTTCCTGGTCCTCTACAGCTTCGACGACATGCCGCAATTCGCCCGCGAGTCGCAGCGCTTCGGGATGGTCGTGGATGCGATGCTGCACGGTCGCACGGGCGGCAGCGCGGACTCGGCGCGCATGTCCAGCGACGACCCGCTCAGCGATCCGGTGCTCGTCGGCGGGCCGATCGACGTCGAGCCGATCGAGGTCGAGCCGCTCCCGCTGCCGGCTCAGCCCGCGGCGACCCCGACCGGCCTGCCGCTGGAGGTGCGCCGCATCGAGCGCACCGACTACTCGCCGCAGGTCTGGGCGGCGGCCGGTTGTCTGGCCTCCGGCGGCACCCTGAACGACGACCGGTCCTGCGCGCGGCCGGGACACTCCCCCAACCAGATCTACACCGGCCATTATGCCGAGGTGGTGGCGATCAACCCCTACGAGCCCGACAGCTATCCGACCCGGCTGGTGGTGGACTTCGTGCGTAGCCATTGAGAATCGACGAACGGTTCTCTGGTCGCGAAGGACTGGGCGGGTTTTCGCGACCAATGGGTGGCGTCCCAGGACCAGCGGGGCCTTGGTCATCATTGCGGCCAGCGAGCGAGCCGCGAGGTCGTTGGTCCGCACAGCGAACCCTCCGCAGCGCAAACGATGGGTTTCCCTGCGCTTTACCGTGAAAGTCAGGTCGGGCTCATCCGTGGTGGCCAGGTCGCGCCGCGATGCAGCCTCGTAGGGGGCGGGTTTCAAACCCGCCCCTACGGCGGCGCTTTCATGTGCCGGGGTGTCCAAGACAGCACATGGCCGTTAGCCATCCTACGGGACTACTTGCCCAGTCTCACTGGGGTGCGGCGCTCCCAGCCGGCCGCCTCATTCGAGCGTGTCCTTCACACTCGACGCCAGCGCGGCCGGCACACTGCCCGCGGGGACCTCGATCGTCTCGGTGCCGGTCGCGGTCTGGCGCGAGATCCGATAGCTGAAGCCGTCGCCGGCGTGGAGCTTGTCGGCCAGGTCGCGGACCTTGCCGCGCAGTTTGCCTTTGAGGGCGAACAGGGCGTCCACGGCGGCCCGGTCCGCCGCCGAGAGGTCGGCCAGGGCGCATTCCCCGCGGCTCTTGAGGTGCGGGCCGCCGAAGCCGCCCAGGCCCCCGATGCGCTCGAAGTCGATGAAGATATTGGCGTCGCCATCGCCGTAGGTCATCCGCATACCGTTCCAAAAGGCGTTGTTGTGTTGGTTAGTTTGACCGCCTGGGCGCGCAGCTTGCGCATCTGCGCATCGATCAGCGCGGCATCGGCGAAGCACTTGCGCTCCGGCGCCGAGAGCTTCTGGTCGTGGGCGAACCGCTTCAGCACATCGGTGGGGATAATCGAACACTGGCAGGTCATGACGGCATCCTCGGCAAGGTGGAGTTAAGACGCGCTACCCGCGAGTTCGGCGCACCGGGCTTCCATTGCCAAGGATCTTGGTGGATCTGATGGTTGTCAACCGTAGGAATACAGCGGCCGACCTTTGAGTATGATCCCGGCCGCCGAGCGGGCCGCGGCCTTGCTGGTCCGCACAGCGGACCCTACGGGAATAGCTGCCGACTCTTAGACCTATGCCCGCCGCACCCAGATACTCGTCTAGCCCGCGCAGACCGCCCGCACCGGGGCGAAGGTGAGACGGTGTTGCGGGCAGGGGCCGAGGCGGCGGAGGGCCTCGCGGTGGGCCGCGGTCGGATAGCCCTTGTGGGCGGCGAAGCCGTAGCCGGGGTAGGTCTCATCGAGTTGGCACATCAGCCGGTCGCGAGCGACCTTGGCGAGGATGGAGGCGGCACCGATGGCGGGGATGAGCCCGTCGCCCCCGACGATGGTCTGCACCGCACACCCGCAGTCCGGGGCGCGGTTGCCGTCCACCAGCACCAGCACGGGCCGCCGCTGGAGCGCCGCCACCGCGCGGGTCATGGCGAGCAGGCTCGCCTGCAGGATGTTGATGGCGTCGATCTCCGCGGCACTCGCCCAGGCGACGGCCCAGGCGAGTGAGCGCGTCTGGATGGCGAGTTCGAGCGCCTCGCGCCGCTTGGCGCTGAGCTGCTTGGAGTCACCGAGCCCGGGGATGGGCCGCGCCGGGTCCAGGATCACCGCCGCGGCGCAGACCGGCCCGGCCAGGGGCCCCCGGCCGGCCTCGTCCACCCCGGCGGTCAACAGCAGTCCTTCGGTTACAGCAGTCATGGTATTCAAGTCGTCGCATCACCCGAAGAAAAGAGAAGCATTCAGCCGCGCAGGAACCCGAACCGGCGCGGATCACCCTAAGTCCGGCAATAATTTCTCACGCAAAGACGCAAAGACGCAAAGAAGAATGAATTATTGCAAGCAGTGATCCCGTCACCGTCAAGTGAGTCGTGCGATAGAGATATCGCATCAAAAAACTTTGCGTCTTTGCGCCTTTGCGTGAAACAAATCCTTCTTCCGGGTGGAATAACCTCGCGAGCCGCGGCGACGGCCTTGATCATCGTTGCGGCCAGCAGCACTCTGGAGTCCAAGGCTTCAGCCTTGGTCCGGCCCATCCAAGGCTGAAGCCTTGGACTGCGCCTGAGCGGCGGCCGAAACGATGATCGAGGCCGCGGCGACGCTTGGTGGATGCGGTGCGGTCAAGTAGGGCGGAACGCCGCAGGCGGTTCCGCCATCTTCGGCGGCGGCGTGGCGGATCGCCCTGCGGGCATCCGCCCTATCCCGCTTCTCAGGACGGTCCCGCCCCGCGCCCGGCGCTCTGGCCGGGGATCATCCCAGAAAGAGCAGTTCTCACACAGAGACACAAAGATCACAAAGATTTTCAACGCGATATGTAGGTGGAGGAGGTCACCCGGGCGGTGATCGGCCCAACGCCTTCAATGATCTGTTTTTCTTTGTGTTCTTTGTGTCTTTGTGTGAGCAATTCCCGGATTTAGGATCATCGGCACCAAGGCATCGTAGTCCGACACGAAGCCGGCGGCGAGCATGGGCTCGCGCAGGGGCGATTGCAGGGCCGGCCGGCCGTCGATGGTCTGGATCAAGAGCCGTCGGCGCCCGCCGCCGGACAGGCGGCTCAGGGCCGCCAGGGCGAGGGGGAGTTCCCCGCCGGTCGCGGTGAGGCCAGACGGGAAGCTCCACAACCGGCGCCCGCTGCTGCCCAGGTAGAGCACCGGCTTGCCGGCCACGAGCACGACCCAGGCGCCGGCGATCCGGCGCGGGGCGGCGCCGGGCTCGCCGTCCTCCCCGCCCCCGGTCGCCGGCCAGGGCAGCAGGGCGCCATAGGGATTGGCGGGGTCCAGGGCGGCCAGGACCCGCACCTCGGCCGTGCTGAAACCGTCCATCGGCGCCTCCTCCAGACGGCCCGCGCGCAGGCGCTCCAGGGCCCCGGCCAGCGCGAACTGGGCGCCGGAGAGCCCTTCGACGAACCAGCCGCGGCGCACCTGCCCCGTCTCTTCCATCTGCTTCAGCACCCGGTACAGCGGGCCGAAGCCGCCCGGCACCCCCTCCGCCTGCACCGCCTCCCGGCTCAGCACCCCATAGCGCCCGAGCAGCAGCCGGGCCTGGGCGAGCAGGCGCTCGGTATCGCCGGGCGGCGGCGCCCCGCGCCCGCCCAGGTCCGCGACCAGCGACCAGCGCCCGCCGGCCAGCCCGGGTTCACGCCCGTGCCGCCGGGTGCGCGCGCCGCCGGCCAGGGCGCGCAAGGGGGCGAAGGTGTCGTTGGTGATGAGCCCGGCCCACACCAGGTCCCAGAGGGCGGACTCGCAGGCCCCGCGCTCGGGCGTCAGACCCGCCCGTGCGGGCGCCGCCGTCAGTTCCATCAGAAAGCAGGCGCCCCGCGCCTGCAGGTGGTCCAAGAGCACTTGATGCAGGGGCCCGGGCACCGCCCCTTCCCCCGCGTCCGCCCCGTGCCAGGGCGCATCCGCGCGCAGATAGAGGGCGACCTTGCCGTCCTTCGGCCCCAGCGCACCCTGCCCGATCCACAGGACCTCCCCGGCGGCGGCCAGCAGGTCCAGGTCCTGGGTGCGGTAGCCGGGGACCCGCGCCGGCAGCAGCACGCGGTCGAGCAGCGACCAGGGCAGGCTCAGACCCGCAAGCTGCGCCACCGCCTCCAAGAGTCGGTCCGGCCCCTTCAGGTCCTCGCCGATGCCGTGCCAGGCGGGCAGGAAGCGCCCCAGGGCGGCCCCGTCAACCGGGGCCACGGCGTCCCGCGCCCGGGCCAGGGTGCGGCGGCGCAGGCGTTGCAGCAGCTCGGCACCGCACCACTCGGGCTCGGTGCCCAGCGGGCGGATCTCGCCCCGGACCAGGGTGCCCTGGGACTCCAGCAGGCGCAGCACCGGCTCCACCTGGGCCGGGCGCAGGCCCAGGCGGGCGGCCGGCTCGCGGGTGAGGAAGGGGCCGTGCGTGAGGGCATAGCGCAGCAGTAGTTGTTCGAGCGGGGTCTGGGTCGGGGCGATGCAGGCAGCGGGCAGCCCGGGGGGCGGGACCAGGCCCAGGGCGTCGCGGTAGAGGCCGGCGTCTTCGGCGGCGATCCAGCGCGGCTCCCCGGCGACACGCAGGGGCGCGGCGCGGCGCTGGGCCTTGAGGACAGCGAGCCAGGCGCCGGGGTCGGCGCTGCCGGGTGCGGACGCCTCCCGGACACAGCGCTCGACGATCTCGGCCTCGCTCAGATCACCGAGGCGCCGCAGCAGGTCGTGCAGTTCATCGGCGTCGCGCGCCCGGCGGCCGTCCGCCCGGTGCTGGACCTCGGCCTCCAACTCGTCCAGCACCAGCGGGTCGATCAACTCCCGCAGTTCCGCCTGGCCCAGCAGCTCGGCCAGCAGGCCCCGGTCCAGGGTGAGCGCCTGGGCGCGCCGCTCCGGGAGCGGGGCGTCCTGCTCGTACAGATAGGCGGCGACATAGGCGAAGACGAGCGAGCGGGCGAAGGGCGACGCCTGCGCCGTCTCGACCTCGTGGACACGGATGGTCCGCGCCTGCACCGCAGCCAGAACCTCCTTCAGGCCCGGCAGGTCGAAGACATCCGCCAAGGCCTGCCGGTAGGTCTCGATCACCAGCGGAAAGCCCGGGTAGCGGCGCACCGTGGCCAGCAGCGTTTGGGCACGCAACCGCTGCGCCCACAGGGGTTGGCGGCCCTGGGCGCGGCGGCGCGGCAGCAGCAGGGCGCGGGCCGCGTTCTCGCGGAACAGGGCAGCGAAGAGCGCCGTGCCGGCGAGCTGTTCCGTCACCTCGTCGGTCACGTCCGCCGGGTCCGGCAGCAGGTCCTCCAGGGCCGGCAGTTCTTCCCCGTCCGCCAGGCGCAGCACGATGCCGTCATCGGTATACATCACCTGGACCTCGAACCCCTCCCGCCGGGCGAGCCGCCCCTGCAGGGCCAGCGCCCAGGGGGCATGGATGGGTGCCCCGAAGGGCGACAGGATGCAGACCCGCCAGTCCCCCAGTTCGTCGCGGAAGCGCTCCACGACGATGGTGCGGTCGCTCGGGACCTGGCCGGTCGCCTCCCGCTGCCCGCGCACATAGGTCGCGAGGTTCAGCGCGGCCAGGTCGTCGAGCGGCGCCTGCGCCTGGACCCAGGCCGGCGCCGCGTCCTCTTTGATGGCCGCGAGCCGGCGGCAGAAGGCGCCCAGCGCCCGCCCCAGCGCAAGCGGTCGGCCGGGTCCGTCGCCCCGCCAGAAGGGGAGCTTGCCGGGCTCACCCGGGGCCGGTGAGACGATGACCCGGTCGCGGGTAATCTGCGCCACCCGCCAGGTCGAGGCCCCGAGCAGGATGCAGTCCCCGGCCTTGGTTTCATGGACCATCTCCTCGTCCAGTTCGCCGATGCGCGGGCCCTCCGCCCCCAGGTGGACGGCGTAGTAGCCCCGGTCCGGGATGGTGCCGGCGTTGAGCCGGGTGATCAGGGCCGTCCCGCGGCGGGCGCTCAGGGTATCGGTCGCCCGGTCCCAGGCCAGGAGCGGTTTGAGATCGGCCAGGTCGCCGCCCGGCCAGCGCCCCGACAGCATGTCCAGCACTGCCTCCAGGGCCGCCCGGGATAGTTCGCGATAGGGTCCGGCGCGCCGCACCAGGGCGTGCAGTTCGTCCACCGTCCGGTCCCCGGCCGCGCACTGGGCGGCGACCTGCTGCGCCAGCACGTCCAAGGCATTGCGCGGCATCCGGAAGGGCTCCAGTTCCCCCGTCAACATGCGCCCGGCAATCACGGCGCACTCCAGCAGATCGCCCCGGAACTTGGGGAAGATGAGCCCCTTGCTGACCTCCCCCACCCCGTGCCCGGCGCGGCCCACCCGCTGCAGGCCGCGCGCGACCGAGCCCGGCGACTCCACCAGCAACACCTGGTCCAGGGCCCCCATGTCGATGCCCATCTCCAGCGAGCTGGTCGCGACGATGGCCTTCAACTCACCGCGCTTCAGGGCCTCCTCGATAGCGCTGCGCTGCTCGTGGCTGACGCTGCCGTGGTGGGCGCGCACCAGGTCGGAGACCGGCTCCGTGGCCGACGCAGGGATCGAGTCGCCGCCCGGGGCCGCGTCGCCCGCCGCCAGTTCATTGAGCCGCCGGCACAGCCGCTCGGCCAGGCCGCGGCTGTTGACGAAGAGGATGGTCGAGCCGTGGGCGCGGATGGCGTCCAGCAGGGCCGGATAGAGCGCCGACCAGATCCCCCGCTCGGCCGGCGGTCTAGCGACCTCGCGCGAATAGAGCGCGCCCAGGATCGGACCGCTGACGAAGTCCGGTGCCGGCACCGGCGGCTCCGGCGGTCGCTCCATGTCCGGCACCGGCACACAGACCTTGAGATCCAGGCGCGGCGGCGCCGCGGCGTCCACGATCACCACCGGCCGGTCGCCCCCCAGGAACAGCGCCGCCTCGGCCAGCGGCAGCACCGTGGCGGAGAGCCCGATCCGCTGCGGGTCGCGCGCGCAATTGGCGGCCAGGCGCTCCAGTGACAGGGCCAGGTGCGCCCCGCGCTTGGTTGGCGCCAGGGCGTGGACTTCGTCAATGATGAGCGTATGGACCGAGCGCAGGTTCCCGGCCGCGCGGGAGCCGAGGAGCAGATAGAGCGACTCCGGCGTCGTGACCAGGATCTCCGCCGGCTCCTGCAACTGGCGGGCGCGCTCCTTCGCCGGCGTGTCCCCGGTGCGGATGTCCACCCGCGGGGGCACGACGGCAAGCCCCAGGTGCTCCGCCGCGCGGGCGACACCGGCGAGCGGCGCGCGCAGGTTGCGCTCGATGTCGTAGACCAGCGCCTTGAGCGGCGAGACATAGAGGACCTGGACGCCAGGGGGGCGCGGACCCGCCTCACCACCCTGCCCCAGCAGCCGGTCGATAGCCCACAGAAAGGCCGCCAGTGTCTTGCCGCTGCCGGTCGGGGCCGTGATCAGCGCATGGTGCCCGGCCGCGATCACCGGCCAGCCGCGCGCCTGGGCCGGCGTGGGGCCGGCGAAGTTCTGGGCGAACCAGCGGCGGGTGGCGGGGGTGAAGGCGTCCATTCGCACCGGATGCTAGCCGGACCGGCGGGACTCGGCAAGCCGCGCGGGCGTGGCGCGCGCCGGCCGACGGCCGCGGAACCCCTCGTTCCCACGCTCCGCGTGGGAATGCATCCCGGACGCTCCGCGTCCAAAGACCCGCGAAGGTCGTAGGATGGGCAAAGCGTAGCGTGCCCATCTCCCATCCGGCCACCGACCCGCCCGGCCAGGGACCCGGCGCGCCTTGGCCGCCTTCATGTTATTCATGGGAGAAGTCGGCCGCCACGCGCATGCAGAAATCCCGTTGCGCCAGGGCAGGGAGCGCGAACAGCCAAAAGGCCGGATTACCACGATCATAGAGTATCAGGTCATCGACCCGCGTCGCGGCCCGATGCTCGCCGGCCAGCACCGGTTCGCCGACCTCGGTCGACACCAAATTGGCCTCTACCACCACCGTGTTGAGAACGTCGTAGAGGACCGAGAGGCGCCAGTTGCGTATTCTTGGGCTTGAGGACCGTTACGATCGGCCCCGGTTGCGAGGGCTAAGTCTCGGTGATCGTATCGTAGAAACCGTGCGTTACGCTGACTAATGCGTTACGCTGACTACATGGTATTGGGTTGCGGGCACCCGAATTTGGAATTGTTGCTGGCATCACGGCTCAATTCCTTGGTTGCACGACTGTGCTAAGCTTTTCCGGTGCCCCTGCATCAGGCTCGGTCGCGGGCCTGCGCCGCGACCCGGCAGCACCCTCGGAAGGTCGCGGTCCTGACCGCCGCTGGGTGAGACGCAGCTCGGGCGCCCCCACAGGGCCATCGGGAGCACCCCAGAATGCCATTGCAACGTCGGCGCCCAGCGTCGCCCCCCATCGGTCGACTGGCCCTTGGGCTTACCCTGTTTCTGACCTGGACCGCAACCCAAGCCGACTTGGCGCCCCAGGCAGGCTTTTCCGACATCGAACCCATCGACTTCAGCCTCCAGCGGGAGGGGCCGACGCTGCGCTACCGGTCATCCCAGGCGCGCATCTTCTACAGCTTTCAGCCGGCCGAGGTCCCCGGCGGCGACCCGGCCAGCATGCCGCTATTCGTCTTCTTCAATGGCGGGCCCGGTTGCCCGACCTGCGAGGGGCTCCTGAGCAGCAATACCGCCCCCCGCGCCATGTTTCCGTACCCCTGGGGGCCAACCGGCTGGACCGAGAACACTGCGGCCAACCCCCACTCCTGGGCGCGCCTGGGCAATCTGCTCTATGTGGATCCGGCCACCACCGGGTATTCCTACAACCTCGACCCCGGCGTACAGCGGGGCTCGCAGACCTCCGCCCTGTATGACGCCCAGAACTTCAACCCCTATATCGACGCCGCGCAGATGGTGCGGGTGGTATTACGCTTCCTGCGCGCGCATCCGGCGCTCGGCCACAACCCGGTGGTTCTGGTTGGAGAGAGCTATGGCGGGACCCGGGTCACGACCATGCAGAACCTGATGCTCAATTACCGCCGGTATGGGGCCGGGACCGATGTCTATCGCGATACCGCTCTGATGCGGGAGATCCAGGCCTATCTGGATGCCTACTACAACAAGGCACCCGGCACCATCCATTCCCCGGCGGCCATCGCCAGGCAGTTCGGCCGGCAGATCCTGATCGAACCCCAGCTCACCGGGGCATACCAGTCCCAGATCACCGGGGATCTGTTCGAGGCGCCGGGGTCGATCATCCATCAGCTTGCCGCCGCCTCCGGCAAGACCTTCGTCCCCTGTGGTGACGGTTGCCAGCCCATGGAGCACGCCATCCGGTTCGTCTCCTCGGCGCTGTATCGGTCGCCCTACGACACCCGCCTGACAGTGGTCAACGAGGGGCTTCTGATGTTCTGGTTTGGGCTGCGCACCGTCCTGGTCCCGACCATGTCGGAACTGATGGCCTATGACCTGACCCAGGTGCCCGGTCTCTATGCCGACAGCCGCGACCACGCCTATCACCTGAAGATCCCCGCCGACCCCCTGCAATCCACGCTGGGGCTCGCCAATATCCCGCCGGGGCAACGGGCCTGGTTCGAGGTGCTGCCGCAGGTGATTGCGGCAGGCGAGGCGGCGGCCGCAGACCTGGGCGACCCAGGGCTCTCCGGACCCACCTTTGCCGAGGCCTTCGGCGGACTCCATGAGCCCGACCAGCACTACGTGAGTTGCCCGCCGATGGGGGCCTATAACGCCTTTTATAGCAACTCGGCGATCACCCAGGGCTATTTGATCGACCCGGAGTCGCCGCGCTACGGGCGCCTGTTCCTGGAGAACCTGCCCCTGGTCAGAACCCTGATCACCGATGCCCGCCATGATCTGATGATCTACCCGGACGCCCTGCCGCCATCCCTGGCGCGCTACACGGACCTGGTCAAGACCTCCACAGTGCAGCGCCCATGCCCCGACTGTGACGCGACCATCGCAGTGGAGTACCAACCGAGCGCCGCCGCCCGGCTGCGCCTGGCCTTTCCGCGGACACAGGCTATTTGGTTCCCGCGCTATCAGGATGCCGGGCACTCCGTCGCCGCCGGGATGCCCAAGAAACTGGTCGACGATGTCGAAGCCTGGATGGCGGGCAGCAAGCCTTAGGCCGTCTGAACGCATATCGCTCGACGCCACCTCCAACCCATCCCCACAGACCGGGAGACTGCCTCATGTTCGGATCACGCTCGACCACCCTGGCCACCGTGCTCTTCACCGTCGCCCTTGGCCTCCCGATCGGGGCGCGCGCCGGGGCCCTCTATGACGGGTTGGCCTCCCTGACCCTGACCCTGACCGCCATTGATGGCGGAGCTACGATTCCGACCGGCGTGGCGATCACCTACGCGGCTACCGTCTTCGGCCAGTACACCAATACCGAGGGAACGGGCAGTGCGGCGGCGGTGCAGACCCTGGCCCCGGGGGACATCCTTGAGGAAATGTCCGTCGGCGATTTCATCGGCCAGGTCTCGCACTCCTTTGGCCAAGCCGGCGAGGGCCAGGGCACCGCCACCTCCCTGCTCCAGACCAGCGGGATTCTCTTTATCGATAACCAAAGCGGGGCAGCTGTCTCTTTCAGCTTTGCATACAGCTTCAGTGCCAGCGTCGAGGCCATGCTCAGCCTGACCGGCGTCGAAGCGATGGCAGACGCGACCTGGCTCCTGACGGACGACCTGGGGTTGGTGAGCCTGTGGGATGGGATCTTCGCCGATGCCATCGCCGGCCCGAGCACGAACACCCTGGCCCTGACCGACAGTTTCGTCATCCTGCTGCAGGACGGTGAGGCCGACTGGCTCTTGAGCGCGGTCGATACCCAGGGCTCTGCTGGGGCGCCGGAGCCCCCGGCCTGGGCCCTGCTATTGTTGGGACTGGTACTGCCCTGGGTCGCCGCGCGACACCCTGCGTAGGGTCGGATGGGCAAAGCGCAGCGTGCCCATCCTCCATCCGGCCACCGAACCGCCCGCCCGGGGATCCGGCGCGGCTTGGCCGCCAGTGATGGGCACGGCGCGCAAACGTCGAGCAAGCACGCGGCGGCCGCGGGGGCGCCTTTGCCCGTCCTACGGCGCTCGGACGACCACATCGGTTTGGATCGCACCCAGGCTTGGCGCGCGCTGGCCGACGGCGTAGTGTTGGCCGCGGGGCTCGTCAGGCCCGCCGGTGCGGCGGGGACGCGCTGCCCGGGCGGCCTGGCCGGCCACCCCAGGCTCCCGAAACCCTCGATCCGGATACAGCCGCGATGCCTGACCCCCGACTACACAGCACAGCACCCAAGTCCCTCCTCACCCCGGGCGAACGCGCCCTGCTCGCGGGCTTCGTCGCCCGTGCGCGCGCCGCCCTGGGGTCGGAAGGGCTCGAGCGCATCCTGGTCTTCGGCAGCCGCGCCCGGGGCGAGGGGCACGCAGACTCCGACCTGGACCTGGCGGTCTTCACGACCGCCACGGCACCCGCGGACACCCACCGCCGACTCGCCGACCTGGCCCAGGAGGTCCAGGACGGCCACGAGGACCTCCCTCACCTGCGCCCGGTCCAGATCCGTGCCAGTGAGCCCACCAACCCTGCGCTGCTGCGCACCATCGCCCGGGAGGGCATTGAGCTATGGGCCAAGAAGAGCACCTGAACGCCGTCGCGGACGAACTCGGGCTCCTGCTCGATGAGTTGCGCAGCCTCGCCGCCAACGGTGGCGCCGGGGTCCATCGCAAGTGCATCACCAACCTCTATTACGCGAGCTTCCACGCCGTTCGCGCCCTGCTGCTCGCCCACGGGCTCGAGGCCCGCACCCACGAGGGCACCCAACGCCTCTTCGCCTCCCACTTCGTGCGGACCAACACCTTTGCCGCCGGCCACCTCAAGACCCTGGCCCGGCTGGAGGGCGACCGGCTGCGGGCCGACTACCAGGGGTTCCACCGCTTCGAGGCCGAGGACGTGGAGCAGGCGCTGGAACCGGTCAGCACGCTGGTGACCGCGGTGTTGGATTACCTCGCGGGACAGGACCCGCGGATGCTCGCGGACTCCGGGACCGCCATCCGCCAGGCCCTCGCCGCCCTCGACCCCACACCGGATTAGGTGAGACTCAGCCACAAGGGCAGCGTGATCATCGACAAGAGCGTAGTGAGCGCCACCTGGGCCGCGATCACCCGCCCGTCCCCGCCCATCCGGTTGGCCAGCACATAGGCGACGGTGGAGACCGGCAACGCCGCCATCAGGATCGCCGTTTGCAGCCAGACCCCGGTCAGCCCGAAGACCCAGGCGAGCCCCCAGGCGGCCAGGGGCAGGGCCACGAGCTTCACCCCCACCCCGTACCAGAGATGACCGCGGGCATGATCCACGCCATCCAGCCGCAGCCCGGCACCCACCGCGATCAGGCCCAGCGGCAGCGAGGCCCGCGACAGCAGCGCCAACACCTGCTCCACCGGCCCCGGCAGCGACAGGCCCGCGAGGCTCAGGCCCAGGCCCGCGACGGTCGCGAGGATCAGCGGATTGCCCAGCAGTTCCCGCGCCCAGTGCCGCTGCCCGTGACGCGCCAGCACCGCCACCGCGGCCAGGTTCGCCATCGGCACCAGCACCCCCATCAGCAGCGCAAAGGCGGCCACCCCCGCCTGACCGTGCAGCCCATCGGCCACCGCCAACCCCAGGAAGCTGTTGAAGCGAAACGAGCACTGGAAGGCCGCCGCATAGACCGGCGGCGGGTCATCGAACAGCGTCCGGCTCCAGCGCCCGAGCCCCATCCCGAGCGCGGTGAACAGCACCCCGGTGGCGATCATCGGCCAGGCCGTGCCCAGGTCGATCCGCACCTGCGCGAGTGAGTGCAGGAGCAACGCCGGAAAGAAGAGGAAATAGATCAGCCGTTCCAGGTCCGGCCAGAACCCCGGCGCCAGCGCGCCCAGACGGCGCAGGCCCCAGCCGAGCAGGATCAGGGCGAAGATCGGGAGGATGATGGCGACGATGGGCAATCTGCGGCCTCTGGCGTCATGTTTGAATCGCGTTGCCCGACCGCGCCGGACTCGGATTCACCGGTCCTCTCGACCATGCCAAATGCGCAGGATGACGACGCAATCGTCTTGATGGGTATAGCGAACCACATAATCGCCCGCCACCAGGTCCCGAACTCCCGGTAACGCCTCGACCGCCTGCCCGAGGTCGGGCTGGCCCTGGAGCAGACGGATGCTGCGAACGAGCCGCTTGCCGATCCTGGCCGCGGCGCGAGGGTCATGTTGGGCGATGAAGTCGCGCAGCCGCCCCAGATCGCGGCTGGCCGCGCGCGTAAACTGAAGCCGCATCAGCGTGGCGACATGCGCTCATGGTCAGTGCCCCAGCTAGCGACCCAGGCCAGCACCTCGTCACCGTCGATCAGATCGCCGGCATCCAACTCGGCCAAGGCCTCCCGGGTCTGGGCGAGGCGCCGAGCGCGAGCGTCCTCCCGCTCCAGATACTCGCGCACCGCGTCCGTGATGATCCAACCCTTCGATCGGTGCAGGCGCTCGGCCGTGGCGTCCAGACGTTGCATCAGGTCGTCGGGCATCCGCACGTTCGTCATGCTCATGGCGTTCTCCACGAGGTTGCAGTGTCGGGCATTATAGACACCGATCGCTTCCCCGCGCCTGCACCGCGCCCCATAATCACGGCGTGGACTCAAGACTCGACGATTTCCTGTCCCGTGCCCTCCTGCTCGACCTGGAGACCGGCCCCAATGGGGAGATCCACAAGATCGCGGCCATCTGGGGCGGCGCGAGCTTCGGGCGGCAGGGGCGCTTCGACGGACCCCAGGCCTTGGCGGACCTGGATCGCTTCGCCGCGGGGGCGGAGTTGGTCCTGGGCCACAACCTCCTGGGGCATGACCTGCACTGTCTGCGCGCCCGCCAGCCGGCCCTGGCGCTACTGAAACGGCGCGTGGTCGATACCCTGTTCCTGTCGCCGCTCGCCTTTCCGGAGAACCCCTACCACCGCCTGGTGAAGGACTACAAGCTGGTCCGCGAGTCGGTCGCCGACCCGCTGGCGGACTGCCGCCTGGCGGCCCAGGTGTTCCGGGAGCAGTGGGCGGAATTCGCCCGCCGCGCCCCGGCCGCTCAATCCGGTCAGGCCGGTCAGTCCGGCGAGGGGGCGCCCGGGGAGGCCGGGCTGCTCGCCATCTACCGGTTCTGCTTCCGCGGGGCGAGCGGGCTCGAGGACGCGGCCACCGGCGGCACCGGCGTCTCGCTCGTGTTCGCCGCCCTGGGGGTCGAGTTGCCCGACGTGGCGGGCGTGCTCAACCTGCTGCACCAGCGGTGGGACGGGCGCGTCTGCCGCACCGCGGCGCGGACGCTGGCGCTGCGCTATCTGAGCGACCCGCGCCGGCGCCCCGCGCTCGCCTATGCGACCGCCTGGCTCCAGGTGGCGGGCGCCCGCTCGGTGCTGCCGCCCTGGGTCAGGCACCGCTTCCCCGCGACCGCCGAGGTCCTGCACGCCCTGCGCGACCTGCCCTGCACGGCGCCGGACTGCGACTGGTGCCGCACCACCCACGACCCCCAGGGCCAACTCAAGCGTTGGTTCGGCCTGGAGCAGTTCCGCCCTGAGCCGCGCGACGCCGCCGGCGGCAGCCTCCAGGCGGCGATCGTCGCCCACGGCCTGGCGGAGGGCTCGGCGCTCGCCATCATGCCCACCGGCGGCGGCAAGTCGCTGTGCTTTCAACTGCCGGCCCTGGTGCGCTATCTGCGCCGCGGCCAGCTCACCGTCGTCATCTCGCCCTTGCAGGCCTTGATGAAGGATCAGGTGGACAACCTGGTGGCCAAGACCGGGTGCCTCCAGGCGGCGGCCCTCTATGGGCTCCTGACCGGACCGGAGCGCGGGGAGGTGCTGGAGCGGCTCCGCCTGGGCGAGCTCGCGCTCCTGTATTGCTCCCCCGAGCAGTTGCGCAATGTCTCGTTCGCCCGGGTGCTCCAGTCGCGCGAGATCGGTTACTGGGTCTTCGACGAGGCCCACTGCCTGTCCAAGTGGGGACACGACTTCCGGCCCGACTATCTCTACGCCGCCCGCTTCATCCAGGAGCTGGCGACGCGCCAGGGGGTGGCCGTACCCCCCATCGCCTGCTTCACGGCCACCGCGAAGACCGACGTGATCGCCGAGGTCCTGGCCCACTTCCGGGCCGAACTGGGCCTGGAACTGCGGCTCTTTCAGGGCGGCGTGGCGCGCGACAACCTGAGCTTCGAGGTCCTGCTCACCCGTCGGCAGGAGAAGGAGGCGCGGCTGCACGCGGTGCTGATCGAATCCCTGGGGGTCGAATCCCTGGGGGAGCCGCACGCCGAAGCGCCCGGCGATCCGACCAGGCCCGGCGCCGCCGTCGTCTACGGGTCCACCCGCCGACGGGTCGAGGAGCTGGCAGCCTTTCTCACCCGCCAGGGCTGGGCGGCAGCAGCCTTCCACGCCGGCCTCTCGGCCCCCGAGAAGCGGCGCGTCCAGGACGCCTTCATCGCCGGCGAGGTGCAGGTGGTCTGCGCCACCAACGCCTTCGGCATGGGGGTGGACAAGGAGGACGTGCGCCTGGTGGTCCATGTCGACATCCCCGGGTCACTGGAGAACTATGTCCAGGAGGCCGGGCGCGCCGGGCGCGACCGGGCGCCCGCCCGCTGCTGCCTGCTCTATGACGAGGCGGACGTGGAGGAGCAGTTCCGCCTGGCCGCGGGCTCGGAGCTGTCGCGGGCCGACATCGTGGAGATCCTGCGCGGCCTGCGCCGGGCGCGCCGCGATCGGGACGACTGCGTGGTGATCACCGCCGGGGAGTTGCTGCGCGACGGCGACCTGCGGGTGGGCTTCGACGCGGCGGGCCGCGACGCCGACACCCGGGTGCGCACCGCCATCGCCTGGCTGGAGCGCGCCGGGTTCGTGGAGCGCAACGAGAACCGCACCCGCGTCTTCCAGGGCCGCCCGGCGGTGGCGAGCCTGGACGAGGCGCAGCGGCGCATCGCCGGGCTCAACCTCTCCGCCCGGCAGCAGGAGCGCTGGCTCGCGGTCCTCGCGGAGCTGTTCAACTGCGACCCCAACGAGGGCCGCACCGCCGATGAACTGGCCCAACTCCCCGCCCTGCGCCCGCCCGCCGGAGCCGACGCGGGTACTGGCGCGGGTACTGGCGCGGGAACCGGCGCGCCCCCGGCCTGGGACCGCGGCGAGAGCGCCGGTCAGCGCGTCCTGCGCACCCTCCATGACATGGCCCAGGCCGGCCTGCTGCACCAGGGTCCCCAGCAGAGCGCCTTCATCCGCCACAAGGTGGTCAACCCGTCCGAGCAAATCCTGAAACAGGTCTGCCGGATGGAACTGGCCATGCTCGCTGCGCTCCGCGAGGAGGCCCCGGACGCCGACGACCAGGGCTGGCACCCACTGTCCATCCGGCACCTGAACCAGCGCCTGTGCGACCAGGGGGTCGACAGCAACCCGGAGGTCCTGCGCGATCTCTTGGGCAGCCTGGCGCGCGACGGCCGCGGGCTCGCGGGCGCGCGCGGCAGCCTGGAGTTCCGCCAGCGCGAGCGCGACCACTACCTGGTGCGTCTGCACCGCGACTGGCAGTCTCTGGAGCGGACCGCCCGGCACCGCCAGGCGATCGCCCAGGTGGTACTCAACGCCCTGCTCGCCCGGGTTCCGCCGGCGGCGGCGCCGAGCGCGGAGGTGCTGATCGCCTTCGGGCTCGATGACCTGACGGCCGCCCTGCAGGCGGACCTGACCCTGGCCGGCAACCTGCCCGACCCCCTGGCCGCCGCGGAGCGCGGGCTACTCTTCCTGCACGAGCACCGCGCCATCGTCCTGCAGGCCGGGTTGGCCGTGTTCCGCCAGGCCATGACCATCCGCATCCTGCCGCAGGCCAAGGGCAAGCGCTACACCAAGGGCCACTATGCCCCACTCGCCGAGCACTATGGCGAGCGGGTCTTCCAGATCCACGTGATGCACGCCTATGCGCGCCTAGGGCTTGCGAAGGTGGCCCAGGCGATCGGCCTGGTCGGGGCCTACTTCACCCTGGAGCGCGGCGCCTTCGTGCGCCGCTACTTCCCGGACCAGCAGGAGGTCGTGGCGCGCGCCACCACCGCGGAGTCCTTCCGGCGCATCGTCGAGGCCCTGGACAACCCGGAGCAGATCGCCATCGTCGCCGCGGAGCCGGAGACCAACCGCCTGGTCCTGGCCGGCCCCGGCTCCGGCAAGACGCGGGTCATCGTCCACCGCTGCGCCTACCTGCTGCGCGTGCTGCGGGTCGACCCGCGGGCCATCCTGATCCTGTGCTACAACCGCAACGCCGCCCTGGAACTGCGCCGCCGGCTCGGCGCCCTGGTCGGGGAGGAGGCGCGCGGGGTCCTGATCCAGACCTACCACGGGTTTGCGATGCGCCTGACCGGGGCCTCCTTTGCCGCGCGTGCCCAGCGGGCCGGCTCAGGCACCGGCACCAGTTCCGGCGCCAGTTTCATCGCAGGCCCAGGCACCGGTGCGGGTGCGGGGGACCAGGGCGATTTCAGCGGGCTGATCGCGGACGCGCTCGACCTGCTGGAGGGGCGCACCCAACTCCCCGGCCTGGAACCGGACGCCCTGCGCGAGCGCCTGCTGGCGGGCTACCGGCACATCCTGGTCGATGAGTACCAGGACATCGACGACGCTCAATACCGGCTGGTCGCCGCCGTCGCCGGGCGCAGCCGCGACCAGGACGAGGGCCGCCTGACCCTGCTCGCGGTGGGCGACGACGACCAGAACATCTACGCCTTCCGCGGCGCCAGCGTCGCCTTCATCCGCCGCTTCAAGGAGGACTATCAGGCCGAGGTCCACTACCTGATCGAGAACTATCGCGCCGGCGCCCACCTCATCGCCGCCGCCAACGCACTGATCGGGCACAACCGCGAGCGCATGAAGACCGGTCAGCCCGGCCGGCGCGACCGCCACCGCCGCCGCGACCCCCCGGGCGGCCGCTGGGAGGCGCTCGACCCCCACGGCCGCGGGCGCGTGGAGATACTGGACCTGCCCGACCCCGGACGCCAGGCGGTCGCCTTGATCGAGCGCCTGCTGCGCCTGCGCGGCCTGGGGGGCGGGGACTGGTCCGACTGGGCCATCCTGGCCGCCCGCCGCGAGACCCTGCACCCGCTGCGCGCCCTGTGCGAGGCCCGCGGCATCCCGGTCGCCTGGAACGCCGACCTGCCGCCCCTGCACCGGGTGCGCGAGGTCGCGGCCTTCCTCGACGCCGTCGCCGCCCTGGGGCACGCGCTCTGCGGCCTGCCGGCCCTGAGCGCCCTGCTGCCCGCGGCCGACGGTACCTGGCGGCGCCTGCTCGTCGACCTGATCGCGGCCTGGGGGGAAGAGAGCGGTCAGGAGGCCGAGGTCCCCGCCTCCCGGGTCCTGGAGTTCTGCTACGAGACCCTGGGCGAACAACGGCGCGACCGCTGCCTGGGCGACGGGGTGCTGCTCGCCACCCTGCACGGCGCCAAGGGGCTGGAGTTCACCCACGTCATGATTGCCGACGGGGCCGGCGGTGGGGCCGGGGGCGGGAGTGGCCGCGACGACCCCGAGGAGCGCCGCCGGCTCTACTATGTCGGCATGACCAGGGCGCGCGAAACACTCGCGCTCGGCCGGCTGCCGGGCGGCGACAACCCCGCCCCCGCCCTGTGCGAGGGCGACTGGCTCCTGCGCTCCGCCCCCCAGGTCGAGCCCCCGCCCCCCGCACTCACCCGGCGCCGCTACACCCTGCTCACCCCCGCCGACATCGACCTGGGCTATGCCGGCCGCCAACCGGACCGCGACCCCATCCACGCCCGCCTGAGCGCGCTGGCCGCCAATGACCCCGTGCACCTGCGCCAACAGGGCGAGGACCTCCTGCTCTGCGACCCCCAGGACGCCCCGGTGGCCCGGCTCTCCCGCCGCGCCGCCGCACAGTGGCAACCCCGCCTGCCCGCCATCACCAGCGCCCGCGTCCTCGCCCTGCTGCGCCGCCGCCGGGACGACGGCGAGCCCGGGTATCGCGACGCCTGCCGGGTGGACACCTGGGAGTACCCGCTGGTCGAACTGGCCTGGGACGCGGACGGCGCCGGGCCCTGAGTCCCGGGTCGGGTGCGCAAAAGTCACGCAGCGACGCTGTGGGAGCGGCTTCAGCCGCGACGGGGCCTCGCATCGCGGCCGGAGGCCGACCCCACGCCCCGCGTGGGTCCCACGCTCCGCGTGGGTCTCGTTCCCACGCTCCGCGTGGGAATGCATCCCAGGACGCTCCGCGTCCCGAACCCCTCACCACTCACAACAGACCTCCAAGAACCCCGCCCCGCCCAGATAAACCCGCACACTCGAATACCGCCACGGCTCCGGCCGCTCCACAGACCCCCGCTGCACCGCACGGTGCAGGTCACGAAGTAGGGTTGATCCGGCTCGGTGATCCGGTAGCGGCTGCGGCCCATGGGGTTTCCCGTCTCGGTCGTGGTTCGTGGTCTCTGCGCGGGACTCGGGACGCGGAGCGTCCGGGATGCATTCCCACGCGGAGCGTGGGAACGAGACCCAAACCGCCCTGCCACAGGAGCGCGTCCAGCCCGGTCGGCAAGCGCCCGACACCGGCCAGTTCGTCCATCGCGAAGGGTACCAACTCGATCCGCCCGACGCGCCCCGCCAGGGACTGGCTGATCCGCGACATGAGCCCGAACTGCTGCGAGCAGGTCAGCACGAAATCCCCCATGCGCCCCCGGGCGTCGACCCAGCCCTGGAGATAAGACATCAGGTCCGGACACCGCTGCACCTCGTCGATCACCGCGCCATCCGGATAGCGGGCGAGAAAGCCGCGCGGGTCCGTCTGCGCCAGTTCATTTGTAAGAAACGCGCTGGGGCGGGCGGTGCGGAGACGGATGGGTCTCGTGCCCAGGCCCCGCGTGGGTCTCACTCCCACGCTCCGCGTGGGTCTCACTCCCACGCTCCGCGTGGGTCTCGTTCCCACGCTCCGCGTGGGAATGCATCCCGGGACGCTCCGCGTCCCGAATCCCTCACCACTCGCGACAGACCTCCAAGAGCCCAGCCTCGCCCAAATAGACCCGCGCACTCGCCTACCGCCACGGCTCCGGCCGGTCCACATAACTCCGCTGCGCCGGACGGTACAGGTCACGAAGTGGGGCTGATCCGGCTCGGTGATCTGGTAGCGGCTGCGGCCCATGGGGTCCCCCGCGCCGGTGGTGGTTCTCGGGTCCTGCGCCGGACTCGGGACGCGGAGCGTCCGGGAGGCATTCCCACGCGGAGCGTGGGAACGAGGGCGCCGCGCGGGGTGGGGCGCGGGCGCCGCGGGGCGCAGGGCGTTCCGGGAACGAGGAGAGGCACCAGGGCTCCAGCCTCAGGCCGTTTCACGCAATAACAGGAGCTTCGTTGACCAGCCGTTACATATCGCAGTCTAGACGAAGCCGCGGTCTGTGGAAACAGGCGGTCAAGCAGCGCGTAGGCCGTAGGTCGGGTTAGCGCAGCGTAACCCGACCTCCGGCGCCCCGGACGCCCCGCCGGGCCAGACCGAGGCCGCGCCGCGGCGGCCTCTCGTTCCCACGCTCCCGCGTGGGAATGCCGGGCGGGCGCTCCGCGTCCGGTGTTGGCCAGGACGCGGAGCGCCCGCACTTGCTCCCACGCGGGAGCGTGGGAACCAGAAGCGCTTCGCGGGGCTCGGGACGCGGAGCGTCCCGGATGCATTCCCACGCGAAGCGTGGGAACGAGACCCACGCGGAGCGTGGGAACGAGACCCACCGCGGGGGCTCACCGTTTCCGTATCTCCCGCCAGGCGCCCGCGGGGCCTGACCGACGCCGCTCCACGGCGTCCGTCAGGCCCCGCGCCCGCCTGGCTGCGCCGCACCGGACCCCGGCTCCGCCGGCCTGGCTTATGGACCTCGAGCCAGGCGGAAGCCCAGCCCGTCGTTACGGTTGGCAGGCTCCCAGTGGTTGCGCTGCGCGGAGCGGCAGTTCCTGGCATGGTTGAACCAGCTGCCGCCGCGCGCCACGCGCCTCAGACCCGCCTCAGGCCCTGCGGGGTCATCGACGGCATCGGCGGGATAATCGCCATACCAGTCCCGGGACCATTCCAAGACGTTGCCGTGCATTTGGTAAAGGCCCCAGGCGTTGCACGGCAGGGCCTTGACCTCCACCGTCTGTTCCCGATACTGCCCCTTGGCGCCGCCGGGATAGGGATGGTTGCCGTCGTAGTTGACCTGCTCCGGGGTGATCTGGTCCCCGAACCAGAAGGGTGTGCGGGTGCCGGCCCGGCAGGCGTGCTCCCACTGCGCCTCGGTCGGCAGGCCGGCGTCCAGACCCGGCAGCGCGGCGTTCAACTGCCCGATGAACTGCTGCACCTGGTCCCAGTCCACGGTCTCCACCGGCCGCTCCGCGCCCTGGAAGCGGCTCGGGTTCGCGCCCATCACCGCCTGCCAGAGGGCCTGGGTACACGCGGTATCCGCGAGCCAGAAGCCGTGGGTGAGGGTGACCCAATGCTCGCGCTCATCGTCCCAGCGCTCCGGCTCCTGCGCGGGCGAGCCCATGAGAAAGCGCCCCGGCGGGACCCACCGCAGGCCTTGCCGCACCCCCTTGAGCCGGAAGGCGACCCAGGGCCCGTACTGGTCCTCACCCCACTCGGCCGCCCAGTCGAAGGGGAAGACCGGCGGCAACCGCGGATCGGCGGGCGGGCCACTCATGACCCCCACCCCCGCAAGCGGGCGGCCGACCGCCAAGCCGCCGACGGCGCTCCCAGGCTCCGCGTAGGTCGCGCCCCCAGCCTCCGCGTGGGTCTTGGTCCCAGGCTCGGCGTGGGTCTTGCTCCCAGGCTCCGCGTGGGTCTCGTTCCCACGCTCCGCGTGGGTCTCGTTCCCACGCTCCGCGTGGGAATGCATCCCAGGACGCTCCGCGTCCCGAATCCCTCACCACTCACGACAGACCTCCAATAGCCCGGCCTCGCCCAGATAAACCCGCGCACTCGAATACCGCCACTGCTCCGGCCGGTCCACATACCCCCGCTTCACCGGATTGAAATGAATGTACTCGACCTTCTGCCGCATCATCGCCGCCGACCCGATCAACTCCGGGTGTGACCCCTCCTGCCAAAACTGGTGCTCCCGATCCGCCTTGTGCGCCCGCTTGGCAAAGGCCAGGCGGTCCAGGTAGGCGCGCACGCCCCGCTCGGTCAGCAGGCGAATGAGTTCATGGGCAGTCCAGGACTTGAAGCGCGCCAGCACCTTGTCCAGGCCCGGGGCCTGGAGCACCAGGTGCAGGTGGTTCTCCAGCACCACCCAGGCGTAGACCTTCAGCGCGGCGGTCTCCTGGAGGAAACGCAGGCTGTCGAGCAGGATGTCGACCGTCTCCGGGCGGGTGAAGACCGGGAGCCACTCCAGGACGGTGCAGGTCACGAAGTGGGGTTGGTCCGGCTCGGTGATCTTGTAGCGGCTGCGGCCCATGGGGGTACCCCGTTTCGGTCGTGGTTCTTGGTCTCTGCGCTGGACTCGGGACGCCGAGCGTCCCGGGATGCATTCCCACGCGGAGCGTGGGAACGAGGGGTTCCCCGTCTCGGTCGTGGTCTCGGGTCCTGCGCGGGACTCGGGACGCGGAGCGTCCGGGAGGCATTCCCACGCGGAGCGTGGGAACGAGAGCCAGGCTGCGGAATTGGGCGGCCGACCGGCAAGCCTTCGGCGGCGCATCCGCGTCCCCTACCAGCATACCGGCGGCCTTGGCTTTTCGCCGCGGGCGGCAGGGGGCCGGCCGCGGACAGGATGGAGGTCTGGTCCAGGCCGCGCTGCTGCGCCGCCTCGAGCTCGAGCCAGGCGGAAGCCCAGCCTGTCGTTACGGTTGGCTGGCTCCCTGTGGTTGCGCTGCGCGGAGCGGCAGTTCCTGGCATGGTTGATCCAGCTGCCGCCGCGCGCCACGCGCCTCTGACCCGTTGCGACCTTCACCCTTTTCCCCCTCAACACTCGACGGGAGGGAAACGGGACAGATTCTTTGCGCGCCAGCCGCGGCTGGCGGCGTGGGCGGTGATGCCGTGGACCGCCGCGTAGGCCCGTTGCAGACCGGCGCCGTCGATCCAACCGGCGGCGTGCGCGCGCTCCCAATGGCGGCGGCGCTCCTGGTAACTGCGTCGGCGCCGATGTGACAGGCGCAGGGTCCCGGGCAGGACCCGATAGCCCAGGAAGCCCACGCCATGGGTGCTGCGGTTGATCTGGGCGGTTTCCTTGACCTCCAAGAGGCAAACCTGCGCGGCAAAGTCACGGACCTGACGCAAGGTCTCAGTCGCCTGCGCGCGGTCCTCGCACCACCAGATCACATCGTCCATGTAGCGCACATGATCGCACACCCGCAGGCGCTCCAGCAGCAGCCGGTCCAGTGCGTCCAAGTAATAGTTGGCGAAGAACTGGGAGGCCAGGGTCCCGATCGGCAGGCCCTTGCCGGGCGCCGTCTCGTAGCCCGCGATGATCCGCCGCAGCAGGGCCAGAAAGGGCGCGCCCTTGAAGCAGCGCTCCAGGAGCGTCATCAGCCGCGCCTGGTCGATCGCCGGAAAATAGCCGCGGATATCGATCTTCACATACCAGGGATAGCGCCGCAGGGCCGCCTGGGCGCGCTGTACCGCGGCGAGCGGGCCCTTGCCCGGCCGGCAGGCGTAGCTGGAATCGACCATGGCCCGCTCCAGCACCGGGCCTGCCTGGGCGAAGACCGCGTGGTGGAGCACCCGGTCCTCGAAGCAGGCCGCATGGATCAGCCGCCGTTTGGGGTCCCAAACCGTAAAGGGGCGATAGAGCCCCAGGGGCCGGGTGCCGTCCTGGATACCGGCCGCCAGCCGGGCCAGGCTGCGCTCGAAGTCCTGGAAGAAGGCCAGGGCCTCCGGCGAGCGGCGCTTGCGCCGGCCCGCCAGCCAGGCGGCGCGCGCCAGGTTGTGGATATCGGCGATGGCCTCGAGATCGATGCGGGTGCGCTGCATCCTTCAGGCCCCGGGCGCGACGGGCGCAGCCTCCGGCAGGATCTCGCGCAGGAGCGCGAGGAAGGCCGGGCCGTATTTCTCCACCCGCGCCTTACCCACCCCGTTGATGGACTCCAGGGCGGCGACGGTGGTGACGCGCTGCCGCACCAAGTCCGCGAGCTGTTCGTTGGTGAACACGCCATAGGCCGGCATCCCGTCGCGGTCCGACACTTCCTTGCGCAGCGCGCGCAGCTTGGCGTACACGGCGAAGTCGGGCTCGCTCAGGACCTCGCGGTAATCGATCTTGCCCTTGGCCTGGGGCGACACCGGCCCGTCGCCCTCGAAATAGGTGACGCAGAAGCACCACAGGCTCAAGCGGCCGTCCGCGGCGAACTCCCGGTCGATGGAGGCGACGCGGTGGGCGGCGAGGAAGCGGTTGAATTCCTCTTGCGCCTCGGCGCCGCCCTGGACCGGGATGTCGAAGAACTGGTATTTCATCGGTGGGCCTCACTGGATGGGCGGGCGGGGGGAAGGACGGGAGTCCAAGCCTGGGGGCCAGAAGGGCTTCGCGGGGCGCGAGATGCACAGCGGCCTCGCGTGCGTCTCGTTCCCACGCTCCTGAGATTGTGAAAGTATTCGCCCGGCGCCGCGTGCCTGCGGGTAGCATGGCTGCGGCACGATTCGGAACCGAACGCTTGAGGACAGATGGGCACACGACGTTACAAACCCTGCACCCCGCGGCACTGGGAGGCGACGCTGCCGGCGCGGATCGAGAACTTCGTGGACGCCGACAGTTGGGTGCGCGTGGTCGACGCGTATGTGGCGTCGCTGGACCTCGAAGCGCTGGGTTTCACCAACGCCGGGGGCGACCTGGGATGCGGGCAACCGGCGTTCCACCCCGGCGCGCTGGTGCGACTGTACATCTTCGGGTACGTCGATCGGGTGCACAGCAGCCGTCGCTTAGAACGCGAATGTCGGCGCAACCTGGAGACGATCTGGTTGGTCCGGGGGCTGCGGCCCGGCTATCGCACCATTGCGCAGTTTCGTTGCGACAACGCGCTGGCACTCAAGGCGACCAGCCGCGACTTCGTGGCCGTGTGTAAGGACCTGGATCTGCTCGGCGGGGAGACTGTCGCCATCGACGGCGCCTTCTTCAACGCCAGCGCCAGCGACGCCAGCGTGGTGACCAAGAAGGGCGTGGAGCGGGACCTGGCGCGGATCGCGCGCGACATTGAGGCGTACCACCGCCTGCTCGAGGAGACCGACGCGCAGGAGACGCGCGGTCCCGCGGTGCCCGCGCAGATCCCCGACCTGGAGGCCAAGCTGGCGCGGCTCACGCAGCGCCAGGAGCACCAGCGCGCCCTGGTCGCGGCGATGGATCAACGCGGGGAGACGCAGCTGTCGCGGACCGACCGCGATGCGCGCGCCCTGCGCAAGAGCGGCCAGTGCCTGGTCGGCTTCAACGTCCAGAACAGCGTTGATGCCAAGCACAAGCTCATCGTCCACCACGAGGTGACCAACGACGGCAACGACCAGCACCAACTCGCCCGCCAGGCGCTCGCCTGCAAAGAGGAGCTGGGGGTCGACACCCTCACGGCGAAGGCCGATGCCGGTTACTTCAGCGAGACCGAGCTGGCCGACTGCGCCCGCGCGGGCATTACCGTCTACGTTCCCATTCCCGACAAATACAAGGCGGTCGAAGCGCAGGGCCGGTTCAGCGGCGCGGCCTTCACGTACCGGCCTGAGGCCGATGTTTACGACTGCCCCGGCGGCGCGACGCTGCGCCCCCAGGGCCAGCCCCAACTCAAGAACGGGGTACACCGCACCCGCTACGTCAGCCAGGCGAGCGTGTGTGCCGCGTGCGAACAGAAGGGAGATTGCCTGCCCGAGAAGACCCCGTGGCGCCAAATCTACCGCTCCGAGCATGCCGACCTGATCGACGCCCATCGCCAGCGTATGGACGCGGCCGGCGCCGCGGCCATGCGCGAGCGCGCCAGTCTGGTCGAGCACCCGTTCGGGACCCTCAAACGCTGGTTCGGTTGGGATCACTTTCTGCTCCGGGGACTGCGCAAGGTTGGCGGCGAAATGGCCCTGATGGTGCTCGGCTATAACCTGCTGCGGGTGACGCACATTCTCGGTTTCGAGGCGTTACGGGATTACTTTGCCCAGCGTCGCCGCAACGCCCCGGCGGCGTTCGCCGCCTAATTCGGCACAACGCTGTTTTAAATGCAGTTAAGGCTATTGCGCGGCGCGCTACCGCATCCCGGGATGGGCGTCGTCCCAAACCGTGCGCGAAATCCCGACCCGACAGAGGGCCGCTGCGACGCCGCTGGGTGCCTCTGGATACCCCTGGGCGTTCACGATAAGTGCTCGCTGGAATACTTTCACAATCTCTCCTGCGTGGGAATGCAGGGCGGGCGCTCCGCGTCCGGTCTCGGCACTGGACGCGGAGCGCCCGCACTTGCTCCCACGCAGGAGCGTGGGAGCTAGAAAGCGCTCGCACTTGCTCCCACGCGGGAGCTTGGGAGCCAGAAGACAACGGGCGGGGCGCGCCTGACCCGACCGGCGATGTTTGGCGGGACTCGGGACGCGGAGCGTCCGGGAGGCATTCCCACGCGGAGCGTGGGAACGAGGGCGGGGCAACCCGACCTCCGGCACCCCGACGCGACGCCCCGCCGGGCCTGACCGACGCCGCTCCACGGCGTCAGTCCGGCCCGGCGCCTCTGCGCTGCCTGCCGACCCTTCCCCGGCTCCGCCGGCCTGGCTTATGGACCTCGAGCCAGGCGGAAGCCCAGCCAGCCGTTACGGTTGGCAGGCTCCCCGCGGTCGCGCTGCGCGGAGCGGCAGAGCCCGGCATGGCGGATCCAGCCGCCGCCGCGCGCCACGCGCCACTGACCCGTCGCAGCACCAGGGGGGTCGATTGCCGTGCCCTCAGGATAGTCCTCATACCAGTCCTGACACCACTCCCAAACATTACCGTGCATCTGATAGAAGCCCCAGACGTTGCAAGGCAGGCCCTTGACCTCGACGGTTTGCTTCCGGTCAACGCCCTTCGGCCCATCGCCGTAGGGGAAGTCGCCGTCGTAGTTCACCTGATCCGTAGTGATCGTCGGGCCGAATGAAAAGGGCGTGTCGGTGCCGGCCCGACAGCCATACTCCCACTCCGACTCGGTCGGCAGGCGCAGGTCGAGCCCCGGCACCGCGGCATTGAGCCGTCCGATGAACGCCTGCACCTGCTCCCAGTCGACCTGTTCCACGGGGCGCTCCGGCCCCTTGAACTGACTCGGATTCTCGCCCATCACCGCCTCCCACAGGGCTTGGGTGCAGGCGGTGTCCGCGAGCCACAAGCCGCGGCTGAGCAGGACCTGGTGCTGTTGCTCGTTATCGAGGCGCTGCGGCTCGTCCGCGGGCGAGCCCATGGTGAATTCACCCGGCCAGAGCCAGCGCAGGCGTTGGGTGACGCCCTTGAACACGAATTCGGCCCAGAGGCCCTGCTCGTCGCGGCCGATGGCGCAGGCCCAGCCCGGCCGGGTCATGGCCTCGATGCGGATGGCCGCGGTGGGTCCGCTCAGGACGATGCCGGAACCCGTCAGGGGGAGCGGATCACCACGGTTCAGCGGCACGCTGAAGGTGCGCTCCGGGTCGTCGAAGCCGGTGTATTGGACCGGGGTCTCGGTCAACCAGAGGTCGGCGAGCGGACTGCCCAAGACCGGGTCGGCGGCGACCGCAGGACCCGGGGGGCCGACCTCGGCGAACAGGTTCCCGCCGCGTTGTACCAGCCGGGCGCGCCTGGGCCCACCGCCGGTGGCCAGCACCCAATCGGCGATGGAGAGGTCGAGCCCGGGGGGCAGTGGGCAGGATTCATGGTGAAGTTCCCGGCGATGGGCCAGGAGCCAGAGGGCGGCGCGACGCGGATCGGTGCCCCAGGCATCCGCGTGCTGGCGGGTGCCCATGCGCGCGGCCCAGGCGGTCAGGGCGGCGTGCCGTGTGGGGTCGGCCTGGTCGAAGGTGCGCAGGGTGCGGGCCAGGTAGTCGGAGAGGGCCGCGCTGGCGTCGCGGTCGGGCGCGCCGCCGCCGAGCTGGGCCAGATTGCCCTCTTCCTCGGCCCGGACCGAGCCCGGCAGATGGGCGTGGTGGCGACGGATCAGGGCGCCGGCCAGGTGGCGGTCAGTCTCCGGCAGGGCGCGGTAGGCGCTCCGGCGCCGCTCCACCGCTTCCTGCCCCCTCCAGGTCAAGGCGAAGGCGGTCGGCTCCACGTCCGGATGAACCCAGGCGGCGGCCTCGGCACCCACGTCGAGCGCGGCGCCCGGCAAGCACTGGCGCAGGGCGCGCAGCAGGGCCGGCTCCAGGCGCACGGCCGGGGCGAGCAGGTCGAGCAGGCGCGCGGCCCCGGGGTCGTCCGCCGGCTCGGCGCGGGCGGCGGGCCAGGGGCGGGGGCCGGCGGGGCGGCGCGGCAGGCGGTGGGCGCGGTCCCAGGTCACCGGCCAATAGAGCCCGGCCAGGCGCGGGTCCCAGAGGCGCGGCGGACAGGGCATGAGTGCGATCGGGCTGACCCCGGCGCGCCTGAGCCCGCGCCCGAGGCCGCGCCAGGCGGCCCGGTCGGCGGGCTCACCCAGGCAGCCCAGGTCGCCCAGGATGAGGAGCGGCACGCCCGGCTCCGGCGCCCGATAGGCGACCGGGGTCGGGTCACCCGGGCGGCGGAACCCGCCCTCGGGTCCATCCGTCAGCACATAGAGGTCGAGCCCCAGGTGCCCGCGCAGGCGCCCGAGCGCGGGGAGCAGGCGCCAGTAGTCCCCGTGGAAGGGGATCAGGCGCGGGCTGAGATCCAGGAGCAACTGGCAGGCGGGCGCCCAGCGGTGCAGCCGTCGGCGCGGCAGGCGGCGGGGCGCCCGGGCCTGGGCGATCAAATCGATGAGGCGGGCCAGGTCCGGCTCGCGGCACTCGGTCCAGTCGCCCAGGGCGGCACGCAGGAAGGGCCAGAGGCGCGGCCAGGGGATCAGGGGGTCGGGCAACGGTTGGGGAACCCGTTGCGGAAGCAGTTCACCAGGCTCGAACGGTGTGGCCGCATGGTACCAATCCGGGCGCTCGCCGAGCGGCAGTGCGCGCTCGATGGGTTGGTAGTCGACCACCCGGTAGAAGGGCAAGCCGCCGACCGCCTGGGTAGCCGATTCGGGTACGACCGCGGGCGCAAACGCGGTACGCACTTCGGTTGGCGACACCGGTGCGGCCCGAGCCGGACCGGGCACTGGGGGTGCCGCGGACGAGCGCACGGACCTCACCCTCGGCACCCGCCGGTACCCGGCAAGCCCGGCCATCGCGGCGAGGGCCTCAGCGCCCTCCGCGTGCAGACAGCGCAGCAGATCCGCCCGGCCGACGGCAGGGCGGCCCATCAGTCGTCCCGCGGGGCCTTGCGCAGCGCGAATTCCGCGATCTCGCCCAGCAGCTTGAGCTGATCGTCTTCACCCTGGGCCAGCCGCCCCAGGGCGCGCAGGATGTCCAGATACTCGGCCTGCCCGGGCGGGGTCTGGCCGAGCCGCCGGGCGTCCTGGCGGTCCGTCCAGAGTTGGCGGGCGGCCTGGTCGCGGACCGTGTGGGCGCTGCCGGGGAAGTGCAGTTCCCCGCGCCCGATCAGGAACGCGATGCACTCGCCTTCGTTCGCCGGCAGGCCCAGGTGCAGGACCAGACAGCGGCGGATGAAGGCACCCGGGAGTTCGCGCTCCTCGTTGGTGGTGATGATGACCAGCGGCGCGGGACCGACGGTGTGGCGGACCGGCCGGTCCAGGTAGGGCACGGTGAAGGCGCCGTTGCCCAACGTCTCCAGCAAGCCGTTGGGCAGGTCCGCCTCGGCCTTGTCGATCTCATCGATCAGGAGCACGGCGCCCTGCTCCTGGGTCCAGCCTTGCGGCTCCTCCGGGGCGCGGCCGGGGTGGCAGCAGCGGCCGTGCTGCTCCTTGGCGCCGTCCCAGTCGAAGGTCCACCAGAGCACGCCCGGGCTCAGGAACCGGCAGGGGTCGAGGCCGGCCCGCACATCCACCCCAGGCCCGGCGGCGCCCAGGGCCTGCGCCTCGCCGAGCCGCGCCACCGCGTCGAAGCGCCATTGCAGGTCCGCAGGCTCGCTGCGGGCGTGGACGACCTCCGAGACGAAGACCCGCCCGAGCACCTGGGCCGCGGCCCGCGCCAGTTGGCTCTTGCCCACCCCGGGCTCGCCGCGGACCAGCAGCGGGCGTTCGGCGGCGATGGCCATGCGCACGGCATTGGCGCTCTTGCGATCGAAGCAGTGGACCGCGGCGGGCCAGGAGCCGATCGGCAACAGGTCGATTGGCACACCGACCGGGATCTCAGTCATCGCCGTGCTCCTTCAAGATCTTGAGGCATTGTTTGATAAGGTCCTGGAGGCGCGTCTCGCCGATGGAGATGAAGCGGTCGTCCGGGCTCTCGGTGACGAACAGGACCGGCAGTCCGAGGTCCCGGCGCAGGGCCTCGAGCACCATCGGCTGGGCCAGGGGTTCCGTCACATCGGCGTCCCTGACGGTGAGATAGAAGCGCGCCCCGCCGTGCACGGTGTGGTCGAAGGCGAAGGCGTCGCGCAGGCGCTTGTCCTGCGCTGCGGCGAAGGCGGCGGGCGGCTGCTCGCCGAACAGGGCGACCCAGAGGGCGGCCTTGGCGTCGTCGAGATAGCGGATCCAGTCCTCCCAGCCCTCCTCCGGGAGCGTGGTCCCCGCCAACAGGCTGTGGCTGCCGAGCACCCGCCGCCGGATGACCCGGAAGTCGGGCGGCTCCGCGACGCCGCTCCAGTGCGCCCACAGGACCTCGGCGCCGGCCTCGGAACCGACTTCCACGCGCGCCGAGACGGACGGGTCCGCTGGAGCACGCGGCCCCGCTGCGCTCCACTCGGCGCGGACCAGGCGCATCAGGAGCCAGCCGAGCAGGCGTCGGGCGACGGCGCGCAGTTCCCGGCTTACCTCACCCCGGGGCGCCTGCCGGAGGCCGGCGGCGATGGCGCTGGTCAGCACGGCAAGCGCGGACTCATCGTCCAATGCGCACAGGGCGGCGCCGACGACCGTCGCCGGGGCCTTGAGCCGCTCGGCCAGGGCCGTCCGCAAGCCCCCGGCCGCGCTCGACTGGAGTTCCTTGTCGATGGTCTTGGCGAGCGCGCGTGCGAAGGCGTCATCGAGCGGGTTGCCGGCCGGCAGGGGCGCTGGAGCAGGGGCGGCGATCACGCGCTGGATACGTTCGATGAGGGCCGCAAACTCGGTCTCCAGGAGGACGCCCGGGCGCGGCGAGTACATATCCGCCAGGGTTGCGGTCAGTTCCACGAAGTCGCGGCGGATATCCGCGCACAGGTCGAGTTCCCGATAGGCGTCCGCAAGATGGTCCCGGCGCCCCAGCGCGGCGATTTCCTCCTCCAGTTCCGCGGCGCGCGTCTCCCAATATTTCAAGATCTTGAGCCGATCCTTGACCTGGTAGAAGTCAAATCCGTTCGTGTCCTCCAAGACGATCGGGTGGACACGCTCGCGGAAGCGCTGGTGTTTCTCTATCTCCAGCAGTTCATACATGCAATCGCGGGACCTCAGATAGGCCTCGCTGATCAGGACCACGATGGCCCCGCCGGCCCCGAGCCCCTGCATGTAGCCCCGGATGGAGTCACCGTAGCCGATCCGGCCGCTGTCGCGCCGCAGTTCGATCCCGTGCCTTGCGCAGACCTCCTGCAACAGGCCCGCCATGGCCGGGGAGTCGGGCGCCCGCCAGGCATAGGAGACATAGACCGCCGGGCCGACACTCACGACCGTTCCCCGATCCCGCCGTGGCGGCGCCCGTCATGGGTCCGGGGACGCCGACCTGTCAGGTACCGCCAGTTGAAGCGCATAGGCCGTTCCCCTTGTGATTATGGGCCGATACCTATCATGCCCGGGCGGGAGGGTTTTGCCAACCGCGGCCGGGGCTGTCTGTAGGGTCCGCTGTGCGGACCGCCGCTTGCACCAAGGCCGCGGCGGCGGTGGGCGATTCGCTCCGCACAGCGGGGCCTTGATCATAATTCCGGCCACGGGTTCGTAGGTCGGCCTTCAGGCCGACCGCGGCGCCCTCGTCGGCCTGAAGGCCGACCTACAGCGGGGCGCCAACCGCCGCCCGGGCGGCCGGAACGATGATCGAGGCCGCACAGCGGACCCTACGGGGTCGCGGCCGTCGTCGGTAGCGCCGGCCGGTGTAGGTCGCCCTTCAGGGCGACCAGGGGCGCGCGTCGGCGCCGCGTCGCCCTGAAGGGCGACCTACAGGGCGACCTACAGGGCGACCTACACGGCCGTCGGCAGCGGGGCGGGATCCTGCTCGAGGCGGGCGCCCGCGATCCGGTCGCGGCCCTCGCGCTTGGCCTGAAACACCAGGTCGTCGACGCGCTTGAGCCATTGGTCCAGGGTCTCGTCGGGAAGGTATTCGGCGACCCC